>ERZ1026878.25-NODE-25-length-120172-cov-8.445074_pt1 | contig 120172 bp, 115 predicted proteins | sample MGYA00380169_ERZ1026878 | MGnify/ENA primary metagenome ERZ1026878 (study PRJEB33269, sample SAMEA4719805) | human gut metagenome | biome: human-associated habitat; feature: organic feature; material: feces | place: Cameroon | collected 2013-10 ...
TGCTGAAGCAACGTTCATCGCTTCAGGTAAAAAATTACTGGGGATTCCTCAGCCCTGTGGGAGAAGGCCGGGATGAGGACATCAGGCCGCACTGATCAACGGCGACGCTGCCAAAGCCATAATGCGGCAATCGCAATCGCAAACAGCCCGCCAAACCCGACGCCAATCCCCACCACCGGCACGCCCACTTTTACTGCCAGTGAATAAAGCCCCAGCATCAACAGCATCGCCAGGTTTTCACCCAGGTTTTGTACCGCGATGGCATTTCCCGCCCCGACGGTCTGCTTGCCCCGTTCCTGCAGTAACGCATTGAGCGGCACCACGAAGAAGCCCCCGAGAATACCAATCAGGATCAGGAGCGCATAAGCAGGCAATAACGCATGCTGCAGCGAGAAAATAAGCACCACTACGCCAATCAGGATCCCTGCCGGCATGCAGCGCGCTACCGTCTCAAGCGTGACCAGCTTCGCCGCCGCGCCTGCCCCAACCACAATCCCGATAGCCACCATCGCATTCAGATAGGTTGGCGTCGCGTTGTCGGTGATCCCCAGCGCCACCGGCACCCACAGTACCAGCAGGAAGCGCAGCGTAACGCCTGCGCCCCAGAACATACTGGTTCCCATCAGGGAGAAACGGGTTTCACCGTTACGCCACAGCACATGACAGGCAGTAAAGAAGCTGCCGGTCATTGGCTTAAAGCGCCAGGACTGGCCCGGGCGAGCCACCGGCAGCTTCGGAATAAACAGGTTAGCAACGACCGCCCCGCCATACACCACTGCACACACGCCCAGGGCCGCCAGAACATGCCAGTCGGCCAGGACGCCGCCCGCGACGGAGCCGAGCAGGATAGCGGCAATCGTTGAGGACTCCATCAGGCCATTGGCTTTGACCAGCTTATCTCCCGTGGTCAGCTCTCCGAGGATGCCATACTTCGCCGGGGAGTAGGCGGCAGCACCGATGCCCACCAGCGTATAGCCAACAAACGGATTGAAACTAAAACAGATACTGGCGGCGCCCAGCAGCTTGAGTCCGTTGGCAAACATCATCACCCGGCCTTTGGGGAAGCTGTCCGCCACCTGTCCGACGAAGGGAGCAAATATAATGTAAGCGCCCACAAACACCATCTGCAGGATCGGCTGGCTCCAGTCGGGGTAAAACTCGGCCTTAAGCAGCGCCAGCGTGGCAAACAACAGCGCGTTATCGCCAAACGCAGAGAGAAACTGCGCGGCAATGACCGCCAGCATGCCTTTCGATCTGAGCGAGGTGTTAGTGTGTACTGACTCACGCATTTTGCTGTTCCGCCTCTTCAACCATGCCTTTCAGGGTCACGAAATCGGGCTTCCCGCTTCCCAGCACCGGAAGCTGCTTCAGGTAGCGAATATCGCGCGGTACCGCCAGCTCAGGAATACCATGTTCACGCGCATAGCTGAGCAACCTGTCGCGCTTGAGCTCATTGTCGGTTGTAAACAGCACCAGCGCCTCGCCTTTGCTGGCATCGCTCTTCACGACCGTGGCGTGCATCTTCTCGGCGGACACGGCGGTCGCCAGTTGCTCAACCATTTCCAGAGAGACCATTTCACCGGCAATTTTGGCGAAGCGTTTTGCACGTCCCTGGATTTGTACAAAGCCTTGTTCATCAAAGCGGACAATATCACCGGTGTCGTACCAGCCGGTTTCAACCTCGCCGTTGACGTTCTCCGCCGTCGGCGCTTCCAGCACGCCTGGGTTTTCCACGCGCAGATACCCGTTCATCACGTTTGGCCCTTTGAGCTGCAGACGGCCGCCGTCCTCTATGCCCGGTACCGCCAGCAGACGCGCGTCCATCCCCGGCAGAATGCGGCCAACCGTTCCCGGTTTCGCCGCCATCGGCACGTTAATCGAGACCACGGGCGCACACTCGGTCACGCCATAGCCTTCGAGAATGCGCAGACCAAACTTGTCCTGCCAGATCTGACGCGTGCTCTCCTGCAGTTTTTCTGCGCCAGCCACCACATACCGCACGCGATAGAAGTCATACGGATTGGCAAAACGCGCATAGTTACCCAGGAAGGTTGAAGTCCCGAACAGCACGGTGCAGTTACGGTCATACACCAGCTCCGGCACAATGCGGTAATGCAGCGGGCTGGGATAGAGGAACACTTCAGCGCCGGTTAGCAGCGGCGTAAACAGCCCGACCGTCAGGCCAAAGGAGTGGAACAGCGGCAGCGCCGACATAAACCGGTCGTTCGCGGTAAAGTCGGCAATACTTTTGATCTGCTCAACGTTTGCCAGAATGCTCTTGTGGCTGTGGACAACGCCTTTTGGGTTGCCTTCAGAACCCGATGTGAAGAGGATAATCGCGTCATCTTCCGGCTGCTGTTTGACCTGGGCCAGACGCGGCATCAGCAGATGCGCAAAAATCCACAGCTTGTCGCCGGTAGTCACGTCCGCTTTCAGATCTTCCAGGAAGACCCAGCGCACCTGAGTGAGCTGCTCGGGAAGATGCCAGAGCTTGCCTTTGTCCAGGAACTGACGGGAGGTAAAGACGGTGTTAATCTGAGCGGCGGTGATGGCGCTGGTCAGCCCCTTCACACCCGCCGTGTAGTTCATCATTGCCGGAATACGGCCCCGTGAAACCGCGCCAAAAATCACCGCCGCGCTGATGCCCGCGTTAGGCAGCATCAGGCCAATCTTTTCGCCCTTTTTGCTGTACTTCTCCAGTATGCGGCCCACAAACAGGGTCTTGGTCAGCAGTTTGCGATAGGTATCCGGGGTAAAGTTGATGTCTTCGATACAGTTTTTCTTCGCGCCATAGCGGTACTGCGCAGAAAGCAGGGATTCGTACAGCGTTTCGCGCGGACGAACGGCCATGCGCGCTTCCATCATGATCTGATGCAGCATCTCTCCGGCGATCTTACGGCGATCGCGGGCACGCGGCGCGTCGGGCATCGGGAGCGACGTTGGCGGCAGAATATGCAGCGTGATGGTGGGAAACAGACGCTGCTTGACCAGCCCTTTCAGACGACTGAAATGGGTTAGCTCCGCCCCTTCAATACGCAGCGGCACCACGGTCGCTTTCGACTTCGCCGCGACAAACCCCGCACCGTCGTAGATCTTCATCAGCGATCCGGTCACTGAGATACGCCCTTCCGGGAAAATGACCACCGGGCGCCCCTGCTCTACCAGACGGACCAGATGTTTAATCATCATCGGCTTTGTCGGGTCGAGCGGCACAAAATCAATCAACGGCGTGAGCCAGCGCATGTACCACTGCTGGCTAATGGATGTATAGACCGCAAACACCGGACGCACGGGCAAAAACAGTGCCAGCAGAATGCCATCGATAAAGGAAACGTGATTTGGTGTGATTAAAACGCGTTCACCGCGAAGCGCCTGGGCATCGCCCGTGACGCGGATGCGAAAGAGAATACGGAAAAGTGTACGGAAGAACCCAAATAGCATCTCAACTCCCTTTGCCAGCCAGTGTGGAGGGTTGATAGTAAATGGTGGCAGATTACACGAGAAGTGATACGGGAGCGACAGCAAAAATGGAGGCGAAAAAAAACCTGCGCATCCGCGCAGGTTGGTGCAAGAGATGAGTACGAAACCGTACTAAGAATTCTCACCAATCAATACCTCTGGGATCTCGACTTTAGCAATCTCTTTCACGTCCTCGCTATCTGACAATCGCAACAGCCTGAGGCAAAGTGTAACTAAAGGTTCAGAATGACATTCTTCAGACACGACTGGGCGTGTAACGATTACACTGCCAGGGTTGTTCTGCGTCACGTTTGTGGAGAGCGGGGATCCGCTCCCCTTGAATGCGCGGCGCTTTTCCGCAACACTATTTGGTGTGTAAACGCTTACCCCCAATAAGAAGGTATTGAATGGCGACAATAAAGGATGTGGCCCGTCTGGCAGGTGTCTCGGTAGCCACCGTCTCGCGTGTGATTAACGACTCCCCCAAAGCCAGTGACGCATCGCGCCAGGCGGTACAAAACGCCATGGAATCTCTGAACTATCATCCCAATGCCAATGCCCGCGCGCTCGCCCAGCAGGCCACAGAAACCATTGGTCTGGTAGTGGGAGATGTTTCTGACCCCTTTTTCGGTGCCATGGTAAAAGCGGTTGAACAGGTTTCTTATCAGACAGGCAATTTTTTACTGATCGGCAATGGCTATCATAATGAGCAAAAAGAACGCCAGGCCATCGAGCAGCTGATCCGCCACCGCTGTGCGGCGCTGGTGGTTCACGCCAAAATGATCCCGGATGCCGAACTGATTCATCTGATGAAGCAGATCCCCGGGATGGTGATCATCAACCGTATTATTCCCGGTTTTGAAAAACGCTGCGTGGCGCTCGACGACCGCTACGGTGCCTGGCTTGCTACCCGTCACCTGATCCAACAGGGCCACACCCGGATTGGCTATCTCTGCTCAAATCACCCGATTTCTGATGCTGAAGATCGTCTGCAGGGCTACTACGATGCCCTGCGCGAAAACGGTCTGCCGTGTAATGACCGGCTGGTAGCCTACGGTGAACCGGATGAGAGCGGCGGCGAACAGGCGATGACCGAACTGCTGGGTCGCGGCCGAAACTTTACGGCAGTGGCCAGCTATAACGACTCCATGGCCGCAGGGGCGATGGGGGTATTGAATGACAACGGGATTGAGGTGCCGGCAGAAATCTCACTGATTGGCTTTGATGATGTGCTGGTCTCCCGCTACGTCCGCCCGCGCCTGACTACCGTACGTTACCCGATCATCACGATGGCAACCCAGGCCGCGGAGCTGGCGTTAGCGCTGGCCGAGCAACGCCAGCCGCCGGATATTACCCATCTCTTCAGCCCAACATTAGTGCGCCGTCACTCCGTTGCGTCGCCTGCGGAAGCACAGAGCGAATAACGGTAAAGGTGTACCGTCTTATCCGGGTACTCCAGCGCATCGCCAATGTACTGCCAGCCGTAACGTTCATAGAAGTCACGGCAGGCAGACCACAGATGGAGCGTCTCATACCCCGCCTGCGCGGCGCAGGAAATAACATGTTGCTGAAGCTGCCCCGCCAGCCCTTTGCCGCGCGCCGCGTCGTCAACGTTCAGCGCCGCCAGCCACGGAAAGAGATCCTGTCGGGTGATGAGATCGCAGCGCCAGAGCCCCACCGTGCCCACAAGCCGTTCGTCTTCCAGGGCAATAAAGGTCAGCGGTAATGCCCCCGGCGTCTGGCTATGCTCCACGATGCTGTGGAAAAATTCCCGTGGAAGCCCCTCGCCAAAGGCCTGCCAGATCCAGTCGGTCACCTGCTGCGCATACTGCGGCGCATGATAAAGCGGAAGGATGGCACTCTTTTTCACGTTTCACCTGAGTTTTTCAATGAATATGCAGGCCTGACGACTCCCGCTCGGTTTGTCGATTATCTTATCAGAATCGTTTTACTGCAGGCAGGCAAGGATGTCGGCTGACGAATCGTTACCGAAAAGCGTGATCGTGGCGGAGTTTTTGCCCTTTCCGCATCGCTTATACGCCGTGAGGTCTGTGTTAAACTGCAGACCAATACGTGGAATCAGGAATGTAGAATGGCAACAATGCTGGATGTCTCACTACGTGCGGGCGTGTCGAAGGCCACGGTATCGCGCGTGCTGAACGGCACAGGTCAGGTTAAAGAGAGTACGCGCCAGCAGGTGTTTGCGGCGATGGAAGAGCTGGGCTATCGCCCGAACTTTCTCGCGCGTTCCCTGGCAAACCAGACCAGCAACAGCATTGGTCTGGTGGTCTCGACCTTCGATGGCTTTTACTTTGGCCGCCTTCTGCAACAGGCGTCGCGGCAGACCGAAACCCACGGGAAACAGCTGATCGTCACCGATGGCCACGACGCGCCGGAACAGGAAGAACAGGCGGTGCAGATGCTGGCCGATCGCCAGTGTGATGCCATCGTGCTTTACACGCGCTATATGAGCGAAAAAGCGATCATCAAGCTGATGAATACCGTGCAAACGCCGCTGGTGGTCATTAACCGTGAAGTGAGCCAGGCGCCGGATCGCTGCGTCTTCTTCGAACAGCAGGATGCCGCGTTTAAGGCCGTGGATTACCTGATCAATCAGGGCCACCGGGAGATCGCCTGTATCACCGTCCCAATCCACACCCCCACCGGGAAAGCGAGGCTGATGGGCTACCGCAAGGCGCTGGAAAAGCACGGTATTCGTCTGGACGAGCGTCGGATTAAATACGGCGATGCGGGCATGACGCGGGGATATGAGCTGTGCAAGGAGCTGATTGCCGAAGGCGTGTCGTTCAGCGCCCTGTTTGCCTGTAACGATGATATGGCGCTGGGTGCGTCCAAAGCGCTGCATCAGGCGGGACTGAAGATCCCGCAGGATATTTCCCTGTTCGGCTTTGACGATGCCCCCTGCGCGAAATGGCTGGAGCCTGCGCTGTCATCGGTCTATCTGCCCATCGACAGTATGATTATCACCGCCATCGATCAGGCGATCCGGCTGGCAAAAAACCAGCCGGTCGATGCGATCCCGCCGTTTACCGGCACGCTGGTCTTACGCGATTCGGTCACCACCGGGCCCTACTTTACTCAGACGAGTTCCAGCGCCAGCAGCTCCTGAATAGTCTGGCGGCGGCGGATCAGCCGCGCCTTGCCGTTATCAAACAGCACTTCCGGCAGCAGCGGGCGGCTGTTGTAGTTAGAGGACATCGACGCCCCGTAGGCACCGGTATCATGCAGCACCAGATAATCACCCGGTTTAACCTCTGGCAGCGCGCGGGTTTCCACTTTGCCTCCCTCCTGCTGAGTAAATACGTCACCCGATTCACACAGCGGCCCCGCAACGACGGTCTCAACGCGCGGCGCCTGCGTTAAATCGCGGCCGTCGGCAGCCAGTGCGGTAATGTGATGATAGCTGCCGTACATGGACGGACGCATCAGATCGTTAAAGCCCGCGTCAATCAACACAAAGTGACGAGAGCCCATCTCTTTCACGCTGCGCACCTGCGACACCAGCACGCCAGCTTCCGCCACCAGGAAACGACCCGGCTCAATTTCCAGTTTCACCGCGTGGCCCAGATGCGCGGCGATTTGGTCACGCGCGGCGCTCCACAGGCCGTAATAGTGATCGGTATCGATCGCCTCTTCGCCTTCACGGTAAGGAATGGAGAGACCACCACCGGCGGAGATCGCCTCCAGATCCTGCCCGAAGTCCACCACCTGGCGCACCATTGCGCCGCACACCTGCTCCAGATGACCGTAATCCACACCAGAGCCAATGTGCATATGAATGCCCACCAGCTTCAGGTTGTAACGCCGCAGCACCTCCAGCGCAGCAGGCATATCGGCATACCAGATCCCGTGCTTGCTGTTTTCACCGCCGGTGTTGGTTTTTTGGCTGTGACCATGGCCAAAGCCCGGGTTCACGCGCAGCCAGACGCGATGGCCAGGAGAAACCTGACCCAGCTGCTCCAGCATATCCACAGACCCGGCATTCACCGGGATCTGCAGTTCGTGCACGCGCGCCAGGGTGGCATCGTCGATGACATCGGCGGTAAAGACGATCGCATCGCTGTCAGCTTTTGGATCAAAACCCGCCGCCAGCGCGCGCTCGATTTCCCCCAGTGACACGGAGTCAACTTTTACCCCCTGCTCGCGCATCAGACGCAGGATATGGATATTGGAACAGGCCTTCTGGGCAAAACGCACCACCTCAAACTGATGCAGGGCGGCGATCTTTTCGCGAACGATCTGTGCGTCATAAACCCACACCGGGCAGCCAAACTCGGCAGGCAGGCGCAGCAGGTTGTCAGCATTTAAATCGGTATCAGTCTGGTTGAGCGGGCGTGGCATGGTCTTCTCCGGGTCATCAAATTTTTTATGATTACGCCACAGCGCAAAGAGAATAAAAAATATCGTTTTATCCCTAGTCTATGCAAAAATGATATGGATAGCCCTCAACCTTCAGGTGCCCTATGCCCGCCGTCAACTTACGCCAGATTGAGATTTTTCACGCCGTGATGACTACCGGTAATCTCACCGAAGCCGCGCAGATGCTGCATACCTCACAGCCGACAGTCAGCCGCGAGCTGGCGCGCTTCGAGAAAGTGCTGGGGCTAAAGCTGTTTGAACGCACCCGGGGAAGGCTGCACCCAACGGTGCAGGGGTTACGTTTGTTCGAAGAAGTGCAGCGTTCCTGGTACGGGCTGGACAGAATAGTGAGTGCGGCAGAAAGCCTGCGCGAGTTTCGTCAGGGCGAACTGTCGATTGTCTGCCTGCCGGTCTTTTCGCAATCCTTTTTGCCGATGCTGCTGCAGCCTTTTCTGGCGCGCTATCCTGAAGTCAGCCTCACTATCGTGCCGCAGGAATCCCCGCTGCTGGAAGAGTGGCTTTCGGCGCAGCGCCATGATTTAGGACTCACCGAAACCCTCTCTACCCCCGCGGGAACGGAACGTATGGAATTACTCTCTTTAGATGAAGTGTGCGTTCTCCCGGCCGGACATCCGCTTGCCGGAAAGAGCGTGCTCACACCCGAGGATTTTCACGGGGAAAACTACATTAGTCTGTCTCAGACCGACAGTTACCGACAGCTCCTGGATACGCTGTTTGCCGAGCATCAGGTAAAACGGCGAATGGTCGTGGAGACGCACAGCGCAGCCTCAATCTGTGCAATGGTGCGGGCAGGCGTCGGCGTCGCGGTCGTTAACCCGCTGACGGCGCTGGACTATGCCGGAAGCGGGATCGTCATCCGCCGCTTCAGCGTTTCCGTTCCGTTCACCGTGAGCCTGATCCGTCCGCTGCACCGCCCGTCTTCCGCACTGGTAGATGCGTTCACCGAACACTTAGTGGCGCACGCGCGCCAGCTAGCGCTTCGCTTACCAGATCGACAAGCGCCATTATGAGAGCATAAAGGCTACGGCATCCGCTGCGTGAATGGCGGCGGTATCAAATACCGGAACAGGGCTTCGCTCAACCGGAACCAGCAGGCCGATCTCCGTGCAGCCGAAGATCACCCCTTCAGCCCCCTGCTGCGCCAGCTTTTCAATCACGCTGACGTAATATGCCCGGGATGACTCGCTGAAGGTACCGAGGCAGAGTTCGTCAAAGATGATCTGGTTGATGCGCGCCCGGTCATGCTCATCAGGGATCAGGCTTTCGATACCGAACTCACTGTGCAAACGCCCACGATAAAAATCCTGTTCCATGGTGTAGCGCGTCCCCAGCAGCGCCACGCGGCGTATACCGGATGCCGCAATCGCACGCCCGGTGGCATCAGCGATATGCAGGAACGGCAGCGGGCAACGCTCCTCAATGTGCGACGCCACTTTGTGCATGGTGTTGGTACAGAGCAAAATCCCTTCGGCGCCAGCACGCTCCAGCCCCAGCGCCGCCTGGGCCAGTATCTCCCCGGCTTTATCCCATTCTCCGCTCGACTGGCACGCTTCTATTTCATGAAAATCCACGCTGTGCAGCAGCAGACTCGCGGAATGCAGTCCACCCAGACGTTGCTTTATTCCTTCGTTAATCAGGCGGTAATAAGGGATTGTCGATTCCCAGCTCATTCCACCTATCAGGCCGATCGTTTTCATCATCCCTCCTTATTATCCAGGATCTTTTTTAACACAACCGGCAGCCATAAAAAAAGGCGCTGAAGTCAGCGCCTTTTTAATCTGCAGAGGTTATTCCGTCACCGGCTCTGGCAGAGGATTGCGGGTGAGCATCGCCTCACGCAGTAAAACGCTACCGCAGGCAAACAGCCCACCCAGGATCGCCGACAGAAGGACAATCAGGGCTTTACCCGGGCCATCTTTTTTCACCGGCATGGACGGTGAAAGCTGGTACCTGAAGGGCTCAAGTTTGACGTCGGCAAAGGAGAGTTTTTTCAGCTGTGCCAGGTAGTATTCCCGGTTCTGGAAATCCGCATTCAGCTCGGTCACGTCCTTCAGATTTTTTTCAATCTGCAGTTTTTGCGCAATGCCGTCAGCGCCGAGCGCAACGGAGTAATCCGGGTCATCTTTTACGGCCTGCCCGTTACTGTAGACCGGCTTCTTAATACCCGCGGCATTCGCCACGGCCAGCGAATAATTCAGTCGCTGCAGGTTGGTATTATGAATATTGGTCAGACGAACACGGTCCAGTTCCAGCTGCTGCTCAACGGCTTTCGTTTTGAGGGTTATCTGGCTACGGATATTCTGAATCGTCTCTTTTTCGACAATCGCGGTAATGTAATTGATATAGCCTTCCAGCACGGTTTGCGCATCGCCTGCTGTCGGTGCCGTAAAGCTCAATGTCCAGGAGACATACGGCATTTTATCCGCATCTTTAACCTGAGTGTCATTCACCGCTTTCATTCGTTCTGAGATATTGACTATTGCACGATGCAGTTCAAGCGCATCCACCTCAGTACCTTCCAGCTGCGACGTCACGTAAGGAGAAGTTTTCATGTACTCTTCGAGCAATGACTGCGACTGAAACTTTTTAATAAACAGATCAAAGACTTCCGGGCGGGAAATTTTCGCATCCACGTCAAGGACCTGTAACGTAACCAGCATCTGGCGCAACGGGTTCCACTGCGACTGTTCTGCCTGCGTGATCACGGCTTTACTGGTCCATTTCTGCGGCAGTAAAAATGAAACGGCCAGGCCAACCAGCGTGAAAGCAAGCGTCACGGCGATGATGCGTTTTTTCGCCGCCAGCAGCACTTCAACCAGGCCCAAAAGATCTATCTCTTTAGCGTGTACAACCGGGGTGGCATAACGGGGAAAATCAAGATCTGTGCTTTTTTTGATATCCATCTCAGACATAGGCATTTTTCTTTTTAGGATTCGGCTTAATTTGCGCAAATAATAGCGGTGGTCGGATGATACATTATCCTAAGAATTATCTTAAGCTCAAATCCCTTAATTTATCCCCCCCTGCCAGAGTTGGTAGTGAGTTTCATTACGTTATTATTGTCATAACGCAGAATCATTCCAACTCCGGCATCGTCTGAAGCGTTTATACAGGCAATACGATCACACCCCGATATTGCGCAATTTCTCTCCTGCCATCAGCTTGCGCTCGATATGCTCCAGCGTTACGCCTTTCGTTTCCGGGATCAGCCAGAACGTGACGCCGATAAACACCACGTTCAGCACGGTATAGAGCCAGAACGTTCCCGCGGCGCCAATGGCGTCCAGCAGCGTCAGGAACGTCGCGCCGATGATCATGTTGGACACCCAGTTGGTGGTCGTCGAGCAGGTGATGCCAAAGTCACGGCATTTGAGCGGCTGGATTTCGGAGCACAGGATCCAGACCACGGGCGCGGCGCTCATCGCGTATCCTGCAATACACATCATCGTCATGCCGACAGAAAGCCAGGAAAGGCCACTTGAGGCGGTACCGTTATCAAACTGCATCAGGCAGTAGCCGAGGATCAGCGTACCGAGCGCCATCACGCTGAAGCCAATTTTCAGCGCCGGTTTACGTCCGGCTTTATCCACGGTGAATACGGCAATAAAGGTGGCGAACATGAAGGTCAGCCCGACCACCAGGGTGGCGATCATCTGCTGTTCCGTGGTGGTGAACCCGGCCATTTTGAAAATGCGTGGCGCGTAGTACATGATGATGTTCATGCCGGTGAATTGCTGCATCGCCTGCAGCAGCATGCCGAGGAAGACCGCGCGGCGCACGTTGCGGTTGATCTTAAACAACGCCCAGCCTCCCTGCTTCAGCTTCAGGCTTTCGCGGATTTCATTGAGCTCTTCGCGCGCTTTTTCTGAGGTGTCGCGCAGCATACGCAGCACCTCTTCCGCCTCCACGTGGCGCCCTTTTTGCGCCAGCCAGCGCGGACTGTTTGGCAGGAAAATCACCAGTACGATCAGCACCAGCGCCGGTAACGCCAGCACGCCGAGCATTGCGCGCCAGTTGCCGCTGTAGCTGAAGTAAGTGTCAGAGAGGAACGCCAGCACAATACCCAGGGTGACCATCAGCTGGTACATGCTGATCATCTTCCCGCGGACATTCTCACTCGCCATTTCGGAGAGATAAAGTGGGGCCGTGTAGGAGGCAATCCCCACCGCCACCCCCAGCAGCACGCGGGAGAGCAGCAACACCTCCACGTGCGTGGCAAATGCGGAGCCAATGGAACCCGCGACAAACAGAACCGCCCCGACCATCAGGCTGTATTTGCGCCCCAGACGAAACGAGAGCCAGCCGTTGAACAACGCGCCGATAGCCGCGCCAAGCATCATGCTGCTCACCACCCACTCCTGCAGACGGCTGCTCAGGGTAAAGTGATCGGTAATAAACGGTAAGGCGCCGGCAATCACGCCGATATCCAGCCCGAATAATAAGCCCGCCACGGCGGCGGCCACAGAGACAAACTGGTTCATGCGGCGTGTATCCCGCAGCGCAGCGGGCATAAGGGTAGAGTCATTTATTGATGTCATAGTTTCCTGCCTGAACAGTAAATGCGTTAAGTGAAATTACGAGATAGCGAGAAAAAGTGTCAGGTGGGAAAAGGTGAAGATATGGATTATTTCGCTACGACATAGCGATCTGTGATGGACATTACAATTTCAATTAATGCTGAATAATCGCATTGTTTTACTAATACCTTAATTTTCCAGCAATAAAAGTGTGATGATGGTCATTTATGACTTTTTAGTATGGATTTTTCGTGTTTATCGATATGGACGTTGACAATTTTTGAGCAAAAAAAACCTCCGCCCGAAGGCAGAGGTGTTTGCCAGAAGCCGCTTATCGCGCCAGCCAGCCGCCATCCACCGCCACGGTGTAGCCGTTGATATAGTCCGATGCCGACGAGGCCAGAAACACGACCGGCCCCATCAGATCGCCCGGAAGCCCCCAGCGCCCCGCCGGAATGCGGTCGAGAATTTCCGCGCTACGCTGCTCGTCGGCGCGCAACTGCTGCGTGTTGTTGGTTGCCATGTAACCCGGTGCAATCGCATTCACATTGATATTATGTTTCGCCCATTCGTTTGCCAGCAGGCGGGTCACGCCCATCACGGCACTTTTGGACGCGGTGTAAGACGGTACGCGAATACCGCCCTGGAACGAGAGCATAGAGGCGATATTAACGATCTTGCCGCCGTTCCCCTGCGCAATAAAGTGTTTTGCCGCCGCCTGGGACATGAAAAATACGCTCTTGATATTCAAATCCATCACGTCATCCCAGTCGCGCTCGCTGAAGTTAATCGCATCTTCGCGGCGAATCAGCCCGGCATTGTTCACCAGGATGTCGATATGACCGAATTCCGCCACCGCGCGCGCCAGCAGATCGGGAATGGCGTCAATTTTACGCAGGTCAGCGGTCAGGCTCAGGAAACGGCGGCCGAGGGCCGTCACGCGCTCGATGGTTTCCGTCGGCTCAACGAGATTAATCCCGACGATATCGCAGCCCGCTTCCGCCAGCCCTAACGCCATTCCCTGACCCAGACCGGTGTCACACCCGGAGACCACGGCCACTTTACCCTGCAGAGAGAATGCATCCAGAATCATGTTTGTTCCTTACTCGTTCAGAGCCTGTCACGCACAGGCAGGTTGATACTTCACTGCCCGCGACTAGCGCAGATCGCTGACCGCAACATGGTCCATATCGTCAAAGACCTGGTTTTCACCCACCATTCCCCAGATAAAGGTATAGGCTTTCGTCCCGACGCCGGAGTGAATGGACCAGCTCGGCGAAATGACCGCCTGCTCGTTGTGCATCACGATATGGCGCGTTTCCTGGGGTTGTCCCATCATATGGAACACGCAGGCGTCCTCCTCCATATTGAAATAGAAGTAGACCTCCATCCGTCGCTCGTGGGTATGGCACGGCATGGTGTTCCACAGGTTGCCCGGCGCCAGTTCGGTCAACCCCATGCTGAGCTGGCAGGTCTCCAGCACGTCCGGCACGAAGTATTTATTGATGGTGCGGCGGTTGCTGGTGAGGTTGTCGCCAAGCGTTACCGGGGCAACATCCGCCGGAGTCACTTTTTTGGTTGGACAGGTGTAATGTGCCGGCGCGCAGTTATAGTAAAACTTCGCCGGTTTGCTGCCGTCGATGCTGGCAAAGACCACCTCTTTTGCCCCTTTCCCCACGTACAGCGCCTCGCGATGGCCAATCTCATAGCACTGGCCGTCGACGGTGATGGTGCCCGGCCCGCCGATGTTAATGACCCCCAGTTCGCGACGCTCCAGAAAATAGCTTACGCCCAGCTGTTTACCGACCTCACCGCCCACGGAGACGGTTTGCGTAACGGGCATAATCCCGCCCACAATAATGCGGTCGATATGGCTGTAAACCATGGTGTAGTTATCAGCCTCGAACACCTGCCCGACTAAAAACGCATTGCGCAGCCCCTCTGTATCCAGCGTTTTGGCGTGCGCACTGTGGATGCTTTCTCTGACGTCCACGGTAACCTCCAGATGTGGTCATGCCCGAAGGCGGAAAATAAACGAAACAACGTTTCGTTTTTCATCATGAACACATACTATCGGCATAAAGTGGGCTTTTCAATTACAATTAAAACAGCGTTTCATTTTTTATTTTGTTTATATCGAAAATGACGCCCGGATCACGATACACATCCAGGCAACAAGCAGCAGGATAAAAAAAAACCTCCCGCAGGAGGTTTTATTCAATGAACCAGGATTAGCGTTCGATGGCCAGCGCCACCCCTTGCCCACCGCCGATACAGAGGGTGGCAATCCCTTTACGGGCGTTGCGCTTTTTCATTTCGTGGACCAGCGAAACCAGGATCCGGCACCCGGAGGCGCCGATAGGATGCCCCAGCGCGATCGCCCCACCGTTAACGTTAACCCGCAGCGGATCCCACTCCAGCATTTTGCCAACCGAGATGGCCTGCGCGGCAAAAGCTTCGTTCACCTCAATCAGATCAACGTCAGAAAGCTGCCACCCTGCGCGATCGAGACAGCGACGGGTCGCATAGACCGGCGCGATCCCCATTAACGCAGGATCCACCCCCACACTGGCGAAGGCTTTAATGCGGGCCAGCACGGGGAGATCGAGCTCAAGGGCTTTGCTTTCGCTCATCATCATAACGGCGGCAGCGCCGTCGTTAATGGAAGAGGCATTCCCCGCCGTCACCGAGCCCTGCGTTTCAAAAGCAGGATTCAGTCTCGCCAGGCCTTCGGCACTGGCGTCGGTGCGCGGCTGTTCATCGGTATCCACGACGATAATGTCGCCATTCTGGCGCCGGGTGCTGACCGGCACAATTTCGTCGCGAAAACGACCGGAGTCGATCGCCGCGCGCGCTTTTTGCTGCGAGCTGAGCGCATACGCATCCTGCAATTCACGGCTGATGCCGTACTCACGCGCCAGGTTTTCCGCCGTCACGCCCATATGGTAATCATTAAAGGCATCCCACAGCCCGTCATGCACCAGGCTGTCGAGCAGCTGGCTATTGCCCAACTGTGCGCCGGTACGGCTGTCGGTCAGTACATGCGGCGCGCGGCTCATGTTCTCTTGCCCGCCAGCAATAACCACATCCGCTTCACCACACTGAATAGCCTGCGTCGCGAGATGCAGCGCTTTTAATCCTGATCCACAGACGTCGTTGATGGTAATGGCAGAGACGGTATTGGGCAGCCCGCCTTTCAGCGCCGCCTGGCGCGCAGGGTTTTGCCCGGCACCGGCCGTGAGCACCTGACCGAGGATCACCTCGTCCACTTCATGTGCTGCGATCCCGCTGCGTTCCACCAGCGCTTTCACCACCACGCTCCCCAGGTCAACCGCCGAATGACGCGCCAGCGCTCCCTGAAAACAGCCGATAGCTGTACGCAACGCACCCACTATTACGACATCTTTCATCACGACCTCTGTGTTAAATGACATGACGATAGTAGAGGATTGTTACTGGCAATTATCTTAATTGTTTAAAAATAGTGAGTTTAATCACAAGGATCAGCGCGCATCCTGCAGATACTGCCGCAGCCAGCGTCCGGCCACGCCGGGAGGGGATCGTTTATTCCACAGCAGATCGATGCCGATCGCCCGCGGCCAGCCTGGCACGTTGAGCTGTACCAGGGATTTCGCGGCGGCAAACTCATCCACCAGCGCGCAGGGCAACACGCACCAGCCAAATCCCTGTACCGCCATACTCAAGAGTAACAGGTAATTCGGTGCTGACCAGACGGGCCCGCGGGCGATCTCAGCCTCGCGTTCAAGATAGGTGCTCAGCCGCAGCTCCCGCCAGCCGTGCAGCTCGTCATGCTGAACGTCATCCTGCCCCGCCAGCGGGTGTGTGGTGGCAACATAGATCGCCATCCGGGTCTGCATCGGCAGGCGGGTAGCGCCGATATAGGTGGGGTAGCTGTCCCGGGCTTCCGTCAGTCCCACCTGGGCTCGCTCCTTTTGCAGCAGGTCGATCACGTCCTCCTCCTCGCCAATCAGACATTCGAATTCCGTATGGGGAAAGCGGGCGTCAAACTGCTTCATCATCTCTTCCAGTACGTCCGGGTTGAGGGTATCGGAAAGGACAAACGTCAGACGCGCCTCGGTTTGCGCCGTTAATGACACCGCCAGCTCGTCCAGCCGTGTGCTGGCGGCGAGAATGGCCTGCACATAGCCCAGCACCTGTTCCCCCTGGGCCGTTAACACCGGCTGGCGCGCCGAGCGGTCAAACAGCTCGAATCCCAGATCGGCTTCAAGATTGGCAATGGACGTGCTGATCGTCGACTGGCTTTTACGCAGCCGGCGAGCGGCCGCCGAAAAAGAGCCCGCCGCAACGGTCTCGACAAAGGCGGTAAGGGCTTCAGGTGAATAGCGCATAACCTATCTACTTTTACGATGGATACTATCTTTAATATATCAGCTTTAGCGATAAAAATAGGCAGCATCAACGCCCATACCGGCGAATTAATGAGGTCTATAACTATGCAACATCAGGATGCACTCCAACGTAAACTGCCGGAGCGGATCTTTCATGCTGTCTGTTTCGAAGGGATCGCGACGGCGATCCTCGCCCCCACCGCGGCCTGGCTTATGCAGCGTTCCGTGGTGGAGATGGGTGGGTTGACCATTATTCTGGCCACCACGGCTATGCTCTGGAACATTATCTATAACGTCGGCTTCGACCGTTTCTGGCCGGTTCAGCGCGTCACACGTACGGCAAAAGTGCGTACGCTGCATGCGCTGGGCTTCGAATGCGGGTTTATTGTGATTGGCGTATCGATTGTCGCCGCCGTGCTGGGGGTCACGCTGCTTCAGGCATTCACACTGGAAATAGGTTTCTTCCTGTTCTTCCTGCCGTACACCGTATTCTATAACTGGGCGTACGATTGCCTTCGCGAGAAATTTCTTAAGCGCCGCCAGCAGCGACGCGCTCTGGCAGGCTAAATCTCCTCTGGCCGGACGTCCGTTCCGGCCTGACCACTTCGAAGCAACTGCGCTCTCCAGGCATAACTATGGTAAATTGCACTCCATTCCGATGGTTTGATAGTTGATACGTTGCTCTAATGTCGAAAATTTGGTCAAAAGATGAGACTCTCTGGAGTTTCGCTCTCTACGGCACGGCCGTGGGCGCAGGAACGCTATTCCTGCCCATTCAGCTGGGCTCCGCAGGCGCTATTGTCCTGTTTATTACCGCCCTCGTGGCCTACCCCTTAACCTACTGGCCGCACCGGGCGCTGGCGCAATTTATCCTCTCGTCAAAAACAAAGGGCAATGAAGGGATCACCGGCGCCGTCTCGCACTACTACGGCAGGAAGATTGGCAATCTGATCACCACACTCTATTTCATCGCCTTCTTTGTGGTGGTGCAGATTTATGCGGTGGCTATCACCAACTCGCTGACGGAACAGCTGGCGAAACACCTGACGGTAGACACTACCGTTCGCGTGCTGGTCAGCCTGGGCGTGGTGCTGGTGCTTAATCTGATCTTCCTGATGGGACGGCATATCACGATAAAAGTGATGGGCTTCCTCGTGTTTCCGCTGATTGCCTATTTCCTGTTTGTCTCACTCTATCTGATCGGCAGCTGGCAGCCCTCGCTGCTCACCAGCCAGATGACCGTCGATCGCCATACGCTGCATCAGGTATGGATTTCGATTCCGGTGATGGTGTTTGCGTTCAGCCATACCCCGATTATCTCGACGTTTGCCGTTGACCGTCGCGAGAAGTTTGCCGATGGCGCGATGGATAAATGCAAGAAGATCATGAAGGTGGCATATCTGATTATCTGCCTGAGCGTGCTGTTCTTTGTCTTCAGCTGCCTGCTCTCTATCCCACCGTCGTACATTGTGACCGCCAAAGCGCAAGGGGTGACTATCCTGTCAGCGCTGTCGATGATGCCCTCTTCACCGGCATGGCTCGGTATTTCCGGGATTATTGTGGCGATTATTGCGATGTCGAAATCGTTCCTCGGCACCTATTTTGGGGTGATAGAAGGGGCGACGGAGATCGTAAGGTCGTCGCTCAACCAGGTGGGTGTGAAAAAGAGCCGCGCCTTTAACCGCGCAGTTTCTATTATGGGGGTGTCGTTCATCACCTTTGCCGTCTGCTGCATTAACCCGAACGCCATTTCGATGATTTACGCCATCAGCGGCCCGCTAATCGCCATGATCCTGTTTATCATGCCGACGCTGTCGACGTATCTGATCCCCTCCCTGAAACAGTACCGTTCCATGGGCAACCTGCTGACGCTTATCGTCGGCGTGCTGTGCGTGTCGGTGATGTTTGTAGGCTAATCCCCTTTCCTGCCCGGCGCGATGCCGGGCAGGCCATTCAGTCCCGGCCTGCTGCTTACAGCGGAAAAGGCCTGTCCTGCACCACCGTTTTCATAACAAGCGTTGAGCGAAGATGCTGCACACCGGGCATGGCGGAGAGCTTCTCGTCGTAGAGCTTCTGGAAAGCGGAAAGGTCGCGGGTCACGACGTGCATCAGATAATCAGGATCGCCAAATAAGCGCTGGGCCAGCACGATCTGCGGGATCTCCTCTACCGCCTCTTCAAACGCGCTAACCGCCTTGCGGTCACCCTCTTTCAGCGTCGCAAACACTATCGCCAGGAAGTTAAACCCCATTTTGGCGGGGTCAAGGCTGGCCCGGTATCCCGTTATGGCCCCGCTTTGCTCCAGCGCCCGCACGCGACGATGGCACGGCGAGAGGCTCAGATTCACCCGCTCAGCCAGCTCGGTAAGCGACAGGCGGCCGTCAGACTGCAGCTCAGCAAGAATTTTTCGATCAATGCTATCCATGTGGAAGATTTTCTCATTTTCACCGTGTTATGAGCATAACATTGAAAGCCTATTTCGCAGTGTTAGCGATATTCTTTTTCGCAACGTATAACGCACTGCGGGAGTATTTCAGGACGATGGAAATGAGTATTGTGGCCGGCTTTTGGGTGGTTTCTTTTCTGCTCATCATGACCCCGGGGGCCGACTGGGCCTACGCTATCAGCGCCGGGATCAACGGCCGCCGCGTGGTCCCGGCGGTGATGGGGCTAATGTCCGGGCATCTGCTAGCCACATTGGTTGTGGTGGCTGGCGTGGGGGTATTGATTGCTCAACATCCGCTGGCGTTAGCCGGGCTGACCGTGGCGGGAGCCCTGTATCTGCTGTGGCTTGGCATAACGTTATGGCGTCACCCTGCCGCACCGGAAAAGGCCACCCAACATGCGGGTAACTGGACGCAGTGGGCGGTGAAAGGACTCTGCATTAGCGGCCTAAACCCGAAGGTTTTTTTGCTGTTCCTGGCCCTGCTTCCGCAATTTACAGATCCAACCGGAAGCTGGTCGATAGCGATGCAGATGTCTGCGCTTGGGATGATGCATCTTATCACCTGTACCCTGGTCTACCTGCTGGTGGGGTATGGTTCGAAAGCGGTGCTGGCGACCCGGCCACAGGCGGCGCGTCTGGTGAGCAGGGCATCGGGAGGGTTGATGGTGCTGATAGCGCTGGTATTGCTGTTTGAGCAGGTGAGATAACTGTCTTTTTTGCCGGGTGGCGCTGCGCTTACCCGGCCTACATTTAACAATGATATCAATTGATTGCACAATTCATTGTAGGCCCGTGCAAGCGTAGCGCCGCCGGGCGAAACTCACGAATCGCACGTTGTCAGCAGTCTGAAATAACACCAGCCATCGCCGATGTTATTTACGCCCGAATATCGTCATATTCCCGCGTTTTATCAAACTCATGTTTCGCGAACGGGCACAGCGGAATAATTTTGCGGTTCTCACCGCGCATCTTCTCCACCACTTTCGCCACCAGCTGTTTACCGACGCCCTGCCCTTTCAGGCTCTCATCCACATCGGTATGCTCGATAATACTCAGGTGCTCGCCGGTCGGCACGAAGACAATCTCTGCGACCTGATTGCCGTTCGCATCGTTCACGTAAAACTTGTTATGGCCTTCCAGAATATCCATGGTTCCTCGCTTATTTCTGGCGATACTTCAGCGCACCGCTCGGGCAGGTATCAATCACGCGTATAACCGTTTCAACGTCCACTTCATCGGGAATGATCCACGGTTTACGTTTCAGATTAAACAGCTTTGCGCTTCCACGCACGCAGTTACCGGAGTGTTTGCAGATCCCGGTGTTGAAGTAGACGTCAATTTTCTCGCCGGTATAGGCCCGGTAGCCCGCATCCAGTAGTTCTTTATCCATGACATTGCCTCTGTAATTATTATCGTGCTGAATGAAGAATAGCCTGACGGGATCCTTGTGGCTATAACGCCGAAAACGAAAAGCCAGGTCACAACTCTTTTCTCGCCAGATTGCGTCCGCTATTTGCACATGTCAGGCTCGGCAAATGTCACTTTTACAACACTGTCGCAGGTTGAATGAAACGCAGACTCTCATTTCAGGTAAAGCTGTTTTTAGCGCTGGTGTGCTTCTCCTGCCTGCTGTTAGTTCTGCTGGGAACCATCCTGTTTCATTTTATTGACCGGCAGCTTCATCACGATCTCGGCCAGCGCGCCCGGGTTCAGGCCAGCCAGATTGCGCTGATGCCGGGTCTGGCTGACAAGGTGGCCGCCAGAGATATTCCGGGCATCGCCCGGCTGATTCAGCCGCTGCGTGCCGAAAGCGATGCCAGCTATATTGTGATTGGCGATACCCGCGAGCAGCACCTCTACCATTCGGAATCTCCGGAGCGCATTAATTTACCGATGATCGGAGGGGATAACGCGGAGGTATTAAAGGGTAAAACCATCATTTCCGTGCGTCAGGGTGGGATTGGCGTGTCGCTGCGCAGCAAAGCGCCCATCTTCAACGCCCAGCATCAGGTCATCGGTATTGTCTCAGTCGGCTATCTGACGTCGTATATTGCCAACATTAATGCCCGCATTTTGTGGCAGTCCGGGTTATACGGCGTTGCGCTTCTGCTGTTGCTGTTTATGTTCTCCTGGCTGTTTACCCGCAATTTAAAAAAACAGATGTTCCGGCTGGAGCCGAAAGATATCGCTCAGCTGGTTTTGCAGCAGCGGGCGCTATTAGAAGCCATGTATGAAGGGGTATTTGCCGTCAATGAAGAGAAGCAGCTGATTTTAATTAACCGCGCCGCACGCGAAATGCTGGATATTCGTCAAAGTGAGAAAGACCTTATCGGCAAACCGCTGGAAGACGTTCTGCAGACATCTCCGGGCTTTTTATCCCAGCGTTACGCCTCGGTGAGCAGCGGCAGTCATGACCAGATTGCCGTGCTGAACCAGCGGGAGGTGATCGTCAACCGCGTCGCCATTGAGGTCGAGCCCGGTGTTGAAAGCGGTTGGGTGTATAGCTTTCGCGACAAAAACGACATCAACACCCTCAGCAGCCAGCTTAGTCAGATCAAACGCTATGCGGATAACCTGCGCATTATGCGTCACGAACAGCTGAACTGGACCGCCACGCTGGTGGGCTTGCTGCAGATGAAACACTATGATGAGGCGATCCGATACATCCAGGTGCAGTCAGAAGGTGCGCAGCGCGTGCTGGACTTTGTCTCTGCCCGTTTTGTCTCCCCGGCGCTGTGCGGGCTGCTGCTGGGTAAATATGTCAGCGCGCGCGAAAAAGGCATCGAACTGCAGTTTGATCCCGCCTGCCAGCTCACCCGCATGCCTGCCGCGCTGAGTGAAACGGAGCTGATGTCCATTATTGGTAATCTGCTGGATAACGCCGTGGATGCGACCCTCAACGCCCAGGTCCACGCCCCGGTAGAACTCTACATCTCTGACCGTAACCAGGAGCTGCTGATCGAGGTGGCCGACAGAGGCTGCGGCGTGGACGATGCGCTAAAGCCGCATATTTTCCGTCAGGGGTTCAGCAGCAAGCCGGAACGTGAAAACGACATTGTGGGCACCGAGCACGGTATTGGCCTGTTCCTGGTGGCAGGCTATATCGATAAGGCGGGCGGCAGTATTGAGATTGCCGATAACACGCCGCAGGGCACGATTTTTTCTGTGTTTATTCCGAATGGACAACAGCATGACCCGACCACTTGATGTTGTGATAGTTGAAGATGAGCCGCACCTGGCGGAGCTGCATCGCGAGTATATTGAGCAGAATTTTCATTTGCGCGTGGTGGGCATCGCCGCGTCGATTGAGCAGGCCTGCAGCCTGATTCGTCAGCATCAGCCGCGGCTTATCCTGCTGGATAACTATCTTCCGGACGGTAAAGGGGTGGAGTTAATCGATAACCCGCTGCTAAAAAGCTATGAATGCTCGGTGATCTTCATCACCGCCGCCAGCGATATGCAAACCTGCAGCCACGCTATGCGCAGCGGCGCGTTTGACTACCTGATAAAGCCCGTATTTTTCCAGCGTCTGCACGCTTCGCTGGAGCGGTTTATGCGCTTCATCCACACCGTGCAGCAGGTGAAGGTGGTCGACCAGCATGCGCTGGATCGCCTCTTTAACCTGCCAGCCGCGGAGTCCTCACCTGCGCCGTCCACAAAGGGCATTGAACCCCAGACGCTGGAGCGGATTAAACGCCTGTTCGCCGACCATCCCGACAGTGCGATGTCGGTTGAAGAGGTGGTGGAAAACGTAGGGATCAGCAAAACCACGGGGCGTCGCTACCTTGAATACTGCGTGGAGAGCGGGTTGATTAATATCGAAATGCTGTATGGCAATATTGGCCATCCGCGCAGGTTATACCGCAAAGCCCCCGATAAACCGTAATCCGCAACCGTTCGTTGGCTAACGTTCGCGGATTTTATGGTGTTAATTGCTGAAACGACGGCGACAATCACACTTCGGAATCATTATCCGCTCCCCCCTATTGTGGGGAGAGCCCGATACGCTATGTTGACAATTAGTTCCTCAAATGTAACTAAAAGGTTAACTATAATGTCGAACACGTTCCGAATTTCTCTGCTTACCGCTACTGTACTGTTCTCTGCTTCTGCACTGTCCGCCCTGCCGCAGGGCTATCCTGCTGAGTATCAAAAAGTGGTCGATGCCGCCACGAAAGAGGGCAAGGTTGTCATTTATTCCACCACCGACATCAAAGCCGCCGGACCGCTGATCCAGGGCTTCGAACAAACCTACCCGGGCATCAAAGTCGAATACAACGACATGAACAGCACCGAGTTGTACAACCGTTTCATCAGCGAACAGGCCTCGGGCGGCGTGAGCGGCGACGTGGTCTGGAGCTCCTCGATGGATACCGGGCTGAAGCTCGCCACCGACTACGCCATGGAGTACAAATCCCCGGAACAGAGCCAGTTGCCGAAATGGGCGGTCTGGAAAGATAAGGCCTACGGCACCACCTATGAGCCGGTGGTCTTTATCTACAACAAGCGCCTGATCCCGGCGGGCGACGTGCCGGATTCGCACGCCGCGCTGGCGAAGCTTATCGCCAGCCAGACGGACAAATTCAAGAACAAAGTCACCACCTATGACATCGAAAAATCGGGTCTGGGCTTTATGCTCTCGGTGCAGGATCACAACGCCGATCCAAACTACTTTAAGACCCTGGCCGACGTCGCCAAAGGGGGCTTATCGGTGCAGTCGTCTACCGGCACCATGATGGAGCGTGTCTCCTCCGGGGAAAACCTGATTGGCTTTAATATCCTTGGATCCTATGCTGAAGCGCGTGCGAAGAACGATCCGTCACTCGGCATCGCCTATCCGAAGGATTACACCCTGGTCCTGTCGCGCGTGTCGTTCATCAGCCAGCAGTCGCAAAACAGCAATGCGGCCAAACTGTGGCTCGACTACGTGCTCTCTGAAAAAGGGCAAAGCATTCTGGCCAATCAGGCGGACATTCCGTCCATTCGTAACGATATCGAAGGGAAAAATGATATCGACGGCCTGACCAAAATCCTCGGCAACGCGCTGAAGCCGATCCCGGTTGATGAAACGCTGCTGGAATACCTGCAGCCGAAAAAACGCCTGGAGTACATCAAAGAGTGGCGTACCGCCGCCGGCAAATAAGCGTCTGAGCGCGGCGCAAGCCGCCGCGCTCCCTTATCGACCTGAGTTCGTTTTTCTGGGCTGCAATACCAGGGATACCCCATGAATACATTACGCAGAAAGTGGCAAAGCCTGCCGCGCGGCATCGTCGTGCTGATAACCGCTCTGGTTATCTATACGCCGCTGTCGTTTATCGTGATACAGAGCTTCCTGTCCGCCCCCTTCTTTTCGCCGTCAAAAGAGTGGAGCTTTGAATCATTTGATTTTATTTTCACCGACCCTGATTTTTATAAGGCCCTGAAGAGCGGCTTTATTCTGGCCTTCGGGCTGGTGTTTATCTCTATCCCGCTGGGCGGCGTGCTGGCCTTTTTGATGGTGCGTACCGACCTGCCCGGCCGCCGGTTGATTGAGCCGCTGATCCTGGTTCCGATTTTCGTTTCACCGATGGTTCTGGGCTTTGGCTACGTGGTGGCCGCCGGTCCGGTGGGCTTTCTCTCCCAGTGGGCTGAAGCGCTGATTGGCTTTGTGCCGTGGAACATCTACGACATGTCGAGCATTGTGGTCATTGCCGGCCTGACGCACGTCCCGCACGCCTATCTGTATATCTCGTCAGCGCTGCGCAGCGTGGGCTCCGATGTGGAAGAGGCCGCACGCACCGCGGGCGCGTCGCCCTGGCAGGTAATGACCTCCGTCAGCCTGCCGATGGTGCGCCCGTCAGTGCTGTACGCCACCGTGCTGCTGTTCTTCCTCGGGCTGGAAGTGTTCGGCCTGATGCTGGTCCTCGGCGACCCGGAAGGCAACATGGTGCTGGCGACCTATCTCTACAAGCTGACGAACAAGATGGGTACCCCCTCCTATAACCTGATGGCGGCGGTTGCCGTGGTGCTGATCTGTATCACCATCCCGCTGGTGATGCTCCAGCGACGCCTGATGCGCACCGCCAACCGCTTCGTCACCATGAAGGGCAAGGCCTCGCAGGCCCGCGCGCTCCCGCTGGGTAAATGGCGCTGGGTAGCCGGCGCGGTGATTGCCTTCTGGCTTACCGTGACCATCGGCGTTCCGCTGCTCGGCGTGGTATTGCGCGCGTTTATCTCCAACTGGGGCGTGGGCGTTTCGCTGTGGGATGAGCTTTCGCTGAACACCTTCCGCACCATCTGGGCGCAGCCCAACCTGCTGCGCGCCATCATCAACTCCATGGCGATCGGGGTGATTGGCGGTGCGCTGGCGGTAGTCTGCTATCTGTTTGTCGGTATTGCGATGCACCGTAAGCCGGACAACACCACGCGTTTCCTCGATTACAGCGTGCTGGTACCGCGCGCGGTGCCCGGCCTGCTGGCGGGCCTGGCCTTCCTGTGGGTGTTCCTGTTCCTGCCGATGTGGCTCGACAACTCCCTGAAATCAGGCTGGCTTTCCGGTTTTGCCTGGACTGACTGGATGCGCGAAAACGTCATCGTCTGGCTGCGTTCGCTGCGCAGCACCATTTTCAGCGTCTGGCTGGCCTATACCGTGGTGTGGATGGCCTACGGGTTGAGGCTCATCTCTTCCACGCTGCTGCAGGTGGGGCCGGAGCTTGAAGAGGCGGCGCGCAGCACCGGGGCGACGCGCGGGCAGATCACCCGCCACGTCACCATTCCGCTCTCCCGCTACGGTCTTATCGGTTCGTGGCTGCTGATGTTCCTGATCTTTGAACGCGAATACTCAACGGGTGTGTACCTGCTGTCACCCGGCACGGAGACCATCGGCTCGATGCTGGTTTCCCTCTGGGCCGCAGGCGCCATTGATATCGTGGCGGCGCTCTCTTTCATTAACATCCTGCTTGTCGTGGTAGGTCTGGGCATTGCCCTTCGTTTCGGAGTGAAAATACATGATTGAATTAGCGGTTGACGATCTGCACTTAACCTACGGCGACAATCCTGTTTTAAAAGGTGTCTCCATGAACCTAAAGCGCGGCGAAGTGGTCTCTCTGCTGGGCCCATCCGGCAGCGGCAAAACCACCCTGCTGCGTGCCGTCGCGGGTCTGGAAAAGCCGACCCAGGGTTCGATTGTGATTGGTAAAAATAAAGTTTACGACGGCACGCCGCGCAGTGAGGTCCCGGCGGAAGAGCGTAACCTGGGGCTGGTGTTCCAGTCCTACGCCCTGTGGCCGCACAAAACCGTGTTTGAGAACGTGGCCTATCCGCTCAAGCTGCGCAAAGTCCCGGCCAAAGAGATCCAGCAGCGCGTGCAGGACGTGCTGGACCAGCTGGGTCTGGGCCATCTTGGCAAACGTCACCCGCACCAGCTCTCCGGTGGGCAGCAGCAGCGCGTGGCGATTGGCCGGGCGCTGGTCTACAACCCGCCGGTGATTTTGCTGGACGAGCCGCTTTCCAACCTCGACGCCAAGCTGCGCGAAGAGGCCCGCGTGTTCCTGCGCGAGCTGATTATCAAGCTCGGGCTATCGGCGCTGATGGTGACGCACGACCAGAATGAAGCGATGTCCATTTCCGATCGCATCCTTCTGCTGAACAACGGAAAGATCGAACAGCAAGGCACGCCACAGGAGATGTACGGCTCGCCGAAAACGCTGTTTACCGCCGAGTTTATGGGCAGCAACAACCGCCTGCACGGTAAGGTCACTGAAGTGCGCGACGGCAGAGCGCGCATCGAGGGCAAAGGCTGGATGCTGTGGGGCCAGGCCGGTGAAGGGGTGCAGAGCGGTGATGACGCCACGGCGGTGATCCGCGTCGAGCGCGTCGCGGTGGTCGAAGGGCCTGGGGAAAACCAGCTTGAGCTGCCGCTGCTCACCAGCATGTATCTCGGCGACCGCTGGGAGTACCTGTTCCGTACGGCGGGGGATGACTTTGTGATCCGCGCGTACGGGCATGAGGTGCGGGATCCGCAGCACTGCCATCTTTCGCTGCCGGAGAGGCATGTGTGGGTGTTTCCTAAAAACTAATAAAAAGGCTGCGTAATGCAGCCTTTTTTATGTGCAGAAACAGGAATGGAAAAACAAAAGGGCAGCGTTCTTTTTTACTCTCTAAGTTCAGATTATTCTTAATATCATGAAAAATAGCTTTTAGTTTTTAATGAATTATAAAAATGCAACCCGGCATAAATGATTCAGACTTTTGAAATATAGATCCCCCCTGACTATTCTCATTCGAGCCGATAAGAAGCAGGAAGTGAATACGATAATATCGTGAACTATTCACTCACCTTATCAGGCAAATAACCGAAGAGTTTTAAATTCACTCTTTTTGTATGGATATTTGAAAAGGTGTATTGACGCACCACGATGTCACAGGAGTAAGACATGAGCGAAAATTTAATCTGGTCAGGAAAAGTTGACGCTAAAAATGCCGAAGGAACAAACACAGGGATATTCCTCAAAGCGGGAGAGATAATTACCATTCTGGCCAGTGGTTGGGCCCGGAATGGGATTGAAACGTTTGCACTGACCGCCCCTCAGGGACGCATTCCCAGAGAGGGTGAAACGCTGACGGTACGTAATCCTTCGCTTCAGGCACGGATCGGTAAGGATGCCTGGCCAGTTGGCAACCATAAATATCGCTGGTCAGTTCCAGCTGAAGGCACTCTGACGCTGATTTTTGCCGACGGTAAAGACCAGTACAAAGATAACTCGGGTGAATTCAGCGTTGAAGTTTATCGCGAGGCGGATATTTCGGCCTCGACGGTAGCACCGTTTGAAGATTTAACCAACTTCGAACGTGATAACTGGAATAGCTGGCAGGCGGGACCGGCCGGGCACGATCTTTACCTGGTTGATGCCAGCACCCGCGCCGTCGAGTTCATTACCAATGCCAACAAAAACCATGCCGGCGTGATCCTTAAAAAGACGCTGGCAGGTCTTACTGCCGGGCATGTATATACCTGGACGGTGAAAGCTGCGCGCATTATTGGAAAATATGAAGCGCCAAAAATTTCTCTCCGTGCTGACGGCAAAGATATTTCCGCACCGTTAGAACTGAAGCAAGTGAACGAATGGATAACCCTGAGTGGTAAATTCAAAGCCACAGGCAGTAAAGCTGAACTCGAGGTAGTCAGCCATGTTGCAGCCAGTATGGGGAATGATTTCCGCATCAAGGAAATAAAAATTAAGGGTTAATCTCCTGAAATATCAGTTTTCTGTTCAGCGAGATGCTGGAGAGCCGTAAAAAATTGTGTAGCGCATATGATGAGATATGCGCTACACCAACAGGCAATAAACACACACGGCATTACTCTTTGTTATGTTGTCTACCTTCTCAGGATCGCCAGCGCGTTGAAACAAGACACGTCTCGATTAACGCCATCCGTAAGCAAGACGCTTACCGAATCCTGGTCAGGGTACCTGATACTTCATGCCTAATAAACACCAATGGGGGATTCCTGGTTGCGAACCTGCGTTTGAAAAAGCGTATTCCTTTAATAAAAAGAGCATGGTGCCTGAAAAAGCACACCATGAAAGAGTCACTACCTGCAATTGAGCAAAGCACTTCCCTGTTTAATTAAAAGGCAACGCAATAGTACTGCCGCACTATCAATAAATGATACAAGACCTGTCTGGTTAATTTACGGAACACTGAATCGCCGCGGATAAACGTGACTCTTTTGAAACGTGACTGGACCGAACCTGCCCCATGCTAAAAACGCGGCATAGCGCTTTACTACGTGTTTGAATCACATATTGCGGCTTTGATTACGGAAAGCCCTTTGATTACTTGTGGTCTCGCGGATCAATTCCGTTTACTTTAATCTCTATTAATAAGGAACTGCCGGGTGGCAACCAACGGAGATGATACTTTGAGAACGGTTGAGATATTGCAATACACACTGCACAAAGGCACCGGAGCAGCTTTTCACGCCATCATGCAGGAAATCAGTGTACCCCTTCACCAACGCCACAGGATTGATGTCGTTGCGTTTGGTAACTCGCTGCATGACCCGGATTGCTACTACCTTATCCGCGCCTTTGATAGTGCTGAAAGCATGGCTACGGTTCTTGAAACTTTTTACGCAAGTGCTGACTGGCGTAACGGTCCACGTGAAGACATTATTCGTAGCATCGAAACCAGCATTAAAGCAGTGATGAATCTGCCATCAGAAAGCGTGGAAGGGCTGAGGGGATAATGGAAGCCGCACAATTTTTGGGGTTTAGCTCAAAAAATGGGTTAGCTTTTTATAATGCGGTGACTCTGGGGGCGAGTGTCTATAACATCTTCGGCTTAGCAAGGAAACCTGGGGCCTGGCAATTATTTCGTTGGTTGCCGCGTAATTACTACCGGAAAGTTGACACAATGAGCAAGCCCAGGCTAACGATGAAAATCGCTGGATATGGTGTCAAAGCAAAAGTGATTTTTGAGTTTCTGCAACTGATAACATTTGATTAAGATTTATTCACCCTGCAGAATCGCCAGGATTTATAAGCAAGTACAGGCGGTTGTATAAAAATTGCAACCGCTGCTCCACAAGAAAGGCCAATAGCACCAGAGAAAACACTCTGCTCAGATGCGAATATCAACAGAAAAATGAATACAGCAAGGCAACCTGATACAACCCACACAGCGAGAATAAAACGCCTGGCCAAGTCCCTGATGGCATTCCCCAACGTTCCACTATAGCTTTCTACGTTGTTTTTTATCTTCTGCAAATCCGATGGAGAAAACCCTGAACGTAACAAAGCTTCATCAGTCACTTTCATATCGTCTTGTCCCTTATCCCCAGAAGTGTTTTCTCAATCGTTGATTGTGCAAGCAATCATAATGATGAACCTTACAGCAATCCAGCCGAAACTTTTCTGCAGACTCTATCTCCCCTTTCTTATCTTCTGGATGGTGCTAAGGAATTGCGTCGATTTAAAGTTAACGACCCATGATGTGACGTTTATGCTATTTATCAGATTCCAGACAATAGCAGCCGTAAAGCCCCATTAGTGGTACACACAGCAAGCGGAGCGTAGCACTGGCAGAGCCGGAGCTGTAGCTACCGGGGCATATTTCAGCAAACGCCTTACGCTGAATTGCTTGAACTTTCCCGCTAACAATATCGGCAAACCAAAAGTCAAACGTCCAACCAGTTTGCTCAAGCTCCAACCCCTGGTTCTCCGTATCTTGCTGAGTGGTAGAGACACGCCCGTAGCCGAAAATCGCTATTCTCAACATCTCTCAATACCTGTCAGAAAACGGTGTCAACAATAGGACGCCTGCCAACAATTGCCAAGGCTAATTTTCCAACAGTCTAAAAGCGACCTGCGGATAGGTGCTGGAAAACGGTCGATTGATGACACCATCAAACACTAGCAGTGTGCCCCCGGCAACACGCGCCTGCAACGGTTGTCTCGGATGAGCAAAATCTTAGGGTTTTCTCAGCGCCCCCTGACGCGCGGGCACGCACATGCGCACGGGGGCGCGGGCGAGCTATAGAGTTGAGGGAGGGGCAAACATAAACGTGCAATTTTTCAAGCCGGGGATTCAGTTATAGGCTAACGGTAGAATGCGGCTTGTAGAGGGTTGTGCGCACATACCCAGTACAAGCGCATTACTTCATGCGCACAAGCCCCTGAGAGCCGCTTGCGATGGGGGGGTTTTAGAGGCGCTCAAACATGCGGCAGGTACTACATGTATCGGATAAGATGTTACGAAAACTTGTTACTCCTCAAGCGGGATGAGCTTTTTGCCCGTGTCTTCGAAGAATGAAAATGAAGCCCAACGACATGTATATAACAACGCAAACTTGCCAGCATGCGTCTCAATAATTTCTTTTAAATATGACTTGCGTTTATTACCCTCCGGGAATTGAGCCGCAAAGTTTACTATTGCTCTTGATGACAGCCCACCTCCGTTTCGCATAAAGAGAATAAAATCGCTCCCTCTAAGCACATTAAATTCTGCACAATTCGTTGAGTCATTATCAAACTTGGCAACTATATCTTTTATTTTGTCATACAGTTCAATCATACCCACAAAAATCTTGCCATCGGCCAGTTGTATATTTCTTTTGTTTAATTCGGATATATAACTTGCATCATCAACTTTGCCAATCGGATATCTGGCCTGAAGCACAATATCTTGCGACGCAATTTTTAATAATTTTAATTCATCAACAGTTAACGCCAATTCTAAATCAATAGCCATCCTATCCAGTTTATGACCGTAATCGCGAAACTTAGTGTCTATAGTATCTTTTTGCGCACCAAGATTCATTAAAAGAATCGCGGATTTTAATAACATTTCGAAAGCATACCCCAGCAGCAACCTGCTAGTTTTATCAGTTGAGGATGCTATGTCGATATATTCATGCACAACGGGAGATTTCTTATCTGTAATCTTAAAAAGGTTTTTATTTCGTTCACCTTCACTTCTCAATAGCTTTGCTGATAAATACAGCTTTTTGGACTCAGCTAACCAAGCCTTGCGGTCAAAGATACCTTTTCCATTTTTCTGTGTGATAATTTCACTCTGCATTTCCAGCCCTTATATTGTTAAATAAAATCCGTAGTTCATCCGGGACCAATACCGTAGCAGTTATAGCCAACAACTTTCAGGAGGGGTTCAAATTCAATTGTGCCCATATCCTCGATCCGTTGCCAGTCTCGTTCAACCTCATCAGGGTTGAGACCACCCAGCGTAAAAGCATTAGTAACAATGTGTCCGGTATGCTCATCTTGTAATCCATTGATATCTTCAACAGGTAAATGGCCGAGATATAGATTTTGTTTTACAAAAAGGCGAAGAGTTAAGGTGACTTCCACCTTATCACCGTATCCATTATCAATTTGAGTTTTAACCCCCTCAAATATCAATAACTCATCATGTTCTCCCGGTTCACTCGGTAAAGCACCACTATCCCACCGAGACTGAGCAAGCCCTAACGCCGTACCCAATAGCTCGTTCTCCGGGCTGTAGACTGGCAACTTGTAAAACTCATTCGGAATTAGCAGAGGTTTAGGAGCAGAACATCTAATGCCAAAACTCATGAAACTGTTTCTGAAATCACACAATACAGGGGCAGTCACTTCCGCCCGCCATTTGTGGTCGCCTGTAGAAACTGGGCGGTAAAGCGCAATTTGTAATTTCTGTGCACGCCGTAAAGCTGATTTAGTAAAACCAGCAGGACAAACCAACGCTCCCTGATGCGCACATACGTCCTGTACTAACCCGTGAAACTCTTCAACGCCTTTGACATCCACCGGATTTGCGTAGTCTTTGCAATCAATAACAATACGCATCTTGTACTGACCAATGGACTGTTCCACCAGAACATCCACCTGCCTTTTAGTTTCGCTCTGGATACCATCAAGCATCACATTGTGTTGCACTACAGCATCAGGAGAAAGCTGCTTTTGAATCATGGCAACAAGTTGTTCGAGAGCTTTCCAATCGGGAATCTTATTTTTATCTTGACCAGCCATTGTACCGCTCCGTTTGGGTCTTATATGTAAAGATACCACTGGAACAACTTGAAGTAGAAACTCATCCCGCCGCGTTGATATACAAGATAGCCATAAAGCCCCGTTGGTGGTAAGACAACAAGCGGAGCCTCTGGCGACTTCATCAGGTTTGTGTCAGTTAGTGAGGCTTATCAGGATGACCATGTACCCAAGGGGAGCGAGGCCGAACCGCTGGCAGAGCTTGCATATGGTCTGCAAGTAACGTGACCACCATAAACCTGTTTATCCCCTGCGGCGTCTCGCGACGGCGACAGAACGGGGGCATCGGGCTAAAATGCGCTTCACTAAAAGTCTTCGGGATTATGCCGAGTAGGCGGCTTTTGTTCGTTGTTGGGCTGTCGCAGTAAGAACGTTGAAACCACTGCCAGCGCAGTGATATGCTCCCGACTATCACACACCAACCACGCGACAGGCGCGGCGAATGTGCAATGTGTAGTTACGGCTGTACCTGCATTAGCGGGGTAAAGTAACTAGCTGATAAATAACAATGTGCTTATTTATCAGTGATCTGGAGCGGGCGAAGGGATTAGAACAGCCAACTCAATTAATTGAAAAATATTACCTTTTCAAGTTATATATTAACTTATACCCCCAAAGATACCCCCCAAAGCACAGAGGCTTTGAATTCAAGTAATTACCTTTGTCGATAAATCAGCAGGAAGCGAGGTGATAGCAAATGGCAGGCATACTCAAAAGCAGCGATACCGTTAACATCAGACTAATTACGATTCAATAAACCAAGATCGCGGCGGGCCCTCATAATATCAATAATTGTGAGATATGGTGTTTGTTGGTTCCAGCTAAACCCTCTGTGATCGATACGGGCCAGTTCGTACTTTTCTACCAGAAAGTTAACGGCATTAGCCAGAGTGATACCGGCATCAATATGTTCCTGTATAACGATTTCATCACAAAAAGGTGTATCGTTTAGCGTAAGGCCATAATGCTGTTCCAGCAACCGTGTAAGTAGCATTTGCCAGACAGCCACGGGGGGCAGGTATGGCTTCGCCGCCCGCATGTTTGTTGCAGGTAAAAATTTCATTTTTTCCCTCGTGAAAATACTTAACGTTGAATGGGATAAACAGCGATATATACGTAGCCGCAACTACCAAGGGTATCAGCTTCGCAGGTCAGCCCATTGTGATACAACGTGACACTGTGCTGATGCCGGGGAGAGAGTTCTCCGCTGGTGAGCATCAGCTCCAGTTGCTTGAGTATCAACGGAAAGGCCTGATCCAGGCGTAGCGCGTCATCGTCGCTGAAAGCACCGTTGAATCCGGCCCGGTCAGCGAGAAAATGCAGGCGGTTGCCCTCCTGCATTAGACGAGCTCCAAAACAGGGTGTGATCGTACTCTTTAGTCCCCACTGCTGGCAGGCGGGATTCTCCGGCGTGGTGCCAGATTCTGAGTGATTGTTCATTATTGTTCCTGAATAAAGGGAAAGATTAATTGAGAGTAACGCTTCGAAGAATGACATAGGGACCATTGCGGTCCTGACGACGTTCAGCAAACACAGCCAGAACGCCGCGTATGTCCTCCACCTCGCGGCCAGCATAATGGCAGATACTGCCTGACCATTTATATTTGCCCGTACTGAAGCGAAACAGTCGGGATCCAGGATGTTGCCGGTACAGAGTCATGGCCTGGCGTTTACTGATGATTTTCATATCCAGCCTCGCTCCGCGAAAGACACAATGCCCTCTGAGCCGATGACCAGATGATCGAGCGTTTTGATATCAACCAGTGCTAACGCTTCTTGGAGCCTGCCCGTAATGTTGCGGTCGCACTGGTTGGGCTCCGAATCGCCTGATGGATGGTTATGCGCCAGTACGACAGCTGCTGCATTGAAGCGAAGCGCTGACTTCACTACCTCACGGGGATGGACCTGGACATGGTTAATCGAACCGGCAAACAGCGTTTCGCTCTCCAGTAAACGGTGCTGGTTATCGAGATAGAGCACCATAAACACTTCCCGTTCTTGTCCGGCCAGCTTTAAACGAAGCCAGTCACGAGCAACAGTGCTTGAGGAAAAGGATATGCCGGGCTGGCGCAGATATTTATCCAGCAGATTGATAGCGCGGCGGATGGTCTGTTGGGCATAAGGTGTCAATCCGGATGTCGCGGGAAGCTGGCAACCATGCTGGGCCATAACCGTCAGTGGAAAAAGTTCACGCTGTGAAGACTCCGGGCATAATATGGTATTCATGTCAGGTATTCCTCAGTCAATTAGATGCATAATGGCGCTGCATTCCGGATGGTTTAGCGCGAAGTCTCGTAAGCAATAATAGTGCTCTGTCATCGCGTCACATTCGATACGGCAGGCATGATGGCTGTATACCATCAGACAGGCGACTATCCCTGCTGCTTCACCAGTAAGTTCCGCGCCGTTGCCATTCATATTGTTGAACAATGTCCACTTCTCATCGTGCTCTGACTCAGGGGCCATAAAAGCGCCGCCGTTGCTGAGCGTCGAAAAGCGCCAGATACCATCGTGATAATCGGTACACAGGCGGTCCATCCAGGCAAAAATTCTGGGCTCAAGGGTTATCCATTGCGGGATGGAGCCAAAGTGCTGTGGCCAGAAGCCGATGCGTAACTCATCAGGTACCACTGAGGCAGTAATTGCTGTCTGCTCAGCGAACTGAAGGTTTTTTGTATCCATTAAACTATCTCCTTATGCTGCTACCGTTGTTTAACGCCCAAAAACTCGAGCATATTCTCTGCCATTACCCACAGGGCACGATTGAGCTTCACGTCACCATCAATACCGGTAACGGCACGGGTGCGACTGCTTTTCCCCTGTGCGGTTCGCCCTGACAGACCACCTTTCATCAGGTTCTCCTGCACGCGCTGGTATACGGTCCACAGATCATCGCTGTAATCTTCCCGGCGACGCGGAGTCAGCAACTGCGATACCGTGACCGGCTGGTGCTCCTCACCAAAGCGATATTTCAGTGCGGCATTTGCCAGAGCGTGCTGTGCTGGTGGCGGAAGTAAAAGTGACGCCATGGCATCACGCTTTTCATCCACCCGGTCAAATACCCCGAGCACTTCGTAAGCCCCTTCTATTACCTTCTCAACGACATTACCTTTATGTGGCACCCGCACCTCTCCGAATGACTGACCGCAGACCAGACCGTTAGTACAGACGCCACGAAACAGCCCCGGCAGCATCTGGTAGCTTGATGAGCCGTCATGGCTGTTGAGTAAAATGATTTCCGGTACCTGATGACCATTTAGCTGCCCGGCGCGACGCAGGCGAAGCATGTGCTTGGTGTGCTCCCGCTTGCTCTGGTCCCGAACCTTTGTCTGGCAGGCAAAGAACGGCTCAAAACCCTCGCGCTGCAGGCTTTCGAGGATGGTGATGGTCGGAATGTAGGTGTAACGGTCTGAACGCGATTCATGTTTGTCACTCCCGAATACACTGGGAACATGACTCATCAGCTCTTCATGGGTCAGAGGGCGGTCACGACGTATCTGGTTTATACGGCCAAAGCGGCTGGCTAATCTCATGAGTAATTCCTTTAAAAGAGGCAAAAGAAAACGCCCTGCTCGTTTGAGCAGGGCGTTCAGATAGAAAGAAAGGTGGAAAAGCGCGTGGTGTCAGCTGTCAAAATCAAACTGCCATGCGCCTTCGCTTGTCTGGACCACCACTTCCAGTACATTACAGGGAACCATCAGCCCCTTACCGGTAAATTCATGGGATACAGTACCGCCAAATCCCAGGCGTACCGGTTTCCACGGGCTGGCGAATTCTGCATCCTGGCAGTTTCCCCGGTTGACAATGAGTTGTTTAATCACAATCGAATCGACTTTTGATGTAATCCGAATCGATGAGTAGTGGCTGTAGCTTCCGGGACTAACACTGACGCTGACCGGTGAAGAAGCGGCCAGCGAAGAAAATGACAGCAGACTGAGTGCTGCGACTGTGATGATTTTCTTCATTAAATTTCCTTTAACCTGTAAGAGTGAGGCAGAACTACAGTGCAAATCCGGGCACGCAGCCGTTGTCACCGAACGCAGAAAGAACGGCAGCAGCCCCCGCTAAAGTGAAAGTGGCAGGTTTTACCCCGCTACCTGAAACCAAAACACGTTTGCCGGTGCGTAATTTGTTCCATGCCCACATCACATTGTCTGATCCCACATGAGACTCGCTTTCGCTGATATTCACTTCTTCAGCGTTATCAATTCTCATGGTAAGTGTCTGGCCACTGTCCATCCTGACCTGATGCCCGTTCACGTCAGTGAAGATAATGGTCGCTGGCTGTGAGCCGGAACTGTCGCAGGCGAGGTATAGTTGTGACTGCCCTTTACCGAGGATGGTGTATTCAGACGTTCCCTGCACATAGCCACTTACCCAGCTATCACGGTTTCCAAACGCATGCGAGACAGAAGGCGTCAGCACTGAAGCCAGTAAAAGTGAAATAATCAGTTTATTTTTCATTGGAGTGTCCTGTCAGAAGCCAGCCATATTGCCCAGGGTGGTGATAATGAACAGCAGGCAGGCCATAAAGATAATGAGGGTTATGTACCAGCGGGTGAACTTACCGAACAGACGCAGAAATGTTTTCATGAGCGGTCCTTTGCAATAAGCCAGTACAGCAGCCCCGCCAGTATCGGGTCGATTATCAGACCGAGAATGAACCAGCCCCAGAACGAGCGTCCGTTAGCGGAAGCCACAATACCCAGCAACAGGGCCAGACCGCCCCATAACAGAATTAACGGCATATACTTTCCTTAATGCGTGACAACCCCTGCGATACATCGCATTGATTTTGATGGTTAAAATTAATAAATCACATAATGCCCTGTGGATTATGTGGCTACCGGATTAATCATGTACAACGATGAATATCGATCGGCTCGATCGACAATATCGATCGTAATGAAACAAAGAAACTTATCGAAAACGGCAAGGCCGCTCATCGAAAGCGAAGTGACTAGCCGAAGAAAAATCCCCACAGGGAGCGTGCTGCGCGGGCGACAGTGTGTGTAACAGCCTGCAGCGCACTGCGAGCCACCTGTGGTAGCGGGGCCAGGTCAATAATCTTATCAATCACTTCCACCACGGCATCGCCAAAGCTGCTGCTGGCGGTGCTGATAACGGTATCAGTACGATATAGGTTCTGTAGATGGGGAACCAGCGGACTGCGGGCCTGCTTTGGGAGCAGGGTAATCATGGCCTCCACCAGACGCGACAGACGATAGCGCCCCCGGACCGAAATCGGCAGAATATCCTGCTCAGCGATACCTAACTGCCGGGCCACCGCCTGCTGTTTCTGTACAATACGCTCTGCCTGTAACGCCGAGGGCTGGGCCGACGGCCAGTTCCACCGCTCGGCGGGTTCGGTTTTGTCCACTTGGTTGAGTATCCATAACAGCGGCGGCTGCGGCCCGATGTACCGCGCGAATACGTCCCGATAAAACTGCTCTTCCACCGCATAAGCCCGGTCATCGGCCTTGAGCACCCACAGCACCATATCGAGTTGCGGCATGAGGGCCCGGTACAGCTCACGGTATTCACCGTCACGGGTAAAACTTTCACCCACGCCGGGTAAATCAACGAGCGTCAGGAAGTGATTACCGAAACGTAGCCGTACGCGCTGTGGCTGGCGGGTGCAGGCTTCCACGGCATTGACGGCGCAGACTTCACTGCGGAACAGCGCGTTACAAAGACTGGACTTCCCGACGCCAGTTTTCCCCATGATGCCAATCACCGGTTCATACTTAACGAGTTGGCTGAGCTCCTGCAGCAAATGCTGGCGTAGCGCGTGTGGATAACGCCGCAGATGGCGACGGATAAGGGCATAGCCCGAGGGATGTTTCATATCGGCCTCTGAATGAAAAAAGGCCATCCGGTGGGGATGACCTGCTGGAAATAAACGGGAGGTAATTCACTGAGATGATATATAATTGAAAAATAATTAAAATATCAGGGTTTATTATATTGTTCGTAAAAACGCTCAATCAATTCATTAACCACATCTTTTCTTGAGGGGAGTCTGAAAATTTTCTGAAGCTCCTTAAGTTTGGGGATATTTTCCTCCTTGATATCAAAATGAAGATCAGAATATCCTTCTTTATTTTTCCTGCCTCTCCAGGAGGACAATCCGCTTGACATCTTTCTTATGAGATTATCATTAATGAGGCGGCCGCTTTTCGTATCTCCGTGTATGCAATCAAAAAATGCCATAATGATATCTTTGTGTTCAAAGCCTGAAGCCTGACAGAAATCAAGTATTAATGCGGCCTTTCTTTCCGTCATTGCGCTGGATATTTCTTCCATACCTTTATCAGTAAGATAGTTATAACAATATAATATATCAGCCTGGTCTTGTTTCTTCTCCAGCCAAGGAAAAGCTTTATTTTCTTTTATACCACTCCATTTGCATTCATAATTCTTTATTTCCTTTAAAATACCACTCCGTGGCCATGAATACATTCCTTTATCAAACCATGCAATGATTGAGTAATATATATGGTTTGAGTGCGTATTTAATTTATTGTTGTTAATGATACTATCAATCAAATTGTAGGGTGTTTCGTTAATCAACACATTAAATAAAAACCAGAAACATGCCCTCCGGTCGCTTTTCAACCAACTAATATCTTCTTCAGGAATAGCTTTATTTCTATACTCGCTAATCATTTCTTCGATAGTGTAATTAATATCCCTCTCATGCAAATCAGATTTATAAAGTGCATTTTTTATGAGATTTTTTATCAGGTTAATATTGTAATAATCCACTCCAGAGATATAACGACGGGTCTTTTCGTCGCACTGTAAAAAATGAACGTAATACATTAATTCCCGCTCGCTACTTTTCAGTAGCGCTTCCAGTTTAGGTGTCCCGTGGATGTCAACTCGCTTACCATTATCATAAAATGCCATTATATTCTCCATATAACACAGTGGTCACGGCGTGACTTTGCCGTGATTTTAGCACAAAAGACCTCTGTTTTTTCCATTTTTTTTACGTTATTTATCCGTGTGTTAGCCGTATTTTTACCATATGTATTTACTTCTTACAGCCTCCATAGACTACCTTTTGTCAGCCATTGCAACCTAGTTGTCTGCTATCACCAACAATCCGACTTGTGTGCAGAGCTATGGATGATTTCATTTTTCACTCCACCTTGTAATTATACGAAATGTTACCCTTACAGGTTCCGGTACCAGCATGGCCGTAGTGCCAATATAAATGACCAGAGGTGGAACACATATCACTCAGCAGTCAGAATGGTGAGGATAATAAACGCTTAGGTGTTGAGAAGTGAACGCAATGAACGACATCCTGGGGGCGTATTATCGTAAATGACGGTAAGGTATGCTTAGCATAACACCTGTACGGCAGCTTACGGGAATGCATGATGATATTAATAGGATACAGCCGGATTAACACAACATACCGGTAGAGCATCGTGTATCTGCAGGAATACATCACGACAGAAGACGAGTAACTGCAAACTGACTGATACCCTCAAAATAAATTCATTTAGGTTATTAGTGTTATTTTATAAAGAAGCTTTCGATACTCTCCATCGGCAACCACATCAACGAGATACCCATCCGCAGAGTTTAGATGTATACACTCAGCGTGATTTATCTCATCTCCCGCCTGAACCTGCTGCACTCATGCTAAACAGTAGTCCCGGATGTTACCGTGAGGATGACATGAACAAATATCCCCTCACGCTGATAATAAGCTGCTGACGGTACCAGTAACTTTGTTCAGCATGAGCCTGCCCATCCATCCGATTAAATCCACGCAGTAAAAAATAACACGCTGTTGTAATCCCATGACTACTATTCATCTTGGGATAACATCATGCTTCACCATACCAACAGAAATCACCAACCAGATAATTCTCTACAGAACGTTTTATTCAATCATCAGAACCAGCTCTTTGAATGCTACTCAAAACTCTTAATGCTGCGGGTGGATTTTGCCTATCGCCAGAATAGCGATTCATTTAACACCGCTGATGTGAATCAACTGGTCGCCGATATGACCTGGCTGACGGAACAGAGTTCGGCATTATCAGGGCTAGTGGGATATGCCTGGGTACTGGAATACGGTGAAGACCACCGTTACCACGTCCATGCTGCGTTTTATCTCAATGGTCAGCGTCACAGGAAGGTCTGGTGCTTCTGGGAGTCCATTCAGTCGCTGTGGGAGGACATCACGGACGGAGAAGGCTATGCGCACCGCTGCGAGCCAAAGGGACATTACCGTGTAAGGGGTGAACGCGTGGTGAGCTTTTCCGACAGCAGAGGGCGGGAGGGCATACAGTATATCCTGAGCTACCTGGGTAAGCAGTCGCAGCGTACAGCGCGGAGGATTTACCGTGTCAGCGCTGTTCCGGCTCCAGCGGTAAGTGGCAGGCGGCGGAAGTACAGCTGAACCTGCCGATAAAAAAATACGCCATCGGTATATCGTTTGAAGAAGTCTGCACCATTCTAATCCCTGACTTCTTCTCCATTACCACCAACGGAGAAAAAACGATGACCACACCTGCCTGCCTTCTTAACGACAAATTTGTCGATATGGCGTTTATCACCCAGCTTACCGGCTTAACTGACAAATGGTTCTATAAGCTCATACAGGACGGTGAGTTCCCGAAACCCATCAAACTCGGACGCAGCTCCCGCTGGCTTGAAAGCGAAGTGGAAGCCTGGCTGCAGCAACGCATCGCGCAGTCCCGGCAATAACCTGTCGAACGCAGTCACATCTCCCACCTGATTTAACTCCAACGACCGTATGACCCACAGTGCAGCCCTCCCCGGGACGGCTTAGCCCTGCGCGTCGCATGGCAAAGGACCAATACTATGACGATTTACGCCAAATCCTTTATCGCGCTTGACGGTAATCAGCGCCTCACGGGCGCGGTCACTGCACAGCTTCACCCTGACGACCGCTACACCTGCCACCTCTGCGGCAGCGCTCTGGTATTCCACCCGGAATGGGGTACTAACCGCCCGTGGTTTGAACACACATGGGAAGACCTGACGGAGAACGGACGCCACCATTGTCCATATGTACGCCCTGAGCCTAAGGAAGCCAGGCGGGTGCGCATGCTGCGCCGTTACGTCCCGGATGTCCTCCCGATAGTACGTAAGGCCGACTGGCACTGTTCGGAGTGCGACAGTGATTACCACGGCGAACGGTACTGCCTGAATTGTCGTACTGGCGACCACAGTACCGAACGTTGCGCAGAATGAGCCTGCGTTATCTGCCACTTGCTATCAGGATCCCATGACAGGATTTACACCATGCAATTTCGAACCATTCGTACCGCCCTTGACCACGAGGGCGAGGTCACTTACATCCGTGACCTGACTCCGCGTTCAAGGGGGCTCTGGTTCTGCCGTTACTGCAACAATCCCCTGCGTCTGCACTGGACGCATGACAGCGGCGGTTATTTCGAACATGACTTAGAAGATGCTGACGAACGCAGTTTAATGCGTTGTGAGTACCGGGTTATTTCTCAGGACAAACCGGTATCCGCTTTTGACCAGGCCGTGAATGCACTGATGGAACGTGATGATTCAGTCTCCACTGCCCCCTCAAAAAAAGATTATTTCTGCGTACTATGCCAGTATGAATATTATGGCTTTCGATGCTGTCCGGCGTGCAAGGAGCACATCTACAGCACAGAAATGAAAGATTTCGATAAGCTCACTGTACCGGCGGTGTTCGCAAAATAAACGTTGAAGACCGCAGGCCGCCCCAACTATTGGGTAGAATCATCTACGAGTGTGGAGTCAGTCCAATTTGCTAAAGTTAATGTCCATTCAAATTCATTAGCAACATAAGATGGATGTTACTTAAACTTCACATTCAACTATCTCTTTCTGCGGAACAACAATCCATAACTAACTCACATTTGTCAGATAGTACAAATGAATGAACGGCCGAATTCGCAGCATATGCGATTAGTTCTTGTATCGCTCGCTGTTGGCACAACGTTAAACTTCAGTGGGCGTCCCCACACAATTGTAATTACAGAGCAATGACGCACAATCTATCTTGTGTTAAATTATAAGGATTTGAAAATAAGCAACTTAACCTGAGTATGAATGTATTACTCCTTGCAATTGATTATGAGCAAAATTATCCACTGAAACGGTGAACAAGGTTGTGGGTAATATTCGCAAAACACAAAGAGTGGGATATACATAAGCCACTGTTTTTTTTTCTGAAATCAACTGTCAGCCACAGGATCCCTTCCGGATAAGCCCGTTTATCTGGTGGCCGGGCCGTGGCGCTACGATCTGTACAGCTTTGCGCCAGGCGCCAGCGATGCGAATCAGCGTATATTCCCAGGGGGCATTAACGATACGTTCTGGGATTACCGCCTTGCCAACGCCTATGTCTGCGAGGGCGATGACTGTCGTCCCAAAGTGAAAGAGGTCGCGGTAACGCCCGTTAACCCGGGAACCCCGGAACAGCCGGCTGTTCCGGTCAAACCGGACAGCCAGCCGTTCACCAACCCGCCGGATGATGGCTGCGTCGTCGACGGCGTGGATAACTGTGCGCCCGGACGTGTCGCCGTCACGCCACAGATCCCCGCTTACATTTCAGCCCCCGTCACGCTGGCTTATTACAACGTGTCAATCATCGACGATTTACACAAGCGCCTTGGTGAACTGCGGCATGAACAAAGCCGGACAGAGGGCACTGGTTGGGAAATGTTCCTGCGCTATATCGGCTCGAATATGACGTATAAAACGGACGTCGGGTTTAAACAGTTTGGCTATGACTTCGATATGGACTATAACGCCATGCAACTGGGCGGTAACCTCGTGCGTCTGGACGGTGAGAAAGACAGTCTGCGCGGAGGTGTCGCCTGGACGCGCGGTAACAGTCGTATACGTCCGGATGCCGCAGACGGTTTCAGCTCGACCTCGTTTGACAGCAACAGCATTGCGCTCTATATGACCTGGCAGCGCCAGAACGGCTTCTATATGGACGGCGTGCTGTCATTTGACAGACACCGTGGCAACACGGATACACCAGCCATCAAACTGATGACATTCGGTGTATGTCCCTGAATGGTGGGCATACATGGCGTGAACGCGACGGGTCAATGCTAGATGGAGTGCTGAATAGGAAGAAAAGCTATCGGGAAATGAAGGGTCAGGATCAATGTAGCTGTGAAGTCATGAAGGCAGAACCGGTATCATTCTGCTTATCTTGGCGCATCACTTCATCGATGATATAATATACCATGCGGTAAACTCTGTAACCAGTGATGAAAATTGCCATAACCAAAACATGAAGTGAATCCTATATTTTTATTTATGAACTAAACAGCTATGTTGAAATCAATATCAGTGGCGAAACCGGATATATAAAGTCGCGTACTGAAAGCGTCAACCAGAACAATCAGTACCTTGTACATTATATGTCCGCTGATGGGAAAAGCAGAAATGGATGGTTTTATGAGGATTAAAATCCATTAACTGCGGTAGGGCAGGTATTTTCTGCCCCTAACAATTTATCGTCTCCACCTCAAAGAATAAATCAATTTATCATTACGCAAACTCAATAGCTTCGTTATTCTGAATGTCATCGATATTTTATGCTTCTTTTAAATGGATGCATTAACTTTCTCCCGGCAATAATTAATGGCGATATACTTACCACAATTATAATTTTAAAAGTATTTTCAATAAGAATGGATTATTCAGTTTTAAGGTGGGTGCATAACAGAATATCAACGGGGACGAATGCCCCGTTGAAAAAGAAATTAATGCTTGTGATCACCCTTGACCGGAATCCATGCATCCTGCCAGTTAGACCCAGTTCCCGGCACGTAATGGTGAGAGCTGATCTTGCACCATCCAGAGTATGGGAACGGTTTACACTCGAAGACTTCATTCGTCGCCGGTTGTAATACCTTCGTACCTGCGGTGTATTTATCCATCTCTTGCGGATAGACGTAATCATATTCCGCGGTGCCCGCCATCGAGACAAGATGCGTATCAAAGCTTTGCTGGAATGTTTTCCCATCTCTCATACGGCCTTCAATGACCACCGTATGTGCGCCCTCTTCTGCTTTCCATAAAGAGATCGGTAACGAAAGGGTTCCATCCGTCGCAACGTCAGACCCGAAACCAACATTCTCCTGGCTGGCATTGTAAATTTTACCATTGAGGACCATCTCCCCACGAACCTGAGTATCAACAGTAATCATGGTCCGGCCTTCGGCGGCAATCGGATACTCCTTCTGCGTCCCGCTCAACGTCAATCCAGGGCGAGTGTCTTCCTGCGCGGAAACCTGTACCTCAATACGCGTTATTGCGCTGTCCGCTTTCGCGTAAACATGGTTAACACCGGCAGCCGGGATAACGTCGCCATCTTTATTTTTTACGCCGGCGCGAATATCGTCGTGAGCGGCGTTAATTTTATTTGCCAGTGCCATCGCCCAGTGGTTGGGTTCCCCCATCTCAGCGGAATCAATGGTCAGCGTAATGGCTAAATCTTCACGCTCACCACTGGCATCAAAAAGGCGCACTTTTACGCTATCGCCTGGTTCGAGCACACGGGAAGGCTGGAGAGTACCGATATTTTTCTTCCAGACAGAAGCGACTTCATCATATTCAACATCGATAATTTTATAGAACGTGCTTGCCGTATCCGCCACGTCCCAGGCACCATAAATAATTTGATAACCGGTACGCTCAGGCAGTGTACAGGTGTGCGTTGTTTTACCGCTGGTCTCTGCCGGCCCCCCCGGAATGGTACAGAATGGCGTCAGTTCGAACGCGTCACGCGTCAGCGGCTTATTCGGATTCCAGTCCTGCTTAGTAATATAATATTTAAAATCTGCAATCGGGTGTGCCGCAGAAAATGTCCAGGTAATATCGCGTGGACCTGGCTGCACTTTATGTTTCACCCAACGATCGCTGGTTTGTGCATTCAGGGCGGTGCCAATCCAGTTACTGTCACCACTCCCACTCGCCAACTCGTTATCTTTCGGACCATTACCCGGGAAACCATCTGGTCCTTCACCCACACTTTGCGGTTCATACTGTGCCTGGCCACACATCTGATTTGGCGTCAGCTTATCGCGACACATCTGATCGCGTGAAGCCGGTTCACTGATATAGCCGTGCGCCAGCGCGCCACCACTTACAGCCATTGCCGTAAATGCAATAGCTATTTTATTTAATTTCATAACTTTTCCCTTTTGGTTATATCCGAACACATATTTTTTATCTGCCAGAAATTTTATGGCAGTGTCGAGAGTGTAAAAATTAAATGGCTAACACCCTACTTAGCGCACATTACTTCGTCTTAATTTTTCTTAATTCTGTGTAAAAACAGGTAAACCGGCACATTGAAACAGAGCAAAATGGAAAAAAGGACTACAATAAGGCGCATGATAACTTTCGCGGAAATAACAATGAAACTTTACAGATTCATACCAGCATTCGGATTATTACTCGCTGCCTGCCAGACTTCTTCACCTTCTGACATTTCTTCAACATCACAGGTAACATCACAGGTGCAGCAGCTCTCTGCGCTTGTAGCTTCAGCCAGCTGGCTAAGAGATAACTGCGCCCGAGCGGATATTCCCGCACAAAGCACCCTTATCGAAGTGGCGATGAAACAAGGACAAAAACGGGGCTGGGATATGCGTAAAATCACTGTTCAGGATGTTCAGACTGCTTCGACTCAACGCTATAACGCGCTGAGTGAAGATACGCAACCAAAGGATCAAAAATGTGCCGCGCTGAACAACAGCGCGGCTCCTTTCCTGCGGCACATTAACTGATTGACATAAAGAACACGCTAGCCCCTGCCAGTGAAAGCCAGGGGCCAAACGCTACGGTTCGGTGCAATGAGGTTTTTTGAATGCCTGAGACAATCAGCATCGACAGAATGCACCCCAGTGAAGCCACTAACAGCAAAACGGGTAGTGCCTGCCATCCCAGCCATGCCCCCATCGCTGCTAGTAATTTCGCATCCCCACGACCCAACGCCTCTATATGGCGAAACCGACGCCAGCCTTCACTCAGTAGACGAAAGGTTAAATAGCCTGCCGCAGCCCCCGTTACCCCCTCTTCCAGCGAGCCCGGAAGGAGCGAAAAAGCATGGCATAACAAACCGGCCCATAAGAGAGGTAATGTCAACGCATCCGGTAAGAGTTGATGCTCCAGATCAATAAACGAAAGCGCCAGTAATACCCAGACGTAAAAAAGTGCAGCCAAAAGGGTGATATCGACTGGCAGGAGATACATGAGCAACAGACTTACTCCGCCAGTGAGCAATTCAACCAGGGGATATCGCCAGCTGATTGCCTCCACGCAGTGACGGCATTTCCCCTTTAACAAAAGCCAGCTAAACAGCGGAATATTATCGTACCATCCGATAGTCGTTTTGCAGTGGGGGCAATGTGAGCGGGGGAAGCAAACATTAATCCCTTCTTCAGGATAAAAAATCTGCCGTGGTAACCGGTAAATAACGACATTAAGAAAACTACCGATGGAAATCGCCATGACAATCCCCATCAACCATAAGTATGCTTCATGCATGACAATTGATCTCCAGTTTCGTTACCAGCACGCGGGCGCCTTTACGCTCCATCTCCAGCCTGTTGATCTCCATCCCCCCCATCTCGCGGGTGCTGGCAAGCCATTTAAGGAGTGAAGAGAAATTGACTTCTGCACTCTGCTCAAGACGCAGACAGGTCTGATGTTGCACAAGCGAGAGCGCGAGACCGTGTGTGCGCGCGTTACTGGCAAGGGTGACGACATCCGGGGCTTTTTGCACAGTGACAGAAGTCAGTTTTACCTCCCATAGCGGTAAGTGGCGCAGCGTCTGCTGCGTTCGTGTCAGCGTCTGTTGCGTATCTTCAGCGTAACGCCAAGCTTCCTGCCAGCCTGTATGCAGGGCGAATACTACAACCAGCCCGCTCGCCAGCCACAGCAAATATTTTTCTCGTTGATGGCGCTTGCTCCACCAGGCCTTGATCTGTTGTTTCATTTGGGTCCAAGAATGAGTTGGTTATGTTGACGTGTCGCCTGGATGCCCTCCGGTACCGCGGTGAGAATCGAGGGTATGACAGGCTGCGCGAAGGTCAACTGCAGCTGCTGACGCGTGGAGTCCCAGGACAGATTCTGCAGGGGGTTACTTTTTAACTGCAAGAGCATGGGCGCACTCTTCTCCAGTACAGCCAGTAATCCCGTAGGCTGCACTTGTTCTTCATACGCCAGCGCTTTCTGACTGAACTGACGCAGCGGATCAGAGGGAGATTCATGAGGAAAATAGTGCTGATAACGTTGCAGAACCTGCTGAGTGATTCCCTTTACTGCCCGCTCAGCCTGCCATCCTAGCCACAGCGGCTCCATAAACAGGCTGGCGACTAGCAGCAACAGCGATGCCCCGGCGCTAAACAGGGGTTTTCGCACCGGGCGGTTTTCCGGCCGGACAAGCGTTGCCCGGTAGCGCATCGCCCCTTCAGCCAGACGTTCAAGCACCTTCTCTTTACCACACTCCAGCGCCGATAATTCGGCGTTAATAGGGGCGAGCGTTTGCCATGCCTGCTCATTTAGCGAAAGGTACTCGCCACCCGGTGTATGAATTAACCAACGCGCCCGCCACCAGAACGCACTACCGGCCGGGACCGCGACAACATCCGGCAGAACGCGTAAAGGGGTATACCCCAGCCGATTTACCTGACGGATTGCGCTCTGGAGCAGGGATGGATCGATGGCTGCCATTAAACGCCGATCGCCATCCGGCATCAGCTCTGCGAGATGTAATGTTTCAATATCCACCGTCAGGTAAGGTTCGAGCTGCCACGCTTTGGCATGTCGGGTTCCGGCCTGAACCTTCATCAGGAAAAGGTCTTCCGCCGGTAGCAATAGCAGAGTATCCACCTCCTTCGGAAGCGGTAATGCATCCGTACCGCTTCCTGTGCGCACCCTGCCATCGGAATAGCGGCAATACCAGTGAATTGCTGGCTTATCCAACAGGATCACCAGCCATCCCTTCTTTTTGTTCTTTGTCATCATGATGATTCGCTTATGCCATACTGGCGGTAAAGAACCTGCAGGCGTGTATTGTTCCACTGAAGCTGGCTGCGAAGCGCGAAGAAACGGTGACTTCCTTTCTCCTTCAACCAGACCTGAAGCTCCCAAAATTCACTTTGTGTAACCACCACACCTTGCAAGGTACTGGCCAGGGCTTTTCCCTCTTCGGGTAGCGCCTGGATAAATTCATCCACGCTTTTCCATCCAGATTCCGGACGACGGGCAAGTACCCCGTGAAGGGTCGACTCATCGACTCGCCCATCCAGCATGGCGGACAGTAACGACATATTCACCGGCGTCAGGGCGTTGACGTTAATGCGTAAACGCGTTACCGGGAGTGCGCACAGGTGGGGGGCAAGGAGCGACCAGTCCAGCAAGCTAACACCTGGTATTGCCCGTAGCTGCGTCTTATCATCCAGCATCGGCTCAACCTGCTGTTGCCGGGATGAAGAGAGGCGCGCGTTGACTGCGCTGAGTATTTTGTCGATCTCAGCCTCTTCCAGCCCTTGTTGCGCCAGCATCCTGGCAAAGATACGCTGCGCATCAGTACGCCCGGAGCTTTCCCCTTTCGTTGAACCTAATGCATTGACATTGAAACAGGCCTGGCGATCCTGCCAGCGATAGCTCACCGTATCGTCCTCAAGCCTGAGCCGTGCGATCTTGCCTTCCGCTGACGCCGGAGGATGGTTAAGTAACCACCGCTCAGCGCCATATACCGTCCATTTAAGCTGCTGTTGGTGCTTCAGCCCCATATTTCGCTGTAAAACCATCCCCCACTGACGCTGACTGACCACCACCAGCGTCGCCATCAACGTCAGCATGAGCAGAACGGTGATCAGAGCCATGCCTCGCTGGTTCATACGCCGTTTCCCAGAATAAACATCCGGGTAATAGCTCCCCAGGATGGTGTTGAAAGACTCACCTCAAGCGCGTCAGGAAGGGCATAGCGCGCCCCCCAGGTTTCCTGCCAGCGACCTGCGCTGTTGTAGCGCAGGCTCACCGCATGAATGTCCGGGAAATCGAGTCGGGAACCGGGTTCCGATAAGGTATGACGACTCAAGACCCCGTCTTTTAAACGCCATTCCACCCTGTACAGTGAGGAAGGGGGTAAGGGCTCCAGAGCAAGCCGGTTACGCCGCACCAGCCGTAACACAACGTCCTCCTCTTCAGCCACAAACGGCGCGTCTTGTGATACGAGATCCAGCCCCGACGGTATAAACGCCTGCTGAAGATCCTGTTCAAGCAGGGCAAAAAGCCGCACCAGATCGCTGGATGTCCGTTCATAGCGGGCAATGTGCTGCTGCCCGAGCAGCACCCCCTGTACCATTTGCCAGCCCGCCAGGCTGAGCAGCGAGAACAGGGCGAGCGCCAGCATCATCTCCAGAAGGGTGAACCCCCGTTGTGATGAATGTGCGTTCATGAGGATTGCCACGTATAAACACGGATCAACGGCGCCGCCATCGCGGGCGTGTCATTCACCACAACCTCAATGGCATAAACCCCCTGCCTGTCGGTTGCAACCACACGTTGTTGCCAGTACCAACGTTTGCCGGCCTGCTGACTTTCGCCTCTGAGTCCGTGTTTTGCCGCAGCGATTCCCTCAAGCTGTATCGTCGTAAGCCGGTTCTCGGCAACCCAGAGGGCAACCTGTTTTTGCTGCATATGATCCAGATGACGCACTTGCCCCTGCCCGGCCCGTAAGAGTGACAATCCGGCGGTAGAGAGCAGGACTAACGCGACAATCACCTCAATCAGCGTCATGCCTTTTTCCCCCTGCATCACTGCGGACTCCAGAGCGAGGAGGGCGAGAGTGAGATCCGGTGACGTATTCCTTTCTCCTCCTGAAAGACCAGCTCTGCAGGGGTCATTTCCCCTCCCGGTAAAAACCAGAGGTTGACCGGAAACGCACCTTCGGTTTCCAGAGCGCCGCCAGCCAGATGCCCGGATGCAAACTGGCCAGAAACCGGGTGCCAGCTCGTTTCGGGCAACGGCCCTTTTTCCCCGTCCTGCCCGTGGATCAGTGCAAAAATCTGCCACGAAGCAGGCTGCAGCTCCATACGATAGATGTTGCCTTCAATTTGCGCTTGCTCCGCCGCCCAGCGAGCCGCCTGCGAGACACTCTCGTCAGGCGAACGCCCCGACGACTCTGGCAACAGACTGATAGCCAGCCTCGCCACAACCCCCAACAGAAGGATCACCATCAGTATTTCCAGCAACGTGAAGCCACGTTCGCGGATCATGCTCATTTACCGGAATCCGTTAATTGCCAGTTCGTCACGTCATCCTCTGTACCTGCCTCCCCATCCGGGCCCGCAGAGAAGATATCCAGCGCGCTAAATTTGCCGGGGCTCACCAGATGGTAAGCGTTTCCCCACGGGTCCTGCGGGAGGCGTCGGATATACCCTTCACGACGATAATGACGAGCAAGAGGCTCGATCGCAGGGGCATTCACCAGCGCGCTTAGCCCCTGCTCTGTTGTGGGGTAACGGCCGTTATCCAGCTTGTACATATCCAGGGCATTCTCCAGCGCAATCAGATCGCTGACGGCCTTTTGTCGATCGGCACGGTCTTTATTTCCCATCAGGCTGGGGATCACCAGACTTGCCAGCACACCGAGAATGACGATAACCACCATGATCTCCAGGAGGGTAAAACCACGCTGGCGGGAAGAAGAAATCTGAATCGACATAATGGGTCATCCTGTAAAGTTATTGAGTTCCAGAATCGGCTGCAGTATGGCCATAATGATGAACAAGACCGCACCGGACATCGTGATAATCAGCAAGGGTTCTAGCGCCGTTGCCGCTATTGCCATATTGTTTGTAAGCCGCTGTTCCTGAAGGTCTGCCGCACGTTTCAGCATGGTGCTTAGCTCACCACTCAGCTCTCCACTGCCAATCATGTGCCGCATCATCGGCGTCAGAAGCCCGGTTTCGTCGAGTGCGGACGTCAGCGTCGCCCCTTCCCGGACCCGCGTCTGGGCCTGCGACAGTTGCTGGTGAATAAAGCTATTGCCTACGACATTCATACCGATCGCCATGCCTTCCAGCAGAGGAACCGTGCTGTTGATAAGAATACTTAGCGCCTTGATATAGCGTGCCAGTCCCGAGTCAAGCACCACACGCCCGACGATCGGTATCCTCAGCTGGTTGCGATGCCACCACTGGCGACATTCCCGGCGGTGCAGCGCGAGACGACAGGCCACGCCAGCCCCGACCATTACTAGCAAAATAGCGAGGCCGAACTGCTGCATCCCTTCGCTGATCCGCATTAACAGCCGCGTCGACAGAGGAAGTTGTCGCTGCATATGCGAAAACTGCCCCACAATTTCCGGGACCACCGTCGTTAACAGAATGGCAATCACCAGTATCGCTACGCCGACCAGCAGCAGCGGGTAGATCATGACCTGTAACAGACGACGCTTCATGTCAAGCATCTTCTCGCTGTAATTAGCCAGTTCCTCCAGCACAACATTCAACTTTCCCGTGGCTTCCCCGGCGGCGATCATGGCGCAATAGAGCGGCGTAAAATTTTTCGGCCACTGCGCCACCACTTCCGCCAGAGAACATCCTTCCTGCACGCGCTGCCGCAACGTCCGGAGCAGCGTTTTTTGTCGCCGTGCGGTGCACTGGTTTTCCAGGGCCAGCAGTGATTGCGCAAGCGGCAGATTGGCCCCGATAAGCGTCGCGAGCTGGCGCATCATCAGCACAAAATCACGCTGGCGGATTGCCTGCGCGGCACGCGGGCTGCGATCATTTGGTTTGAGCTGGTGGGGTACCAGGCCACGCTCGCGCAACAGCTGGCGCGCGTCACGCGCAGAATCCGCATTAATCTCACCGCGAAGACGTTTTCCCAGGGTATCGGTCGCAACATAACGGAATCGCATCAGTGATTTTCCCTCGTCACGCGCAGCACCTCTTCGAGCGTGGTGAGACCCGCGCTCGCCTTCTGTATACCGTCGATCGCAATCGGCGTTCTCCGTTCACCCAACCGCTGCATAAGCGTCAACTCATCCTCGCAGCGGGCAATGGCGGCTCGCAGGGCTTCATCAACGACGATCAGCTCATGGATCCCGGTACGCCCCCGATAGCCGCTTTGATTGCACTGTTCACAGCCGCCGGGCTTCCACAGCAATTCAGCGGGGGGAAACCCGGTAAGCCCCGGGCGGTGCCACAATTCAGAAGGAGGCTGCCAGGCAACCCGGCAATGCGGGCAAAGTTTACGCACCAGGCGCTGCGCCAGAATCGCCGTTACGGCGCTGGCCAGTAAAAAGGGCTCGATTCCCATGTCCCGTAAACGTTCAATGGCGCCTGAGGCCGTGTTGGTATGCAACGTAGAAAGCACCAGGTGTCCGGTCAGGGAAGCCTGCACGGCAATACGTGCCGTTTCGCTATCCCTGATCTCACCAATCATGACCACATCGGGATCCTGGCGAAGGATGGCGCGTAAGCCACGGGCAAAGGTCACGTCTGCGCGTGGGTTAACCTGCATCTGACCAATGCCCTCCAGTTCATATTCCACAGGATCTTCAATCGTCAGAATGTTTTTTTCCGGCGTCCAGAGGGTACGTAACGCGGCATATAGCGTGGTGCTTTTACCCGAGCCGGTAGGCCCCGTGACCAGGATGATGCCGTGCGGCAGCGCCAGCTGGCGGGTGAATACCGACCTGACGGCATCGTTCATGCCGATGTTTTCAAGCGACAGCGCCTCAGTGTTTTTATCCAGCAGACGCAGGACCACCCGCTCGCCAAAACTTGTGGGCAGCGTCGATACCCTGACATCAACTGAACACCCCGCCACGCGCACCGTAAACCGACCATCCTGCGGCAGTCGACGTTCAGCAATGTCGAGTTGTGACATCACTTTTATGCGCGAGACAAGATAGCGGCTCAGTTGTACAGGCTGCGTCAGCACCTGCCGCAACATGCCGTCAGTTCGAAAACGCACGCTGAGTTGCTTTTCGAAGGGTTCAATGTGGATATCGGACGCGCCTTCCCGTACGGCTTCAGCGAGGATGGCATTGATCAAACGAATCACCGGTGCGCCATCATCACTGTCAAGCAGGTCCCCCTTCTCCGGTAAGGACTCCACCAAATCTCGCAAATCCATCTCCTGACCCAACTCTTCCATAACGGTCTGCGAGGGAGACTGCTGCTGGTAATAGGCCTGTGCCTGCTGCTGAAACTCGGCGGCAGAGACCACCTCGATGCTGGCATCCGGGCTGGTGCGACACACTTCTGCCAGCGCGCTGAGCGACACCCCGGCGTGCAGCACAACACGCGGTGGCGCCGAATCGTCAAGACGGAGGATCTGATGCTGCTGTACCCATGCCCTGGGCAGACGGTTTATCGACATCATGGCACGACCTGATAAAACTCAGCCAGCAGACGCGTGGTCTCATTCAGGGCGTTATTTGTCTGTTGCCCTGTCACCTGTTGGCTTAGTCCCTGTTTAACGGCCTGGACACCCGGTGAACTCACCAGCGTATCCCCAAATTTATCGTACTGGCTGCGGGTGCTCTGGCTGAAATCACTCTGACTACGAATAATGGTCGGACGAATAAACAGCATTAAATTTCGTTTGCTGGCCTTATCTGAACGATAACGGAATAACCCCCCAATTAACGGAATATCCCCGAGCACCGGAACCGCGTTCTGGGTGCGTGCCTGATTACTGTCCAGTAAACCGCCTACGACAACGGTATTACCACTGCTGACCAGCACGGCGTTACGCACCGTACGGGTATTAAACGTCGGCCCCAGGTTATCTTTCGTCGCTTCTTCCGCCACGCTGGAAACTTCTTGCTCAATTTCCATCATGACCGAATCGCCTTTGTTGATTTGCGGCTTCACCTTGAGTTTGATCCCCACGCTACGACGGGTCACCGTCTGATAGACGTTGTCACCGCTGGTGGTCTGCGAGCCGGTCAATACCGGGACATCCTGACCCACCGTGAACTCGGCTTCGATGTTGTCCAGCGTGACGATACTCGGTGTCGCCAGAATATTATTCTGGCTGTTCGTCTGCAGTGCGGTCAGCAAGCCGGACCAGTTACCGCGATAGAACCCTGCGGCGAGCCCGTTCATTTTTGCCAGCGCCTGCGCCACGCCAGCCGACTGAAGCTGCCCTGATGTCGCCCCCGCATCCGGAAATTGTGTGCCGCCCCCGTGTTGATTGAACCACTGAACGCCCAGCGCCAGGCCATCGGCATCCTGTACCTCGACCACAATCGCCTCAACCAACACCTGGGCGCGATCGATATCCAGCTGCGCGATGACGCTCTCCAGTTCAGCGAGCTGATCATGGGGAGCCGTGACGATCAGCGCATTGGTATGGGTATCGGCTTTCACGACGATATCTTTCATCATGCTGATAGCGGGTGTGGCCGTTTTGTTTGCCGCCTGCCCGCTTTGTTGGCCGATCCCGGTAAGGACTTCCAGCAAATTCTCGGCTTTGGCATGCTTAAGATAGATAACCTTCGCCGTACTCTGGCGCGTCTTACCGACATCAAGCCCGCGTGCCGTCCGCGCCAGCGCTTCACGCGCGGACGCTTCTCCACTGATGAGCAACGCATTGGTACGATCGTCAGCCACCGCTTTTGCCGGGGGAGGCGTACCGTTTTTTCCGTTGCCGTGCAGGGTATTGAGCAGCTCGGCCACTTGCGTGGCCGAGGCATTCTCCAGCACCACATTTTCCAGACTGCGGTCTTCCGGCAGATCGACGTTTTCCACGATTTCCATTAACTGCTCAATAACCGCCGCCCGCCCGGTCATGAGCAACACATTACCAGGTTCGTAATGGACTACACTTCCCGCTGCAGCATCATTCAGCTGTCGCAACAGGGGGGCTAGCTCTTTGGCAGTGACGAACTGGAGCGGAACAACGCGCGTAATCAGCTCATCTCCAGCCCGGATCTCGCCGTTTTTCGACAACGGTATGACGCCGTTCCGGGCGTTTTTTGCCGGAATAACCTTAAGCACGCCATTCTTCATGTGGGTCACCGCAAAACCGTAAACTTCCAGTACGCTCAGGAAGAACTGGTAGTAGCGTTCTTCGTCCATTTCCTCATTGCTGCGAACGCTGATATGCCCCTTTACCGAGGGATCCAGAATAATGGTTTTATTTAAATTCTTACTGACGGTGGCAATAAACTCACCGATTTCAGCATTTTTAAAATTGGCCTCATAGGTACTGGCATGCGTATTCCTGGAGATGGCCATCGCAACAAGAAGCAGTAAAATAAAACCAGCCCGGTGAAATAAAGAGTTCATCATAGTCATTAATTAGTGTATATCCCGCTCCATAGCGATGGATTCATACTTCCCCTGGTGTGCAATGATAATTCTGTCGTTTAACACAAGTGCAATTTTAGCCTCCGCGCCAGGAAGTGGGTCACCCGCCTGTAGCATGGTTTGCTGTTTATTGCTCTCAACGATCGCCACACTTTTTGTCGCATCGTGATGATAAAGTATGCCTGTTACTTTTAGCTTCAACGTACTGGCGGGCGCATCTTTAATTTCAGGTGAACTCAGTGCGATAGCATCAATATGAAAACGACTCCATGCGCCAGCCTCCTGAAATAAGCTGAGAGCAGGCATTTCAGAGTGAACGGGATAAGCGTCACTGAGAGGCGGTAGCCTTATGCTTACGGGGTCCGCCATTAACAACAGAGAAATACGTCCCAGGGTAAACAGCAGCCCCCCTCCCGTGACGCACCACAATACTCCTGGGATGAACTTCCTGTAATCCCCGCGTATTTCATGAAAAAAACGTAACGAAAACATCATGAAAAACGCGTTATCGTCAGGAATCGCTCAAGCAGCGAGATTCGCTGATTCTGCGGCTCAGAAGAGCCTTTCCCCCTTTCCGATTGAGCGAGCTGGTTGCAAAGCGCTGAAGTATTTATACGCAGGCCGTAGCCAGGCAAGGTCAAAATAATATTATCCGGCAGGCCATTTTGCTGAAAAAGCTTACGCAACTGATAAACGAGCTGGTGATAATTATTATCACGCGAACGGACATAAGCATCATCCCAGACGACCCGGATAATATCCGGCTTACGCTCCATTTTGTTTTTCAGACACAGCAATAATCTTTTCTGCGCCTCACTCAATGAAATTACTTTCGATGTTGATGGTATAACCATCTGATTCAGTTCGCACTCAATAAAAAACAGCGAACCAAAATGCACCGTCTCTGATGAGAACAAAGCATGATTGTTTTTAACATCAACCATTATTATCTCCGAATTCTTTATATTTCCCTGCACAGCAAAAAGGAATACTTAATTATCCGGGGCGGTATAACGATACCCCTCGCAGCGGTAACCATCGCGGAAATAGGATAACGCGCCGGGTACAACGCCATTCAGTACCACGCCTTTGACGGATATCCCCTCCTGTTCGAGTTTTTTCACACACAGGGTCGTTTCTTTCACGCTGTTCAGCCCCGCTCGCGTCACCACCAGCGTTAACGGCGTCATCCGACCGATGATTGCGGCATCAATAACGGCCAGAGCTGGCGGCGTATCCACGATCACCACATCGTATTTTTGTCTGGCCCACGCAAGCAGCGTCTTAAAACGCGCGCCCATCAACAGAGTGGTCGGGTCCTGTAAATTCGCACCGCAGGTGATCACATCCAGCCCCATCTTGTCGAAAGTGCGAAGTACGCAAGGGATCGTTTTCTCTCCTGACAGAAGTGATGACAGCCCTTCCCCCTGCTCCAGACCAAATACACGGTGGGCATCCCCCCGGCGCATGTCAGCATCAATAAACAGAACGCGCTGACCGCTTTGCGCCATCACAATGGCCAGGGTACTACTGACAAACGTCTTTCCGCAGTCCGGCGTCGTTCCCGTCACCACCAGCACGTTATGCTCTCGTTCCAGCATGTCGAAATGCAGGCTGGTCCGCAGGCTACGAATCGCTTCCACGGTCAGGTCATTTGGGTTGTCCCGGACCAGCAGCGGCGTACCGCCTCCCGGCATATGGCGTGTTGCTTTGAGCAGCCATGCGGATTGCGGCACCGTGGCGCAGACGTGCAGTTGCGCTGCTTCAAGCTGTTCCGGCGTCTCCACACGCTGGCGGAGGATATTCAGCACCAGCACACCGCCCGTGGAGAGGAGTAAGCCAGACAGAGCGCCGAGCAACACGATCAGTACCTTTTGGGGCTTGATCGGATCGGGGTAAATATTCGCGGTATCAATGATGCGGACATTGCCGGTGATCCCCGAGCGGCTGATACTGAGTTCCTGCTGACGGCTCAGCAGCTGGAGATAGACCGCCTGCCCTGACTCCACCTCACGGCTTAAGCGCAGCACCTCTTGCTGAACAGAAGGCATAACGGCTGGCCCATTCCACAGACCAAACAGTAACGTTTTTCCCCGCGCCCACGGGGCAAGCGCCATCACCTGTTTGATGTGTTCCAGCTCCATCACCAGCAGAAGATCGTAGCGGCGCACCATATCCGGTGTCAGTTGCCGTGCCACATGCCCGGCCAGGCAGAGCCCATTGCTGGTGGCAACAGCATGCGCGGTTGGATCAGCGCAATGCCCGATCATGGCCATCGTCCCTGCAGAATCCACGGTTAACGTCGGGCATGCCTGACGAAGAAGGCGCTCGCCCACAGGCGAACGGCAGACGTTACCGGTACAGACCACTAACACGGAATTCACCATCAGTTTGGCCACGTCCGAATATTTCGGGACGCCTCCGTCAGATCGCGCAGGCCAATGACGCTCGGCAACAGCTGGGAGATCACCCGGTTCCAGCGCGTCACCGGCGCGGTGGTGACCCAGACGATGTCATGAGGTTCAAGCCAAAATTCCGTCCCCAGCATCATGGCCGTGGCATCCTGGGCATTCAGCTGGTAGATACTGGCGATTTTTCCATTGGCTTTATTCTTGTGGGCGCGAATCACAAAAATTCCGCTGGCATCGGCCATATCCTGACGAATACCTTCCGCATTGCCGATAGCTTCGGTCAGCGTCATGCCGCTGCGGTCCATTTTGAGCGTGCTTTGCTTACCCACCTCGCCCATGACAAACACTTTCAGGGCATCGTTACGGGGCACAAAAAGGATATCGCCGGGATATAGCAGCCTGTTATGGGTGAGATCGCCACGCTGTAACAGGGCATGCAGCGAAATCTGGCTTTTTTCCCCCTCATGCGTTAACACCACGTGCGCCAGTCCGCATCGGCGGTTAATCCACCCGCCGCATTGATGGCATCCATAACCGTTAAGGGGACATTGGTAATCGACTGCTGCCCGGCGTTGACCACCTCACCGGTCACGTAGGCTTTTTGCGAGCGAAACGCAGCAATACTGACGTCGACCTGAGGACTTTCAATCACGCTTTCCAGTCGCGTACTAATGGCGGCTCGCACTTCGGGTAGCGTTTTACCCGCGACGTGCAAACGGCCGATATAGGGATAAAAAATTGCGCCGTCCGCACCGACCCAGTTACCCGAGTCGCTGGTACTTCGGTACTGCCCGGCAGGGGTAGTCAGTTCCGGATGGGACCAGACGGTAACATTGAGGACATCTCCAGGACCAATCCGGTACTGATAATTTTGGATCTGCTCATCCAGTAATGGATTACTGCGTAACGGCACGTACGCCGGGCGTAATGTTTCGATTAACGACGGCGTGACGGGATAAATATCAACCTGGGTTTCAAGTGCCTCTGTATTCTGCGCATTACTTTTGACGCTGATGCTTTGCCCCGGTAACGCAGCACAGCCAGCTAGCGTGGTTAATATTACCACAATTAGCGAGCCGCGAAATAAAACGGGCGTTGGCATAATGACTCCATAAACTATAATAACGACTGAGCGCAAGTCGCTTAAAGATGATGCACGCAGTATGATTTTATATAGTTAAGTTTACTGTCATCCCCTCCTCCTACAACCCGTAAGTGAGACCGACTTTCTCTGTAGGGGAAAGACTGCATAATAGTGAGTTCATTATTCCATCTTAATCTCCATTGCCTATCAAAAAATAAAACAAGTAAAAACATATAGATAGGCAGTTATCGCCCTTGCCCTGCAAACATTTCGCCAATAGACAAGATGAGATATATCCACCACTGACAGTTTTCACCCGCTGAGATGCAACAAGACTACCCGTAGTTTAGAACATCGAACTTTATTAAATAACAACACACCATTATGCTGAAAAATTGTTGATCGTAAACCACTCTCGCGCATATCAACCTTAGCTCTCTTATTTTGATGTTTATTAAAAAACCTTATGTCGAGAATTATTAATGCAGGCTGTAAAAGTCATTTAACACCGTTCCTCTGGAGCATATTAATAAGACCTCAAGTAAAAGCAAAAAGCATAAGCCTTTATTTGTTATCGCTCCTTTAGCAATGCTGCTGATGTCTGCGACGATAACGCCTCAATGAAAATTACCGGCAGTATTCAGGAAGCCAGCTGTGATGTCACCTCATCCTCACCGATCCTAAATAACTGATCCTAATACCGCTACACTTTATCCAGACCATGTTTTCCACCGGGGAACGGGCTAACGGTATCCATCTTTTTGAACTGTTGCCACATTGAACGGCACTGGTGATTGCGGGTTATTGTCTCATGACGCGTTCGACATGATTGACCAACGGTGAGTAAACTAGCTGATAAATCATCCTGAATTTTGGGTTTGCTTTCAGCCAGTACAACGTTTCACGGCTTTTATGGATGATATAGTTATCGACAATGAGCGCAATCGGGTACGTCGCCTTAAGATATTTTAACAGACTGATAAATAAGGGTGAGCTTTTACTGTTTCCCCCCACGTAGCTGACTTTGCCTGTACCACTGTGCAACGCACCGGCAAGATAATACTTTTCATTCTGTCCCAACGTGACAACGCGCTTTTGCTGTCCGCGTAGTTGTCAGTCCGCACCGATTTTGGGATTAAGATGGATATCCATCTCATCTTCATAAAATACCAGATGCTCTCCGCTACATTCATCCAGTGCTTTGTGGATTATCGACATTTTTTCATCCTTAATAGATTCAACTCCCACTTAAGCACAATTTTTGTAAGAAAACATCAGTATTTGCATAATACTTTTCTTACAACCAATAGTGATGGAAATTTATTCTTGATTTACTCATTACCATAGTTTACATTGTGTAAAATCACTCAAGGATAAATGTTATGGACCAAAGACAAATACTATTTGATAAATATCAATTTGGTAATAATAGCAGTTATAGACGTCGCTACTCCAATGCGGTTAGGGATAGCTTTGCTTTCCAAGGCATGTGTTTCGCCGCATCTTTACATGTCGTTAAAACGGTCATGCGTGACAGGGAGGTGTCGTTTGCAACTTATCGGCCAGAGGTAAAAAATTTATTTGAATGGTTAGCAGAAAAGCAATGTAAATATCAGAGCGACTATCGTACCTCAACAAAAGAAACTGTAATTAATGAACTAAATGAAATAAAATTTGCCAACGCTGCAAACATTCACTCAAGAGGAATGAGCCCTGATTTGTTAGTAACGAAAGATCGTGATAGAATCATTGGAAAAATATTATTGCATCGGGATCGTTTCCCTTGTGGATACCTTAATATAAAAGGGCGAAACTCAGGGCATGCTCTTGCTTTTTGCAGTGACAAAACTTTCCTTTATCTCTACGATCCAAATTATGGTTTTTTGCGTTTTAACAGAAGCAGTAAAGAAGAGTTGTTAGATGTTTTCCAGTATCTTAATTGCTGTTTTGCCGACATGAAATTTAGTAAAGGTTGTCTTTTATATTGCAAGCAACCTGCTAAACTTCATGAACCGAACAACAGTTGGTAAACATACTCAGTAATAAGCTAAAGTAGCCATTATCAGGCAAACGTGTTATATCTTGCATTCAAAATGTAAGTTTATAACCCATATGATAAACATCAGGAGGAATACCCCTCTCTCCTGTCGTAGTGATAAGTTACAGGTTAATTTCCTCGGCGTTACATTACGAACCTACGCTAAAAAAACGAAGTAACTGGAAAGCTTGTGAGCCTCAGAAACAGAGATGATCTTGTTACCGGGGCTCACGAGCTGTGCCAACGAACCCAACAACGTGAAGTACGGCAAATTTATATCATCGAAAATACAAGACCTATTCTATTTGTAAATATCTAGACTTGATTTTTTACCGATTTGATAACATCTATACTCCTCCTCCTGCCATTTTATTAAAACGGCGCATTGTAACAATAATGGCAGTACAACGGCCTATAGCCATGATCAGGCAAGAAAAGTGAACACTATATATTCCTCGGGCTTGTAGAGTATGGCAGTATATACATCATCCATAATAACAACGCAAATCAGAATCTGCCTACAGCATTACAGGAGAGCCTCTATATCGCTCTGCGAGTTTAACCGGTACATTGTAGTGGAAATAAAACAACATCGGGTAGAAATATTTTGAATAACAAATACAGCTGGCAACAGATTATCCTACACTGGATCTCCGCCGCCATCATTATCTGGGCGACGCTCAGTGGTTTTTACGTTGCATTATTTAACGTATCGACGGCCGTCAAAGATGGGATTGGCTTCTTGAATGTGTCACTGACAACGGTTTTTATCCCGCTATTTATCCTGCGGGTATTCTTCCTGTTCACACATGGTAAACCGGTAAAAAAACAGCAGCCTACGGTAAGCGCTCATATTGCTCACGTTGTCCACCTATTTCTGTACGTCAACATTGCCGCAGTACTGATTAGCGGTATTCTGATGATGGAAAGAGACATCAGCGTGTTTAATATTTTCTCTATTCCAAAACCTTTCAACGATCTGAATATAACACAGTCGTTCAATAGTTTTCATATCTTTTCATGCGCCACACTCGCCGGCATGGTGTTACTACATATCATGGCGGTGGTAAAACATACGCTGCTTGCCAACCGCATTCTACGTAACATGTGGTTTTAGCTTGATGGATGACGTTGCAATCTCGGGCGCCCTTATCAACCGTCTCACCATCTCAACCGTCCACACATCCTGTTAACCTCGTTGTATGCAGGCCTCTTTCCAGGGGCCTACCCAAACAGATATGAAAACGCTTATCTCTATATTCCGGGAATTTCAATGTACCGAACACGATTACCACCTTCGCTAAATAAAGCTGATGGTATCATACTGTTCAACATTAACATAAATTATCAAGGTTTGATAAAATTTTTCCTGCCAGTAATTATACGATAAAATAACCACCCACAGTTTATCATGCTTTCCAAATTAAAAATCACATTGAATATATTTACTGTCAAATATGAATAACAAAAGATCTCGAGGTTCTGGGATATAATAATCATAACCCTGCTTTTATGTAGAAAATCGAGAAAGCTGTCAATAAACACTTGACTGAGCATTTCCCATGGGGAATGCGCAATAACCGGCTTAATAAGCTGACAGAATACGCATTTTATGTCTATCAAAAAGTGCTGCATGCGCATGGGGCCGGTTTTATCGGCAGAATCGATGATATCTGACAACAACACGCTCTGGCGGAGAAATATGGTGTCGCTCGCCATGATGGCCAGTGGACTCTACAGCGCAGGGTAATATTCTGTTCCTGGATAAATGGAGCACCACGATCAACGATGACTGGCTGCTTGGCGGTATTCATCGCCATGCCAATTTCAAGCTGCTGTCTCCGCTGGCGCCACACTCTGTGGAACGCGCAATCGCAGTGCCATGTGGTGATGGCCAGAGAAATCCTGGGGTTACTGCACTTCGGATACCGGGCCGTCTGGTAAACACAAGGTATAGTGTTTATCTGTGTGGATACTTATCAGGACAATAAGGGTGGTCTGGTTCGCTATGCAGAGTTGATGTGTACGGAACAAGCCAAGGGTACCCCACTGATTACCGAACCGGTTAGGGGTTTACTGCGCCAGATCAGGCTGGTTAAGTGAGAACGTTGACAAAAGAATGTCCCTCTAAGTTAACATAGAGGGACAGAGCATGGCGGTTAAAACCATAAGCGCTTTTTTCTCACCAGACAATATTTGTGATCTTGTTCATTACCTTGCCTGTCGCGGAGCACATTTCCCTCCACATCAATGAATTTCTCACAGCGCGTGCCATCTGATTTTATTTCATAGTGGCTTAGCTTTGAAAAGAAAGTATTGACAATCCCTAAATAACCAGGGTGGGCATTAATAAATGCAATTTCACCATTATCAGCTAGTAACCTGTCAGCCCCGCGCAGCCAGATAGAAATTTGAGTTTCCGTGAAATGCATTGGATGAATAGACAAATACTCAAACTCGATACGTTTAAAGTGCTTAGGCGCAATAAGATCCAAACGTATGTGTTCCCAGTGCCCGAAATCCATGGAGACATCGGGTTGCGCTCTGGGATCGATATCGATCAGTAGATCATTTTTATGATCACGATTCATTGAACACGGTAAACCATTAGGTATAGTGGATGAGGTAAAACCCTCCTCTATTTTTCTCCCACAGCCAATAATCAACGTAGTCTTTTTCTTCACGATCGCCTCAAAATAAAAATTTTGTCTGGCGACCTGCATGGCTTCTGTATTTGATAGCAGACTGGTCTTTAGCATATAATCCCTCTGGATTAGAATAACACTTTATCGGCTGGTTAAGAGTGTTCAACGTGGATGATGGCATTTATTCGAAGTCGGCAATACAAGATAGCACCATCGTAAACCAACATCAGGGATAAACCGCAGCCACATCTATCGGGGTCAAAGTCAGATTCAGCGCACCGTCGGCCCCATTGGAACATTGGGATTCAACGATTGACTTACATTGTTTATTTGAGCTATTGCCAACCGCCAACGTGATCTTTCTTTTCACTATATCCTCATAATAAACTTTTCTTGTCTGCCCGCATGCTTCAGGTATCTGATGGCGGGGTAATTTCTGGTATATATCTCATCAATTAGCATACATAATTATAGTACCCGATCCCATTATATCCCCCACATGTGAACCAGGCGTTTTCTCCTCCCACGAAAGTGTACTTTGAAGATTAATATCTGCGTCAGATAATACTCTGACATAACTAGCACCATTAAATAAAACTTCAGTTTTATGACTTGGGTTATTCATCCTTATACCACCACTTGCCAATTCCAAACGGATATAAGTTGCAGTACTACAGCGCAAATTTAACATTGAATTGATAGTTCGGTTCCCTCTCCCACTTCCATCATCAAGAATATCCCCAAAATCGAGTTCAAGTCGATCACTGCCATTAACGCTAATACGACACAACTCTGTTCCCAAATCAGGTATCTCAGTACTAAAATAAAAGGCATAACTATATCCACTCTCTCCAGTAACCCAAAGCCTGAAATCAAGTGGTCTATTTTTAGTGCCACTAAATGACTGTGTATGCTTCCCAGAAAGAGAGAGCCCTAAATGAGTCAGATAATCGTATATCGTTTTAGTTCTGTCGCCATAAAATGGATTGGCTATAACCCTATTAAATAGTACAATGCTAGTACCATTAGTAGGGGATATAGGTTCAATTCTCACAGGGCCTATTGTAGAAGACAAATGTAAATAATTATTAAGGTTAAGATCGTCAAACGTCCAACTTAATTCACCATGATATTGCATACGACTGCTTGACAACGGTATAGATGTTTCCGTTTTAAAAGAAACGCCTGCATGCGATTCCCCTCCCCATAAAAAAGGCAACACAACTAATACAAATAGTCTTCTTATTAAGACAATCATTCACGTCATCCTATTATAATAATTCACATTTCTTTCATTACATGAGAAATCTTTATTTAAACCTTGTAACACTCGGAAAATTACGGATAATAAAGCGCAAAACTTGCATTCGCCGTAAATTGACCGGGCGTAATACCTTTCGTCACCAGCGCATCCGGTTCCACCTGAAGGCGGCGATAAAACACCAGTTCGGTATCGGGCGCAGTGAGCGGCGAAGCGCTCTGCTCGCCAATTTTTATGCTATTTCTGGCGGCGTCTTTGAACATAATGGCGAAGCCACCCGCCGAGCTCCCCGGATCCAGCGCCAGCGAACCCGGGATCTTGGTGTTGGTGTGGCCGATAAAGGTGGTTTCTACCGAACCGGCCACGTTCAGATTGCAGTTCAACAGTCGGATGGTAAAACGCTTATCGTCGGTTCCGCCGTTCACATAAAGATCGCGGCTGCCTACCCCATCGAATTTCACGCTGATCAGCGCATCATCAGGGTGCAGGGTGCAGGCCTGGGCACGCAGCGTGCCGCTGAACGCCATATTGTCTGCCGCCGCCGTTCCGCAGGCGGTCAACAGCCAGGCGGCTACCAGCAGCCGCTGTGAGTAGGTTATTTTCATCGTCAGTAGTACTCCGCCAGCAGGTTCGCCGCTGCGGTAAACTCCCCTTCATCGGGCGATTCCGATGGATTGGCCACCGGCACCGCCACCATCACCGGCAGGTTGGTGCTGTCCGTGACCGGGATATTGCTGCCAAAATTGACCGGCGCGCCGTTGAGCGTCAGGCGAATGCCGAGATTTTTCTCGCTGGTGCGCAAGGTCTGCGCATCCCAGCTGGCGCCGGTACCGACAAACCTCAGCCGCAGCGGCCATTTATGCCCATCGTCGCCGCAGGTCACCCCATAGGTCACAACCTGGCGATAGTTAGTTCCGTTCAGGCGGTTGATATTGATGTCATCGCCAAAGTCGACGTCGATATCACCGCCGCCGCCGTTGTGCACCACGCAGGCGGGGGGCAGCAAGTTGCCCTCAACGGACACCACAACGGCAGCTGCCGAGGCGCAACCGATGGAAACCACCAGCAGGCAGGCCAGCCTCGTCAGGGTCATACGACGTTTACCTCCACCGTCGCCGTAGCGGTAAAGGCGCCTGTTACATAAGGAACCGCAGGCACATTCACCGGGGTCAGCGTCAGATTAAGCGTACCATCGGTATCGATCTTGACATCGGTGTTCAATGGTTGACTGATATTGTTTCTTTTCAGCTGCAGCTCAAACCCCTTGGCAACGCCCGCAATCGGAATGCGGTCATTGGCCGTGCCCGGTGCAGGCACCTTAATCTGCACATAAACGCTTTGCAACGGGTTGCGGTTGCTGCAGGTCAGGGTGATCGGCACCGGTTTCATGTAGTTAGCGCCATTGATCTTATCCGTCAGGATATCGTCAAAGTCCACCTCTAGTGTCGATGTCCCCAGATCGCAGGTAGTGGGCATATGCAGCGTGCCCTTGATGCTGACGTTCACCGTCGTCGCCGCCTGTGGCAGCATCGGCGCGGCAAGCAGCGAGAGCAAAATTAGTGACTTACGCATCTTTGTTCCTTATTGATAATGAAGTTGAAAATCCAGCGTTGCCCGGTAGCTGCCGGGCGACAGCGCCGCAGACGTTCGCTCAGGCGCCACGCTAAACAGCAGCGCATTATCGCCGGGGGTCAAAAACTGCGGCGCGCTGCGCTCGCCAGGACGCAGGGTGTTGCCTTCGGCGTCGCTCAGCCGCAGCCCGATACCGCTGGCGCCCGTAACCTGGAACAACGCCGGGGAGGCCTCATCTGCAGGCGCCGAGAAGGTCATCATCACCAGCGGCTGCTGCGAACTCCACGCCAGCGTATTGTTGCGTTCGTTGAACGCCACGCTGGCAGATCGCAAACACCCAGTCAGACGCAGCGTGAACGGTGTCGCCTCCCCTCTGGCCCCCACGTTAACCAGCTCGAAAGTGCCGGCGGTCGGCAGTGTGACAGTCTGCCGGCTGGAGGGCATGTCCAGGCGGCAGGCGGCCTCATGCATGGTACCCGTGACATGCAACTGCCCCACCGTACCGCCGACATCCTGCCCCTGACGCTCAGCGGCGCTAGCCAATGTGGCAATCGCCGACAGCACCGCCAACCCGACGCAGCCTCCCAGCCCCTTTTTCATGTTTACGCCTCTTTCGCCGTGCAGATCGTGCCGCTGCAACTGAACTTCAGCTTCGGGCGACCGCCGTAATCGTTGATATAGGTCAGCACCGGAGCCGGGCCCAGGTGTGCGGTGCCCGCTTTCAGCGGCAGCTCGCTCATCGGCGCCACCATCACTGGCTCAAAGTTGTCGATATCGTGGTCTACGCTCTTGCCCACGGCCGCGATCGTGATGTAGTACGGCGTCGGATTCACCACCACATAGCCGTCCCCATTTTTCTTCAGCGTCATTTTCAGTTGCGGAGCGGGCGCGTTCGGGGCGATCGCCACTCCCTGCGGTCGGTAAAACACCTTCACGCGGGTTTGCAGCGCCAACTGCAGCGTATTGGGCTTATCGCTCTTGGGCGGCACTTCGCGCAGGTTGAAGTAAAACAGCGACTCGCGGTCTTGCGGCAGCGCCGACACAGCCGGTAATGACTGGATCTTCAGCTGGCCACGGCTATCCGGCTCCATGCGCTGCAAGGGCGGCACCACCAGCAGCGGCGACTGAATCTTTTGCCCCGCCTCGTTCTCCAGCCAGCCCTGTGCCAGGTAAGGCGCTTCCTTGCTGTCGTTGCGAATATTCAGCGTGGTCGCCTTCGCGCCGCCATCCACCACGATACGGGTGCGATCCAGCGCCACGGCGGCCATCGCCGGTAGGGTTGCGGTCATGGCGGCCAGCGCCACGGGGAATAACGTCAAATAAGCTTTCATAATTTATCCAGTTTCAAGATAGTTCAGGCTTCTTCGCGGCTCCGGACACCTGACAAGGGAGCAGCAGAACAGCCTCTTCAGTCGCAGCAAACCGGTCAGGCAGCGCAATCTCGCACTGCACCGCACCGTCCCACTGGACCCGTAGGGTCTCGCCGGCTTTCATACCGCTCAGCCAGGTGAGACCGTCATCGCCGACAATGCCGGCCTGTTTCCCTTTCAGGGTTAATACCGTTGCGCCAAACGGCGGCGCTTTGCCGTCCTGCAAGCGGAGCGTGGCGAGCCCTTTTTGCCCGGCCACCACATCAATCTGGCGATAGCCGATCGCCCCCTCCGTCAAGGTGAATTGGGCGACCGAGTCTGCGGCCTCGATATCATCGCGCAACTTGTCGAGCGCCACGCTGGCGTGGGAACGGCTATAGCTGCTGACGCCGGTGAGCACCGCAACCCCTTGCTGGTTGGTGCGCGAACTTCTGCCCGCCCCTTTGAGCGGCACATCGGCCACACCGTCGGTATCCACAATCAACCGGGTACCGCCGATGCCGCCCCCCCCGTGCAGCGCCGCCCCATGCGCGGTGAGCGTCATGCCGCCGGCCAGCCCCATGTTTGCCGCCAGCCGCGACGAGGTGCTGCCGGTGGCGCTCAGGCTGAGATCGCCGCGATCGCCCTTCTGGTTCCAGAACCCGCTGAGCTCGGAATCCTGCCGACCGGTGGTGGCGCGCACGTTATACGAATCGTTGTCCTCCGTGCGTCCGGAGTACCCCAGCGACTGTGTGTGGTCATTTTTGCTCTGGGTGCCGGTATAGGACATAGTCCCGTTATTCCCCCACGGCAGGCTCAGCGACAACGTGACGCCGTCGTCAGTGCGCCCGTAGTAGTTTTGGCGATAGGCGCGCCCGGAAACGCTGATATTTTTAACGTCGAAAATATCGAAATAGCTGTTGAGCGACAGCTCAAAACGGTCCGACGCCGGACGGTTCCAGTAAGATTGATGCGTATAGGTTAAATACGCACTAATCCCGGATTCGCCGAATCGCTGGTTGAACGTGATGTCATAACGCTCTTTACTGTTGCCGTTGTAATAGCCATATCCCTTGCGCGCCGACAGAAATTCCGCCATTGAATAAAAGTCCTCTTCCGAAAAACGGTAGCCGGCGAAGGTAACCTGGCTGTTGTACTCCTCAAACATTTTGGCGTAGCTGACGCGCAAGGATTTACCTTGCCGCGTCTCAGTTGCCGTCAAACGGCTGCGAGCAACGGTCACGTCCGAAGAGATAGCCCCCAGTCGGTATAAATCACGGCCGACGCCGAGCGCCAGCGACTGATAGTCGTCACCGCCGATACCTCCGCCGTAGAGCGACCAACCGTTGGTCACCCCCCAGGAGACCTCCGCTGCGGTAAATAGCGGCCCCTCCACCGCATGTTGCCAGTCGGTTGGCCGGCCGGTGAAAAGCTTGTAGCGCACGGCACCCGGCCGCGTCAGGTAAGGCAGCGAGGCGGTGGAGACCTGATAGCGGTTCACCCGGCCGTCCTGTTCGCGGATCTCCACATCGAGGGTGCCGCTGACGGACGAATCCAGGTCCTGAATACTGAACGGGCCGGGGGCGACCTGCGTCTGATACAGCACTCGCCCCTGCTGGCTTACCACCACCGTGGCGTTGGACTCCGCCACGCCATTCACTTCCGGCGCGTATCCCCGCAGTGAAGGCGGGAGCATCGAAATGTCGGACACCAGGCTCGCACCAGCAAAACGGAAGGTGTCGAAAACATCGGATGTGAGGTAATCCTCACCCAGCGTCAGCCGGGCCTTCCAGTCCGGCAGCGCCCGATACAGGTAGTAACGGGACCAATATAGCCCTTTGCTGTTGATGCCGTAATTGCTGCTATCCGCCAGCAGATCCTGCAGCTGCCAGTCGGCGCGTAAGCGCCAGGCTCCCCAGTTGGCGCCCGCGGTGCCGCTGCCGGTCAACGAGCGGCGCTCGCCATAGCGATTATCCTGGGTCACGCCGGCATTTAAGCTATAGTCCAGCAACATCCCCGCCACGCCGTTGTCCCAGCGACTCGGCGGATCCCAGTTGGCGCTTACGTACTCAAGATAGATCTGCGGCACAGTAATATTCAGCGCCGACTGGCCCAGATCCGCTTTTACCGTCATGCCGGGCAGCGAGTCGAACGCCAGCCCGCCATCAGGTAGCCAGTGCAGCCCTTTCAGATACGCCGGTTTCAAACCAAACTGAGCGACCACATCTTCATTCAGCAACGGTTGCGGAAGCTCGGCGTCTTTCAGCGCCCGGTAAAGCACCGTATGCTCTCCCAGGTTGTAGCCGTTCACTTTAATCGCCAGCATATAGTCGCCCGGCATAACATAACCGGCGCGTGAAAACTGGCTAAGATCTATATTTTCGCGATCCTGAATATCCAGAACATCAGTGTTAAACTCAAAGTCAGCGGCAAGGGCAAAAGGAACAGTGATCAGACAAGATACAAACATGCCGACACTGACTTTACTTAGTTTCTGGAAATTCATTTATTTATTTTCTCAATAATACTCGAGCTTATATTTAATAACGGAAAAATGGTCACCCACTTGCAGCAATGCCGCATTACCTACCAGGCGCAAATTATACTTAAGCGTTTTCTCGCCGGTGGGTACCGGATGCGGCTGCATCGGTACGCCAGGGGCGGCTACATATCCACGATCATCCTGTATCTCTATCGCCAGCCCCTTCGCATTCCCCTGCATTGAAAAATAATCACCGTCGCGAGGACCATCAAAAGTAATCTGAAACGCACTCCAGTTTTCTTTATTGGCGCGTTCAGGGTTACAATTAACCAGCTTAATTTCAAACGGGTGTAGTTCACTGCCTTCATTGCGAATAACATGATCAATAGAAATATCTTTTAACCATATTTCTTGTTGATGGCTATCTGGGTGTAACGCGCAGGCTGACTCAACGACCGCTCCTCCCATCTGCACTTTGCCGTGAATGGTTCGCGCTGACTGGCTGTCTAAAGAATAAAACATCGTCAGGCATGTGGTTAGACATCCAACAATCATTGATGCTGTACGCATAATAGTGATTTTTTAAAAGGGGCAATATGCCCCTTGCGTTAATCGAAGCCCGAAAAATGCGAGAAATTATTTGTAATCGATTTTGAAATCGGCGATACCGGAGAATTTACCCGTCCCTACCGGCTTTGTCGCACCATCAGCGTCACCCATGGCAATCGCCTGGAAGTGCAGGGTGTTATCACCCGGGATCAACGCACGATTAAAACTACCACCCGGCTTAATAGTTGTGCCGCTATGCTGTAGCAATATGCCAACGTTATTGACCCCGGTAACACCGAAGGTATCACCGTGGCCACTGGCGCCACCGAAAGTGATGGTGGCATTTTTCAGCGTCGTGGTGTCGCAATTCTTCAGGGTAATATCAATGTCTTCTGGCGTGCTCATGCCGCCGCCATTCAGTGACGACTGCGAGAGTGCGCCGAAATTCACGGACTGTAGCAGATCGCCCGCTTCAACTGAGCAAGCCGAATTGACCACTTCACCTTCAAAATCAATTTTTCCACTGCTCGCCTGCGCCGCGGAAACCATTCCCAGGGAAACCATCGCTGCGAGGAGCGTTTTATTAAGTTGCATTGATTACTCCATTTTTATTCAGAAGCCGACATTCAAGTTAATAACTCCGTGCGAGTTTTCACCGTATAGATAAAAGTGCTACATTTATAGAATGTCTAATTTAATGTCAGAAATTTTCTGATATAGCATGTTGCACAGTCTATTTGGATAAGTTGAATCCAATGATTGCCACATGCCCCACTCTGCAGGTATACAAAAGTGATTGTTTATCGCGCCAATGTCGACAGCGCGTGTATAAAGATAATGCGTAGCGCAGAGAACGACTATCAGATGACCTCCCTTTTGCCGTCCACTAAAGGGAGGTTCTTTTGTAGGGTGTGGACTACACTCAATATCGACGCCGGTCCCCCTGACAGACTCTCAACACGTTATCAAAGCGATACAACGCTCTCTTTCTGTTCCTGGATGAGGGAAATCCGTATCCGGCTTCGTTTATCGAAAGTCCTTCCCATGCTCGGGATCATTCTTAGCCAGTGTGAGATGCTTATTGAGACCGTGTGGTGTCCTAAAGGAGTCAAAACACATAAAACAAACATGCGGTAAAATTATGCCATGTGAAGTCTTGTGGTGTATATCTAGGTCATTTATGTTCACGTATGCTTTTGTACAGTAATTACAGAAAAAATTTCTTCTATGTACCACCCGTTGATGTGCTATATACATCTCTTTACGGGTAAAACTTACCCTACATTGGTAGCAGACATTGTCTCCACTGTGCGTGCCATCCTTAACTGGATACGGGCAACAAAAGAAGTCGACGACTTTCCTTGCACTCTCGTTCTCTTCAGCAGCCAAAATGACCACGCGTGCCAGGCTATAATAAAACTCTTTATCGGGTCCAGCGGGAATTAACAGAGATTGATTCCAATTTGAGAGTAGGAGTTTAAGACCCGGTGGTCCCATTATTTCAAATTTATCAGCGAGCCATTGTATTTTGCTTTCAGGTGGCATTATATTAATCCTTGCTTTTCAATATGAATGTTACGTTATCAGGTGAGTATTCAAAGCACTCTGGTTGCGCAATGCCTTATGATTACATGATCTGGCGGCTTATATCCGCAACGATAATCAATCAACGTCACGTGCCCCGTCTCGAGTAGAATCTTTCAACTGAAAAGATCGGCTTGCGGACAAAGCAACGGCTGCCGCAGCACCTCCGGCACCGCGGACGCGGTTGCAAAGGCCACACGCATATTTACCGGATATCCGGCAATATCCAGCAGCAGGCGCCCCCCCCCATCCCCCTTATCATCTTCAATCTGCTCGAACAGCCTGAACCATGCCCAGCGGCCACGGAACACCTGCTGTTGGATTTCCCCGTTTTTCAGCACGATCTGAGCCCGAACTTCTCCCGCTACGGCAGCCCCAGGCCAGTGAAAATCGACGGAGCGAAGCGGGCCATGAGCATAGCGCAGCACGTGCTCGCCATCTGTCAGGACAAAGCTGTCGATATCCGGGTGCATATTTTCCGGGCTCAGGCTGAAGGTCAACGCCGCTTTCTGTTTGCTTTCAGCAAACAGAAATTGCTGTAACGGACCAAGCAGGGAAAACAAACGCGAGCTCGGCTGCCCGTTTTCCGCTCTGGCCATCACGCCGCTCAGCTCTCCCGCCGGGGAAAACCAGCGGTTGAAATCGGTCAGCCGTACCTCCTCCTCCGCCTGCGGATCGAAGGGGTAGCGATCTTCCAACGCCAGGCGACAGGCCGCCGCCAGGTCCCCTTGCCAGAATCGATTTAGCCTCGCCTGTTGGCGCTGTGTCAGCGCGGCTCGACTGCCGTCCAGCAGCTGTTGCAACAATGGCTGCAACAGCTGCGGCGCAGCGAGAACGCTTTCCGCTAGCGCACCAGACGCCGCCCCCGCCCCCTCTTCGTCCATCCGCATTTCTCTTGCCGTCACCATCAGAGCCGTTTGCAAGGACGTATTGAACGCTGGCTTTGTCAGCACGCGCCGCAAGGCAGCAAAGTGACGAGAAACGGGATCGGACGCCTGCACCGCAGGCTCGCCTGGCTCCAGCGGAGACAATTGCGTTTCCTGCACGAGGGTTGCCAGGAAGATGAACAGCGGCGATTCGTCCTGCGCCAGGTGTGTTAACCACCGCGCCCAGCTATCGCCGTCAGCAGGCAGGACAATGCTGAGCCTGGCCGGCAAAGCCTGCCAGTAGTTGATGTAATTCGCATAATAACGTTGCATGACGCTCTCGGTTAACGAGGGGGAAAGTATCTCCTTGCTCCCCATGACATGATTGTCGTCAGCCACGATCCCCGGAAATTGCTGACGCATGGCCGCCAGTAACCGTTGATGGCCTGCCCGGCTATAGCTTCCCCGCATCATCCGGGCAGCATGCGGCTGATGCTCCCATTGAAAAAGCAGGTCAATCTCGCTGTCGCGTTCACCGGGAGGCGTTTTCTCCTGTTCAATCCCAGCCAACAGCTGCGCGAGCAGACGCTCTGGCCGCGGCGTCTGTGCCAGACGCCGCCGGGTCTGTTCAATCAGTGCCTGATTGAGCCACACTTCACCGGGCCGAATCTCCAGCAGCAGCTCGCGCAAATGAACCGCCAACGCCGATTGCTGATCCACGTTCAGACCCAGCAGCGGATCGCGGCGCCACGACGCGGTCAGCCAGTCGACGGTCTTTTCCTGCAGCGCCGCTGCAGCGCCGCCATTCAGCGCAAGATAAATCGCCAACGGCGTCGCCAGGTTGCCGCTATTCGCCGTAAGCGCCTGCTCCAGGCGATGGCGGCTGTCCGTCAGCAGCGCGCCCATCAACCACTGACGATACAGCCGCTGGGTATCCTGCACGATCTCGCGGCCGAAAGGCATTAGCCCGGCCACATTGTCATCCCGCATCTGTCTGGCGACGGCCAATTGTCTGAGGTACTGCGCGTCGAGATGAGTGTGGCTACGGGCAACCTGTGGCGACTCAAAAGCGGATAAGGCCTCAGCAAGACGGGCGAGGCGCTGGCTTTCCAGCAGATAACTCCCGACGAGAACTCCGAATAGCAGCGCCGCGACAATCCCGACGTTTATCGCCGGCGAACGAGGAATGACGCGGCGACAGCCGCGCCCCCAGCGCCGTAACCGGGTATTTTTTTTAGCCGCGGTCATTGCCCGCAGCAGCGTCTGATACACCGTGGACGATGATGTTCCCGTGTCATGCCCTTGACAAAAGTAAAGCCGCTGCATCCAGCATTGACCCTCGCCCGGCGTTGCGGCCAGGGCCAGTTGAAGAAAGGCTTCCGTTCGCTGCGCCAACACCGCCCAGGCCACAGGAAACCCGTAAACCAGGCAACGGTTTCGGCGCTCGGGCTGCGCCTCCAATTGAGCCATGATTTCCCCCAGGGAAAACGCGAACAGCCCCTGAATACGTTGCGCCAGCCCCACCACTGCAGACGGAGTACGGCCGGACGGGAAAGCCAGTGCCGGCGTCGAATGCTGGGCGTGAAGTAGCGCAAAGCCTTCCATCACCTCGCAGCCCGCCACCACGACTTGCAGCGGTAATCGATTCCCCCAGCGCCCGGTCAGCTCACTCAGTCTCTGGCGCAGGCTTAACGCCATAGCCTGCCGCTGCGCCTCGCATTCATTCAACAGCTGTGCGGCATCAAGGGTCAGAATCACGCCGCGCGGCGCCCGGCGGCCATAGACCTCCAGCAAACGCCACCACAGTGCGGCATCCTCCTCCTGCGGCTGCAGCAGCAGATTGCGTTCGACCTCAAGTAGAGCTCGGTGGCCGACACTTTTACCGAGCAGATCGTCGGCCTTCGCCGTCGACTCATCGTCGGCCGGCGGATAGGTTCCCTGGCGTTTCAGCATATTTAACCGCAAAAACGTACGATCGCCCAGGCCGTGGGTGATCTGGTGAGCCGTGACCGCATTGTTCAGCCGCTGCTCACGCGGCGAGGCTGCAGCCAGGGAGATTTGAGCCGCCCGTTTATTTTTCAGCCGGCCAACAATGCCCCCGAGTAACATCAGTAAGAATCCCGTGCCGAGAAAGGCGTAAAACACTCGCCACGGCGTTGACGCCAACTGAGGCCATTGTCCCATCAGCCAGAATTGCAACGCCCAGCCGGCCGGCAGCAATAACGCGACGGTCAGGTACTTAAGAAAAGGGAAAACTCGCGGCAACATAGACCGTACTCCTGGTCACTAAAATCATCACCCTATGTCAGGCGGAGGGCGATTCAGAAGGGGGTGATATAAATTTCAACGCGACGATTGCGCGCGCGATTTTCCGCGCTGTCGTTGGACACCAAAGGGTCTTTATCGCCACGTCCCTCTGCGCTGACTGAAAATGACGGCGAGGTCGCCGGCAAATGCAACGCGTCCATCACGGCCTGGGCTCTGGCCAGAGATAGCGCCTCGTTGTCAGGCCACTTGCTACCCGTCGCGACATTATCGCTATGACCCACAATGCGCAGCCTGACCGGAAGATGACGCACCCGATCCGCCAGGCGCTGCAACACCAACAGCTGTCGGGCAGAGAGCTCAGCATGGCCACTGGCAAAGAAGGCCCCGCCGCTGAGGATCAGGCGAACTCCGTTTTCTTCCGCGTCCAACTGCAGCGCGCCACTGCGGATCTCGGCGGCTAACGCGACGGAAAGGCCTTGTATCCAGTCTTGCGCCCCAGCTCTGGCCAGCGCGTCCTCCAGGCGTCGCTGCTGCACCTCATACGCCGATGAGAGACTTCCCACACCCACCAACGCCGCACTCAACATCAACAGGCTTAACCCGATTCCCCAGCCCCAGGCGTGATGCCACCGTAAGGCAGACACCTCGCTGGGCGTCTGCAGCGAGAGTGGGGCAATTTGCTGATAGAGCCTTCGCCGGATGGTCGTCAGTTGCGCCTGGCCCTCCTCATGGAGCCGATATTTCCCTTCCAGCCCCAGCGCCAGGCAAAGATAGAACACTTCCGCCAGCCCGTCGTGGTATCGGCTCTCATCCTCTTCCAGTTGCGTCAGCAACGAGAAGAAACGTTCCCCTCCCAGGTTTTCACCGTAGAAATGGAGCAACAGGCTCTTTCTGGCCCAGACACCGCAGCCCCAGGGAGTGTCGCAGATTGTCTCGTCCAGCAGTGTACAAAGTGCGTAGCGCGCCCTGTCCCAATCGGCTTTCACGATCCCGGCATCCTGCGCCCTTTGCGTGACCGTTTCGAAACGCACGATCAGCGTGGCCCGCAGCGCCTCCACGTCGGGTGTCTGTCGTAACGTTCGCAGCCTGACTGACTCGTGGAAAAACGCGTCGGCAAGGTGAGACAGAGAGGGTGAGGAGGAAGATGCTCTCCGCCTCCACAGGTGCCGCAATCGCCTCATTCTTCCCCCTCCGCCAATGCCCACAGCATCAGCTTGCCTTCGGGAAACTCCCCGGCGACATGGACAGCCAGACCGCCCGCCGCAGTTAACCCGGCGCCGATGGCCCGTTCCTCATCCAACAGGAAGTACTGATAGCCATTAAAATGTGGAATATCGTGCGGCAAGGTTTGCAGCGGGGTGACCGACGCGCCGGGCAACTGCAAGTTAACCATGTCCCTAATGCGGTCGCCGGCACCCACTTTAATCCGGGCGGGAAGTTCATCCCGCAACGCATCAGCCGGCAAAGCGGCTTTCACGGCCAGGATCAGTCGCGCCGAACGCAGTAAAGCCATATCAGTTATCTGGGTATAATAAATACCGAACTCACCTTGCCTGAGTGTCAACTCGAACACCGTTGGTCTCACTACGTGGGTTAACAGACTCTGCAAGAGAGCAAAAAGTGGAATGAATGATCGTTCCGGTTGCCGGTGGCTATAGTCAGGTAATGGCTGAACCTCTTGCGCAGCGTACATCTGCCATTCCCCGGCCAACGCCAGCAATTCGCGAAACAGGGTTTCCGGGTGTGTATCCTTCTGGCGGTTGAGATGGGTCAGTAACGCCAGGGCGCGCCCTAGCGACAGCAAGAACAGCAAATAGCCTGCCCCCTCATGGGTTTCACTGCCAGCTAACGCATTTTTTTGCCGTAACTGACGTTGCCGCTGGTGCAAACGCCCGACAAAATCATCCATGCATCGCGCCAGTCGCGGTGAACAACGATAGTGAAGCACGGGAGGAATACAGCCTTCGTCCAGCACAATGCTGCCGTCAGGTCGTATCGCCTCGACCCGCGTTACCGTTAAAAAACAGTGCGAGTGTCGTACCTGCTCTTCCTGGGCGAGTAACAGATTCAGTTCACCCAACTGCATCAGGATCGCCTCGCCCTCCGGCGTTATGCTATCGGCGACCGTTTTCTCCACCGTATGATAACGGGCGAGTGACGGCGACGAGTTCACAGGCCGGCTCTCCAGCGCCTCGCGGCCCGTCAGGGGCAGCGCCAGCACCAGCGTCTTGCCCGCACTCTCCTCTCCGACCCGCAACGCCGCTAAAGGCGTGACGCGGTCGGTCAGATCGAAAGCGGTACCATCCGGCATCACGCCGGCGCACTCGATCAGCGCAATGACACCCAGCATTAGCTGAGCCTCATCGATGCGCAAACGGGTAAATCCCCACAGGTGCGGCTGCCACCGTCGGGCGGCATGCAGTTGCGCCTGCCAATACCTGTCTTGTTGCTGGAAATGATGCGGCTGCAGAAACATCCCTTCGCACCAAATTACCTTGCCTTGATTATCCATTGTTTTCACTACCTGAATAATGACCGTTCACTCACTCGTGAGGGTTGTCCAGCGCCATCGACTGGCGCGCAATCCGCACGTCTAACGGCGCCGTTCTGTCGCGGTCTATCGGCCAGAGTTGATGCCAGCGCCCCCCGGTCAGATCGCGAAACTCCGCCACCAGGGCGATAAAACGCCCCGCATTGGGCGGCGACAACGTGATGTCCATCGTTTCACCCGGACGCAGCATCAACGAACGCCGGGCAAGCACGCCCAGCGCTGGGGATACCGCCCCCCCCTCAACAAGGGAGAAAAAATCCGGGTGTCGTAAGACTTCATCGTCAGACAACGTGAGCAGCCAGAACCGGACCGGTGAGGGGCGACCCGTGATGTCCGGATTGACGTCCTCCGACGCGTTCAGCCGAAAAGAAAAGGCATGCGGATTTTCAGCGTTGCCCCGACAGCCGACCAACAATAAAGCGCACACCAGAACCAGGCTGACGCCCCCGTGGCCTACCCGCCATTTAATGACTGCCATCGTCCGCCTCCCGGGCCTTCTGCGGCGTCGAGGTGCTCGGCGCGTCGGCCGACACGGCTTTTCCACCCTCGCCGCTGTTGATATTCACCAGACCGCTCGCTCTGATGTTGATGAGCACACCGTCAATGGAAACCCCTTCCGGGCCCAGAACCAACGAACTGGAACCGGCCTTTAAGGTCAGCCTCGCCCCCGATGCGACTTCGAGGGTCATCTGACTTTGGCTTTTGACATCCACCTTATTGGCGCTTAACGCCAGCTTTCCGTCGATCTTACAGTCCCCGTGGCCACCCACCTGTAGGGAAAAGTCGCTTCCTATCCGCTGAATTTTCTTTCCTTCCACCCGGCCATGCGCATCGCCACCGATATCGATAAACTGCGACTCGCTCACCCGCAGATGGTGTTCATTGCCCACCGACTCGAGCGCATTATGGGCGACGGAGACTGCTTTATCCCGCCCCGCACGCAGCAACAGTTGCTCGGCGCCGGCTTTATCGTCAAAACGCAGTTCGTTGAAAACGGCGTCATCCCCCAGCGATCGGGAGCGAAAACCGCTGCGCGATCCCTGTTCCGGCAGCCTATACGGGGGCAGCATCCCGGCGTTGTACACACAGCCGGTCACCAGCGGTCTGTCCGGGTCACCGTCCAGAAACGTGACTACCACCTCCTGTCCTGGGCGGGGCAAGAAGAGACTACCCCACCGATCGCCGGCCACCGGCTGCGCGACACGCACCCAACACGAGCAAGCTTCATGGGTATTCTCCCCACTGTCCCAGTGAAATTGCACTTTGATCCGGCCGTAGCTGTCGATCCACTGCTTCTCGCCCGCTTTGCCAACCACCAGCGCCGTCTGACAACCCGCAATGATCGGCCTCGGCGTCACGCGTGGCGGGCGAAAGGTCTCCCCCTCATTTTGCACCACCATCTGACTGTAGAACCGGCCATTGCAGGCACCCGACGCCGAGAGTTCCATTTGCAACCGAGGCGCGGTTTCCAGAATCATATAGTTGCCCTGCTCACTCTCTTCGGCATGTTCTTTGAGCGTCATCATGCCCCCGGCGAAAACGGAAGGCATTCTGGTCTCGGTCAGGCTTCGCTTCGCCCCGCTTTGCAACGACTCATGCCTCAATCTGGCCACGTTTTGCGCCGCACTCTGGCTGGCGCCTCTGGCGGGATAATCCAACCAGTGTCGGGTACTTTCACCGGCCTGAGCATGCTGCAGCCCGGCTTCCCGGCTCATGGCTTTGGTAAAATCAAAATCACGCGCGGCCGCCGTACTAAAACGCCATTGCTCCAAAGGCTGCCAGCTGTGCAAAGTACCCACACCGCCTTGATCCGTCGGAAACCAGACCATAGCTTCTCCCCCTTCGACAGCGGGGTGCACCGCCGCCGAATCGACGATCACCAGATGATGTTCGTCCGCCTCATGGCGGAAAAAGTAGTGCACCCCCTGCTCTTCCAACAAACGGCAGATAAAATGCGCGTCACTTTCCAGATACTGAACGCAATAGTCCAGAGGCTCGTAATGCGCCTGACATTTCCAGTCAACGGCAACATCGGCGGGCAGCAGTTGCTTGATAATGTCGATTACCGACTGCGCCTGGAAAATTCGACACTGTCGGTTGAAGGATAAAAACCACAGGGCCGGGCGCAGAGTCAAACGGTAGCGAAAGTAATGCCCTTCCGGCTCCTGCGCGGCAAACTCGGCGATGCGGCCATGAAAACAGCGTAGGCTCCCTCCTTCGCCGCTCACCTGCACCGCCAGGCGCTCTCCGGGCAGCGAGGAAAGGTCGATCCCCCCTGTGGCCAGCAAGATCTCAACCTGGAAACAAAAGAACTGGCTTACGCCTTCCTGACCGCTCAGGCTAAAAACCTGTGCCTGCGCTAATGCGGCAGGCGCATTGCGCAAAACGGCGCTGATACTTCCCATCTGCATCTCTCCTTAGGCGACCTGAGTGCGCAAACTGCCCGGCTGCATAATCCGTATCTCGCCCCCCCACTGGCACTGGCAGGTGGAAGGGAGGGTCAGTGCCGGTATCCCGGCGATGCGGGTACGCACCGGGATCACCGACAACCAGGGGGCCGGGATCACCGGCAGGCAAGGCATCGGCGTTAATACCCCCATGGCGGCTGCAGTTGCCGCCGCCACCGTAGGGTTCGCGAGCGAGCGGCACATCCCGAAAGACGGTATATTGACTAATGGGATATGATCCTTAATATTCGCCGCGGGTTTTCCCTCAACCATTACCCTGTTTATCGGTAATACCAATAATGTCGTCGGCGTAATTCCCTGAATACAGGTCAGCATGGCGCCGGCACAAACCACATTCGGCATGAAATTATTATTCCAGTTCGCGCTACAGATAAGGTAAATGAATATTATTCAACCAGGGCGAAGGCAGCGATGCTTAAGATCAAGAAGATCCCTATAACTATGATAATGCCGCCACCAGGGTTCACACTACACAATTTCTTAAACACTGAGCTATCGCCCTTCCTCCCAGAGTAAATCCCTAAGCAGGAAGCCCACTGTAAATATTTACCCCTGCGCGCCCCACCGCTAAAACCTCATTATATTTACAATTAATTTTCAGTTGCTCATCAATTAACTCCAACGGGGTCATTAGCCTTCTGAACTTATCTGGATGAGCAATTCTGACTTGCCCACGCTTATCCCTTCCCGTCCGTAACGCACGGGTTAAACTCGCAGCCCTGACAAAATCATTAGCATACAGTGTATTATTTCTGGCTGTGCCAATATGCTTAGGAAACCAGACATCATGAGGATGTGGCCCTAAAATCTTTTGTTGCGGAACATCGCACAAAAATCCAACTGTAAATATTCCACAAAGAATTGAAAAAAGGTATCCGCAAATGATAAAGAAATCACACCCCAGTTAGAAAAAACCTGTTCAGCAGGTGTAACAAATAATTCGACATTCTTACTTAGCACCTCATGAAATAAAAACCCAAAGTATCCAGATCTTTACTTTGCCATTTTTCCAGTATTTTGTTGGCCGAAAAATTCATTTTTACCTCACATATATAAAAATACACCTTCTATTTTCTTTAATATGAACGCTTGACAACTTTCATTATATTTCGGTAATGGATGTCTTATGATCGCTCATGACATCAACCACAACCCGGTTATTTTCCATTCTCAGGCAGCAGGCAGAAGCCGCGACGTTATCACGTTGCTGCGCCAACAAATGTAAGCTTAGCGTCGGCAGCAGATCCTGGGTGAGCAGCGCATCGACCCTGCGCCCGCCGCTACTGCTTTGCCGGCTGCGGCGGACCAAATCGTCAACCAAATCAGGGTCGTAGTGGATCGCTATCTGATAACGTCGCTGTACCCGTTCGCGGATGCGCGCCAACCGCTCATGAATAATCGCTCTGAGCATCGACTCATCCAGCGGCAGAAAGGGCACTGTGATCAGGCGGCCAATAAACGCTGCCGGGAATACGCGCAGCAGCTCTGCCTGCAACGCCTCGTGAATCCCCTCCTCCGTCTCTTCTCGCCCGGCATGCTGCGAGATAAGCGTTGAGCCTACATTACTGGTCATTAAAATCAACGTATTGCGAAAATCAATCAGGTTGCCCTCAGCATCTTCCATCCGCCCTTTATCAAACACCTGGAAAAACAACTCATGGACATCGGGATGCGCTTTCTCTATTTCATCCAGCAGCACCACGCTATGGGGACGGCGGCGAACACTTTCCGTTAACACCCCCCCTTCGCCATAACCGACATAGCCGGGCGGCGCCCCTTTCAGCAGCGCCACGCTGTGCGCTTCCTGGTACTCACTCATATTGATCGTGATGAGTAGTTGTTCACCGCCGTACAACAGCTCCGCCAGCGCCAGCGCGGTTTCCGTTTTGCCAACGCCGGAAGGGCCCATCAATAAAAACACCCCGACCGGTTTTTCCGGCTGCTCCAGCCCGGCATGCACGGTTTGAATGCGCCTGGCGATCGCCTTCATCGCCTGCGGCTGGCCGAAAATTCGCCCGGCTAAACGCGTCTCAAGGTTCATTACCGACGCGATCGCGTCCTGCCTCAGCGTCGTCAACGGGATCCCCGTCCAGGTCTGCAAGACTTCAGCCACATGCTCGCCGCTGACGCGGACCTCTTGCTCAAACCGCGATTGCGACTGCCATTGCGCCTCGTGCGAGGCCAGTTCTGCCGTTGTGGCCTTCAGTTGCCCGCGCAGTGCATCCCACGACAGCTCGCCTAGGTTGTCCCTCGTTTCCTCCTGCTGCGCCAGGTGCAAACCCGAGCTTAAGCAGGCGACGCGCTCACGCAGTTCGAGCAGCGTCGTCGGCGGCGTCACCTGACGCAGCCTGGCGCTGGCACACGCCGTATCAAGCAGGCTCATCGCCTTGTCCGGCAACTGGCGCTCCGGCAAGTAGCGATACGACAGCTTCACCGCCGCCTCCAGCGCCGATGCCTGAATCCGCACGCGATGATGAGCCTCCAGCGCCGCTACCGCGCTACGCACCATCGACAGCGCCACCTCCGGTTCAGGCTCTTCAATGCGCACGACCTGAAAACGGCGTTTCAGCGCCGGATCTTTCTCGATGTATTTTTTATATTCGCTCCAGGTGGTTGCTCCGATAGTTCGCAATACGCCACGCGCCAGCATCGGTTTGAGCAAGTTCGCCGCATCGCCGGTGCCTGCCGGCCCTCCCGCACCGATCAGCGTGTGAACTTCATCGATAAACAGCAGCGTGGGTGCCGACGCGTGCTGAATTTCCTCGATCAGCTGATGCAACCGCTGTTCAAATTCCCCCTTTATGCTGGCACCCGCCAGCATCAGGGTTATGTCCAACGCCAGAATGCGCGCGTCCCGTAACGACGGCGGCACCTCCCCGGCGGCGATCATCAGCGCCAGCCCCTCAACGACGGCGGTTTTGCCAACGCCTGCCTCGCCCGCCAATAGCGGGTTGTTCTGCCGCCGCCGCATGAGAATATCCATCAACAAACGGATCTCGCGGGTACGCCCGCAAACCGGGTCGAGCTTTCCGTTACGTGCTGCGGCAGTCAGATCGTAGGTAAATCGGGTGACCGCCGTCTCCTGGCAGTTGTCGAGAGCGGTGGCATGCGCAGTGACGTTCGTCTCGTTCTCTGGCGAATTCACCAGGATCTCCTGCAACCGTTCACTGAGGACACTGGCCTCGATGCGGGCGAGCCCCGGTGAAGCCGCCAATACGCAGTTATGAAGTACCGGCGTAGACAGTGCTCCCAATAACAGATGCGCCGTCCTGATCCGCAGCTCATCGTACTGTAACGCGCCACACAGCCAGCCACGCTCCACCAGCTCTTCCAGCTGCAATGAGAAATCAATGCCCGAGGCACCCCTGGCGGGTAAGCGGGACAGCGCCTGTTGAAGATCATTTCGCAGGGTTTCACGTGGGATGCCAAAAAAATCCAGGATGCGATGCAAATCTGAATCGGCGTGCTGCATCACCTGATGCAGCCAATGGACGACTTCAACGTAAGGGTGTCCCTTGGCCCGGCACAACTCAGTGCCTTGCGCCATGGCGCGGAAGCTAAAATCGCTTAATTTAGCGAACAATTTTTCACGGCTGATAATGGCCATAATGAAGTCACCTTATGAATAAAAACGCACTGCGCTGAGTGAACAGGCAGCCTCTTCCCTTTTGCCGGCTTTGCCCAGCCAGGTGGCATACCCCAGTGCCAATTCCGCGCCCAGTCGCCACGCCGCACGTTGTGATGGCGGCAGGATCAGATTTAGCCGCCAGCACAAACTCTCGCCGACATAACGGCGAACGAGGTTCACGATCGCCACAAATTGCGCCTCACCGGGCAGGCAACGCCGGTAAGCAGCAAAATCCACTGGCCGTAACGTCATACTGAAGTGGTGCTGCATACCGCAAACCCGACGCCCCAACGCGATACCCGGCGTAAACCCGCAGTGCCCCAGTCTGGCCCTGTCATCTTCGGCCAGCGACCACCAGGCGCGTTCCAGCGCCGTCACCTCCACCGCCAGACCGAAAGCCTCGCGCATCATGCGACGCAAGCCGTCACGGCTACGACGTTGCTCTATAAACTCACCGCTCAGGTGTCTTCCGGCGGCCAGAGAACGGGTCCCTGTCAACACAGAGAGAAAATCCGCCAGGGTCTGCCCCGCCCGCGCCTGCGACCAGGCGCGATAGAGCACCGTTAACAGGCGGTGATGAAAAATATCCAGGAAGTGCGCTAACGACGGGTCATTCTGATTAACCAGCCGAAAATACGCCTCTTCACTCATATGCAAAGGCATGGGGGCATTCGGCCCCAGCAAGCCAAAAAAAGTCACTTCCAACCGGGCGTTTTTTTCACCTTGCGGGATAAACCGCTTGACCATCGCCGGTTCGAATCCCAGAGAAACGTGCTGCCCAAGGCGCACGGGATCGTCCGTTAACCGCCCGGCCGAGCCCAACGGGGACGCAGGTGTACAGACATTTTCCACCAATGTCAGCGCGCTGAAAAAGTCATAGCGCCAAGGCTCCTGGCGCAGCGGCGCCAGCAAATCTAAATCACTGGACATTGCCCCCTCCTTGCCGTCCACTGTTTCAGAAATCCCCGCTGACGGCTCATCAGACTCAGCTCCGTAAAACTGTTCAGAGCGGCATAGCGGGTAAGAAAAACGTCAAGCAAGGAGCCGAAGAGCAACACGCCGATCCCTTCGTAAGCGCTTTCATCCAACTCCAGCTCAAATCGCGTTCCCCGGGCAAAGACGATCGGGCCAGGGCCGGGGAGCTGACGCACGACCGTGCTGCTGCGCAGCGCACAGATCCCCTCCAGCCAGCGTTTTCCCACCTGATTGCCCGGCGTCAGAAACAATGCCAACAGCTCGCGCAACGCCTGGGCGCCGGCTTCCCCATGATGCGCCGCCAGCGACAAATAGCCTCGTGATAAGTGATTGATCGCGCTGCGGGATCGCTCGTCCGGTTCGGGGGAGAACAGCGGTCGGGAAGGCCCGGCGATGATGCGGATTGCCCGTACGGGAACCCGCTTCTCCGACACCAGATCAGTATTGCCTTTACCCAACGTCATCTGCAGTGGCAGAACGCCGTTGGAACAGACCGCCGTCACCCCCAACTGCTTTATCTCCGCGCTATTACCGCCGTGTACCGAGATGAATACGGTGCTGCTTGCATCGCCAGCCTGCCCACATTGCCGCCCATTCCGGCGCAGCGAGTACTCTCCAATGGCGTGCTCGCCGGGCCAGTACCCGCCATATAGCGGTGCCAGTTGCCCCAATTCGCGCCCGTTTGCCGCATAGGCATGCACCGATAGCACCCTGTGCAGCAGATGATCCTGGCGGCGGACACGATCAATAATCACCGGATACTCATGGGAATAATGATCGATACGGATTCGATCGCAACGCCGGTGAAACACGTTCGCCACCGGCGCACAAAACAGGGCTATCGCCTCCACGTTTAACGCCGTCGATAAAGCAGGCACTCGTGTATTGAGAGCCATCACAATGTCCAGGCTCTCCGATGGGTGCTGCTTCAATGCCTCACGCAATCCGACCAGCCGCGCAAAGCGGTATCCCTGAGGAAAAGCGAAGAAATGCTTCAGCACGGTATAATCTGAGCCGTTGTCATCCAGAACGGCGGGATTAAGCATGCCGTCGGGACGAAGGCTGACACCTTCCACCCAACATTCTGCGCCCTCCTCTCCAATAGCTACCCCACAACACTGCGCCATCATCGCCTCGTACAGCGCAGCCGCATGAACGCCGTCAGGCACATACAACGCGAGCTCATCCATTTCCAGATCGGAAAACAGGTGCCCGCCTTGCGTACGCAAGCGAAGGCGAAGCTGCGCAACGCCCCGCTCCTCTCTGCGTCCGGCCAGAGTGGGCAAGGGGGCGGCTACGTAGCTAACCGCCGACAGCGTGACAGGCCACAGCGTCACCGGAGAAAGCAGGCGAAACTGACAACGCGTAACAGGGCGCTCGGCCTGTTCGGCTTCACGTAATGTTTCGCCGACCGGCAAGGTATATCCGTCTTTTAGGGCCCCTTCCCCCCGGTCCGGCGTCAGTTGCACCACGGCAAAAGCAGGCGTTGGCGTCAATACTTCGGGTTGTACTAATGACAGCAAATTCTCCGAAAATTGCGGAAAGGCGGCCTCCAGTTGCAGTTGAATACGGGCGGTTAAAAAGGCGACGCCCTCGAGCAGCCTCTCGACGGAAGGATCCGGTGCGCCTTGTCCGGCCATGCCGAGGCGAGAGGCGATGCCTGGATAATCCGCGGCGAATTCCTGGCCCGCTTCACGAAGGAACTGCAATTCTCGCTCGTAATGACGCAATAAATTGTTATCCATAAGCCGTTCCTGAATAAAATGGCAACACCTGCACTTCGCCGTTGTCGGTATTCCAGCGTGAATTCAGGCTAAATGCGAAGCTCTCACTCTGATAACTCACGTCCCCCTCAATAATAAAATTGAGCAGCGCTCCGGTATCATCCTCTTTTCTGGCAAAGCTGACCTGCAAACTACCAGCGTCAATACGCGGTTCAAAGCGCAAAATTGCGTTACGAATGCGCCGGGATAATTTCAGCGTATCAATACCCGATACGGTCGTGCCGGCGAGATTGACGACACCAAAGTTCAACACGGAAGAAGCGGCATAGGGGTAGACTTTCTGCTGCTCCAAAGCTTCGTTCCCGCTGGCATTGAACAAAATAGACAGACGACTACATAAATAATCAGAAATCTGCCTTTTCACACTTTCCGATGGCCTGCCATCAAGGCGGATGGGTGCCTCTGGAATAAACCGTTCCAGCAAGGGTAATGTCCTATTTACGCTTGACATAGAGGCAACCTGTCATTAAAAGGCAAGTGCGATTATCACACTTGCCTGGGGCTAAAGATTTACGCTGGTGCGTGTTTCAACAGATCCCACTTTTTACGAACTTCCGGCGTTTTCTCCTTACCAGTAAATTCAGTATAAGCGTATTCAATTTTTGTAAAGTTAATCTGGATATTTTCCGTAGGGCGGTCACCGCTTGATTTCGCTGAATAGCCGCTGACAATCGCGTCGGCCAGTTTCAGCTCCATAAAAACCTGATTGGTATTGTCTTCACCGGCGGTTTGAATCAGATGAACGGTTGCATCACCCAGCGTTTTTCCAGTCAGGGATTGCAGGAATAAATTAGGTGAAGAAATATCCCCATCCTTGCTCAAAATAAGCTCAGAAACATAAGGTTGACCAGTTTCACGCTCACTGTTGGTAACATGAATATGACGCCCGGAAGAAAGCAGCATGTCATTGAACTGAATCCATCCTTCGTGGTCTTTAACTTTGGAGTTGCCTTTAATTTCTGTCGCGAACTTTAATAAAATCACAATACATCCTCGTTAATAAAGTAAGTCTATGGAATATCAGGAAGCGGCCGCGGGTAGCTTAGCTGTAAGGCGCAATGACACCGTCAGTCCCTCCAACTGATAATGGGGTTGCAAAAAGAACTTGGAACGATAATAACCAGGGTTACGTTCGTCCTCTTCGACAACAACTTGTGCCCCAGCCAGTGGTTTACGCGCTTTATCCTCATCCGAGGCGGTAGCCGGGTTATATTCTACGTACTGATTAATCCAGTTATTCAGCCAGCTCTCCATGTCATCACGCGTTTTGAAACTGCCGACTTTGTCGCGTACGATACATTTCAGGTAGTGCGCAAAACGGCAGGTGGCGAATAAATAGGGTAAGCGCGCCGCTAAATTCGCATTGGCCGTCGAATGCGGGTCATCATACTCCTGTGGCGCATGAAGAGACTGCGCACCGATAAAGACCGCGCTGGTGCTGTTTTTGCGGTAAATCAGCGGCATGAAGCCACTTTTCGCCAGTTCCAACTCACGGCGGTCGCTAATGGCGATTTCCGTCGGGCAGGTGGCGTCGATTCCGCCATCGGCAGACGGGAAGGTGTAAACAGGCAAGCCGTCAATCGCACCGCCGGACTCCACGCCGCGGATGCGTGAACACCACCCATAGGCCTTGAAAGAACGGTTAATATTAACCGCCATTGCATAAGCTGAGTTCGCCCAGACAAAATTTTCTGCTTTACCTTCCGTCGTCTCTTCAAAGTGAAAATCCTCAACGGGCGCCGTGCTAGCGCCATACGGTATACGCGCCAGAAAGCGCGGCAACGTCAGGCCGACGTAGCGAGCATCCTCGGAGGCACGGAAGTCGCGCCAGGCGGCGTAATCCGGCGTCAGAAACAGCTTGCCGATCTCACGCGGGTTCGCCAGCTCTTGCCAGGACTCCATCATCATCACCGCCGGTTCCGCGGCGGTGATCAATGGCGCATGGGCGGCGGAAGCAATTTTAGCCATCGCGCTGAGCAACGCGACGTCCTGAGGCGAGTGGTCAAAATAGAAATCGGCAATCAACACGCCGTAGGGTTCCCCGCCAAACTGGCCGTATTCCTGCTCATAAACCTTCTTAAACAGCGGGCTCTGATCCCAGGCCACACCTTTATATTTCCTCAGATCCAGATACAGTTCTCTTTTCGACACATTAAGGAAACGGATCTTCTGCATCTCATCCGTTTCGGTATTGCTGACCAAAAAATGCAAACCGCGCCAGGCGGACTCCAGTTGAATAAATTTTTCATGATGGAGAATGGCATTGACCTGCGCAGAAAGCTTTTTATCAATTTCCGCAATCAGGGATTCGATCGTGACCTGTGTATCTTCGACAATCAGTTCGGTATGCCTCAGCGCATACTGCGACAGTGTCTGCACCGCGTGTTCGACGGCATTTTGCAACTGTGATGTCTTGGGTTTGAATTCCCGTTTTAACAGGCTGTTAAAATCATCCGCCGCGAGCTCAACCGTTACCGGGGCGTTAACCTCGTGTTCTGTTTGCACGCTCATTTTTTATCTCCTTCGACGAAATTCTCCTGCGCTTCTGCCTTCTCGCCCGCCTGAGCCCCCAATACTCCCATCAGAGCCTCGTTAGCCAACAGATCGGCAACCAGTTGTTCAGCGCCCGTTTTACCATCCATATAGGTCATCAAATTGGCTAACCGGTTACGCGCCTCCAGCAGTTCACGCAGCGGTTCAACGTTACGCGCGATGGCCCCCGGAGAGAAATCATCCATCTGATTGATGTCCAGTTTCAGCACCATCTCGCCTTCGTCGGTCAGCGCATTCGGCACACTGATTTCAATAGAGGGTTTGATCGCCCGTAAACGGTCATCAAAGTTATCCACATCAATTTCCAGAAAATGACGTTCCGCAATGGGTGGTAATGCCTGGCGATTATCGCCGGAGAGATCGGCAATCACCCCATTAATAAACGGAAGCTGAATTTTTTTATCGTCGCCTTGAACGTCAACATCATATTCAATTTGGACACGGGGAGCCCGATTGCGCCCAATGAACTTTTGGCCATTGTCTGTTATTGCCATGTGCTTATCCTTTTAATTTAGTCGTCCTGAACATTGAGCCCGGCTAAACCTTTAATTTTCTCAATGCTCTCCGGGGTTAATTCACTGATGATTTGCAAAAAATCCATCTCGACGAGTTTCTTAGCTCGCCCTATCAATAAGGGAATGGGACTGTTCGGCTCATGATGACGGTAATACCGGCAAACCTCATCCAACGCCCGGATGACATCGTCACGATCGCGACAACTTCCGGAGAAAGAGGGGGATAAAGGCGATCCCGCCGGTTCCTCCCTGTGCGTTTCCGGGCCCTCTTCGCCCACTACCCGTATTTGCAGATAAGGACGAAGCAGCAAAACCCAGCGTTGCAAAAGAGCGTTGAGCGGCTGCAAAGGTAACCCGGCCACTGCGCCAACCCGTTCAGACAGCGCATGATGAATGCCTTCCACGGCATTAAGCAGCCGTTGCACCCCATGAAACGAATCATGAAAAGCGGCGATTTCCTCTGCCTCAGTTAAACGTTGCAGCCGATCAATACTGTCTTTTCTCAGCGCCTCGACGCCCTGAGCATCGCTGGCGGATTTCTCCCCTTCCAGCCCGGAAAAACACACGCACTCCCCGTCTGTATTGACTACCAGCGGTAAGCTTTCCAGCTCTTTCCTAACCGTATTGGGCGCGCACAAATACGCCAGCGAATTCAGGCGCAGCAGCGGGTCAAAATCATCCTCCGCTAGCAGTTGGGGATGCAGGTCGTCCCAGCGCTGTACGATGAGAGCGTGAAGCAGATCCAGACCGGCGCAGAAGCCTGCCATCCCCTCACATTTCAGCCAGGCATAGCTTTGATAAACGGCAATCCGCAGATCGAGGCTACGCTGAAGTAATTGTCCGCACTGCTCTTCAACCCAACGCCAGTCAATGTCATCCGGCGGGTAGATGCGATCGCCGTATTGGACATCCTCTTTTTCTTCCAGTACCTGAACCAGCGCATGAAACTGCGGATCGAATTCCAGATCGCTGCCAGCAGGGCGTAATATCAGCGCTTGTATGTCATCATGGGAATACATTTCCCGCCACTCCTCTACTGTATTGCAAATACCGGACGTCTGATCCGTTCTGTTGTTAAAGCTAGCGCAATCTGTTCAATTCTCTCGTCATCTTCTCTCCTCAATATGTGTAGGAAGCGTCCGACATCAAGCTAATTAATACCCAAAATTGAAAGTCAGCAGTTCCCTACATTCCTTATCCTCTCGTTCTCTTTTTAGACGCTGCATTTTTATTTAAGATAGTGACCGCACTTATTCTTAAAAAGAACCGCCCTATGTCAGGAGACCATGGTGAATAAAGGCGATGAATGCTTCAGCAAGTATGAGTATGGTGACAATAGTGAATATAAAAGGTGGTACTTTTACGCCAACCACCAACATGTACACCAGGGAATGTGTCTGGCAACCTCTGCCTATGTGGCCACCTTAGCCAGTGCCAATACAATAATTAGTTTCTCAGAGACGCACATGAGTCCCGAGCATGTGTATCAAAAAATCGCCGGCATGCAGTCCAGATATAACAGCACCCAAGGGGTAAGCAATTCGGAATATATTCTTATCATTCTTGAAAGTATTAAAAAATCTCATCAAGATAACTTTCACCGCAGAGGAAGATGTAACGACATATTAAGTACGGCGGACTGCAACAGGATTTTGAAAAAAATCGTAGAACACCGGGAGCGGTTCCCCTGCGGTATTTTCACGGTGAACAGCCCGAACGGAGGCCATGCGTTTGCCTTTTGTTGCGATTCGACTTTCTTCTATCTATTCGACCCCAACAGAGGCTTTATGCGATTTAACCGAAGCAGCCAAACAGAGCTTCAGCCGGCATTTGACTACCTTGTCAACCACGATAATGCTAATAATACCTTCGGCCACGGTTACCTTTTGTACTGCAAACATCCCGCCAACGTGCTCGTTCCCGGCATGTTCTGACTGGGTCTATTGATAGTACGATGCAAACCGAACTCGCTCTGCCTGCAGCACCAGAAAATGCCTACACAAACAAGCGTACTGAATCGCCCCGGGTTTCCGGGAGACTAAACGCTCAGTGAAAGGAGACCCTAAATGACTTCGAAATCAGCAAATCGTTATTCCCCGGAATTTCGTGAGCGGGCACTCAGGATGTTGCTGGATCAACGCGGTGAGTACAGCTCTGAACACCAAGCCATCCGCGCCTAAAATCGGCTGTAACACCGTTTATACGAATGCAGCCAGTGGACTGACCCGTGTTGAGCTCCGGATCAAGCCGGCAGAAAGGAGAATACGGGTAGCTTCAGCATTATGATCCTGGCGTCGGTTCCAACTGGCAGGACGCTTGGTAAGTAAAATAATCTTTCTGACAGAATAATTGACTAACACAATGTTGGGGAATTCCGTCAGGATGACTCGCCATGTTCTCTTTCCTGGCGGGAGTAAACGCTACTAATTCATCAATTAAAATAGTGATACATTAGGTATGACCATTGGGTGTTTTTTTATCTTGCGGTTAGGATTGATGTTATGAGTCCAGAATGGCAAAGCGAATACGAGGGCGCTGGTGTATGCTAAGTCGCTACATGACACCATAGCGACCTCGATTGCTTTTAGTAAAGGAGACTGACATCCACCATTTTAGCATCCTTAAAAGAATATTCTGAAGGTCTTAGTCTTATTCTCTGCCTTGCTAACATTTCAGCTTGTTTACTGCACCCCATAAAATATCTTGGATCTTCCCCCTCTGTTATCCGACATCCTCTTTTGTAGTGAAAATTAAAAGTCTTAGGAATAATCCCAGAATAAAATTCATTTGAATATTCAGCCGTCCCCCCTTGCTTTTTTATGAAATTGACAATTTCACTTCCTATATGGCTACTGGGTGAGGAGCACCGCAGATAGCTTTGTTTTCCATCACCACCAAAAACAGTTGCATTGAGACTCCGCATGCTTATACCTTTTAATTCTAATGCACGTTTAATGTCCATTAGGTTTTGTTGCAAGCGCAATGCTGAATCAAAATGTGCGCAGAGAAGATAATCATGTTGCTCTGAAAAAGCATAAAGCCCCAGGCAAGTTTGTACGGCAGGCATTGACAGCTCAAGCCCCGTTTTTTTGAAAATTCCATATTGCCCCTGAAATATTACAACCCTCATATAATTTATTACCTCACTTTGTGATTAAAATCAGACGTGAATTATAATAATACAACAAAAATCTTAAATGGCAAATCCATTTAGCCAATCCACTTTGTATTTTGCCATTTTATTTACCACATTATTACTATAGTTAAATTGGCTTTATATGATGTTAAAAACCGTGACAGGGAGTCCAGCCAGCCAAAGGTGTTGACAAATATGCTGGCAGAAAGGCCGATCTGGTTACCCATGAACATAACATTCTTTTTCCGGCAGTCCAGATTAGCCATTGCAGTTACAGCAACACTGGCCGGATGCAGCGTCAGCCTGGTCAGGTGTGGCTGGGCCATCTATCAGTCACAACAGACGAAGAACAAAGAGTAAACCAGGGTAATAATCACGCGGAAATCGTTGAGCCAGAGGATCAGGTATGGTTCGAATGTTCCTCATGGACTACAACAAGGCGATTTGGACTACAAAAAAAATCGATTTGGACTACTCCCCCCCTCCGTCAGGACGATACAGGAAAATTCCTACTTCAAGAATAATACAGCTCGTTCGGGTCAGGTCATGACTAAGAGAAAAACCAAATGGGTTTATGTAAAAGGAAAAAGTTGTCGCGGTGCCTGCGGCAACAAAAATTATCCCTTCATATATATCATTATTATATCTGAAGTATACCCATTTTATTTATACGGTTCTCTCAGTTAAATCGACTCTTTTTGTAGGAAATCTCTGTCAGTTGTCACTGATTCATGCACAACGTGTTACAGAGCATAACACCGCATACAGACAATTATTTCCTTCTTCTTAATGGTTTGTTTTGATGAGGTATAACATGAAAGGTGCTTTGATTGTTGATGATCATCCGTTAATGAGAATGGCCATAAGGCTTATTTTAGAAAAAAATAACGTTGAGGTCGTGGGTGAAGCATCAGACGGCCCTACCGCTATCCACCTGGCCAAACAGCTGTATCCCTCACTGGTTATACTTGATATTAGTATTCCCAAGATGGACGGGCTGGAAGTTATTTCTCGTATGCGCGCTCAAGGGATGCAGCAAAAGATCCTAGTGATTTCCTCACATAATCAGGAACACTTCGCCAACCGTAGCGCCATGGCCGGCGCACAAGGGTTTATCGGTAAAAACGAGGCGATGGATGAATTATGGGAAGCCGTAAAAACGCTACTCGCCGGGCGGGTTTATCTTCCCTCAGGCGTTTTTCCGCAAGGTCATCGCACTATAGAGAGCCAGAGTGACAGCGAATCGCAACGTTTAAGCTCCTTATCTAATCGCGAAATGATTGTTTTACAGTATCTTGCTCGGGGCTGGAACAATAAAGCCATCGCTGAAGAACTGTTGCTCAGCAGCAAAACGGTCAGTACATACAAAGCCCGTTTACAAACAAAACTGGATACCCAAAATCTCGTCGATTTGTTTTCACTGGCTAAACGCCATGCGCTGATCGAGTAAAACAACCGCATGCACTCTTGCGAGTGCATGCGGCTTTCATGTCATGAGACTTTCTTGCTCACCTGTAACCAGTTCTGGATAACCTGGTTCAACGTACCCACATGAGTTTTCGTTTCCTCCCAAGCCTGCATAATCTCTGAACGCGAAGGTGCATCCTGATTACACAGTGATTCAAGATTCATACAAAATTGCGCCGATACATTTGCACCAATAATTTGTGTTGCACCGGAAATGCGGTGTATACAGACCGCCAGTTCTCGCCAGTCTTCGCGTTCAACACACTCTTGCGCGGTGCACAAGTCATCAGCGTTGCTGTTCAATGTGGTGTCCAGCAATTCTCTCATGAGTTGTTCATCATGCTGAGTCAGGTTCCGTAATCCCTCATAATTCAAGTAATTTTCAAGGGAGACTTCAACCGTTGGATGTGGATGCAGACGTTGCGCAGCATCTTCCAGAATTTTTTGTAGCTGTTGCAACTGCAGGGGTTTAAATAAACAGTCATCCATTCCAGCCTCCTGACACCTGAGGCGCTCCTCCGGCCAGGCATTGGCGGTCAACCCCAGAATAATTGTCGGCTTCGTCTGATGTTCACGAATCAATCGGGTCAACGCCAATCCATCCATGCCCGGCATACTACAGTCAGTAATCACAATTTCATGCAGTTCAGATTGCCACAGCGACCAACCTTCGTTACCGTCACGGGCTTCTGTTACTTGATGCCCCATAAGAGCGAGCTGCCGTTTTAGCAACAAGCGGTTCGCAGGGTGGTCATCTACCGCCAGAATGCGCAACGCAACAAGGTTCCTGGAAGGTTCCATTTCAGGAGTCGGTTGAAGCAGAGGCCGCGCCATATTCTGTTCTACCGGAACCGTAAAGGTCACCTTAGTACCCTGCTCCAACTGACTGGTCATCGATATTTCGCCCCCCATCATCTGGACAAGCTGGGCGCAGATCGCCAACCCCAGCCCGGAACCGCCCTGAATGACTCCGTTCTGAGCCTGTACCCAAGGTTCGAAGATATCCTTCAATTCGAGAGGGGAGATCCCTTTACCCGTATCCTGCACGCTGATCTTAAGCAACGCATGTTCACTTTCGGCACCGGGCAGGAGATCCATATCTATATCTACACCCCCTTTCTCCGTGAACTTGATTGCATTGCCCACCAGATTGGATATCACCTGCCGAATACGCAGCGGATCGATGAACACTTCATAGGGCAGAACCGCCGGCAACGAGCAACGCAAGCGTAAATTTTTTTGCCGGGCCAACCCCTCGAATATCCTGACCACAGGGGTCAATAACTCCGTGGTCCGTACCCACTCCGGCGATAACTCAAGACGTCCGGACTCGATGCGCGCCATATCCAGAATATCACCGATAATTCCCATCAGCGTTTTCGCCGAACTCCACGCCACACGTACGGGATCATCGCTATCTTGGCTATTGGACGTTTTTACCGCCAGCTCCAGCAAGCCGATGATCGCACTCACCGGGGTCCGGATTTCATGGCTCATGGTGGCAAGAAACGTGCTTTTTGCCCGATTTGCCTGTTCGGCATGCTCTCGAGCTTCTGATAACGCAGCGGCCAGAGTTTCATGTTCGGTAATATCCATCCACGTACAGATCAACCCCTCGACGTGGGTGCCTGCACGGGAATAAGTCATCGCATAGTGAACAATGGTATGTTCGGCTTCTCCATCGAAAAGCCGTACCGTTCGGGTGTCACTTTTATTGTGAGGCTCATCAACCTTCAACAGCGGGGTGAGCCGCTTCCAGACCTCATGCAGCGGGTTATCCGCATGCCGGATCCCTTTATTGATGTTGTCTTGGTGACTAATTTTAAAAAAATTACTCCAGGCATGGTTTGACATAACCATCTCACCATGTCGATCCACCACATAGAGAGGAATCGGTATGCTGTTCAGCAGGGTTTCATTAAATCTGAGTTGCGCCTGGAGATTTTTCTTCGCCTGCTTGCGCGCGGTGGCTTCTCGACGTAGATTGAAGATCCACAACAATGAAATAAATGTAACTACCGCGGCGCCCCCCGCCAACAGCCAGAATTGAGTGCGGTAGATATCCCATGTCTTCAACTTAACGTCTGGTCGGGTTTGCCATTTACTCAGGATAACCGCCATATTGTTCGGGCTGATACTCTCAAGGCCTTTATTGAGAATACTGAGTAGTTCAGGCTGGTCACGACTGACCGCAAAACGTATCGCGGCGGATTTCTGCCCTACCTGCCCTAAGATAACCAATTCCCCTTTAAAGTAGTGGTCGATCATATAGGTTGTACTAAACAGATTGTTCACAGCCGCTTCGGCTTTCCCCTCAACCACCCATTGCATAGCGATATTGGCATTGGGCGCCTCAATAATCTGAACCCCTGGGTAACTCGATCTCAACGTCTGTTTCAGCGCATTTCCCTTTACGATCGCTATTTTGTTCCCAGCCGAGATGGCAACATTTGTACCGCGCACGGCGCTGACAACCATCACAAAAGGCGAAGAGAAATAAGGCCGCGAAAACAGCAAATTCTTACTGCGCTCCACACTTTCGCTGATGGCCCCCATGAACATCGCGTCATGATGACGAACTTCTTCCGTCATCTCATCCACGCTGTTTGCGGGAACACTCTGAAAACGCAGGCCGGTACGCAGTTGAAGCAGCCGCAGGACATCGGCCGTTACACCAAAAAAGTGCCCCTGGTCATCAATGGCGGTAAATGGCGCGTAGAATTTATTGACGGACACCTTCACTACCGCATTGTTTGCCAACCATTTCTGCTCCATGGGCGTAAATGAAATCTTTTTCCCCACGCGCCACAAATCGGCACGCTCCCCCCATTGCTGCAAGATGAGCTGATGTTGCGTATCCGGAATAGCGGCCAGCACACGGTTAATACTCTCAAGTAAAACCGTATTGTCCTGCCGTAGCACGAATCGACTCCCTGTATCTCGTTCGGAGTAGGTTTCCTGTACTTCCAGATAAGGGCCGTAATTTCGGTCAAGCTGGTAAGTCGAAGCCACCAGGCTGCCGATGTAAAAATCGCTATTGCCAAAGGCGACTGAGGCTAACGCCTCATCATCCGAATTAAAATCTACGATTCGTACATGGGGAAAACTCTGTTCCAACCAGCGATAATCGGTATACCAACGAGAGACGGCCAGCTGCATTCCTTCAGTGTAGTGAAAGACTTCTTCATCATGTTTGCGAGCGCTCACCAGAACCGGATTATCACTGATAATCCGGTCAGTAGCGATTAACCCATTGTCATTTCCAATCGGCAGCATCTTACCGGTCGGGTCCACCAGCAAGTCGGCGGAACGGTTTTTCAACGCGGCGACCGCTTCGTCACGATTCGCATATTCATGAACAACCACCCGGAGCCCGAGATACTGAGAAATGAGCCAGATATAATCTGCCGTAATCCCTTCGTACATCCCTTCATCCGTGAACATATCAAGAGGGGGAATAGAAGGCTGCCAAACGGCGACATTCAGGACCCGCTTTTCACCTAACCAACGCCAGGCTGCATCCTCGAGATAAAAGTCCCGCGGCCGATAGTTCTCCCGGCTGTAAATCTGTAAAAGTTGGGCGGAGGAGGCATTCTGCAGCCCCCCAACACAGAGAACAATCAAAACTAATACGGCTTTCAGGAAAGCGTTCAACTCAGGTATCCAGTTTATGACGACGGCCAAAATCGACCAATGCCAGCGTAGTATTCGTAGCAGGGTCTACATCCAACTTCAGTTTGCTGAGCATACGTTTCTTATAGGTACTCACGGTCTTGGTGCTCAAGTGCATTTGCTGAGCAATATCAACAATGCGGCCACCGCGAACCAGTTCCTGAAAAACTTTTAACTCCCGCATCGTCAGGGAGGCAATCGCTTCTTTTTCCTGTTCCGGCAGATGATTGGCACCTTTGTGCAAGCGTTTCAGTGGAAAGTAACCATATCCGCGTGAGATCGCTCTCATGGCATCCCCGAGCTCTTCCAGATTATTGCGCTTGCTGATAAAGGCATCAGCACCAATGCCCATACAACGGTTCTGATAATGTTCATCGTCCCGGGCGGTTAAGACCAAAATGCCGCCTTCATAACCGCTGCGCCGCAATTTTTCAATCAGCTCCATCCCGCTCAGCGAAGGGATATCCAGATCAATAATCACCACGTCTGGCACAGGGGTGAGATGGCGTAGCTGACTGAGCGCTTGCATTCCATCATCTCCCTCACCAATAACGGTGTTCCCCTCTTTATTCAACAGCATCCTCACCGCCAGGCGGGCAACAGGGTGATCATCGACAATAAATATATTAGACATGAATCCATCCCACAAAGGCATTGACACCAGTGATACCATAACAAATTCATTTCCAGGAGGAAATGCGCTTAACATATTCCCGGTTACTCCCTTCCGTTGTCCCCGTCGAAGGCCCCCCTTCCCCCCCTATTTTAGCCTGAGCAGATCGCTAGTCTTTTACACTGAGTGTAGCGATAAGGCCATATTAATAGGGGGTACTGCGTCTGTTTCCCCTGTGTTAAAAGAGACAATATAGCAAAACAACTTACGCTTCCGGGCGTTTGAAGAGAGATAAGCGGTGTGCGAATACGTGCGAAAGTAAGTAAGGAAAGGACTACCTGACGGGCGCGGGGCGCTTTCCTGACATAAGACGACATTCATTCTGATATTAAAATAACCACCATCCCAATATCCTTTTAACTTCCTATCATTATCATGCGCTGATGGTTTGTTTTTTTATAGACGACGGGGAACATCACCCCAGATATTGAAAAGGATCAGGTGGTAATGAAAAAAAATGTTTGCATTATGACGGAGTGCCAGTTTACCCGGTTAGCCGTGCTCCACTTTTTTGACACAGTGGCATTCAATAAAATTAGCGATGCAAAGTTACTCATCATTGATATCCGGCATGACAGTTCAGTCATTGAGCTTGCCTCTCAGCTATTCCTCGCCGGGCAAAAATATCCTACCCATAAATGCATCAATATCATATCCAATAAGGCATCCATCACAGTCAATAGAAGCGATCTAAATGTAATCTATGAGGGTGAATCACTGGCAGAATTCATAAAAAAAACAAAGAAAGTGGTTAATCAGAAAAAGTATCTATCTTGCGCTCAGCTTTATCTGAACACAATAAATAACATCAATCTCACTGCAGCACAAATCATAATCGCAGAGGAAGTTGCTTCAGGGTTAAGCTCAATGCAAATTGCAAAAAAACATCGCTTGAGTGTTAAAACCATTTACACGCATCTCAGCTCAATAAGAAAAAAACTGCAAATAGAAACACGGCACGATCTTTACTTGAAGCTTTCTAAAAGAAAAGAATTCATTACAGAACTAAAAAAATATATCCTTCAATAAGGAAGAAATGCCCTCACACCACTAAATAGCTGCGTCAAATAGTAGATCACCTGGCAGGAACTCAGCCCGGAATCTGCGATCTGATCAATCGCAGAATATCCCAAATCACCAGCCGGACTGAGTAATACCTGATGCAGAAAGCTATCAATAAAACAAACGATAAAAATTATGTCCGCAGGCTGGCTGCCATGCTAATGCTGCATCAGGGCGTCATCGACGTATCCAGAACGCTTCTGCTGTGCCCGTTCCTCGGTCGGCCGCTGTGTTAACTATTCACTGCTCGTCGCTGGTTGCCTTCTGCGGGGCTTGTGTGGTGAAGGGCCGCGCCAACTCTGCGTATCCGTAACCAGCTTAAGAATGAAAAGATGTCGGTAATCCACAAAGCACTGGACGAATGTAGCACAGAGCACCCGTTGGGTTCAAAAGAAAAAAATGGAAAGGATAATGTGCTTGTTCAGAATTCGCTTACCAATTCTGCATTTGGTCCACTCCCAGTTCCCGGGGTCTGGAGACCAAACCAAGAGATATTTATGGACTTAAATGATGGACAGCGAGGTTAGACTTTAAAGATTTCCCAATGAACTCATCTCTTATTGATGGAATTGATTTTAAAAATGAAAACCCTGAGCGGTTAGCAAATAAACTATGGGGAAGGACAATTAAATTAGGTATTCTTTATCAGGTTGTTAACAGAAAAAATACCGTGCACTTCATCGCGGATAATGCATTTTTAGAGTTGAGATATATTGTTACTAAATCCGGGAGAGAGGGCCATTGTGTTACGGCTGCAGAAATTAGATACATTTACAGGAGAAGGCATTTACCACTATTTCGTAACAATATAAAACTCTATACAAAAAATGGAGAAATTCATTTTGATGAATTCTTTGACCACTCACTATGGCTTCAGTATTATCCTAAGAATACTTATTTTTAATATAAGTATAAAAATTGCGTTATTTGTCTGACATGGAGGCAGTCACAGTATGCGATATGATGGTTTTGGTTTGCAGTTATTGTGATTCTGGCGCAATGGAATGCAAGCCGAAGAGGATAAATGCGAGCACAGTTGCAGTTAATGTGAGCAGAGCGAGTTTTTCGTTTGCAGTTAATGCGAGCAGAAAAACGGGATAAATGCGATTTGGTAGGATTTCAAATGCAATTCGCTACAGATAAAGGCCTTGTTGATATACATGACCGGCGGCCGATAAAGGCGCTTTGCTTATCTCCCCGTCGTGGTACACTTCCGGAAAGTTGAAATAAGCAAGAAAGTCGGATCTAACCGAAACGGCCATCCGGTAATTTAACCGCGTAGCTATATGGCTGCTTATTATAAGCATGAAAATGATGCCGGAAAGGAAACTCTGCGGCGTGACCGCTAGGTGCATGAAAAGATAATGGTTTTGTACTGTGATTATTTTTCACCCACAGGACTAACCCTACAGATGATAAATCCTAGAAGAAGATTGGTATTATCCAATTGAAAGGTTTCAGTGTACTTCTGAAAGAAACTTTGGCGATTGAACTGAGTGGCGCTTACGAAAATGATTCGTTCTCATTATGAAGGAATCAGCTGGTCGCCCTAAAAAAATGGAAAAGCCGCAACTTTGTTGCTGATGCTTCAGCAGGGAAAAAACTTTTAAAAACCATAAGCAGCGGGATTTTCCATCATCAACAAAAAAATAGAATTTTTGATCTGGAGCGCTTCCCTGAGTAAGCGCTCTACGGATAATTTTCCCTTGTTCATAAAAGAACAATCCCCCTCATTAATAAATATTATTGAGAGGCATGTATTAGTTTCGATTTTCCGAATTGGCTTATATAATCCGCATACCACTGCATCATCTGCCTCCTTCCCTCCAGATACAACGCGTGGTTATACGTTCCACGTATCGCATTCTTATCGACATGCGCAAGTTGGGTTTCAATCCATGCCGTATTGAACCCTTCCTCGTGCAAAATCGTACTCATCGTGTGTCGGAAACCATGCCCCGTAACACGTCCTGCATAGCCGATACGCCTGACCAACACAGTCAATGCCATATCACTCATCGGTTTCTTAGGATTATTACGTCCTGGGAACAGCAACTCCCCTGCTCCCGTCATGGGTTTAAGCTGATTAAGCAGGTCAATTGCCTGGCTTGATAACGGAACCAGATGAGGTCGTCGCATTTTCATTCGCTCTGCTGGTACGTTCCAAACCTTCCGCTCAAAATCAAACTCCTGCCACTCCGCTTGCCTCAATTCCCCAGGCCTTACCCCAGTCAAAATAAGTAATTGCATCGCGATCTTAACAATCACACTACCGGCATAAGTGTTCAGAGTCCGAAGAAACTCTGGCAATTCATCCTGGGTTAAAAAAGCATAGTGCTCTTTCTCATGAGGAATCACAGCGCTGGCTAGATCTGGTGCCGGATTGTACTCGGCCCTGCCAGTCACAACAGCGTACTTCCAGACCTCTCCACACCGTTGACGAACCTTACGAACCTTCTCCGTTGCTCCTCTTGCTTCTATCTTTGAAAGAACAGCAAGCAACTCCATCGGCTTGATATCTTTGATTGGCCGGTGACCGATATAAGGGAACACATCCTTTTCAAAGGTTCTCAGCATTTCTTCGCGGTAGGAGACAGACCAGCGGTCATAGCGACGCTGATACCACTCCCGCGTGATAGCCTCAAAAGAGTTTTCTGCATCTTGTTGACGACTAAGTTTCTCAATTTTCCGTTCAAGAGAAGGATCGTTGCCAGCCGCTAATGTCCTTTTTGCATCCTCACGCTTATTTCTGGCTTCAGCTAAAGAAACATCGGGGTAAACGCCAATAGCGAGCAGCTTCTCTTTACCTAGCGAACGGTATTTGAGACGCCAGTATCTTTTACCGTTGGGATTAACCAGCAGGTAAAGACCACCACCATCAGCGAGTTTGTAGGGCTTATCTTTAGGTTTTGCAGTTTCAACCTGACGAGCTGTCAGCTTCATTGGGGGTACCTCTCAGCAGGGGGTACAATTATACCCCCATCCATACCCCCACATTGAGCTTGACCCTGGGGGGGTACAATTGAGTTCAATAGACTAATAGAATGCTATAAGTGCTGATTTATCAAGGGAAAATTGAATTTGGTAGACTTCAGGAGACTTGAGTTTGGAGCGGGCGAAGGGAATCGAACCCTCGTATAGAGCTTGGGAAGCTCTCGTTCTACCATTGAACTACGCCCGCTTTGAGGTGCGTAAGGCATTATAGACCTTACGCTTCTTCATACAAGCCTCTTCACCACTAACCGGCGATAAAATAATCACTTAGCACTTCGGTTTGCTGCCGGGCGCAGGAAGATAACGCTGCGGATCGATGGCCGTCGCCTTATAGCGGATCTGGAAATGCAGCTTCACCGTGTCCGTACCTGTGCTGCCCATCGTGGCAATCTTCTGCCCTGCCTTCACGTTCTGCCCGTTGTTGACCAGCATCGTGTCGTTGTGCGCATAGGCCGTGATGTAGTCTTCGCCATGCTTAATCATGATCAGGTTACCGTAGCCGCGCAGCTGGTTACCGACGTAAACCACCTTCCCGGCACCGGAGGCATAAACCGGCGTACCGCGTGCGGCAGCGATATCAATACCTTTGTTGCCACCTTCAGAAAGGGAGTACGGCAGCACCACTTTACCGCTGGCCGGCCAGATCCAGCAGCGTTGACCGACCGGCGGCCAGGAAGACTGCGGCACCGCGTAAGACGGCGTCACTTTCGCGGTTTTGCCCTTAGAGGAGGATTTTTTGCCTGCGGACGAACCGCCGGAAACCTTCAGCTTCTGCCCCACCTCGATAGTGTAAGGCGGAGAGAGGTTATTGAGCCGTGCCAGATCCTTCACGCTGGTCCCGGTCGCACGCGAAATGCGATACAGCGTATCCCCGCGCTTAACGGTATAGACCGAACCGGTATAGCTGCCCATATCCGATGATTTGCTTCCTGAACAGCCTGCCAGTAATAGCGTCAGCGTCAGACAAAAAATGGCGGTAATGGGTTTTCTCATCAGGCTTCCTGCAAACAAAACAGATCCTCGGTCAGCGTGAATGGCGCCCTATAATACCAGCCTGAAGAGAGAAGGGTCAGCCCTTTTCCGCTCCTGGAGACAAACCGTTCGTATAAGAATGCCGTATAATGCTGCTCTGCTGATGGTGCAGAACCATCCGCATCGTTGGCACTGGAGCAGGAATGAGTATTCAAGAACACGTTATTTTGGTAAACGACCAGGGAAAGGTAATTGGCACTCAGGAAAAGTACGCCGCGCACACGACCCACACCCCTCTGCATCTGGCGTTCTCCTCCTGGTTGTTTAACGACAACGGTGAATGTCTCGTAACCCGGCGCGCGTTAAGCAAAAAAGCCTGGCCGGGCGTCTGGACGAACTCCGTCTGCGGGCATCCGCAATCGGGTGAAGAGACGCAAGAGGCCATTATCCGACGCTGCCGCTATGAGATCGGCGCTGAAATTACCGATATTACCCCTGTGGCGTCCGAGTTCCGTTACCGTGAAACCGATCCTTCCGGGATCGTTGAAAACGAGATTTGCCCGGTATTCGCAGCACGCATCACCAGCGAGCTGCGGATTAATCACGATGAAGTGATGGCGTTCGAATGGGTTACGCTGGAGTCGTTATTCCACGCCCTCGATGCCGCGCCCTGGAGCTTTAGCCCGTGGATGGTGCTGGAAGCGACGGCCGCGCGAGACGCTCTCAGAGCGTTCGCCGCGCAATAAAAAAGCCCCTTTCGGGGCTTTTTTTACGTCGGTTCGACTTATTTCACCGGGCGCATCGCCGGGAACAGGATCACGTCACGGATGGTGTGGCTGTTGGTAAACAGCATCACCATGCGGTCGATACCAATCCCCAGACCCGCCGTTGGTGGCAGACCGTGCTCCAGCGCGGTCACGTAGTCTTCGTCGAAGAACATCGCTTCGTCGTCGCCTGCCGCTTTCGCATCCACCTGGTCCTGGAAGCGCTGAGCCTGATCTTCCGCATCGTTCAGCTCGCTAAAGCCGTTGCCGATTTCACGGCCGCCGATGAAGAATTCAAAGCGGTCAGTGATCTCCGGGTTCTGGTCATTACGACGCGCCAGCGGAGAAACTTCAGCCGGATACTCGGTGATGAAGGTCGGCTGAATCAGGTGCGCTTCGGCCACTTCTTCGAAGATCTCGGTCACGATACGGCCCAGACCCCAGCTCTTCTCAACCTTGATACCGATGCTTTCGGCGATCGCTTTTGCAGAATCGAAGTTATCCAGATCCGCCATGTTGGTTTCCGGACGGTATTTCTTGATCGCTTCGCGCATGGTCAGTTTTTCGAACGGCTTACCGAAGTCGAAGACTTCTTCACCGTAAGGGACCTGGGTGGTGCCCAGAATATCCTGTGCCAGCGTACGGAACAGAGATTCGGTGAGCTCGATCAGGTCTTTATAATCCGCATACGCCATATAGAGTTCCATCATAGTGAACTCTGGGTTATGACGAACGGAGATACCTTCGTTACGGAAGTTACGGTTTATCTCGAACACGCGGTCAAAACCACCGACCACCAGACGCTTCAGGTACAGTTCCGGCGCGATACGCAGGTACATGTCCAGGTCCAGGGCGTTGTGATGGGTGATGAACGGACGCGCAGACGCGCCGCCTGGGATCACCTGCATCATCGGGGTTTCCACTTCCATAAAGTCGCGGTTAACCATGAACTGGCGAATACCGGCCATGATCTGGGAGCGAATTTTGAAGGTCTTGCGGGATTCATCGTTAGAGATGAGATCCAGGTAACGCTGACGATAGCGCGCTTCCTGATCCTGCAGGCCGTGGAATTTGTCCGGCAGCGGGCGCAGGGCTTTGGTCAACAGACGCAGCTCGGTGCAGTGGATAGACAGTTCACCGGTCTTGGTTTTGAACAGTTTACCTTTCGCGCCCAGGATATCGCCCAGGTCCCACTTCTTGAACTGCTCGTTGTAGATGCCTTCCGGCAGATCGTCACGGGACACGTACAGCTGAATGCGGCCGCCCACGTCCTGCAGAGTCACGAAGGAGGCTTTACCCATGATACGACGGGTCATCATGCGGCCTGCAACAGCCACTTCAACGTTCAGCGCTTCCAGCTCTTCGTTCTCTTTCGCGTCGAAGTCAGCGTGCAGTTGGTCTGAGGTATGGTCACGACGAAAATCGTTCGGGAACGGCACGCCCTGCTCACGCAGCGCTGCCAGCTTCTCGCGGCGGGTTTTCAGTTCGTTGTTAAGATCGACTACCGCGTCAGCGCCCTGTGCTTGTTGTTCAGACATGTTGGTTCCTCATAACCCTGCTTTCAAACTTGCTTCGATAAATTGGTCCAGGCTGCCGTCCAGCACCGCCTGCGTGTTGCGGGTTTCAACCCCGGTACGCAGGTCTTTGATGCGGGAGTCATCAAGGACGTAAGAACGGATCTGGCTGCCCCAGCCGATGTCAGACTTGTTATCTTCCATCGCCTGTTTCTCAGCATTTTTCTTCTGCATCTCCAGCTCATAAAGCTTCGCTTTCATCTGCTTCATGGCCTGGTCTTTGTTCTTATGCTGGGAACGGTCGTTCTGGCATTGCGTGACCAGCCCGGTTGGAATGTGGGTAATACGTACCGCAGATTCCGTACGGTTGACGTGCTGTCCGCCCGCGCCGGATGCGCGGTAAACGTCGATACGCAGGTCCGCCGGGTTGATTTCGATATCGATGTCTTCATCCACTTCCGGGTAAACAAACGCGGAACTGAAGGAGGTATGACGACGGCCACCGGAGTCGAACGGGCTCTTACGCACCAGACGGTGTACGCCGGTTTCGGTACGCAGCCAGCCGTAGGCGTAGTCGCCAATGATCTTGATGGTGACGGACTTAATACCAGCCACTTCACCTTCAGACTCTTCGATAATTTCGGTTTTGAAACCGCGCGCTTCAGCCCAGCGCAGATACATACGCATCAGCATGCTGGCCCAGTCCTGCGCCTCGGTACCGCCAGAACCTGCCTGAATATCGAGATAGCAGTCAGCGCTGTCGTATTCGCCGGAGAACATACGACGGAATTCAAGCTGCGCCAGCTTCTCTTCCAGCACGTCGAGTTCTGCCACGGCTTCGTTAAAGGTTTCTTCGTCGTCGGCTTCTACAGCCAGCTCCAGCAAACCGGAAACATCTTCCAGCCCCTGAGCCATTTGATCCAGCGTATCTACGATAGCTTCGAGAGAGGAACGCTCTTTACCCAGCGCCTGTGCGCGTTCAGGTTCGTTCCAGACGTCCGGCTGTTCCAGCTCGGCGTTTACTTCTTCAAGACGCTCTTTCTTGGCATCGTAGTCAAAGATACCCCCTAAGAACGTCAGAGCGCTCCGTGAGGTCCTGAATACGGTTTTTTACCGGATTAATTTCAAACATGGTCTGTTTTCTTTTATGGACTAGTCAAAATGCGGTGATAAGAGCGGGATTGTACCGAATCCACGCCCTTTTTTATAGAGATTACTGCCGCTAAATTGGCCAGATATTGTCGATGATGATCTGAAGGGAGCGGTTACCACGAAACTCGTTGATATCCAGTTTGTACGCCAGCTCAACCTCGCGCACGCCGTTATCCGGCCATATCGACGTGTCCACGTTGAAGGCAATGCCGTCCAGCAGCGGCCCGCCGCCGACCGGCTCAACCATCACTTTCAGATGACGTTCACCGACGATACGCTGCTGCAGCAGACGGAAACGACCGTCGAACAACGGTTCCGGGAACATCTGCCCCCAGGGACCCGCATCGCGGAGCATTTGCGCCACCTCCATCGTCATCTCCAGCGGTGAGAGCTCGCCATCGGACACCACTTCTCCCTGCAACAGGGCCGGGTCAATCCAGTCGGTGACCAGCTCACCAAACAGACGCTGAAACTCGTCGAACTTCGCCTCTTCAAGGGACAAACCCGCCGCCATCGCATGGCCGCCGAACTTGATCATCAGACCCGGGTAGAGCGTATCGAGCCGCTCCAGCGCGTCGCGCATGTGCAGACCCTGAATCGAGCGGCCGGAGCCTTTCAGCGTGCCGTCGCCCGCAGGGGCAAAGGCAATCACCGGACGGTGGAAACGCTCTTTAATGCGTGACGCCAGAATGCCCACCACGCCCTGATGCCACTCGGGATGATACATCGCCAGGCCGCCCGGCAGCGTATCGCCGCTGCGCTCGAGCTTTTCACACAGGGTCAGCGCTTCGGCTTGCATCCCCTGCTCAATCTCTTTACGGGTCTGGTTCAGGGCATCCAGCTCGTTGGCCAGCACGCGCGCTTCACCGATGTTGTCGCACAACAGCAGCGCGACCCCGACGGACATATCGTCCAGTCTTCCGGCGGCGTTCAGGCGCGGCCCGAGAGCAAAGCCGAGATCGCTTGCCGCCAGCTTGAGCGGGTCGCGGTTGGCAATCTCCAGCAGCGCCTTGATCCCCGGACGGCACTTGCCCGCCCGGATGCGGCTTAAACCCTGCCAGGTCAAAATGCGGTTATTGGTGTCAAGCGGCACCACGTCCGCGACGGTACCCAGCGCCACCAGGTCGAGGTATTCAGCCAGGTTCGGTACGGCAATCCCGCGGGATTCAAACCAGCCTTTATCACGCAGCAGCGTGCGCAGCGCCAGCATCAGATAAAACGCCACGCCTACGCCCGCGAGAGCTTTGGAGGGAAATTCACAGTCGCGCAGGTTTGGGTTAACGATCGCTTCCGCCGCAGGCAGCGTTTCGCCCGGCAGGTGGTGATCGGTGACCAGCACCGGGATCCCCAGTTGATGGGCATGATCGACCCCCGCATGGGAGGAGATGCCGTTATCCACGGTCATGATCATCTGCGCACCGCGGGCGTGGGCCTGATCGACCACTTCCGGGCTGAGGCCATAGCCGTCTTCAAAACGGTTCGGCACCAGATAGGTAACGTTATCGCAGCCCAGCGCGCGCAGGCTGAGTACGCTCAGCGCGGTGCTGGTTGCGCCGTCGGCATCGAAATCCCCTACCACCACAATGCGCGTGCCTTCGCGCAGCGCGTCGTAGAGCATCCCGGTCGCTTTTTCGATACCGTTCAGCTGCTGCCAGGGCAGCATCCCTTTCACGCTGCGTTCAAGATCCTCAGCACGGCGCACGCCGCGGCTGGCATAGAGGCGCTTCAGCAGCGGTGAGAGATCGTCTGGCAAATCAACCGGTTCAACCGCCTCGCGGCGGCGCAATTTTATGGGGGCTTTCACGCGGTTTATTTACCACCAAACTGTTTCTGGTGGGCGTCGAGGAATTCTTTCATCTCTTTCGGTCCCTGATAACCCGGAACAACGTAACCGTTGCTCAGCACAATCGCAGGCGTACCGTTCACGCCAAACTGCACACCCAGCGCGTAGTGGTTAGCAATGTCGATGTCGCAGGACGCTGGCTTAATCTCTTTCCCGCTCATCGCATCATCAAACGCTTTGTTGCGGTCTTTCGCACACCAGATAGCCTTCATGTCCTTCTCCGGCTGGCTCTGTACGCCTGCACGCGGGAAAGCCAGGTAACGCACGGTAATGCCCAGCGCGTTGTAGTCTTTCATCTCTTCATGCAGCTTGTGGCAGTAGCCGCAGGTGATGTCGGTGAAGACGGTAATAACGTGTTTTTCCTGCGCCGCTTTATAGACGATCATCTCTTTTTCGAGCGCGTTCAGGTTTTTCATCAGCAGCTGATTGGTGACGTTGACCGGCTGCGCGCCGCTCACATCGTACAGCGGGCCCTGAATCATATGTTTGCCGTCTTCGGTGACGTACAGCACACCGCTGTTGGTCAGCACCGTTTTCAGGCCGGCAACCGGGGCTGGCTGAATATCGCTACTGGTGACGCCAAGCTTCGCCAGCGACTGTTTAATGGCGGCGTCATCCGCATGGGCGAAACCGGTAAATGAGGCTGCCAGCAGGGTGAACAGCGCGAAAGACTTTTTCATAGTTGATCCTGTTACAATTCGTCGGCACTCACGCTCGAGGGTGGTGCTGTTGGTGTAGCTGCCGCAGGCGTTCCGTCGCGACATGGGTGTAAATTTGCGTCGTGGAAAGATCGCTGTGTCCCAGCAGCATCTGCACCACGCGCAGATCGGCGCCATGGTTCAGCAGATGCGTCGCAAAGGCGTGACGCAATACGTGCGGCGACAGCTTTTCACTGTCGATACCCGCAAGTGTGGCGTAATGCTTGATGCGATGCCAGAACGTTTGCCGCGTCATCTGCTGGGCGCGCTGGCTCGGGAACAGGACGTCGATAGACGCACCGTTGAGCAACCACGGACGGCCGTGCTCCAGGTACGTTTCCAGCCAGTACACCGCCTCTTCACCCAGCGGTACCAGCCGTTCCTTGTTACCTTTACCTATCACGCGCACCACGCCCTGACGCAGGCTGATATCGCTCATCGTCAGGCCAACCAGTTCCGAAACGCGCAAGCCGGTAGCATACAATAGCTCAAGCATGGCTTTATCGCGTAACTCCAGCGGCAGGTCAACTGCCGGTGACTGTAATAATCTCTCAACTTGTGCTTCGCTGAGATCTTTCGGCAGCCGCTGCGGGAGTTTCGGCGATGCCAGCAGCGCACTGGGATCGTCTTCGCGGATCTTCTCCCGGTAAAGGTGCTGGAACAGCCGACGCATAGCGCTGAGCAAACGTGCGGAACTGGTGGCTTTGTAGCCCCCCGCGATACGTTCCCCGAGCAGCGCCTGCAGGTCGTCACTTTGCGCGCTCGCAAGGGATAACCCCCGGTGCGCCAGCCACTCCACCAGCATGGTGAGATCGCGACGGTAGGCACTGAGGGTATTCTCGGCCAGATTTTTCTCCAGCCACAGTGCATCGAGAAACTGTTCGATCAGTGCGAGATCCTTTTCCACGTCAGCCCCTTTGATTCTGCAGTCAGGCCATTATGCCTGATTGTGACCGGTTTCTGGTACACTACGCGCAAAGTCAACGCAAGAATTGAGATAGTTACGCGATGAATATTGGTCTGTTCTATGGTTCCAGCACCTGCTACACCGAAATGGCGGCAGAAAAAATTCGCGACATCATTGGCCCGGAACTGGTGACGTTGCATAACCTGAAAGATGACGCGGTCGCGCTGATGGAACAGTACGATGTGCTGATCCTCGGCATCCCAACCTGGGATTTCGGTGAAATACAGGAGGACTGGGAAGCCATCTGGGATCAGCTCGATTCAGTCAATCTTGACGGCAAAATCGTTGCCATGTACGGCATGGGGGATCAGCTGGGTTACGGGGAGTGGTTCCTGGATGCCCTGGGCATGCTGCATGATAAGCTGGCGCCGAAAGGGGTGTCGTTTATCGGCTACTGGCCAACCGAAGGTTACGAGTTCACCAGTAAAAAACCGATTATTGCCGACGGCGAACTGTTTGTCGGGCTCGCGCTGGATGAAACCAACCAGTACGATCTCAGCGATGAACGCCTGCAAACCTGGTGCGAGCAGATTCTGGGCGAAATGGCGGAAAAGTTTAGCTAACGTGCATTACCCCTGCGTCGTCTGTTGCAACAGCATACGGCGCAGGTCTCGCCACTCGGCCGCATCCATACTGTCAGCGGCCAGCCACAGATGCTGGCAACGTCCGCCTTCTACCTTGCGTAACCGTAACATCATGCCGGTATTGAGCATCCAGGGCATACCGAGGATATCCCACTCTGTTCCCTGCCAGCGCAGGCGGGAATCCATCAGTAATTTGATCTCTCCCTGACGGGCATTGATGCGACGCTGGCTGCGTACGCTGTCAAATACAACAAACGACAGTAGCAGCAGCCACAGCGGCGTGTAGCTCAGCGGCCATGGCATCAGCAGCACAATGGCCGCAACCAGGCCGTGGAGCAATAACGACATCCACTGCGAGCGCCATGAGACGCGAAGATCAGATTGCCACAGGACCACGTTCCCGATTCCGTGTTTGAATTAATTGCACCATCCGTTGCAACTCGGTGTCGGCGGGTTTGCCGTGGTTCATCAGCCAGTTGAATAAATCCGGATCGTCAGACTCAAGCAGGCGAACAAACAGATGCTTATCCTCATCGCTTAAGCTGTCATACTCATATTCAAAGAAAGGCATGATGGAAATATCAAGCTCACGCATGCCGCGACGACACGCCCAGTGGATACGGGCCTTGTTGTTAATATCCATGTTCAGTTTCCTGCATTACGTTTGGCACAGTCGGCGCCCCGTTCAGTGTTCTTTATTTCTCTACGGGGACACTCGTTAGTGTAACGTGTTTTTGACCGTTTCTTTACTGGAATATTGCGATCAACGAGTCAGCTTCCAGAATAAACCCTACGAAGACAGCGGATTACACTATTTTGCGTGGCGCTACGCATAAGCGGTTTAAGGCACAAATGGCCTGTTGAAAGCGCTTGCATTGCCTGCAGGCTCTTTTACCATTAGGCATTATCAAAGCGTTAAGCAATTCAGGATATCGTTATGGCATTTACACCATTTTCTCCTCGCCAGCCCGCCGCCTCTGCGCGTCTGCCGCTGACGCTTATTTCTCTTGATGACTGGGCGCTGGCAACCCTCACCGGTGCCGACGCCGAAAAATACCTGCAGGGCCAGGTGACAGCCGACGTCAGCCAGATGACCGAACACCAGCACCTGCTGGCGGCGCACTGCGACCCAAAAGGCAAGATGTGGAGCAACCTGCGTCTGTTCCGCCGTCAGGACGGCTTTGCCTTTATTGAGCGTCGCAGCCTGCGTGACGCACAGCTCAAAGAGCTGAAAAAGTACGCCGTCTTTTCCAAAGTCACTATCGCCCCGGACGATGAACATGTCCTGCTGGGCGTGGCTGGCTTCCAGGCACGTGCGGCGCTGAAAAACCTGTTCAGTGAACTGCCGGATGCAGAAAAGCAGGTGGTCAGCGAAGGCGCGACGTCCATTCTGTGGTTTGAACACCCGGCGGAGCGTTTCCTGTTAGTCACGGATGGCACAACGGTCGAGCGCGTAACCGAGGCGCTGCGCGGCGAAGCGCAGCTCAACAACAGCCAGCAGTGGCTGGCGCTGAATATCGAAGCAGGCCTGCCGGTCATTGACGCGGCCAACAGCGCGCAGTTTATTCCTCAGGCCACCAACCTGCAGGCGCTGGGCGGCATCAGCTTTAAAAAAGGCTGTTACACCGGCCAGGAGATGGTCGCGCGGGCTAAATTCCGCGGGGCAAACAAACGTGCGCTGTGGACGCTGGCAGGTCACGCCAGCCGCGTACCGGAAGCCGGTGAAGATCTCGAGCTGAAGATGGGTGATAACTGGCGCCGTACCGGCACCGTGTTAGCCGCCGTACAGCTGGATGACGGACGTCTTCTGGTGCAGGCGGTGATGAATAACGACATGGAAGCCGACAGCGTTTTCCGCGTGCGTGACGACGCGAATACGCTGAGCATTGAGCCGCTGCCGTATTCTCTGGAAGAGTGATGCTGTATCGCCCGGTGGCGCTGCGCTTACCGGGCCTACAGATCCCGTAGGTCGGGTAAGGCGAAGCCGCCACCCGACAAAAAACTATACCTGCCCCACATACAAATAAATCGCCAGAAAATGGCACACGCTGCCCCCCAGCACAAAGCCGTGCCAGATGGCATGGTTGTAGGGGATACGCTTGCAGACGTAGAAAATCACACCGAGCGAGTACACCACGCCACCTAAGGCCAGCAGGGTCACGCCTCCTACCGCCAGTTTGACGGCCAGCTGATACACCACAATCAGCGACAGCCAGCCCATCGTCAGATAAGTCACCAGCGACAGCACCTTGAAGCGGTGCGCGATGGTCAGCTTAAACAGGATCCCCAGCAGCGCCAGGCTCCAGATAACAATCATCAGGCCGCGCGACAGCGGTGAGTTGAGCCCCACCAGCAGAAACGGCGTATAGGTACCTGCAATAAGAAGATAGATAGCGCAGTGGTCAAATTTCTTAAGCCACATCTTGGCCCGCTGATGCGGGATCGCGTGATACAGCGTCGAGGCCAGGAACAGCAGGATCATGCTCCCGCCATACAGGCTGTAGCTGGTAATGGCCATCGCGCTGGCGTTGGTATCCACCGCCTGTACCAGTAATAACACTAAACCGACAATCCCAAACACCAGGCCAATGCCGTGGCTGATGCTGTTGGCTATCTCCTCAGCCAGCGAATATCCCTGTGCGATTAATGGTCTACTCACCATACAAAACTCCGGGAAAACAAAAGATGATTATTCATCGCATCACTATGCTAACTGAGAATGATTCCAGTGAACACCTGTTAGCTAAAATAATTTCATTTCAGAATTTATACCTAAAAATCATAGGCATAAATAAATTTTTCACCTAACATTTGTTCACATAAAAATTTAATCATTATGAATCAAAGGCATAAAAATGGATCCTGCCGTCTGGCTGCATGTTATGATGGGGAGATAAGGTCTGAATGAGAGTTATGCCATTGTGAGTATGTTCACCCACTCCGTCATTGCCAGTCTCAATAACCTTGAGATGATGGTCTATAACTATGTCATTAAAAACCGTGACAAAGTGATGTACATGACCATCCGCGAACTGGCGGATGCGGCGGGGGTCTCCACCACCACGATCCTGCGCTTTTGCCGCAAACTCAACTGCGAAGGCTATTCGGAGTTTCGCGTGCGCTTTAAGCTCTATTTAGAGCAAAATGAGCCCCAACAGGCGAATTTCGGTGCCAGCGAAATTATTAGCTTTTTTAAGAGCGTGAATAACGAAGAGTTCGATGCGTTACTGGATAATGCAGTCGATATTATTTTATCTTCAGAGCGAATTATATTTGTCGGCGCTGGTACATCTGGATCGCTGGCGAAATATGGTGCACGCTTTTTCTCAAATATTGGAAAATTCAGCAACCATATCGACGATCCGTATTTCCCTGTGACCAATGACATGGCGAAAAATGCACTTGCCATTGTCCTTTCCGTCTCAGGTGAGACCGAAGAGATCCTGCGCTTCGCCAGCCAGTTCAGCCTGCACCACTGTAAGGTGCTCTCCATTACCAGCCACGAGCACTCGCGTCTGGCAAAACTGGCGGACTTTAATCTCTCCTGGCATGTCCCCCAGACGCGTATTGCGGGCGTTTACGATATTACCACGCAAATTCCCGTCATCTATATTCTGGAATCTCTCGGCCGTAAACTGGCGAAGAAACTGACAGAATAAAACATCCTGTTTTTTTGATGTAACAAATCACATTGAGTGCAAATTGTTATATCGTGACATTTAATTCCGCTTTGCTAGACTCGATGCCAGTAAGCCATTTATTGAGAATAGCAGCGATGAAAAAATTAACCTTACCAAAAGATTTTTTATGGGGTGGTGCCGTTGCCGCTCACCAGGTGGAAGGCGGCTGGAATAAAGGCGGTAAAGGGCCGAGCATTTGTGATGTTCTGACCGGCGGCGCACACGGTGTGCCGCGTGAGATCACCCAGGAGGTGGTGCCGGGTAAATACTACCCCAATCATGAGGCCATCGACTTCCACGGCCACTATAAAGAAGACATCAAGCTGTTCGCCGAGATGGGCTTCAAATGTTTCCGCACCTCCATCGCCTGGACGCGTATCTTCCCGAAAGGTGATGAAACGCAGCCCAACGAAGAAGGGCTGAAGTTTTACGACGACATGTTCGATGAGCTGCTGAAATACAACATCGAACCGGTGATCACCCTCTCCCACTTCGAAATGCCGCTGCACCTGGTGCAGGAGTACGGCAGCTGGACCAACCGTAAAGTGGTCGATTTCTTTGTGCGTTTCGCGGAAGTGGTTTTTGAGCGCTACAAAAACAAGGTCAAATACTGGATGACCTTCAACGAAATCAACAACCAGCGTAACTGGCGTGCACCGCTGTTCGGCTATTGCTGCTCCGGTGTGGTTTATACCGATCACGACAACCCGGAAGAGACCATGTACCAGGTGCTGCATCACCAGTTTGTGGCCAGCGCCCTGGCGGTAAAAGCCGCGCGCCGTATCAACCCGGAGATGAAAGTCGGCTGCATGCTGGCCATGGTGGCGCTCTATCCCTTCTCCTGCAAACCGGAAGACGTAATGTTCGCCCAGGAATCGATGCGCGAGCGCTATGTCTTTACCGACGTCCAGCTTCGCGGTTACTACCCGTCTTACGTGCTGAATGAGTGGGAGCGTCGTGGCTTCTCCATCAGGATGGAGCCAGGTGACGAGCAGATCCTGCGTGAAGGTACCTGCGACTACTTAGGCTTCAGCTACTACATGACCAACGCGGTCAAAGCGGAAGGCGGCACCGGAGATGCGATTTCGGGCTTTGAAGGCAGCGTGCCAAACCCGCACGTCAAGGCCTCCGACTGGGGCTGGCAGATTGATCCGGTGGGCCTGCGCTATTCGCTGTGCGAACTGTACGAGCGTTACCAGAAGCCGCTGTTTATTGTGGAAAACGGCTTCGGCGCTTACGATAAAGTCGAAGAAGACGGCAGCATCAACGACGACTATCGCATCGACTACCTGCGCGCTCACGTGGAAGAGATGATCAAAGCCGTAACCCATGATGGCGTGGATCTGATGGGCTACACGCCGTGGGGCTGTATCGACTGCGTGTCGTTCACCACCGGCCAGTACAGCAAGCGCTACGGCTTTATCTATGTGAACAAACACGACGACGGTACGGGCGACATGTCGCGCTCCCGTAAGAAAAGCTTCGAGTGGTATAAAGGCGTGATTGCCAGCAACGGCGAGAAACTCTAACTCCGTAACGCCGGGCGGCGCTACGATTGATCCCCTCTCCCCTTTGGGGAGAGGGTTAGAGTGAGGGGTTATTTCCTGCCCGCCATCTCTATAAAACTCCCCGTCACGTACGACGCCTTCTCGCTCAGCAGCCAGATAATCGCCTGGGCCACCTCTTCCGGCTGCCCGCCGCGCTGCATCGGCAGTAACGATTTCACCCGGTCCACGCGGCCCGGTTCCCCGCCTGAGGCATGGATATCGGTATAAATCAGCCCCGGTCGTACACAGTTTACGCGAATACCCTGCGCCGCTACCTCCAGCGCTAAGCCGGTGGTCAGAGAGTCAACCGCTCCCTTGGACGCGGCATAATCCACATATTCGCCTGGCGCACCGAGTCGGGACGCCGCTGACGAGACATTCACTATCGCCCCGCCCTTGCCGCCATGTTTAAAAGACATGCGCTTGACCGCCTCCCGGCAGCAGAGGAAGTAACCCGTGACGTTAGTTGCCAGTACGCGGTTAATGCGCTCTGCGGACAAATTCTCGATAGTCGATTGTTCAAACAGGATCCCCGCATTATTGACCAGCGCGGTAAGCGGCTCGCCATCACGATCGAGGCTGTCAAACATCGCCAGCACCTGAGCTTCATCGCTGATGTCTGCGCGAACGGCAAAGGCTTTGCCTCCGGCATTGACAATCTGGTTGATAACGTCCGTCGCGGCCTTGATGTTGTGATGATAATTTACCGCCACGGTATAGCCTTCGCGTGCCAGCTGCAGCGCGGTGGCTTTCCCAATGCCGCGGCTCGCACCGGTCACAAGTGCAATGCCCATTCTCTTCTCCCAATAAAAAAGCCGGGTGGCGGCTTCGCCTTACCCGGCTTACATGACTTCACCCGCGCGATTACTGGTATTCGCTCATCGGTACGCAGGAGCAGAACAGGTTACGGTCGCCGTACACATCATCCAGACGCTTCACGGTCGGCCAGTATTTGTTTGCCACACCAGCCGGGAACACCGCCAGCTCGCGGGAATAGCCGTGGTTCCACTCGGCCACCATTTCGTGCTGGGTGTGCGGGGCGTTAACCAGCGGGTTATCTTCCAGCGTCCACTCGCCGTCCTGCACGCGATCGATCTCCATGCGGATGGCCAGCATCGCGTCGATAAAGCGGTCCAGCTCGGCTTTGCTCTCGGACTCCGTTGGCTCCACCATCAGCGTACCCGCTACCGGGAACGACATGGTTGGCGCGTGGAAGCCGTAGTCAATCAGGCGCTTGGCGATATCCAGCTCACTGATGCCGGTCTGCTCTTTCAGCGGACGAATATCGAGGATGCACTCGTGCGCCACGCGACCGTCACGGCCGGTATAGAGCACCGGGAAGGCCGACTTCAGGCGAGTCGCGATGTAGTTGGCATTCAGGATCGCCACCTGGCTTGCTTTTTTCAACCCTTCCGCGCCCATCATGCGAATGTACATCCAGCTGATTGGCAGGATTGAAGCGCTGCCGAACGGTGCCGCAGAGACCGCCCCCTGACGGGTCAGCATGCCTTCGATCTGCACGACGCTGTGGCCTGGGACAAACGGCGCCAGGTGCGCTTTCACACCGATTGGCCCCATGCCCGGACCGCCACCGCCGTGCGGGATGCAGAAGGTCTTGTGCAGGTTCAGGTGCGACACGTCCGCGCCGATAAAGCCCGGAGAAGTAATGCCTACCTGAGCATTCATGTTCGCGCCGTCGAGGTATACCTGACCGCCGAACTGATGCACCACTTCGCACACTTCGCGGATGGTCTCTTCGTACACGCCGTGGGTGGACGGATAGGTCACCATGATGCAGGAGAGCTTGTCGCCTGCCTGCTCGGCTTTCGCACGCAGGTCGGCCAAATCGATGTTGCCGTTCTTATCACACGCCACGACCACCACTTCCATGCCCGCCATCTGAGCGGAGGCCGGGTTGGTACCATGTGCGGAGCTTGGGATCAGGCAGATATCGCGGTGCCCTTCGTTGCGGCTTTCGTGATAATGACGGATGGCCAGCAGGCCCGCGTATTCACCCTGCGCACCGGAGTTCGGCTGCATGCAGAGCGCGTCGTAACCGGTCAGCTTCACCAGCCAGTCGGAAAGCTGATTGATCATCATATGATAGCCTTCCGCCTGCTCTGGCGGGCAGAACGGGTGCAGCTCGGCAAACTCAGGCCAGGTGATTGGGATCATCTCTGCCGCGGCGTTCAGCTTCATGGTGCAGGAGCCCAGCGGGATCATCGCCTGATTCAGCGCCAGATCTTTGCGTTCCAGAGAGTGCATGTAACGCATCATCTCGGTTTCGCTGTGGTAGCGATTAAAGACCGGGTGCGTCAGGATCGCGTCGTTACGCAGCATGCTGTCCTGAATGGAGCGGCTGTCGAGCGCAACCTCTTTGTCGAGCGCGTCAATGTCCAGACCGTGCGCGTCACCCAGCAGCACGTTGAACAGGTTGAGAATATCGTCGCGGGTGGTGCTTTCATCCAGCGTAATGCCGACGGCGTTGTGGATGTCGCTGCGCAGGTTGATCTCTGCGGCATTCGCGCGAGCCAGCACTGCCGCTTTATCCGCCACGTCCACGCACAGCGTGTCGAAGTAGTGGGCATGGCGCAGTTTGAGGCCTTTCTGCTGCAGGCCGCAGGCCAGAATATCGGCCAGACGGTGAATGCGGCTGGCAATGCGTTTCAGGCCCGCCGGGCCGTGGAACACGGCGTACAGGCTGGCGATGTTGGCCAGCAGCACCTGCGAAGTACAAATGTTGGAGTTCGCTTTCTCGCGGCGGATATGCTGCTCGCGAGTCTGCA
>ERZ1026878.27-NODE-27-length-119422-cov-50.471764_pt1 | contig 119422 bp, 86 predicted proteins | sample MGYA00380169_ERZ1026878 | MGnify/ENA primary metagenome ERZ1026878 (study PRJEB33269, sample SAMEA4719805) | human gut metagenome | biome: human-associated habitat; feature: organic feature; material: feces | place: Cameroon | collected 2013-10 ...
ACTCCCTTACTTCCGGTTCATCGCAATTCAACATAAGAGTAGGTTCATCACGATTTTCGAGCACCATTTCAAACAGCGTACTCTTACCTACTTGTCTGGCACCAATCACGATGATAGCCTTCCCTGAAAACATCCGAGTTTCAATTGTATCTTGTATTTGACGACGTATCATAAATTTTCTTCTTAGTTATGAATACTATTCTTTTGGGCACAAAGATAAGAAAAAATGACGTAAATCCCAAAAAACACACTAAGTTTTAGGATTATAATCCCAAAATTCATACTATTTTTTGGGATTAGGGCAATTTTCTACGTTTTCATCTATCTTCATCCCCTATCTCATAGAGGCTGCATCAGTCATGAAAAACGACATTAAAATGCATCTTTCCTCCTACCCTGCATCACAGGGCTGATTCATATTCTAAATAACGAAGGTGAACCAGCGGAAAATCGAACTGTAATCGTAATCAGTATCCCTTGCATTCCTCCCAGCCCATTATACACATACTTTATACTCTACTCATCACCTATATATAATTAGGTGTAACCTATTTTTTATAGTTAGAGCGGAGTTATCGCAACTTATTCCATTCTTCACCCCCTTGCACCATAGAGGAAGGACACCTTTACACAACGGGCTACATGGAAGGAAAAAACAGCTGAGGAGGTGCGGACGACAGTACTTTTTATGCACATAAAAGCATAAAAAAACTTTCATCATGCTCTTTTCTGCTGCAAATTCTGTATTTTTGCAGACAGAACAAGTTTATTACAGACATGCAGACAAGCAAATATCTATTGGCCAACGAACGCGACAAAGAATGGGGACTCACCGTGAGCACCATAGGGTACGAGATGATCGAGCCGGGAGAATCCTATCCCACAAAAGGACATGCCGACGGCTATTACTTCGACCTGAAGAAGGGACGCGAGCTCGATGAATACCAGTTGCTCTACCAACCCGAGGGAGAAGGCGTGTTCCAGTCGGCACATATCGCAGAGACACCTATCAAGGCCGGTGACATATTCCTGCTCTTTCCTGGCGAATGGCACACTTACCACCCCTGTCCTGAGAAGGGATGGCACAGCTATTGGATAGGCTTCAAAGGCAAGAACATCGACGACAGAGTGAAGGCAGGATTCCTTTCACCCGAGAAACCTATTTACCATGTTGGGTTCAGCAACGACATACTAAGCCTCTACAAGGAGGCTTACCGCATAGCACAAGAGGAGGCCGCCTACTCGCAGCAAACATTGGCAGGAATCGTCAACCACCTCATCGGCATGATGTACTCTCTGGAACGCAACATCATCCTGAACAAGAACACAGCCCATGTGGATATGATCAACAAGGCCCGACTGCGCATACGCGAATCCTTGGAGAGCGACCTCACCATACAGAAGATAGCCGAAGACCTGGGGGTAAGCTACTCATCGTTCCGAAAACTCTTCAAGGAGTTTACAGGCATCGCTCCTGCCATGTATCAGCAAGATCTCCGACTGCAAAGAGCTAAGGAACTGCTCTCCACCACCGACGAGAGTATCAAGGAGATAGCCTACAGACTCAACTTCGAGTCACCCGACTATTTCTCATCGAAGTTTAAGAACCAGACCGGTCTCAAGCCCTCTGAGTTCCGCAACAAAATGAGATAACAACACCTGCGAACTCCGGAAGAGCATTCTTCGCAAGAAAAGAAGCAAGGAGAAACTAAGAGCTGAAAAAAGAGAAAACAAAGAAAAAAAGGCAACCTGTCACTACGACAAGTTGCCTTTTTTTTATTTCATCGACTCAAAAGAATCAGTTTACACTGCATAGAGGAAAGTGCGGATAAACCAGTAGCTTACGATACCAGCCAAATAGCCCACGAAGGCAATCCAGGAAATGTGCTTCATGTACCAGCCGAAGGTGATCTTCTCCAAGCCCATGACAACCACACCAGCAGCACTACCGATAATCAGCATAGAACCACCGACACCAGCACAGTAAGCCAGCAACTGCCAGAAAATTCCGTCAACAGCCATATCGCCTACAGCAGCCACAGGATACATACCCATACAGCCTGCCACCAAAGGCACATTGTCCACAATACTTGAAAGCACACCAATGATACCTGTTACGAGGTAGTGATTGCCGTCGAAGGCAACATTCAGTCCCTGACCTAAAGCTGTCAGTACGCCAATTTCTGCCAGACAAGACACAGCCATCAAGATACCGAGGAAGAAGAGAATGGTGCTCATATCCACACGAGAGAGCAACTTGGTTACTCGCTTCTGTGTACCCTCAGCATCCTGTCCGCGATGCAAACTGCGATAGAACACCTCGGTAGCAGTCCACAGCACACCCAATACCAAGAGGATGCCTACGAATGGAGGCAGGTGGGTAATGCTCTTGAAGATAGGAACGAAGATCAAACCGCCAACACCCAACCAGAACACAGCCTTGCGCTGACCTTCAGTGAAGTCGCTTACAGAAGCATTCTGCTGAGCAGAAACCTCAGGCATCACGAGTTCGCCCTTCAACATGGTCTGAAGGATGAGGGCAGGAAGAACCATGGAAACCACAGATGGGATGAAGATCTCGGCGATCACACCAGCTGCGGTTATCAGTCCCTTGTTCCAAAGCATGATGGTGGTAACGTCGCCGATGGGCGAGAAAGCGCCACCCGAGTTGGCTGCAATGATGACAAGCGAGGCATATATCATACGGTCCTTGTGGTCGGTAACGAGCTTACGCAGAATCATAATCATCACGATACTGGTAGTCAGGTTGTCGAGGATGGCAGAAAGGAAGAAGGTAAGGAAGGCTATGCGCCACAGCAGGGCACGCTTCGACTTTGTCTTCATCACCTTGCGAACCCAGTTGAATCCGCCATTCTGGTCTACTATCTCTACGATTGTCATGGCTCCCATCAGGAAGAAGAGAGTTGTGGCAGTATCGCCCAGGTGTTCCTGGATAATACCCGTCACCTTTTCTACCATTCCTGCAGCACCACCTGTATAGTCAGGGTGCATCATCTGCAGATACTGCATAGGGTCAACCATGTAGAGTGTCCAGCACCCCACGAGCATGAGCAAGGCTATCGCAGCCTTGTTTACCTTCGTCAGGCTCTCTGTAGCTATAAGTGCATAGCCAAGCACAAAGACGACGATAATCGAAATTGTTAATGTTGTCATTTTTAATTGTTTGTGTTAGATATTTTTTTATATTTGTTTGTTTTGGTTCGTATTTTTACCAAACGCGTGCAAAGTTACGAAAAGAAACGCAATATCTGTCCTTTTCCTTATTATATTTATATGAAATCGTTTACTTACTTTTATTTTTGTTCGAAACAGCAGGTGTTTTCTTCTATCTGTTACTGTTTCACGTTGCCTTCCTGACGACAGAAAAATCACCGGGTCAAAAAATAAGGATGAAAAATCAAATAATCGTGGTCGGCAGCTTCATTTAGTACTATCTTTGCAACCGTAAACAACATAGGAAATCTAACGACCTAATCGAATGGACAACAAAAAATACTATTTTGCGGTAGACCTCGGTGCTACCAGCGGACGAACCATCATCGGTTCTTTGTCGGAAGGTAAGTTCTGTCTCGAAGAACTGACACGCTTCGACAACAACCTGATACAGACAGGCGGACACTTCTACTGGGACATCTATGCCCTGTATCAGGAAATCATCAAAGGTCTGAAACTGGTGGCGCAACGCGGCATCAACATACAGAGCATCGGTATCGACACCTGGGGATGCGACTTCGTTTACGTGGCCAAGGACGGAGCCATACTGCGCAATCCGCTGGCTTACCGCGACCCACACACCGTGGGCATGATGGAGAAATACTTCGACGAGAAGATAAGCAAGGAAAAGGTTTACGAGAAGACGGGCATACAGTTTATGAACTTCAACTCGCTTTTCCAGCTGTATGCCATGCGCAAGGCTGGCAACGTGGCGCTCGAGAATGCCGACAAGATACTCTTCATCCCCGACGCGCTGAGCTATATGCTTACAGGCAATGCCATCTGTGAATACACCGTGGCTTCCACCTCGCAGATTCTCAACCCTATGACAGGCGACCTCGACAACGATCTCGTAGAAAGCCTTGGACTGAAGAGAGAGCAATTTGGAAAGATGACCCATCCTGCAACCATCATAGGCACCCTGACCGAAGAGGTTCAGCAGATGACCGGTCTGAAGGATGTGCCCGTTATTGCCGTGGCAGGACATGACACAGCCAGTGCAGTAGCTGCCGTGCCTGCCAAGAACGAGGAGTTTGCCTACCTGAGCTCTGGCACATGGAGCCTGATGGGCATTGAGACCAAGAACGCCATCATCAACGAGAAGAGCTACGAACTCAACTTCACCAACGAGGGAGGAATAGAGGGTACGACCCGATTCCTCAAGAATATCTGCGGCATGTGGATTTACGAGCGTTGCCGCAAGGAATGGAAAGACGAGGCTGCAGCCCATCAGAAAGACATGACAGCCTTGGGACATGGCGAACTGATAGCAGAAGCGATGAAGCAACCAGCCTTCCAGAGCATCATCAACCCCGACGATGCCTGCTTCGCCAATCCTTCGAGCATGACAGAGGCCATCCAGCAATATTGTGAAAAGACCGAACAGCATGTGCCACAAACGAATGGCGAGTTCTGCCGTTGTATCTTCGAGAGTCTGGCTCTCCGTTATCGTCAGGTATTTGGCTGGCTGAAGGAGTTTGCCGACATCGACCTCAATGTTCTTCATATAATAGGTGGAGGCTCGCTCAACAAACATCTCAACCAGTTCACCGCCAACAGTTGTGGTGTCAGCATATTGGCAGGTCCTCAGGAAGGAACAGCCATAGGCAATATCATGTTGCAGGCAAAGGCATCGGTCGATGTGAAGGATATATGGGAAATGCGACAGATCATCGCCAACTCTATCGAGTTGCAGCAATTTGAGCCTCAGGACAAGGAGGCATGGGATGCGGCATACGAGAAGTTTTTAAAGGTAAAAGGGTAAAAAAGTAAAAAGGTAAAAACTTCTGAACTTGCAAAATTCAAAAAATAATAACAACAATAATAAAAAACTTAAAAACAATGAAAGCAGATTTGATTTTAAAGAATTACGAGATTGCCAAGGAGCGCTATGCGGCTCTTGGTGTGGATACAGACAAGGCTATTGCCACATTAGAGAAGACTCCTATCTCCCTGCACTGCTGGCAGGCTGACGATGTGGTAGGTTTTGAACGTGGCGAAGCTGCATCGGGTGGCATACAGAGTACAGGCAACTATCCCGGCAAGGCTCGCAATATCGACGAGCTGCGTCAGGACATCGAGAAGGTGAACTCTCTTCTGGCTGGTACCTTCCGTCTTAACCTGCATGAGATTTACGGTGAGTTCGGTGGCAAGCAGATTGACCGCAACGAGGTAACCGTCGACCAGTTCACAGGCTGGATGCAGTGGGCTAAGGAGCAGAACATGAAGCTCGACTTCAACTCTACTTCTTTCTCTCACCCATTGAGCGGAAATCTCACATTGTCAAATCCTGACCCAGCTATCCGCGAGTTCTGGATTGAGCACACCAAGCGTTGCCGCCGCATTGCAGACGCTATGGGTAAGTTCCAGAATGACCCATGTATCATGAACATCTGGGTACACGATGGCAGCAAGGACATCACCGTAGAGAAAGGCCGCTATCGTGAGATTCTGAAGAACTCGCTCGATGAAATCCTGGCAGAGGAGTTGCCAAACATGAAGTCATGCCTCGAGGCTAAACTCTTCGGTATCGGACTGGAGGCTTACACCGTAGGTTCTCACGACTTCTACGCAGGCTATTGCGCCAAGAACAATGTGATGTACACCCTCGACACAGGTCACTATGAGCCTACAGAGAATGTTTCGGATGCAGTTTCCGCACTCCTGCTCTTCGTACCCGAACTGATGCTCCACGTATCTCGTCCTATGCACTGGGATTCTGACCACGTGACTCTCTTCGACGACAACACCCGCAACCTCTTCTCAGAGTTGGTTCGTGCCAATGCGCTCGACCGCGCACACATCGGTCTCGACTATTTCGATGGTTCCATCAATCGTATCGGAGCTTATATCATCGGCGTACGTGCTGCCCAGAAGTCATTGCTGCAGGCATTCCTTGAGCCTCTCGATACTCTCCGCAAGTATGAGGACGAGGGCAAGCTCTTCCAGCGCTTGGCTCTCTTGGAGGAAGAGAAGACTTTGCCTTTCGGGGCTGTTTACGACTACTTCAACCTGAAGAACAATATCCCTGTAGGCGAGGAATACATTGCCGACATCGAGAAATACGAGGCAGAAGTTCTCGCCAATCGCAAGTAAGTGAAGAGTGAAGAAATCGCTCTTCACTCTTCACCTTATTTTTATAACAATATGGAAATATTAATAGGACTTTTAATCATAGCAGTGGGCGCCTTCTGCCAGTCGAGCTGCTATGTTCCAATCAATAAGATAAAGGACTGGAGCTGGGAATCCTACTGGATTGTACAGGGCGTCTTTGCGTGGCTTATCCTTCCTTTCATAGGTGCCATGCTTGCCGTTCCAAGCGGCCATTCGTTCTTCGAACTCTTCGACGGCTATGGCTTCGAGGTGATGATGACCATGCTCTTCGGTATGCTCTGGGGAGTGGGAGGTCTTACCTTCGGACTCTCCATGCGCTACTTAGGAGTGGCATTAGGACAGAGCATTGCCTTAGGTACATGTGCTGGCTTGGGCACCATCATGGGTCCCGTGTTGCTCAACATCTTCTTCCCCGAAATGGATGCCTTATCTTCGCTCACCTTCAGCGTAATCCTCGGAGTGGTGGTCACCTTGCTGGGTATCGCCATCATCGGTGTGGCAGGAAGCATGAAGGCCTCATCGCTCTCAGAAGAAGAGAAGAAGGCTGCAGTCAAGGATTTCAACTTCCCCAAGGGTTTGACTATCGCGCTGCTGGCAGGTTTCATGAGCGGATGCTTCAACGTAGGTCTGGCCTTTGGCAGCGACATACACTTCGGAACATTCACTCCCGATATGTACAAGACGCTTCCTGCTACCTTCCTGGTAACAGTGGGCGGATTCATCACCAATGCCATCTATTGCTTCTATCAGAACTCCAAGAACCACACTTGGGGTGATTATCTGAAGCGCGAGGTATGGAACAACAACATCTTGTTCTGTGCTTTGGCAGGTGCCTTGTGGTACAGTCAGTTCTTCGGACTGTCATTGGGCAAGGGCTTCCTCAACGAGTCGCCTACCCTCATGACGCTCTCCTTCTGCATCCTCATGGCACTCAATGTTGTATTCTCCAACGTATGGGGAATCATCCTGAAGGAATGGAAGGGCTGTTCACCCAAAACCATTGCCGTGCTCATCCTCGGCATCGTGGTGCTCATCATCTCGAGCTTCCTGCCACAATGGGTATAAGAAGAATACTACCGACATTTCACTTTTATTGATGATTTAGATTAGATAGGGGCACTCCTTGTGAGTGCTCTTTTTTTGTAACATCTTTGTCTCATTTTCGTCAATACCTTTCAATCTCATCGCAACCACCCTGTAACAATACCATCGTATCTTTGCATCCGAAAAGAAGAGGGTTATCATAACCCAATTCCCGACAAAGAGAGAGGGAACTGAAACAAGCAGTCCTCTCAGACAAAAGAAGATGTAACAAGAAAAAAGAAAAAGGTATGAAACTAAAAAGGGGAATCATTGCTTTGGGATTGCTTTCGGCTGTAAGCTTGCAGTCGTGGGCGCAACAACTCAAGGGAGTCGTTATCGACAAAAACTCGAAAGAGACACTCATCGGAGCCGTTATCAGTATCGAAGGAACCGATGTGAAAGCTGTAACCGACGTGAACGGAAACTTTTCGTTCGAAGGATTGAAAGATGGTACTTATACATTATATATTAAATATGTAGGGTATAAAACTCTAAAAATTGACGGGGTTCAGATGAAGGATGCAAACCTGACGATTGCTTTGCAGCCTGATGAACAGCAACTGAAAGGCGTTACCGTTACCGCAGTGGAAAGGCGTAATACGGATGCGGCAATGATACAGGTAGCCAAAAGCAGTCCCGTCATCGTGAGCAATGTTTCAGCACAAGAAATAAGTCGTACGCAAGACACCAATGCAGGTGAGGTGATACGCCGTGTGCCAGGTGTGAGCCTCATCGACGACAAGTTCGTCATGGTACGTGGACTGTCTCAGCGTTACAACAATGTTTGGGTCAACGGAGGAGCGGTGCCCAGTTCGGAGGCCGACTCAAGGGCATTCTCCTTCGACATCATCCCAAGTTCACAAATTGACAATCTTACTATCGTGAAAAGCCCAACCGCAGAATATCCTGCCGACTATTCGGGCGGTTTTATCATCGTCAACACCAAAGAGATTCCGGCAGAAAACAGTTTTTCTTTATCTGTAGGTGGAAACTGGAACACAGCTTCAGCCTTCCAGGACTTTGCTTACTCTAAAGGTTCGGCAACCGACTTCCTGGCTTTCGACAACGGGATGCGGAGCATTCACGGAGGTATCAATGCGTCCTTGGCTCCTCAGCTCGATGCCAACGGCAGCCCGATAGACAACTATGCCACATCCCTCTTGGGCAACCACCTGAACAACGACTGGATGGTAAAGAGCAAGAAGCCCCTGGGCGACCTGAAGTTGGCAGCCAGCCTGAACCACCGATGGATGTTGGGAGGCAGAACACTCGGCATGCTTGCCGCACTGAACTACACCAATGAATATCGCACCTACGAGAAGATGGAGAACAACCTCTTTGGTATCTACGATGCAGCTAACGACAAGCCCAACTACCTGCGTCATTCTGTCGACGACCAATATAATAATAATGTCAGACTCGGAACCATGCTCAACTTCACCCTCCTCTCCAAGGACGGCAACCACAAGTACCAGTTCAAGAACATCTTCAACCAGTTGGCTACAAGCCGATATACCTGGCGTGACGGTGTGAGCGCACAGTCGAACCTGGAGCGAAGTGCTGAGTATTACTACCGCAGTCGAACTACATATAACGGTCAGCTTACCGGCAAGCACACCTTCACCAGCGATGCCCTTGACTGGAGTATCGGGTATGCGTATGCCAACCGTCATTTGCCTGACCGTCGTAGATATCTCATCGACGATGCTCTCGAAACGGGCGTTTATGCCCTGAGCACCGGAAACGACATATCTCGCGAGTGGACACAACTCGACGAGCACATTCTCTCTCTTGGCATCAACGACAAGCACCACTTCAAGTTTGGCAACTTTGAGCCAGACTTGCAGGTGGGTGCCTATGGAGAGTATCGAAGCCGCAAGTACCAGACTCGCAATTTTATCTACAACTGGAATGTTTCTGACAATAATATGCCATCCGACTTCCGCCACAGCGACATTCCTACCCTTCTTTCCAATGAAGAGAATATGGGCTACGACAAACTGTACTTGCTTGAGCAGAAGCAGATGCGCAACAACTATCGCGGACACAACACATTAGGCGCAGGATACCTTACCTTGTCTCTCCCCTTTGGGCAGTTTGGCATCCACGCTGGTGTCCGCTTTGAGCACAACGACATGGAGTTGATCTCCAATACCCGCGACTACGAAAAGAGCGAGACAAGCCGCCACTACAGAACCAGCGACTTCTTCCCTTCACTCAATACCACCTACAAGTTGAACGACCAGCATCAGATTCGTCTGTCGTATGGCCGCAGCATCAACCGACCTGAGTTCCGCGAGGTTTCATCATCGGTTTACTACGACTTCGACCTGGCAAGCAACGTGCAGGGAAATACAGAGTTGAAGAACTGCTATGTCGACAATCTCGACTTGCGCTACGAATGGTATCCATCAAGAGGCGAACTTATCTCACTGGCTGTCTTCTACAAGCACTTCGACTCGCCCATAGAATGGACCTACACCGTGGCTGGCGGTACCGACCTCATCTATTCATACAAGAACGCCAAGAGTGCCAGCAACTACGGAATAGAGTTGGATATCCGCAAGAGTCTCGACTTCATAGGTCTTCGCGACTTCAGCTGGTCGTTCAATGGAGCCCTGATCAAGAGCAAGGTGCAGTTTGAGAAAGGAGCCAAAGAGGAGAACAGACCCATGCAGGGACAGTCGCCCTACCTCATCAACACCGGACTCTTCTATAAGAACGAGCCACTCAAGATGGACATTGCCCTGCTCTACAACCGCATCGGAAAACGAATCATCGGTGTGGGAAGAAGCGAAGGAAGCTCTGGCGACGACTCCAATGCACGAGTGCCCCACAGCTACGAGATGCCTCGCAACACCATCGACCTCTCGTTTGCTAAGAAGTTTGGCAGCCACCTGGAACTGAAACTCAACATCAGAGACCTGCTGGCAGAAAAAGTTTACTACAAGCAGTTTGCCGACGTGACCTACAGCGATGGACGAACCAAAGAGGTAGAGGAGATTACAAGATGCTACAAACCTGGCAGAAACATAGGTTTGCAGGCGATATATAAATTTTAGAAAGAAGTTTAGCAAAGGTAACAACTCAGCCCCCTATAGCCATAAGTAGTTACTTTAATACGATACAAATTGTTTTCAGTTCGTTATGATTTGTTCTGTCTCTATGATTAAATTTCCGTTCCATTGTTTGGAAATGTCTGTTCAAAGGCTTTGAACCGACATTCAAAGGCTCTGAACGTACATTCAAAGGCTTTGAACAGAGATTTTATAAGGCAAAGAAAACATTTATATCGTATAAGAGTAAGATTTCTGTGGGTTAAAAAGAAAATATTAGATGTTTGTTAAATAAAAAATTTAAAACAAGAAACAATGATGAACAAGATGTATTTAATGGGATGCATAGGCATTCTCGCAGCATCTGCCATGTTGAGCAGTTGCAGCAGTGACGACGAGGGTAATGGAGGTAGCACTACCGAGTACAAGTGGACTACCAATGGTGGTCTTAAGGCTTGCGACCACATTCTCTTCGAAACTGACAACAAGGAGAACGCCAACGGAACACAAATCGGAAACGGCGACCAGGAATTCGTTTTCACAGGAAAGCAGACTTTGAAGAAAGGCACTTATCTCCTCAAGGGATGGGTATATATCGCAGATGGTGCTGAACTCACCATCGAACCGGGAACGATTATCAAGGGCGACAAGCAGACCAAGGCAGCCCTCATCGCAGAGCGTGGCGGTAAACTCATCGCCAAAGGTACAGCAACAGAGCCTATCGTCTTCACATCTGAAGAAGCTGCAGGCAACAGAAAGCCTGGCGACTGGGGTGGTGTCATCCTCTGCGGTAAGGCTAAGAACAACCAGACACAGCAACAGATAGAGGGTGGTCCTCGTACACAACATGGCGGCAACGACGATGCCGACAATTCGGGAGCCTTGAGCTATGTCCGCATCGAGTTTGCAGGTTATCCTTTCCAGAAGGATAAGGAGATCAATGGCTTGACCTTGGGTTCTGTAGGTTCTGGCACACAGATTGACCACGTACAGGTGTCTTACTCTAATGATGATTCCTTCGAGTGGTTTGGTGGTACTGTGAATTGCAAGTACCTCGTTGCCTACAAGGGCTGGGATGACGACTTCGATACCGACAACGGTTTCTCAGGAAAGGTACAGTATGGTCTCTCTATCCGCGACAGCAAGATTGCCGACACCTCTCAGAGCAATGGTTTCGAGAGCGACAACTGTTCTGACGGTGCTACCGTGGATCCTCGCACCACAGCCACCTTCTCCAACATCACCTTCGTAGGTCCTAAGGTTTTGGATGACAAGTTTGAGAACACAACAAACTATATCAACGCTGGTGCATACAATCCAAACAATGGTTCAGCCCTCGGCAAGTTCCAGGCAGCCATGCAGATTCGCCGTTCTTCTAATCTCAACTGTATCAACTCTGTAGCCTTAGGCTGGCCTATCGGTTTGATTATCGACGGTGAGAAGGGTGAAACTGTTCAGAATGCCAAGGATAAGAAGTTCAAACTCCAGAATGTTTATTTCGCAGGTATGGACGCGATAGGAACCGATGCCAACAAGAAGTATGAGGATTACCTCTACGATGCTGTCAACAAGAAGGACATCGACAAGAATCAGCAGTCATACAGCCACACCTTCTTCAGTTCAGAGCCAACCAACAAGTACTTCGCATCATGGACCTCACTGGTAAGTGCCGACGGTTACACTCCTATCGCTGGCAGCCCTCTGCTCAGTGCAGCATCATTCTCTGGCTGGACAGGCTTTGATGTAGTAAGCTTCATCGGTGCATTCGATGGCAGCAACAACTGGCTGAACGGCTGGACCAACTTCGACCCTCAGAACGCAAAGTACTAACTAATCGATTCTTTTTTGACTATAAGGAGTTCTATGTATCGGGCATGGCGCAAGCGATTTGCGCCATGCTTTTTTGGGAACTGTAACTCGAAGATGATTGTATTAACCATAGTGGCAACAAAGTTATGGATGTCCAACACAACAACTTAGTGACGGGGAAAATAACTTGATACGATTTGAGTGAAATTAGTCGAATATTGCAGATACAGAATATAAAGGATAATTAGCAAGCCAATCCTGCTCTCTATAAGGTGACATGGATAGGCGCATACCTTTCAATCCCTGATTGCGCTCCACAAACACCCTCAGACTCTTAGCCTGTAAATTCTCCTGAGCCTTTACTTCTATCGGAATGATTCTTTCCTCATCCTGCACCAGGAAATCTATTTCACCACGTGAATTTTCTGCCGACCAATAAAAGTCGTCCTTAAAAGTGTGGAAAATCGCAAAAAGTCGTCCTTAAAAATGTGGAAAATCACAAAAAGTCGTCCTTAAAAATGTAGAAAACCACAAAAAGTCGTCCTTAAAAATGTATTTACAGCAGCCATTTCCAGACAGACAGCCCCAAAATGAAGGGTGAAGAGATTTGATGGAATAACCTATACATAGACTATTACTACTCGATTAATTATATAAAAAAGGCCAATATTGCTTATTTTCTAAATAAAAGCATTAACTTTGCATTTTATTCTAAAAAGTTATATATATATATGAAAAAAATTGTTTTGTTAACAATGTTGCTTGTATCTACAAGCACATTCATGATGGCTCAGACTCCTATTGAGCAAGCAAGAGAAAAAGCCAAGGCTTTGATTAAGGGCGGTGTAACAGACATCAGCAAGATTCTCCCTAAACACGAATCAGATGATGACGAGGATGTTGATGATGATGACGATTCTACAATAGACCCATTAGAAGGAAAATCGGAAGAATACATCCGAGGCTTTAATGATGCCAGACGAAAGACTTATGAAGAGCAGAAAGCTTCATTTACGAAAGCTGGTATAGACTTCAATCAAACAGCTCTTAGTAAGCTCAGAATGGATTCTGTTGGTATCTATGCTAACATAGATAACAGTCTTGTTGCTATGAAGCATATAGACTTCAAAGAAATAGAAAGAACTGGATATATCAATCCGTTTAAAGACAAGGAACTTATCACGTTCGAAGGTAAGACTTCGCCTTATGCTTTTGTTGGTGGCAAGGCTACTTTTCGCATTTATTTCACGCATGATAGAAATAGTATCTCTGAGTATTATGATATGTTCTCCAGTGACTATAGCATAGACGATTTCTTTGTGGTAAAATTCAAGTCTGTAGGAAAAGGCAGACAAATGACCAGTGCTGTTGTTCATTCCAACAGAATTGAAGGTGCCAAGGAAGATAAATCTGTAAAATTAGAAGTGAAAAAAGTTTCTGATAACGTTTATGACTTGACAGTAGAAGGACAGCCTGGAGAATACTGTCTTACTTACAACAATAAGCAAGGCAATACCAGTAATGGGATGAAGAACTCAGGCAGTAAGAAAGTCTTTGACTTCACCATTAAATAAATTGAGTTTAAGGGATGCTCCGATTAGTAGCATCCCTTAAATAATTCTATATAGCGAGTATTATCAGTAAATTAGTATTTATCCACGTACGGTTATTAGTAAATAGCGCCGCAGAGTTATTAGTATTTACCACGTAAAGATAGCAATAAATTCTGATATTCAAGATGATACGTTATATTTTTAAAAGAGTTTTTATTGGTCTTGACATTCTGCTTTTCTCTAAAAGGAAAAGCATAAAACGTCAAAATATAACCTATTAATTTGGTGACGCGGCGTTTTCTTCGTATCTTTGCCGCAGAATATGCGGCGTTTTTGGATAAATAATGCCGCAAGAGTATAAAAACTTCTTTATTAAGATTATTGCATGAAAAAACGACATAACAGAAAAAAACGCATGGCACAATATGCCATGTATGCATACTGTTTTTTTGCGATTCTTTCACTCGTAAACACGGTTTGTAGAAGTCTTGGTGTTGCAGTCAACATTCCATCCATCTTACTCACCATCAAACAATGGGTATTAATGCTTGCCACCATAGCATTATGGGGAATATTCCGATTAATACAACCAAGAAACGAAAAGTTGCTGCGACGTTGCTGCGAGGTGATGGTATTTTACTATGTGTTTTCATTCGTCCTGTCAATATGTTTTAAGTTCAACCTAATACCCATGACACAAAATGGCTTGATAACCAGGACTGCAACTATCCTCACTTGGACAGAAAGCAGCATCGGCTTGCTCTCTGTCATCGCATCACTGATTGCCGGTTGCCATTTAGGAAGAAAACATAAAGGAAGCATGCACCAACTGGGCACAGCACTTATCCTGGTTTTCATCGTATGGCTGATATGTGTAAACATCCTCCCAACCACTATGTTTTATCTATTGGGAATCAGTCATCCTACAGCCTTCACCTGTGTCAATATGTTCTCTGCTTTTTCCAACACACTCGTTTATATATACGCATACTATAGAATGTATCGCACTATAAACAACTGATTACTATTTAAGAAGTAGGGTTTATTCAGCCTTCTATTAAGCCACAGGTTGGTCATCTATTATGACCCCAAAAGGGAATAAGAAGTGAAAAGAATAGCAAAAATCTATAAAATATCTGTTTCTTTTGGTAGAGTCTTTAAATAGCCGTATCTTTGCACCATAAAAACAGCAACAAGATGGCAAAGATATTGATTATAGAAGACGATTTGGCATTTGGAACCATGATTCAGACATGGCTCAGAAAGAAAGGTTTCGAAGTAGAGAAAGCCACATCGGTTGGTGCTGCCTTGAAGTTGTTGCAGGAAGACAGCCAGCGCGATCTGATTCTCTCTGACCTCAGACTTCCCGACCACGACGGACTCACCACACTGAGATGGCTCCACAAACAGGGCCTTCACATTCCCTTTATCGTCATGACAAGCTATGCAGAGGTACAGAACGCTGTGCTCGCCATGAAATCGGGAGCCAATGACTATGTGGCAAAACCGTTTCATCCCGACATACTGTTAGAGAAAATCAATGAGGCTATCAAGCAAGCCACATCGGCACCTGTTCCGGCAAACTCTCCTGCCACACCGACTCAACAAGAAACCCCTCAGCAAACTACCACACAGCCCGACGAAGACGAGGCGCCCAAATACATAGAAGGCAAGAGTGAAGCCTCGCAACAGCTATATAGATATGTGTCACTCGTAGCACCTACCCCTATGTCGGTACTGATACTCGGAGCAAGCGGCACAGGCAAGGAATATGTGGCGCATCGCATACACGAATTGAGCAGCCGTGCCGACAAGCCCTTCTTCGCCATAGACTGTGGAGCCATACCAAGAGATGTAGCTGCATCCGAATTCTTCGGTCATGTGAAAGGCGCCTTTACTGGAGCCGAACAAGACAAGAAGGGAGCTTTCGAAGTAGCCAACGGAGGAACACTCTTCCTCGACGAGATGGGAAACCTGAGCTATGATGTGCAGGTGCAACTGCTTCGTGCTCTGCAGGAGAGAAAGATAAGACCCGTGGGAGGAACTAAGGAAATCGACATCGATATCCGACTGGTGTGCGCCACCAACGAAAACCTGGCACAGAGAGTGACTGAGGGACAGTTCCGCGAAGACCTCTTCCACCGCATCAACGAGTTCACCATCTATATGCCCGAACTGAAAGACCGCGGCACAGACCTCTTCCTCTTCGCCAACCTCTTCGTTAAGCATGCCAACAAGGAGTTGGGACGGCACGTGCTCGGGTTCGACGACAAGGCTTCAGAGATGATTGCCTCGTACAGCTGGCCCGGCAACCTGCGCGAACTCAACAACGTGATGAAGCGTGCCACCCTGCTGACCAAGGGAAACTATATCGGCAGGACTGAACTCCAGCAGAGCATGAGTCATCTGCAACAACCCACAGAGACCTTGACTTTGCGCGATGAGCAAACCGAGTTGCAACGCATAGAGGCAGCCCTGAAAACCGCCAATGGCAACAAGAGCAAGGCTGCCCAACTGTTGGGAGTGGACAGAAAAACCCTCTACAACAAAATCAAGAAATATAATCTGTAGACCTCTGCAACTTCCTATAACACATAGCAAGGACGGACTGTAAACCCAATGGGGTTCATAGTCCGTCCTTGCTGTATGATAGCTTTTCTATCATGTCCCGACATCCTGTGCCATTCCCCATTCCACAACAGACTTCCACAACTTTTTGGGGAAACATTCCACACAATTTCCACACTTTCCACACTTCCCCACTTTTTGGCACAACCATTCCAACCACTGATTATCAAATACTTAGCAAAATTTCTTCATTTTTGGCACGCTGATTGTGATATTAGATAGTGAACTCGCAAACGAACTGAATGTTCAACAAGAGTTTCAACAGAGAATAATAAACAAAAATAGAATATTAACAATTTAAAACATTACAATTATGAAGAAGTTATTTTTCGCAGTTAGCGCAGCAGCATTCGTTTTCGTATCAGCAAACAACGTATTTGCAAGTAACAAAATGATCAGCACATCAGCTTACGAGCCAACTGATACAGTAGCTCCAGCCGACACTACAGAGACTACAACAGACTCTACAACAGAGAAGCCAGCGGAAGCATCTTTGGTAATGTCACTCAGCGACATCGAGCCAACTGACACAGTAGCACCAGCCGAGACTCCAGCTCCAACAGAGACTCCTGCTCCTGCTGACACAACAAATACTCCAGCCGACTCAACAGCAGAACAGGCTCAGTAAACCACTCCATCTTCAAAAAACAGTATACATGCAGCTTTTAAAATGAAAATATCTTGTCTTCTCTTCCGAAGGCAAGATATTTTTTTGTATTTTTGCACCATGATAAAAAACAATATTCCTCTCAAAGTAGCCTTAGGATATGCTGCCGTGGCTGTGGTGATGGCCCTGGCAGTAGCGCTCGTATACAGCAACACGCAGTCTATCCTGAACATCGACAAGGCTTCACGTGACTATACCCACAAGCGCAATATGGCCGACAGCCTGGTGTACAGCCTGCTCGACGTGAGCAACAACGAACGTTCCATCTATATGGAGACATCGGGAAACTGGGAGGAACTCAACCACTCCATCTCAGAAGCCAAGGTGCAGGCACTCAAACTCAAGGCGCTGGAAAAGGACTCCCTGCAGAAAGCACGCATGGACACCCTCGTCAGTCTGCTCAACCTGAAACAAGTCAACCTGAAGCAACTCCGGAGAGTGTTGATAGCCAACAATCATGAGAGCTTTCTTCACGAAAAGGTGAGCAATCTGAGCAGCGGAAGAGACTCGGTAGTGGTGCACCCCAAGACTGCACAAACTCATGAGAACAAAAGGACAACCGTTGAGGTGGTGAAGACCCGAAAAGGCTTCTTCCGCCGACTTGCCGACGCCTTCAAGAAAGGCGCCACCGACACCATAGCCATACACAATGATGTCAACCAAACTACAACCGACTCGATTTCCACACCTGTCGACATCGCCGGAGAGGTGGCACAGGTACTGTCGCAGATAGGACAGGAAGACAAACAGAACACACAGAAGAAGGAGAAAGCAGTAAACAAAGAGGTGAGCGACCTGCAGAAAGTGAACGCCCAGCTTGCCGAACGTACTTCCCACTTGCTCAACACCATCCGCCAAAGCGAGATGCTGTCCATGCAGCAGGCTTTAGGCAAAGCGCTGAATGCCCGCCGTTCACTCCTGTGGCAGATCACCCTTATGGCTTTGCTTGCCATGACCGCCGCCGTAGTCTTGCTGTGCTACATCTTCAAAGACACCAAGAAGGAACGCATCTATCGTGAGAACTTGGAAGAGGCCAACACCGAGATTCAGCGCATCATGAACCAACGCGAAAGACTCCTTCTTACCATCACCCACGACATCAAGGCTCCCGTGGCTTCCATTTCGGGCTTCATCGACCTGATGAGAGAACATGTGAGCGACGAGAAAGGCATGAACTATATCGACAACATAGCCAGCTCTGCCAGCCATCTGTCAAGATTGGTGGCCTCGCTCCTCGACTATCACAAATTGGAGAACGGACTGCTGGAACTCCATCCCTCCAGTTTCTCGCCAGCCTCGCTCATTCAGCAATGCACCGAAGGCATGAGGATGCAGGCAGAGAAGAAGAACCTGGTGTTAAGTTCCTCTTATCAGGATAAGGCTGCCGAGCTGCAAGGATTAGCAGCCGATGCCGCAATCACCTATCAGGCAGATGCTTTCCGCATCCGTCAGGTGTTGGACAACCTCATCAGCAACGCCATCAAGTACACCGTGAAAGGAAAGGTTACTGTCACTGCCCTCGTCAAGCCAGCCCCATCGGCAGGCATCTATCACCTTATTATAAAGGTAGAGGATACGGGCATGGGCATGACTTCTGAGGAATGTCGAAAAGTGTTCCAGGCTTTCACACGTCTCAAGGACGCACAGGGCATAGAAGGCACAGGCTTAGGACTGTCCATCACCCATGAACTCGTCACTCTCTTAGGCGGACATATCAGTCTGCAATCAGAGAAAGGCATCGGCTCCACCTTTACCATCACCCTTCCTATCAGTCAGAATCCTCCTTCCGTTCAGGAAGCCTCAACGGGCGAAGCTGCCGAAAAGCAGCCGGCAAGTATCAGCGCCGCGGGCACAGAACTGTCATCAGCGAACCAGCAGCCCCTTGCCAACCATAAGATTCTGATCCTCGACGACGACCGTCTGCAGCTGCAACTGCTCCAGGAGATGTTGCACCGCAAGGCCAATGACGACTGGCAGATATTTGCCTGTCAGCATGTTACCGAGGCTCTTACCATTCTGCACAACGAGCAGCCCGCCCTGATGCTGATGGATATAGAAATGCCAGAGATGAACGGAACGGAGATTATCCGCATGATCAATCACAGACACATGAAGGTGATTGCCATGACAGCCCACGACATCAGCATCAAGGAAGAACTGACGGAGGCTGGCTTCGACGACTGCCTGTTCAAGCCCTTCCGTCCTGAAGCCTTAGAGAGTTTGTTGGCTCCTGCTGCCCGAGAAGCTGCTACAGAAGAACCTGCCGCTGAAGAAACAACTGCAGAAGAGCCTGCCGCCGATGTATCTGTCCGTGAAAGGCTGTCTTCACTTTTGATCTTTGCCGGAGGCGACAAGGAAGCAGAGATGGAGATTGTGAAAACCGTGACGGCAGAAATGGAAACTTACCGGGAATCGTTGAACAAGTATCTGCCTGCTGCCGAAAAGGAAAAAGAGGCACAGGAGGACAATACACAGGCGGTACAGGTGGAACTCAGCCAGAAGGACAAGCAGAATGTGGCAAGAATCGCCCACAAACTGCAACCCATAGCCCAGATGATGCAGGCGGAATGTCAACAGCAGCTGCAGGCTCTCTCGCCCGAGCACATCGGCGAACAGGAAGACAAAAAAATCCGAGCATACATCCAGGCCGTCTTCGACGACTTAGGAAATATGCTCGGAGAGTTGAGAAATATTCTTTCTGAGTAATCGTTCTTACAGTTCCACATTGTCTATGTGGAATTTCATGAGTCCGGCAGGCACCTTCACCATGACCTCATCGCCGGCTTTCTTGCCCAAGAGAGCCTGTGCGATGGGCGACTTGATAGAGATTTTTCCACTATGAAGGTCTGCCTCGTGAGGATTCACTATGGTGTAAGTCATGCTGCACTTATTGGCCACATTAGTAATCTTCACCTTGCTCAACAGTCCCACCTTGTCGCTTTGCAGTCGCGACTTGTCTATTACACGGGCATTCTCCAGAATCTTCTGCTTGAAACTGATTCTGCTCAACAGCTTGCCCTGCTCTCGCTTGGCAGCATGATACTCAAAGTTCTCGCTGAGGTCGCCCTTGTCGCGTGCCTCGGCTATGGCGTCACGCACAGCAGGCAGTTCCACCTTTACCATGTGTTGAAGTTCAGCCACGAGCTCATCGTAGCCTTCCTGAGACATATATTCCATAATGTTTTTTTCGTTTTGTTTTATTCTTCGGCGTGCAAAGGTACGGAGAAATCATGAAAAAGCCAAGACTTTGCCCGAGTTTTACGCAAAAAGACATAGGTTTAACAATTAGCAAGATTGCACTGGGAGGGCAGGCATCTTGACACGCCCTCCCCAGTGCCAACCTGCTAAATCGTAAGGATTTAAAAAGGGTGCATCAAAACCCACGTTGTGATGCACCCTTTGATAGATGAATAAAAATTATTGTTTACTTGATAACAACCTTTCTTGTTGTACCATCAGACATCTTGATGATGTTGATGCCCTTCTGCAAGGTGTTGATCTTCATACCATTGATAGTGTAGATACCATTTACAGCACTTGCTGATGGACGATTCTCGATGTTCTCGATGCCAGTAGCTACGCCATTACCCTTTCTTGAAATACCCAAGATGGTGATATAACCACCGCCACCATAGGTCTTTGTGAACTCTACATTCTTCACTTCCTTCGACTTATCAGTCTTCATAGTGTACTCATAGAGGCGAATCTTACCTGTATCGATATCGTCTTGGTAATATGGAAGGTTCTGCTTAGTGATAATACGACCCAAACCATATACAGCCTCGCTACCTGATGGAGAATCGGTATACCAATCCTGAGGAGTATAACGCTCATTATTGGTATGAGTATTGTCTGTGTAATATGCTGTAGCAACAAGACTTGCTTTACCATTTGCAGAGACAACGAGGAAGTAAAGCTCCTCACACTTCTCTGGATTTTCAAACTCCAATGTACCAGCAGAGAAGTTAGACTTAAGAGTGAGCGCATTCTTCTTACTAAAGTCAGCTATCTGGAACTGAGTTCCATTTGCTGTTGTTACGATACCATTGCTGCCACAAAGAGCACCTTCCTTCTGAACGCCCTCAGTATAGAATACCCATCCCTGGTTGTCGAGAATATTGTCAGAGAACTGTTTTGAAGGCTTGCCCTCAGCGATAACGTCAGCATTCCAACCTGATTTCACTACTACTGGAGCTACAGCTGGCATAGCAGCAGCAAACTGCTCATAAGCCTCAACCTCAGCCAAAGAAGGATAGAAGTATGGATTCAAGTTACAGATCACTGCGATATACTTAGTCTCCTCGAAGTCTGGCAAGATGTACTCCAACTCAGATACCTCACCCAGGTCAGAGAATGTCTTCACGCGAGTCAAGTTATTGATATCGTTACCTACAGCGATGCTAATCTCCTTGTTTACGATACCTGTTTCATCGTTATCATTTGTACCCTTGTTGTTGTTAGGGATGTGGATAGCAACCTTAGAGAGATTCCAAGACTTACCATCTGGAGCTGTAAAGATAGCCCATGTGTCATCTTTATGAGTAGAAGGATCCTGGATTACTTCAAGAGTCTCAGTAGCCTTGTCACCATCTGTCAAGCCAGGGATATCGTACTTGTCGAAAGCAACACCGAATCCACCATCACCCTTATAGTGACGAACCTCAGCAGTAGCACCTGTCAAGATGTTAGGCTGTGTATTAGAGTCGATGCTAATATTCACAACACGCTCCTTGTATGTACCACCATTATCTACTGTGATAGTGAGTTTCTCAACACCCATCTTCATACCTGCTGTTACAGGGATGGTGAATGTGCTGTTAGCCTGATCCTCTGTGATAGTACCCACCTTCAAACCAGCAGTTGACTTCACACGGCAAGCGAATTTAGGATCTCTTGGATCACCATTCAAGTCGTAAGTTACAACGATGTTCTGTGTCTCACCAGCGTTCATCTTCACCTCAGAAGAAGGAACCGAGATAGACATATTGTTGTCCTCAGAACCAAATACCTGGAACTCCCAAATACGGAGAGTACCGTTAGCCTCAGGAATCAACTTCACATAACGTGCCTTGAAAGGAGGAATATAGTCATACTTGATGCTCTCTTTTACACGGTTTTCAGCATCAACCACTGTTGTCCAGGTCTCACCGTCGTTAGACAGCTGAATCTTATAGTTGTTGATCTGGTCAACACCATACTCAGGACCAGAGTTACCATCATAGATACAGAAACCATAGATACGATATGCGCTCTGGCAATCGAAGATAGCCCAACGGTCGCTCTGCAATGTACACCACTTACCGCTTGTCTCTTGTGGATAAACTTCACCATCGATAATCTTCCAAGGTGTCTCAGTACTATTAGTAGAGTTAGAGAATTTAACCACAGTCTTGTTCTGTACTACGTTGTAAACAGTTGCAGCGTCTTCTTTAGCAATAACGTCGATAACTTGCTTAGTGGTTTCAGATGTACCAACAACGTTAGTAACCTTTACAGTAACTTTCATCTTACCTGGCTTCTTAGCCACTACGTAGATTGTCTCCTCATTAGTAGCAGTACCTGGCTTGAACTCCAAGCCCTCTGGCAGGATCCACTCCCAAGCTGTAGGTCTACCTGTACCCTTAGCTGTGATATGTGTAGATTCACCTACTTCGAGGTAGCTCTTACCCAAAGAGAAGGTAACTACAGGAGCTGTACCCTTAGGATAGTTGAGCTTGATGCTCTTAGCAGGCTGCTGCTTCATATCCTTCATGACAGGAACTACTTCCATCTCGAGGAAATTATCTACGCCATTACGAACGAATGTAGGAACATAGAAAGCCTCGCCACGAGTCTGACCTACCAAAGTGCGCTCGCCATCTTCATGCTTCTTATAGATATCGAAGTGATCGAAGTCGTCGTTATAGGTATAATCCCAAGTCAAACGAACATCACTCTTTTCTGCACCGAGAGTAGTTGTAGATGCAAGGTTCTCAACGGTAACGCTTGCAGGAGCATAAGCTGCTGGCAACACAGCGAGTTCACCGAGTTTCAACTGATAGTAAGGAACCTCAGTCTCACCCTTCATGTTGAGGGCAATCATATAGATGGTCTTGCCATTGAGTGAAGCCAAGTCATAGTCAGCGATGGTCCAGCCATTCTTCTCTGTCACTGTAGCATCGGTCAGAGTCACGTCAGGAGTTGTAGAACTCTCTGTGGCCAACTTCATCTCAAGTGTACCAGGAGTTGTAGTCTTGTAAACGAGACGGAGAGTACCACCTGTTGTTACAGGAATCATCGTCTTGTAGAGACGCATGAGGTGATCACCTGTTGTCAAGCTACCGCTCACCTCGATGCTTGAACCATAGTTGTAAGCATCATCCCAGTTGATAGAAGCTGTCAGGTTGCCCTTGTTCTCAATCCACCAACGCCATGTAGGCATGATGCTCTGTACACCACTATGATACCAGTCTTGTGTACCTTCTACCTTACCCTCTACGAAGCGGTGCTTACCCACACCTACGCAGAATGAGCTGACGAAAGGCATATTAGTGATAGTAGAACGCTCCAATACGCGGTTGGAAATTCCTGGCCAAGATGTGGTAGATGTGACTGTTGGGTCACCTTCCTGATTTACCCACATCTGCTCTTCATTTTTAAAGGTTTTCTGAATAGCAGCATATGCGCTTGGACCTGTATCATCACTACCAAGAAGGTTCTTTACATTATCCTTCCAGATACGCTCCTCTGGGCAGAACAAGTCAATAGAACCTACGTGGCCGGTCGTTGGCATAGATCTGTTGAGGTAATAACCGAATCCGGTATGACCACTACTTACCACCTGGATACCTGCATAGATCTTAGAGAAAGTCTCTTCCTCTGTACAGCCCAGCTGGCTTGCCTGACCACGATAATCGCCATTAGCTCCATACTCCAAGAACTGAGAAGTATTCTTATGTGACTTCAGAATGGTTGGACTTGGTGAACCAGATGCATTGTACCACTGGATTTCCATGTGGCTATTGCCGTCTGCATCAGCGAGTGCATTAAACTCTTTGATGAAACCAGCCCATTCTGAGAGAGTAGAGCCACCAGACTCCTGGTTGATAAACCAACCATCGAAGCCCATATACTTAGCGATTTCATACAATTTCTTGGCAAAGATGTAAGAGCCATTCTCCTTGGTAAGCATTTCACGAACCCAAGCCTGGTTTCCTCCGAAAGCATAAGGAGGGAAGAATATCTGACCGAGAGATTTCACACCACTCTGGTGAGCTGCATCTGTAGATGGTGCTGGTGGAGGAATAATAATACCCTCGCTGGCAGAACCTGCCCAATAAACGAGTTTATCCATATACTGCCAGTAAGTTGGCTGGTATCCCAAGAAGTTGTTAGCGCCCTGAGATGGGCAAGAACTACATGTAGGGAAAAGAATGGTAGCGTTACATACCTGTCCCTCATAGAACTGATTTGCATTGGCTTTCATCAAGGTAGGCTCCTTGAAGCGTTTTGCCAATGGCACCTTAGAACGGTTGAACTTAGCATTCTTGTCGGTTTCTGGCGACCAGTTCTTGATGTGTTCTGGATGCCAACATCCACCATAAGGCTGCTGAGCACTTGCTGAAACTCCAAAAAGGAAGGAGAGCGCGACACTAAAAAGTCGATTTAGTCTCATACTGTTAGGGTTTAGTTATTAAATTTAGTATTTATGGGTAGTCTCGTACATAGAGTTTCTCCCAAAAAAGTTAGTTAATACGCTCTTATAACAACACCCAAACATAAACTACTTACTCAAAAATGATTTTTTTTTATTTTTTTTTTCGCATCCGCCTAAAAAAGGCAGCAAGGTTCACATTTTCAACATAATTAGGGAAAATAATCAGACTCCATAAATAGAAAAAAAAGACCGCTACGGTATGCTTCTCGCACACCATAGCGGTTATAAAAATAAACCTAAAACTTTTCCTGAAAACTTTTTACCGCAGAATTTACCTTGTCGTATTAATATTTTATCATCACTATATTTTCCCAAAGAGAAAGTTATAGAGTTAGAAGAAGTAAAGGCTTCGCTGGTTAGCACTGAGAGGGCAGGCATCTTGCTAATTATGGGCGGGCAAGATGCCACGCCCTCCCCAGTGCAAGCCTGCCCATAAGCAGCCGAAGCTATTGTCCCTTAACTTCCCGAGCGACTGAAAGGAGCGATGACTTCCATTAACTCCTTTAACTTCTTTAACTTCTTAAGCAAGTTACTTCACGATATTGGTCTTGCGGATAAAGTCGATGATTTCTGGCACATAACCGAAAGCCAAACCAGTGACCGTATCGGCACAACCATAATATACAGCTATGCGACCTGTCTCAGCATCGCAGAGCGAAGCACAAGGGAAACACACGTTTGGCACATCACCCACACACTCATACAACTCCTGAGGTGTGATGAGATACTGGCCCGAACGCCCTATCACCTTCCAAGGCTCATCTAAGTCGAGCAGCGCAGCACCGAAAGCATAGACATACCCATTGCAAGAGTGGAGCACACCATGATAGAGCAACAACCATCCTTCAGAAGTCTCGATAGGCACCGGTCCAGCACCAATCTTCATGCACTGCCAAGCACTCTCCTCGAAGGCAGCAGGCGCCATCACATGACGATGATGTCCCCAATACTCCAAGTCTGGTGACTCGCTATAGAAGATATCACCAAAGGCAGTATGCCCCGTATCACTGGGACGACTCAGCATGGCAAACTTGCCATTGATCTTGCGTGGGAACATCACACCATTGCGGTTGTAAGGCAAGAAGGCATTCTCCAACTGATGGAAAGTCTTGAAATCCTCTGTCCACGCCACACCAATCGTTGGTCCATGATAACCATTGCACCAGGTGACATAATACTTTTCGCCTATCTTGCACACACGAGGGTCGTAGCCATACACCCACTCACCTATCTCCTTGTCGTCGCACTCCAGACGGATGGTTTCCTCGTTGATATCCCAGTGGATGGCATCTTTACTAAAACCAGCATGAAGCGTCATGCGTCGGTTCTTGTCATCACATCTGAAAACACCTGCAAATCCGTCCTTATAAGTTACTACGGCACTATTGAAGATACTATTGGAGTCGGGTAGCTGATTGCGCTCGATAATAGGATTCTGAGAAAAGCGCCACAGAGGCACATTGCTATTTTGTGGTCTGTCTTCCCAAGGGATGTTGGGAAGCGCAGCACCTATGATTTTGATATCGTTCATTGTTATTGCTTAATAAAAAGTATGATTATAGATTATTGAGAAGCTCAGCCTTACCATCGTTGACGAGTTTGATAACCAACTCACCAAAGAGGGTATTCTGCCATGCAAACCAAGCACGGGTGTAATTGGAAGCATCATCCTTATGGAAAGACTCATGGATGAAGCCCATGCCTGCATCGGTGTTGAGGAGCGTCTTCATACACCAGCGAATCTCGTCGTCGTTGGTAGCCGTGAAGCACTTCATCATGATAGACATTGGCCAAGGCATATCGTAGCCGATGTGTGGACCACCGATACCCTCACCCGCCTTACCACGGAAGAAACAAGGATTGTCCTCACTCCATACGAAGCGGCGTGTATTCTGGTAGATAGGATCGTCCATCTCCACATCGCCCAAATAGCCCATACCCAAGAGTGAAGGCACATTGGCATCATCCATCAAGAGACGGTTGCCAAAACCATCTACCTCGTAAGCATAAATCTTGCCATACTTAGGATGTTCGCATACCGCATACTTCTGCAAAGCCTCCTTCACCTCCTTGGCGAGGTCAGAACAGTCGGCAGCAATCTTGAGCGCCTTTATCTTCTGAGCATCTTCAGCTTTCTCGGCTACATACTTCAATATCTCAGCCGCCTTATTCATGGAAGAAACCGCCATGAAGTTGGAAGGGATGAGGAAAGGAAGAATGGTGGCATCATCAGAAGGACGGAACATAGAAGCGATGAGGCCTACGGGCTTCACAGGAGCACCAAAACCATCCCAGCCCACGGTATCGAAAGCACGGTCGGTCATACGAGTGAAGTGATAAGCCTTGGCTGTCTCCTTGCGCTGTTGCTCATGGAAGGTCTTGAGGATATTCTCGATAGCTTTCATCCATTCCTTGCCGAAGATCGAGTCGTCGCCTGTCACCTTCCAGTATTCGTAAGCCAAGCGGATGGGATAACAGAACGAGTCGATCTCATACTTACGCTCGAAGACCTCTGCCTGCATCTGGGTGTCATCCTTCTGCCATCCAGCTCCTGTAGGTCCATCATTATAGGCATTGGCATAACGGTCGATGTTGATACACTTCAGTTGGCGAAGGATAACGCCACGAAGCATCTTCTGTAGTTTCTCGTCTTTGTTGGAAAGGGCTATGTAAGGCCACACCTGTGCGCCAGAGTCGCGAAGCCACATGGCTGGAATATCGCCAGTATAGACGAAGGTATCGTCGTCGCCATTCTCGAGCACACGATAGTGCACGGTACTCTCCAAGGTATTGGGATAACAGTTGGCAAACATCCAGGCGAGCTTAGGATTCTTCTTCAGGAGTTTCTGTATCTCCTTGATCTTCTTCTCTACAGCCACAGACGTGAAGAGTCGTTCCTCTACAGGTGGACGTTTCGACTCATACTTGCCGTTGACAGGTGTCACCACCTTGGTGTAACGAGCGTGTACATCTACTTCAGCATGCTCTTGTGCCATGGCTGTCATGGCAGCAAGAAGGACCATTGTCAATATTGTTTTTCTCATTGTCTGGGTTTTGTGTTATGAAGGGTTGTTATTATGAATGAGTTCTATTTTTTTATAACTGAACTTTCGCATATCAGGAAGTTAAAGGAGTTTAGCCGTATGTCTTGCGGCTTAAAAGAACTACGCCAAAAAGTCTATTGTCTTAACTCCTCAGCGACAATAGGGAGCGATAACTCCTTAACTCCTTTAACTTCAGAACTTGCGAAAAAGAGGCATTATGGGCGATCAGCCGCACGTGTGCCCCACTTAGAGGGCTTGCTACCCATCTGGAGCTCTAAGATTCCACCTTTCATGATGTCTTGATACATGATATACGACTTGGTGTAAGGCTTGCCATTCAACTTCACCGACTGTATATAGATATTCTCCTTGCTGTTGTCCTTGCAGACGATAGAGAAGTCCTTACCACCTACGTTGAGGGTAGCTTTATCCAATACAGGGCTTCCGATGATATACTTACCACCAGCAGGCTCTACCTGATAGAGTCCCATAGCCGAGAGGATGTACCATGCCGACATCTGTCCTACGTCCTCATTACCACTCAGTCCGTCGTAATCGTCTTTGTACATCTCGTGCATGGTCTGGCGGATGAGGCGTGCTGCCTTCCAGGGTTGCCCCACATAGTTATACATATAGAGCACCTGATGGCTTGGCTCGTTGCCATGAGCATACTGTCCTATCAGACCTGAGATATCAGGAGAAGCATTGTCGCCCATATTGCCCGTGACGATGAAGAGAGAGTCGAGCTTAGTAACAAACTGCTGCTCGTTGCCGAAGAGCTTCACCAGTCCATGCACATCATGCGGAACGAGCCAGGTGTACTGCCAGGCATTGCCCTCCGTGTAGTCGTCCTGACGATGAACAGCCGAGAAAGGATTGAAAGGTACACGGAACGTACCGTCAGTACCGATGCCACGCATAAATCCGGTCTGCTTATCGAAGTACTTGCGATAGGTTTGAGCACGCTGAGCAAAATACTTAGCATCAGCCTTCTTGCCCAACAAGCGAGCCACCTTAGCCACACAGTCGTCTGCCAAAGCATACTCCAGTCCCTTAGCCACTGTTTCCATCTCTGGATCCTTGTCGTAAGGCAGATAGCCATACTTCTTGAGCAAGCCGAGACCACGGTCGTCGCGTAAAGCCGACTGCTTCATGGCTTCGTAGGCTCCCTCCTTATCCTTGACATATCCTTTGAGCACCAGGTCAGCAAGCACCGGAATACCCGGATTTCCCACCATACAGTCGGTCTCATTGCCCATCAGATGCCATACAGGTAGTTTGCCCTGCTGACGATAGATGTTGATAAAGGTACTTGCCATATCTGGCAACATCTCCCTATGTATCAGGGTCATCAGAGGATGTGCTGCACGATAGGTGTCCCAGAGCGAGAGCGTCGTGTAGTTGGTGAAGTCGCCTTGATGCACCTTACCATCAGCACCACGATACTCTCCGTTGACATCCGAGAAGACCGAAGGAGCGGTCATGGAATGGAACATTGCAGTATAGAAGATGCGACGCACGGTAGCATCGGTTGTCTCTACCCTCACCTTAGCCAAGGCCTCGTTCCAGGCAGCATCGGCTTTCGCCACCACCTGCTGGAAGTTCCATGCCGGAATCTCTGCCTTCAGGTTCTCCTTGGCATTGGCAATGCTCACTGCCGAGAGTCCCACCTTGATGAGAAGGGGCTGAGCTGCATCAGAGACCTGCACCAACCATCTGCCGCTGTCTAAAGGCTCAATGATAACAGGCTGCGAGAATTCTGCTACAAAGAAATTCTTCTGGTCTTTTGCCCAACCTGTAGAGAAGCGATGACCAGCTACACTTGTGGTTTTCATCTCGTCCAAGGCATAATCTGTGGGCTTATCCCATCCGATGCCTTGGAAGAGGTCGAGCACCAACTGGGCTTTCTTTACATCGGCTCCAAAGGTGTAACGATGGAATCCAGCACGCTTGGTGGCTGTAAGCTCCACCCACACATTGGGCTGCTGTAGCTTCACGGCGTAATAGCCAGGACGCACATTCTCGTTGGCATGATGAAACACCACCTCTTTCTGCTTGGCATCGGTAACAGGCAGGAAGGCTACATCGCCCAACTCGCCAATACCCGTACCACTGAGGTGCTGATGTCCGAAGCCTATCAACACCGAGTCGGACTCATGATAGCCCGAGCACCAGTCCCAACCGCGCGTATGCTCTGTAGGTCCCAACTGCACATAGCCGAAAGGCACATTGGCACCCAAGAAGACGTGTCCATGACCGCCTGTACCAATACGTGGGTTTACAAACTGGGTGAGGTTGTCAGCTGTCTGACCAAAAGCGGCTTGTGGATGGCCTCCAACCATCACACAAGCCAACAATACTAATATAGGAAATAAACTTTTTCTCATTTTCAGAATATAAGAAATGTTTTATTGAAAAACTACTTAGAGAAGTTAGAGAAAGAATAAGGTGCATCAGCCTCCATCGTACCGCGCAGCATATTAGGCTTTTCAGATAGGTGGAAGGAGAGGTTAGCACCCTGCTTCAGTGCATTCATGTCAAGGTAGTTGCGTTCGTACAACTGACCATTGAGCTGCATCTCGTCGATATAGCATCCGTTACCATCAGCGAGGATGTTAATCTGCTTGCCATTCTCCAGATGTAGTTTCATCTTATGGAAATAAGGAGTGCCCAAGACGTATTGTCCTGTACCTGGGCAAACAGGATAGAAGCCCATGGCAGAGAAGACATACCAGGCAGAGGTCTGTCCGTTGTCCTCATCACCACAATAGCCATCGGGAGTAGGTGTATAGAGACGATCCATCACCTGGCGCACCCAGTACTGACTCTTCCAGGGCTGTCCGCTATAACCATAGAGATAGATGCCATGCTGGATGGGCTGGTTGCCGTGTGCATAGTTGCCCATGTTCATCACCTGCATCTCTCTGATCTCATGGATGGTGAAACCATAATAGCTATCGTCGAAGACAGGAGGAAGCTGGAATACGGAATCGAGCATCTGGTTGAATCGGTCTTTACCACCCATGAGGCGCATCAAGCCCTGAGGGTCGTGGAATACCGACCAGGTGTAGTGCCAAGCATTGCCCTCGGTGAAGGCATCACCCCACTTCAATGGATTGAAGGGAGCTTGGAACTTTCCATTCAGCAATCTGCCGCGCATCAAACCGCTCTCCTTGTCGAACACTTTCTCATAGTTTTTAGCTCGCTTGGCAAAAGGCTTCAACTCTTTCTGCGACTTACCCAAGGCTTTACCAAACTGATAGATACACCAGTCGTCGTAAGCATACTCCAAGGTGCGAGCCACGCTCTCATTGATCTTCACATCATAAGGCACATAGCCCAACTTGTTGTAATACTCATAACCATGCCGACCTGTAGAGTTGACTTCAGGATGAACAGCGTTGGCACCATGCACCACTGCCTGCCAAAGGGTCTCGACATCATAGCCACGCAAGCCAGAGAGATAAGCATCGGCCACCACAGAGGCTGAGTTGTTGCCCACCATGCAACCGCGATGACCAGGACTTGCCCACTCTGGCAAGAAGCCACTCTCCTTATAAGTATTAGCCAAACCATCCTGTATCTTCTCATTGACAGAAGGATACATCAGGTTGAGCAAGGGGAAGAGGCAGCGGAAGGTGTCCCAGAAACCAGTATCGGTAAACATATAGCCCTTCTGGATAGTACCATTGTAAGGACTGTAATGTACGATCTCGCCAACACTATTCTTCTCATAGAAAGCGCGTGGGAAGAGTACCGAACGATACAGACAGCTATAGAAAGTACGCAGATGGTCGATATTCTCATCCTCTACTTCGATCTTGCCCAACACCTCGTTCCAGCGGTTTCTACCCTGCTGGCAGAGCTGCTCCATATCGGCTTGTCCCAACTCTTGTATGTTCTGCCAAGCCTGCTCCTCACTGATGAAGGAAGAAGCCACACGAGCCTGTACCTTTTCGCCTCTCTTACCTATCTTGAAGGAGATGATGGCACCCACATGGTTGCCCTCCTGCTCATGGCCTTCCTGATATTCGCCATCCTTTACACTATGCACAGCGTCAAAGTCATGGTCGAACTCGATGACAAAGTAATTTCTGAAGTTTGCTGGCACACCACCGCTATTACGAGTGGAAAAGCCCACCACCTTGCGCTGGTCAGGCAGTATCTTGATATAGCTACCCTTATCGAAAGCATCGATAACGACATGAGCACTATCGGTCTTAGGGAAGGTGAAAGCCATCAGCGCAGCACGCTCCGTAGGACAAAGTTCGGCAGTCACATCGTAGTCGGCGAGATAGACACTATAATAATAAGGTGTCGCCTTCTCTGCCTTATGTGAGAACCAACTGGCTCTCTGCTCCTCGTCGAAAACAGGTTTTCCTACAACAGGCATCAACGAGAACTGACCGTAGTCATTGATCCAAGGACTGGGCTGATGCGTCTGCTTCAGTCCTCTTATCTTCTTGGCAGCATAAGTGTACTGCCATCCATCGCCCATCTTTCCTGTCTGGGGAACCCAGAAGTTCATGCCCCAAGGCATGGCGATGGCAGGATAAGTATTGCCTGTGGAAAGCCCGTGGTCGGAGTCGGAGCCCATCAAGGGCTGCACGAAGTCCACCGCATTCTGTACATTCACCTTGACAGCTTGCGCCATCAAGGTGAAAAATACGAATATAAACACAACTGATTTTTTTCTCATAGACAATAAGTTACTCTTTATTATCTGAAATTGTTAGGCTGCACACGATTACCACTATCATCATTGGTATCAGCTACGTCCCACCAGAGGCGTTTGCCCTGTGTGTTGACCTGCAGAAGCTCAGGATGAGAAGTGAAGTAACTATTGCTATTCTCGCTATAAGGATAGAGAATACGCTTGATATTCTTACCCATAGGAACGTCACCACCACTATTGTTGGTCAACTGGTTAGCCAAAACTGGATAGTCGGTACGACGGAACTCAGCCCATCCCTCATTACCATTAGGGAAGATAGCCATCCACTTCTGAGTGATGATAGCTTCGAGTTGCTTCTCCTTGTCGCCACCCTCGAATACCTTATCAGTAGTAAGGGTCTTCAAGCCATCGATATAAGCCTGTGCCTTGTCATCGGCAATACCATAGTAGTCCATAGAAGCCTTGATACCAGACTTGTAGTACTGCTCGGCAGTACCAGTAAGTTCCATACCAGCCCAGCCACGCAAAGCAGCCTCAGCCTTCAAGAACTCAGACTCAGCATAGCCTAACAAGAGGTAAGCACGCTCACGGCTGAAGAAGTAGTTAGGATCCAAAATTTTACCATTGCTCTTTGGTGCTGTACGAGTGAGTGAGAAGTTCAAAGTACCCATATCAATAACAGGAGCCTGAGCACCACGCTCACAACCTACGAAGTCTTCTCTCTGGCTATCCTCACCAGCCTCCAGCGTACTCGATGTCATCTTGATGCGATACCAGCTTACCAAGCAACGTGGGTCAATCTTCTTGGTGATAAAGCTATTGCGACCTGTCTTGATCTTATATTCTGTACCACCCTCACTGGCGTTGCGATAGAAGTTCTCCAAGTCTTTAGACATCACGCTCTCACCATTGTAGCAAACACTACACATCACTAAAGGATGTTCGTTACCACCATCGTTAGTACCGCCTTGCTCTACAAGAGCATACTTAGGAACGATCTGCATATTGTCGTCGTTGCTCTGCATCAGACCATACTTGTTGTTAAGAGCATTTTCTGCTTCCTTCTTAGCACGAGCAGGGTCTACGTTGGAGATACGCAAAGCCATGCGAAGGCGCAGAGAATTGGCAAAGCGGAGCCACTTGTTCCAGTCACCATGATAGCAGATATCATCGGTAGGATAACCCACCTGAGTAGCATCACTTGGCTTGATACTGTCTACAGCCTGCTCCAACATACGGAACATCGCATCGTAAACCTCAGCCTGGGTGTTGTAAGCCACATTGTTGGTCTCAGGAATCTTTGCCTGTACATACTCCTTGAAAGGCATATCGCCATAAGTATCGGTGTTGGCAAGCGCCAAGAAAGCATAGTAGATACGTGTGGCATAGAACAAGTTCTTGTACTTCTTGGTGTTTTCGTTGAACTTAAAGACACGCAACAAGGTGCGATACTCGCTGCTGCGGTCGTTGTAGAAATGAGCCCAACGTCTTCCACTCCATCCATCCTTATAAAAATAGTCAGGAGATTGACCTGCATGCTTAGGCTGGTTGTTAGCCACGAAGCCCGCATAGATATCATGACTCAGGTTGGTAGTGATCTGATAGTCGTTGAAGAATCCTTCATAGAGGAAGTTGCGGAAAACGGTGTTGGCAGAGCTCAACTCGCTCTTCAGCGCCAAGGTATCTGCCTTGCTTACCTTGTAGTCGATGTTGATGTCGGCATACTTGGTTTTGTCCTCCTCACCAGGCTGCTCTTCACCGCCGCCAGTGGTGTTATCAGGCAATTCGTATGGATTCTTGCTCATATCGTCCATGTCGTAGCAAGAAGCCAAACTTGCTAATGCCATTGACATAAGCATAGCCTTGAATATAATTGTCTTTTTCATTGTGTCAATCTGTTTGATGTAAATGTAATAGGATTTAGAAAGCTACATTGACTGAGAAGCCGAATGTACGAGTATAAGGCACGGCAGCGAAGTCGAGGGCCTGAGAGAACATAGAGGTGTCGTAACCTCCGTCAGGGTTGCCTGGTGTATGCTTGAGCAAGAAGCACAAGTTGCGAGCTACGAATGACAACTTCACATTGGTGAGAGGAGTCTTTCTCAACAAGCTCTTTGGCAAGCTGTAACCCAAAGCGAGTTCCTTCAACTTGATGTAAGATGCGCTGTGTACGAACATCTCAGCAAAACCCTTCTGTGCTTTATACAAACCGATGTGAGAGTAGTAAGCCTGTGCACTAACCTCCTTGGTATTAGGCTTACCATCAGCTGTTACACCAGGTGCTACCATATAGTAGTCTTTAACACCATTGAGTTCTTTGTACTCACCACGATAAGCAGTGCGCTCTGAAGTACCTACTGATGTAGCCATACCTTCTGACACGCTGACTACTTCGCCACCAAATCGCATATCAAACATAGCTGTCAGGCTAACGCCCTTATAGTTAAGGCTTGGAGTAACTGACATGAGAAGCTTAGGCTCGATGTTGCCGATAGGATGATCGAGGATATACTGCTCCAAGTTACCTCCTGCATCGGCACTGGTAACAGGCATAGGAAGACCGTCCTCACCGATAATCATCTGGCCGTTGGCATCGCGCTTGAGAAGGTTGTTGGCATAGATGTCGCCCAACTTGCCACCTGCACGTGCACCTACCTTGACAGGCATGTTGCTATCGCCATTGAAGTAGATATGATCTACACCATTAGCCAACTCGTCTACACGAGAGATGTTCTTAGAGAAGTTCATGGTCAAGTCGAAGTTGAAATCCTTGGTTTTGACAGGTGTACCATAAAGCATCAGCTCGACACCCTTGTTGGTAATCTTACCTGCATTCACCCACTGCTGTGACCATGGTGCAGAAGCATCAACGAGCATAGCCTGGTTCTTGGTCTTCGTATAATAATAGGTGAAGTCAAAGCCCAAACGGTTCTCAAGGAACTTCATTTCAAGACCCCACTCGAATGAAGACTTGATCTCTGGCTTCAGGTTGTTGTTCATCTTAACAGTCTGAGGAATAGGTACACGAATACCATTCTCGAAAGTATAGCGACGTGTGTTATAGAGGTTGTATGGGTTAGGATCCTTACCCACCTGTGCGAAAGACAGACGAGTCTTAGCAAATGTCACCCATGCAGGCAGCGGATGCTCGATAGAGCGCATGAAGTCGCTGAAGATGTAGCTCAAGCTGGCACTTGGGTAGAAGAACGAGCGATTGTCCTTTGGCAAAGTAGACGACCAGTCGTTACGTGCTGTGAGGTCTAAAGAAAGATATTCACGGAAAGCCAACTGCAGAGAACCGAAAACAGAGTACATAGAGCGCTCATGTCCATTCTCGCTGGCACTTGTCAACTGATAACCTGTATTGAAAATCCAGTTGTCCTTCTCGAGCATGTTCTTGGTAGATGCACCCAGCACCTCATATTTCTGATACATGATGTTGGCACCGAGGTTGTAACCCAAGCGCAAGTCCTTAGTAATCTGGTTATCACCCAAGAAGAGGAAAGAGATGTTGTGCTCGAAGTTGTTTTCCTCCGAACGGCTCATATTGTCATCGGTAACAATCTCGCTCCAGTGCTTACCAGGTGTGCTGACAGCAGAGTTACCCAAACTCAAGTCAGAGGTCTGAATGCGAGTGCGATAATAATCGAAAGCATACTTAGCGTTGAACTTCAACCAATCGGTGATGTTCACATTGGCACCATAGTAACCGAAGGCACGCCAACGCTCATCACAGTTCTGGAAACGATGACGCACATAGTATGGGTTGGCATACTGCATATCAGGACCAAACCAGTTGCGGTGCAATTGGTCGTCGGTGGTATAGGTCTGAAGATCCTGCAAGCGAACGTTGCCAGGAATCAAAAGCAACTGAGCCACCTCACCATTCAAACCAGACATAGGACGGTTCTCCGCCTTCATGCGAGAAAGAGAAATCTTGCTATCGGTAGAAAGATACTTGTTGATGGTTCTACCAGCATTGAGGTCGACAATCAACTTATCGAGTGTCTCGTCTTTGAAAAGACCCTTATTGTCGTTGTAACCCAAAGAGAGGCGGAAGTGTCCCTTCTCGTTAGAGTTTCCGAGGGCTACAGTGTGGAACTGTGAGAAACCTGTGTTGAAATAATCCTTCAACTTATCACCATAATATCTGTAAGCGATGTTCTCACCCAAGAAAGAAGGCTCCAATCTACCATCAAGAGGAGCACCGAAAGCCAACTCGCTTGACAAGGTCTTGCTGCCATCCTCACCTTCCTTATAAACGGTAGCGCCCCTTGAGCCCTGACCATACTGCTTCTGCATAGGAATGGTCTCGGCTACTGTGCTCCAAGTGAAGTTGGCATTGTAAGTGATACCAAATCCCTGCTTGTGGCTACCCTTCTTGGTAGTAACATAGATAACACCATTACCTGCACGTGAACCATAGAGGGCTGCGGCGTTGGCACCCTTGAGCACAGAGATAGACTCGATGTCCTCAGGGTTGAGGTCGAGTGACGTTCCACCACGGTCGTAACCACCATAAGCAGAAGCATCAGAGCTCTGGTTGTCAGTGAAAGGCACACCATCTACCACCCAGAGAGGCTGGTTGTTGTCGGTGAGTGAAGAGTTACCACGAATGGTGATCTTGGTAGAACCGCCAAGACCTGTGCTTGCGGTATTCATCTGCAAACCAGCGACCTTACCATCCAGAGCGCCTGTTACAGAAGGGTCGCCAGTGGTATTAAGAGCATCAGACTTAACGTCCTGTACAGAGTAACCCAACATCTTCTTCTCGCGCTTGATACCGAGAGCTGTAACAACCACCTCGTTGAGCGAATGAGAGTCGGGAAGCATCTGAGCATTTACAGCATGGCCTTCCTTGGCAGCGATGTCCATGGTCTTGTAACCTAAGTAGGTGAACTGCAACACTGGAGAAGGTTCATCGGTCTCGATGATAAAGTTACCATCCATATCAGTCACCGCACGCTGAGTGGTGCCTTTCACCAAGATTGCCGCACCAATAAGTGGTTCTTTGTTCTCATCGAGAAGTGTACCTTTGTATGTACGCTTCTGGCGAGGCTGGTGTTTCTTAGGGGAGGTTGGTGTTTCTGTCTTCTTCAGATAGATAATGCCATCCTTGATAACATAAGTGACATTCTTGTTGTGCAAAAGCTTGTCTAACACGTCTTCCACCTTACCATTCTTGACCGAAACAGCATTAACCTGCATCTTAGCCAAGTTGTCGTCATAGGTGAACTGATACTTAGACTGTTTCTGGATTTGCTTGATGACTGTTCCCAATGTGGTCTGAGGAACATTCAACGTAACCTGAGCCTTGGCAGCTGTCCAAGAACCAGCAAGCAACATCAGCGCAAAGGCCACTGCTGCGGTTTTTGTTTTTTGTAAATGATACCAATGTGTCATAATCTTTGTTTTTAGTCGTTAGGTCGTTAACTACCTGTATTGTTGTTAATAAATTTCACTTATATAACATCGAAAAACAAAAAAACACTTACTCAAAAAATAACTTTTTTTGAATAAGTGTTCTTTTTATATTCAAGTTTCGCACGTTCAGAAGTTAAAGGAGTTAAAGAAGTTATCGCTCCCTGCGGTCGCTGAGGAGTTAAGACAATAGTCTTTTTGGAGTAGTTTTAAAACTGCAAGATATACGTCTTAACTCCTTAACTTCCCTACATACGAAAGTTCTCTCTATATATAATAAGGTGTAGTCTACTTGATGAGGTAAACCCTATTACCTTTCACCTTATAGTGTATCGGCAGTGTGTTTTGGAGCAAATCCAATACTGAGTCGATGGTTTCCTTCTCCTTGATAACACCCGAATAGGTGTTGGTCTGATCAATGGCTGGGTCTACTACTACCTGTATGTGGTAAATCTTCTCCAACAACTTGGCGATGTCGCTGACATTGGCATTGCTGAAAGCGGTTTTACGCTCATGCCACATCGCATCTTGGTAAACATCGTTCTCCGAAACAGTCAAGTTACCCAAACGAGCATCGACACAGGCTTTCTGACCAGGCTTCAGCTCGATGGTTCCCTCATCGTGGTTGCCTACCACCTTCACCTTGCCTTCAAGAAGGCTCACCGTGGCTCGCTGCTGTTGCTTGTCTATACGAAAGTTGAACACCGTACCAAGCACCTTTACGCTCATCACTTCGCTCTCGACGATGAAGGGCTGATGAGGATTCTTGGTTACTTCGAAATAACCTTCACCTTCGATTTCTACTACACGATTGTCGGAATCAAACTCTTTAGGATATTTGAGGGCAGACTGCTTGTTGAGCCAAACCTTAGTTCCGTCGGGCAAGACGAGCGTGGTATCGTTGTCGGCACCAGTCATTACCAACTGCATCTGCATACCGCGCAATGTGTTGTGCTGCAAATAGAGCCAAGCCATACCGCACAATACACATACCACAGCTACTGCTGCAGCACGACGCCACAAGCTTATGACATGAGCACGATGCTCTGCCTCTTGCTCAGCTTCCTGTTCTGCCTCCTGTTCCTTGATACAACCCATCAATCTTTCTTCAGCCTGTCGTATCTGTGATTTGGGCATAAACTGCGCCTTGAGCTTATCGCTCATCTTTTCCATCCGGAAAATTTCTTCTTTATCTTGTGGAGAGTTTTTGAGCCATTCTTTTATCTGTAGGAGTTCCTCCTCAGTACATTCTCCTGCCAAGAATTTAGCTTTCAACTCTTCGTTAATCATATCCATATCTTGCATAATCTCTTTCTTAAATATTAATGATTCTATATACCTATTATAATTCTATAAATATCATAACAATAATTGTAGAGAAAACACTTACTCATTTATTAAAAAAATAACGAGAAAAATAAAAATATGGTGCCTAATCGGGAACGAAGCGTCCTCAGTGCCTTGTAGATATGGGCTTCCACCGTACGCACCGAGACATTCATCATCAAGGCTATTTCGCTATTTTTCATATCCTTCAGATAACTCAATACAAAAATCTCTCTACACTTATCTGGAAGTTCGCTAATAGCTCGATTGATTTTCAAACTTAGTTCGGCTGTCTCCATGTCATGCTCTCCGTTACCATCGGACGAGAAGTAACACGCCATACGCATTTCGTTAATATCCTCAATGGCAGCCGTACTGATTTTCTTGTAACGCTTCAAGAAATTCAATGCCCTCGAATATATAGTCTTGTAAAGATAGGATTCTATCTGAGGGCTATCTGTATCTAAGATATCCATGCGATTCCATAATTCAAGAAAACCCTCTTGAACTACATCATCAGCAGCATCCTCCCCAACTATACGTCTGGCATAATAGTACATGGGGGGATAATATTTCTTAAATATCGTTTGATACGATTCTTCTTTTTCTGTCTGCATCGTAATATCATCTTTAACCATGAAGCCTATTGAGTGTCGTAAATAAAGGTAATTTACCTTACAATAGACTCACGTACTGAACTACTTGTGCGCAAAGGTAAACAAAAAGATGATATAAAACAAATTATCAATTACATTTTTTTGCTTTTAACGGATTATTTTTCACTTTTACAAAATAATCGACTCATTTCTCTTGACTAAATGTTTCAGCCCTATGCTATGATACCTCAAAACAAGGAGAAGATAATGCTTCTGTTTTCCTCTACTCTTTACACCTTATTATATATATATATACTCAAGTAAAGTTAAGGAGTTAAAGGAGTTATCGCTCCCTATGGTCGCTGAGGAGTTAAGACAACAGTCTTTTTGGCGTAGTTTTTAAGCAGCAAGACATACGTCTTAACTCCTTTAACTCCTTAACTCCTTTAACTTCCTGATAAGCGAAAGTTCAGTATAAATGCAGCGTGAAAAGCATACTGCACTTAACTGCGGAAAAAATTTTTTCTCAGTTAGGAAAAATTATTTCCCCAGTTGGGCAGATTCATTTTCCCAACTGAGAAGCCGTTTTTCGGCAATTCTTGTATGAATATACTGTATAAACATACATTTTATTTCTGTGTTAGGCTTGCGCTGTAAGAACACGTCATTGCCCCGGATGATTTTGCAAGACAAGGGGAAGCATCACGCTCCCCAAACCTCCTCGGCGATTTCTCGCACAAGATCCAACTTGGCCCACTGCTCTGCCTCTGTCAGTTTGTTGCCTATCTCGCAAGAAGCAAAACCACACTGAGGACTCAGGCTGAGACGCTGGAGAGGAAGATACTTCGCCGCCTCATGAATGCGGGCTATGACTGTGGCCTTGTCCTCGAGCACAGGCGACTTGCTGGTTATCAGACCAAGAACCACCTTCTTGCCTTCAGCCACATACCGCAGAGGCTCGAAGCCACCCGAACGCTCATCGTCGTATTCAAGATAGAAGGTGTCGGCATCCTCGCGGGCAAAGAGATAAGGAGCCACAGCATCGTAGGCGCCCTTCGTGGCATAGCATGAATGATAGTTGCCACGGCACACGTGCGTGTTGACGGTCAGCCCCTCGGGCTTTCCCTCTATGGAGAGGTTGTTGACCTTCAGATATTGCAGGGCCTCGTGTTCCAGGGTAAAGCCCGTGCCTGCCATCGACTTCCAAAAATCGTCATCTACAATCATGCCCCAGGTACAGTCGTCCAACTGTACAGTTCGACAGCCTGCTGCATAGATCTCGTGGAAGAATGTGCGATAGGCCTTGGCAATGTCTTCTATCAGTTCTGTGGTATTGGGATAAAACTGACGGGTGTTCTCGGCATTCTTTCCTCGGAACAGTTCTGCCAGAAACTGTGCCGGTGCCGGTACAGTCTGCTTGGCCTCTACGCCCTCCTCCTCAAACTGCTTCACAAACAAGAAATCTTTGATGAAGGGATGGTTCTCGCCTGTTATCTTTCCTGTAAGACGGAGGGAGCCTTTCGTGGTTTCCTCGCCATGAAACTGATAACCATGATCCAACTCTATGTGCTCTACGCCGCCAAATCCCCACATAAAGTCGAGATGCCAATAGCTGCGACGAAACTCGCCATCTGTAATATAGCGCAATCCGTGCGCCTTCTGCTGTCTGACCACTTCTGTGATAAGCCGGTCTTCAATGTGACGAAGTTCTACTGCCGAAATCTGTCCCTCGGCAAACTTTACTCTGGCTTCCTTCAACTCTGCTGGGCGCAAATAGCTGCCCACTGCCTCAAAATGTTGATTTCTCACGTTGCTCATGTTTTTATTTCCCTTTCTTTAATATTATGTGTAATGATGACTGTCTGCATCCTGCCCCACTGACGGCAGAAATGCTTCTTTTTCGGCTGCAAAGGTAGAAAGAAGAATTTTATCCGCCAAATATTCTTCATAATTCAGAAAAATATGCTAACTTTGCAGTTAGAATAATCGATACGCAGAATATTATTCTGTAAAAAATGCACATTTAAAGAAGAATAGATTATGGCAACAGAAGAAAAACTCGACGACATAGACATCAAGATACTGAAGTTGCTGCAACAGAACTCCCGGCTCACCGTCAAGGAACTTGCAGCAAGAGTACACCTTTCGCCCTCGCCTACCTTTGAACGTCAGAAACGACTGGAACGGGAAGGATACATACAGCGATATGGAGCCATCGTCGACCATCACAAGATGGGGCACAACGTCATCGTGCTATGCAATATCCGACTGAAGCAGCACACTCACGACCTGATACAGCAATTCATGGACACCGTGCAGAACATAGACCAGATAACGGAATGCTACAACACCACGGGCGACTATGATTTTCAGATCAAAGTGTATGCACACGACATGAAAGACTATCAGGACTTCATGCTCAACACCCTCGGCAACATTGACTGCATAGGCAGTCTTCACAGTATCATCGTCATTGGCGAAATAAAAGACTCGCATTACATCCCGGCAAGCAGATTGTTGGCGAAGACACTCCTCCTTCTGTGCATCATGCTCTCTTCGCTGTTCTGTATGCCCTTGAAAGCACAGAACCCAGGCGAGACTGTCACAGAGCAAAGCATCAGCAAAAAGGGAGAAAAACATTACTTTTATGCCGTGCCCATTCCCGACAACATCTTCAACATGATGAAGGGAAAAACATACAAGAAGAATTGTACTGTGCCACGAAGCGAGTTGCGCTATCTGCGCTGCCTGCACACCGACAAGGAAGGCAGGAGCATTGTGGGAGAAATGGTGGTCAACAAAGCCATAGCCAACGATGTGCTCGACATTCTGTACAAACTCTACCGGGCAAAATATCCGATAGAACGAATGCGGCTCATCGACTATTGGAACGCAGATGACGAACGGGCCATGAGAGCCAACAACTCATCGTGCTTTAACTTCAGGTTTATCTCGCATACCCACACCGTATCAAAGCACGGCAGAGGAATGGCTGTAGACATCAACACCCTCTACAACCCCTACCACAAAAGGCTCAAGAACGGAAAGACCGTAACAGAACCAGCCACAGCCCGTCCTTATCTCGACCGCAGTAAGAAACACGCATACATGATTCAAAGGGGCGACTTATGCTATCGCCTTTTCAAGGAAAAAGGATTCAGATGGGGTGGCGACTGGAAGCACAGCAAAGACTATCAGCACTTCGAGAAATAACAAAATTTTACCCACGCACTCTGAATCAGAAATTCAACAGCACGTGGGTAAAAGCTTCAAACAAGATGCTTAGTTGTACCAAATAGAATTATATTCTCTACGATCATCTTCTTCGTTGTAGATGTTCTCATACTCCAGGTTCTTTGCCTCGAATGCTTCTAATGACTTTTTCATAATCCACCCTCCTATATGTTAAAGTTAATAATCTGCTTTGTGATTGCAAATATAGGAAAAAAACAGAGTCACCTTGTCAATAATTCAGAAAAGTTGTGTATTTTTGCAGCATTGTAATATATATGAAAATTCTCATTATCAAGCCACGCATGAAACTATCAAATACTTTCAACCGACTAAGATGGCGACACTGGTTGCTCCTGTCGTTGCTCGTCCTCGTTCTCGTCATTAAGTGGAGCCCATACTTAGGCTACATTTACACCTTATATATATACAGCACCATCGGGAGAATACTATCTCCCTTTTCGGGCATTTTCCCGTTTGCCATAGGCGACATCTTCATCGCCCTCAGCATCGCATGGGTCATTCTTTATCCTCTCTACGAGATTGTCCTTCGCAAACGACTTGCCCGCCGTTACGCCTTCCTGGCAGCTAAAGGGAACAGTTATCCCAAGACAAAGACGGTGTGGGGAAGAGTGGCAGAATATCTGCTGTGGATATACGTATGGTTCTACATGACCTGGGGACTCAACTACTCGCAGCCCAACATCTATCAGCGCACAGGCATGAAACCAGCAGAAGTAGATAAGGACAAGCTACGCGAGTTTGCCTATCGCTACGCCGACAGCCTCAACTTATTGAGTGAAGAACAAAGAGTGAAGAGTGAAGAACAGGAAAGTGAAGAGTGGAAACGAAGAGTGAGTGATGCGATTCTGAATGTATATGAGAAGATGGGACAACGAGAAGGCATCAATGCTCCCTTCAATCCTCATCCCCATGCCAAGACGATGGTGTTCACACCCTTCAGTTCGATGGTTGGTGTAACAGGCAGCATGGCACCCTTCTTCTGCGAGTTTACCCTCAACGGCGACATTCGCCCCCACGACTATCCCGCCATCTATGCACACGAATATGCTCATTTCTTAGGAATAGCCCATGAGGGCGAAGCCAACTTCTACAGCTATATTGTCTGCACTTCATCAACCAACCAAGCAGTAAGGTTCAGCGGATATTACCACATCTTCTTCCATGTGCTCCACAATGTCTTCGATATCTTAGGCGAAAAGGAGGGAGAGAAATTCCTGAACCATATCCGGCCCGAGATCATCCGGCTGGCAAAGGACGACCGCCACTACTGGCTCAGCAAGCGAAGCAAGGTGCTTGATGCTGCACAAGACTTCGTCTTCGACCTTTACCTCAAGGGCAACAACGTTTCTGAAGGCAGAAAAAGCTATTCGGGTGTTGTCGCCCTGATATTGGCATGGGAAGATCGCAGCATTGCCCATTAAGCCAATGCTGCCGATATTTTTTTTGTTCTACTTTCGCATTTTTTCAGCATCTTACATATTGCCACCTCTTGGCGCTCTTCTTGCCCCAGGTTTGCCTCCATTCTGCTTACCCTTCTGCGCAAAGCGCTTCATCATCTGTCGCTCTATCTCATAGACACGCTGTATCTGGTTCTGAGTAAGGAACTGAGAGTATTTCTTGTAATACTTCTGACGGATGTTGAGAATCTTCTCGCTCATCTCGAAACGCTGCTTTATCTGCTGCTCGGTCTGCGCCTCAGAGCCTCCCCTGTTGCGGCGGGGACGAGGTCCAAGAGCCCATATCTCTTTCTGGCACTGGGTGTAAGTGTCAATAAACTGACTTTTTGTCTTCTCATCGAGAGCCAGGTCGTAGGCAATGTGCTGTGCCTGTTTTTCAGCCAACTGCTCGCGAGAGATGCGCTGCTTCTTAGTAGGAGCCTGAGCTGACGTACTGATACTGAATGTAAGCATGGCAGCAGCCATGAACATGATACTTAATAACTTTTTCATACCTTCAAAATTTTAATATGTTTGTTACTGTTTTTCGTCAATTGTTAAGGAACACATCATCCTGGTAAGCATCCAGGAGAAAAGCCTGGTCGGCAGACGACAACTGAGCGAAAGCCTGATCTACAGCCTGCAAATCGCTGTCTGCCTGTGAGGAGCGAGAAGCAGAGAAGTCCATATTGACAACAAAGAGCAAAGCCACCGATGCAGCTGCAGCCAGGGCTGCACTCCATATCACCTTAAGGACCGGGCGCTTTTTCTGCTCCACGACAACAGGCTGGGAAGTGTCGTTCTTTACAGCTTCAAGGATGTTTGACTCCATGTCCTTCAAGAAGCCATCTGGAGTAGAGTAAGGCATACGTTTGCCCACCTGTTTGAAATCGAACTTTGTATCCATAATTTTAATCATTTGAATTCATGTACTTGATAATTTTCTCTTTGGCAACATGATAGCATGCCTTGATGCTGGTTGGTGTGGAATCAGCCACACGGGCGATTTCGTCGAATCCCAACTCATCATAGTATCGCATATTGAACGCCAGCTGCTGCTTGGGTGGAAGCGAGAGAATGGCCTTCTGCAATTTCACCGCCACCTTGTCTCCGTAGTCTATATAGTTGTCGGCAGCAAGAAGTGCCACTCCTGTGGTTTCCGCCTCCATAGAGACAACTTCCTGCCTCCGCTTGCCGATGATCCGCAAAGCCTCGTTGGTGGCAATACGATAGATCCAACTGCGAAGAGAACTGTCGCCACGATACTGGTCGAAGGAACGATAGATTCTCACAAATGTCTCTTGCGAGGCATCCTGTGCATCATCGTGCGATACCACCAGTCGGCGTATGTGCCAATAGACGGCTTCCTGATATTTAGCCATCAGCATGCGAAACCCGTTATCAGGACATGCCTTCAGCGTTTCTACTATGTCTTTGTCGTCCGCTCTCATAGGTGTGTCAATATTATGGCTTGTCGCTTCTCATTTTCTTTATCTCCAACATCTTACTCTTTTCACATGCTTGTGGTGCTTCTTGCAGGGGCATCCACATTTCTTTACCACAACGGTTGCGGCAGGACGCACATGATGGCGATGCATACGATTGTGTCCGGGACGGGCAGAAGCTGTGCTACAAGCCAAAGCCACAAGGGCAACTATCATTGTTTTCTTCAAATCGAATATTGCATTCATAACTCTCATTTTTTATAGGGTGAATACTCATATTACCTCACTCACGTCCTTCAAACGGGCCCGTTTTGATAAACGTTACACTGATAAGACCTTATAGAGGCAGAAAGGTAAAAATAAAAAGTGAGAAAAATGCAAAAAATAATGCTTTTTTACTTTTTGAAGAGACAAAATGCCCACGAATGACTATTTTTTGTTACTTTTGCACCACACTTCATGAGTGACAACAAAGAAAATCATGACAGACTACAGAAGTATGATAGACCGCTGTTATATAGAAATAACCAACACGTGCAACCTGAACTGCCACTTCTGCCCCAAGCACAACAGAGCGAAGAGACAGCTCACGGCAGAAGAGTTCGACTTGCTCACCAGTAAGTTGAAAGGCAAGGCTTGTTTCCTCTACTTCCATCTCATGGGAGAGCCCCTGCTCCACCCTCTGCTGCCACAATTAATCACTCTGGCAAGAGAGCGTGGTTTCAAAACCGTGCTTACCTCCAATGGCACCCTCCTGCATCGGGCCATGGAACTCTTAGACACGCTGCCCCACAAGATTCAACTCTCTGTCCACTCGCACGAGAGTAATGCACACGGCAGACTGTCCGACTATATGGACGAGGTGATGCGCTTCTCCACTCAGGCAGCAGCCAAAGGCACCTGTATGGTGTTGCGCCTATGGAACCAAGGAGGCATGGACCAAGAGAACGACGAGGTGATGAGCCTCATCGAGAAGTACGTGCCTAAGCCTTGGAAAGAGCGTCCCGACGGATTCCGCCTCAGCGACAATCTCTACTTGGAGTTTGACAGAAAGTTCGAGTGGCCCAACTTCGACAACAAAGAAGAAGGACAGGAAACAGGCAACAGCGAGGAAGACAAGAGTAACGTCAAGGGAAGAGAGGTGTTCTGCAAGGCGCTTATCAAGCAGATAGGTGTGCTGGCAGACGGAAGCCTCGTGCCCTGCTGCCTCGACCATAACGGCGATGTCGTGCTGGGCAACCTCTTCCATCAGTCGCTCGAAGATATTCTCTCCTCGCCAAGGGCTACGGCATTGATAGAGGGTTTCAAACATCATCATGCCTCGGAAGCACTTTGCCGCGACTGCGAGTCGGCACTGGCACGAAACAGCTTCCGAGGTAAAGCAAGAAAACAGATATAAGACAAAAAACAGACATGAAAGAAGTATTAATCGTAAGCATAGGCAGCTTCTTTGGAGGCGGCCTGAGATATTGGATTTCCAAGATGGTGCAGTCGTGCAGCCTCATAGCTTTCCCCTTCGGCACCATGACAGTAAACGTGTTGGGCTGCTTCATCATCGGATTTCTCTCCGGCATTTCGTGGAATGGCGGCGGATGGATGAATCCCTCCACCAAGTTGCTGCTCACCACAGGCTTCTGCGGTGGCTTCACCACCTTCTCCACCTTCATGAACGAAGGTTCATCGCTGATGAAGGATGAGCAATATCTCTACATGATGTTCTATCTCTTCGGCAGCCTCATCCTTGGCCTCATCGCCGTGATGGCTGGACATCAGTTGGCAAAGTTTTTCTGAAAAAATGATTCTCTGCTTAATTTTTCCCCTACATTTGTCTTATAATATTTAAATAGGAGAAAAATTGGGCAAAGAAACCCTTTTCTCCTCAAAAAACTATATATTTGCAAACAATTAAAACAATATCGCAAATGATATGAGAACAGAGGAGTCAGCATCCCGAGAAGCAGTTCCTGGTAACACCCATCGTTTGCGGCATTGCCGGCTTTGACCCAGAGGACATCGCCCCACTGTTCAAGGAGGCAAAGGAGATAAATAACATCAGCCTCCCCGAGAGTTTCTGGGAGGTGATGGAGTAAAACACCTTACTTTTTACTAATGGAGAAGTTAGAGAAGTTAAAGACAAATGCTTTATAGCTGAAAATACAACAAAAAAGGCTATTGTCCCTTAACTTCCCAAACGACCGAAGAGAGTGATAATTTCCCTTAACTTCTTTAACTTCCCCATTTGCGAAAGTTGAGTACCTTATTATATCCCCTGCTTACACGAGCACTACCGTCACACCTCGTGCAGCCTGTGCTCCCATGACGAGAGCCTGCTCTATATCGGCAGTCTTTGAAGGACCGCTGATGAATGTGCCGAAGTTGTACTTCGGATCCATTTCGATACGGGCATAAGCCTCGTGCATATTGTTCACCACCTTATCTTTCTCCAAGATGATGACGAGATACTCGGAGATGAAAAGCACGGCCTTCTCTTTCATCGTCTGTGGAATCCAGACGCAGCCGTTCTCTGCCACGCCCAATGCTCCACGAACTATTCCCACATCCGTGCCATTCAGATCGTTGGCCTCTGCCACCGTATCGGGGTTCTTCTGAGCTATCGTTATCTCTGGAAGATGAGAGGCGAAAACCTTTGCCTCGGGATATGCTCTCTTCACCAGTTCGTCAAGGCTCTCGCCTTCCTTGGCCTCTATCACGTGTCCACCAACTGACTCTGTCATCTCAACGAACTGTCTCAAAGTATCCTCGTATTGGATGCCCTTCACTTCCACGGCAGGCATATCGAATTGAACGTGCGTATTCTTACGCAGTTTGTTCAGCAATTCTTCTTTTTTCATTTTACTTTCCCCTCCTTCCATAATTGATGAAACGATTTCTTCGCAAACTTGGGCATGGCGTGTCCGATGCCCCATGCATTCAGACGGCTGAAGTGTGTACAGCACTCTGGCACAAGATTGGCAAGGGGTGCAAACTTCAGGGCCGTGGTATAGAGCGAAGGATGATCGAAGAGATACTTCATTCCGTTGGACATGGCTTTCTTGATGGGGTCGGCCTTGCCCAGCTTCTCCAGATTCTGACGCCATAAATAGATCTGCGAGCCTGGTCCTACCTTGGAAGGACAGACATTGTCGCATGACAGGCACAGGGTGCAGGCTGATACGTTGTCGGCATACTGCTGTGGATTCTTCAGCATGCCCAGGTTTACACCGACAGGGCCGGGGATGAAATAGGTGTAACTGTATCCTCCCGAACGGCGATAGACGGGGCAGGTATTCATACAGGCGCCACAACGCATGCACTTCAGCGTCTGCCAGTGGTCTTTGTCGGCAAGGATGTCGCTTCTTCCATTGTCTACCAGCACCACGTGCATCTCGGCGCCCGGACGGGCCTGACGGAAATGGGAGGTATAAGTGGTGGTGGGCTGACCTGTACCGCAACGACAAAGCAGGCGCTGGAACACGGCCAAAGACTGATAGTCGGGAACCAACTTCTCTATACCCATTGCCACGATGTGGAGCTTGGGCATGGAGGTTGTCATGTCGGCATTGCCCTCGTTGGTGCATACCACACAGTCGCCTGTGGCTGCCACACCAAAGTTGCAGCCTGTCATTCCGGCTCCTGCCTCCATAAACTGGTCGCGGAGATGATGACGGGCACAGCGGGTCAGGTATGTCGGGTCGTAGTTGCCTGTTTCCTTGGAGATGCCTTTCTCCTCAAACATTCTTCCCACTTCCTCACGCTTCAGGTGGATGGCGGGCATCACGATGTGGCTGGGCTTTTGGTGCAGCAACTGTATGATGCGCTCTCCCAGGTCGGTTTCCACCACATCAATGCCATGCTGTTCGAGGTAAGGATTCATCTCGCATTCCTCGGTAAGCATCGACTTCGACTTCACCATCTTTTTCACGTTGTGATCCTTGAGGATACCGAGCACTATCTCGTTGAACTCCTGTGCATCCTTTGCCCAGTGCACCTTGACACCACGGCTCTCCAGATTCTTGGAGAACATATCGAGGTAATCGGCCAGATGGGTAATGGTATGTTTCTTGATTTCTGACGCATGCTCGCGAAGGTCTTCCCATTCGGGCAACTGCTGTGCCATGTTGTCTCTCTTCTGGCGCACCGACCAGAAGGTGTTGTCGTGCCAGGTGGTCTTCTCTACGTTCTGCGTAAACTTCGCAGCTCTCTTGGAATGTTCTGTACTCATAGTCCTGCAGATAGTATTTGTACAACATGAATAAACTTGATGGGCATCTTCTCTTTCTTGGCAATGCCTGCCATGTGCATGAGGCACGAAGAGTCGGGACCGGTCACATACTCGGCACCTGTAGCCATGTGGCGACGAATCTTGTCCTCGCCCATTCGTGTGGACACGGCAGGCTCCTCGATGGAGAACATGCCGCCGAAGCCACAGCACTCATCCTTGCGCTCGGGCTCGTGGATGGTGATTCCTTCAACCATCTGCAACAGGTCGATGATCTTGTTGAAAGGAGCTACATGCTGCTCTGAGGGGGAGGAAAGTCCCAACTCCCTCACGCCATGGCAACTGTTGTGTACACTCACCACATGGGCAAACTTACCCGGCACATGGTCGACCTTGAGCACATCGTGCAGAAACTCCACAATGTCCATAATCTTTTTTGAAGCCACGCAGTCGTGCTTGCCCTCCAAAATCTTAGGGTAATAAACTCTCACATAGGCTGCACACGAGGCAGAAGGTGCCACGATGTAGTCATAATCTTTGAAGATATCATCGAAGGTTTCTATCACCTTCATAGACTTGTCCTGAAAGCCAGCATTTGCCATCGGCTGACCACAACAGGTTTGTCTTTCTGGATATCCCACTTCAAGCCCATAATGTCTGAGCAACTTGTATGTAGCCACACCCGCTTCTGGATAAAGCGCATCTACATAGCAAGGGACGAATAATCCGACTTTCATTGTTGTATAAGAATCTTTTTGCTATAAATTTTATGTCTTGTATATGTACGGAAGTTTCGTATGTACTTCTCCACCCAACGAAAGTTGGGTATATTTTCTGTAACGTTTGCAAAAGTAATAAAAATATCACAAACTCAAAACATTCTTAAAAGAAAAATATTTTTATTGATATTATTTAATAGGCAAAGAAATTTGCAGAAGTCAAAAAAATGATGTAACTTTGCATCCAGAAATAGTGTATTTGACCTAAACAACCCAAATACAACCCTAAGCATTAGATACAATTCAAGAACAAACTTATAGTTATAAAAATAATGATGAAGAAACAGCTTAAGAAAGTCCTCGTACTGGGTTCCGGTGCTTTGAAAATCGGCCAGGCAGGTGAGTTTGACTATTCCGGTTCGCAAGCCCTCAAGGCTTTGCGTGAGGAGGGTATCAGTTCCATCCTCATCAATCCCAATGTTGCAACGATTCAGACAAGTGAAGGTATCGCAGACAAGGTTTATTTCTTGCCAGTGACACCTTTTTTTGTAACTGAAATCATCAAGAAGGAGCGCCCCGACGGCATCATGCTCGCATGGGGTGGACAGACTGGCCTCAACGTGGGTACAGAACTCTATCTTAGTGGTGTGCTCAAGGAATACGGTGTGCAGGTTCTCGGCACATCGGTAGAAGCTATCATGAACACCGAAGACCGCGACCTCTTCGTGAAGGAGCTCAACAAGGTTGACCTCAAGGTGCCGGTAAGCCACGCCTGCGAGAACATGGAAGAGGCTGTCGACGCTGCCCGCAAGATAGGCTATCCTATCATGATTCGTTCGGCTTATGCGCTGGGCGGTCTCGGCTCTGGTGTCTGCAAGACTGAGGAGGAGTTCAAGGAGATTGCTGAGTCGGCCTTTACTTTCGCACCTCAGGTGCTCGTAGAGGAGAGCCTGAAGGGATGGAAGGAGATTGAGTTTGAGTGCATCCGCGATGCCAACGACCGTTGCTTCACCGTTGCCTCTATGGAGAATTTCGACCCATTGGGCATTCACACGGGCGAGTCTATCGTTGTGGCTCCTACCTGTTCGCTTACCGATGAGCAGGTGAAGATGCTGCAGGACATTGCCGTGAAGTGCGTGCGCCATCTGCAGATTGTTGGCGAGTGCAACATCCAGTATGCCTTCAATGCCGAGACCAACGACTATCGCATCATCGAAATCAATGCCCGTCTGAGCCGTTCGTCTGCTCTTGCCTCTAAGGCTACCGGTTATCCGCTCGCCTTTGTGGCTGCCAAGATTGCCCTTGGCTATACACTCGACCAGATAGGTGAGATGGGAACTTCCAACTCGGCCTATGTGGCTCCTTCACTCGACTATATGATCTGTAAGATTCCTCGTTGGGACCTTACCAAGTTTGCCGGTGTAAGCCGCAAGATCGGTTCTTCGATGAAGTCGGTAGGTGAAATCATGTCTATCGGCCGCTCTTTCGAGGAGATGCTCCAGAAGGGTCTGCGCATGATCGGTCAGGGAATGCACGGTTTCGTAGGCAACGACCACACTAAGTTCGACAACCTGGACGAGGAGCTTTCCAATCCTACCGACCTCCGTATCTTTGCCATCGCCCAGGCTCTGGAGGAAGGCTACACCATCGAGCGCATCGAGGAGTTGACCAAGATTGACCCTTGGTTCATCGAGCGCATGAAGAATATCGTAGATTACAAGCACAAGCTTTCTGAATATAATACTTTGGAGGAGATTCCTGCCGAGGTATTGCGCGAGGCTAAGGTATTGGGCTTCTCTGACTTCCAGATTGGCCGCTTCGTATTGAAGACTCAGAACACCAATATGGAGAAGGAGGTGCTCGCAGTTCGTGCCCAGCGCAAGAAGCTGAACATTCTTCCTGCCGTAAAGCGCATCCCTACTGTGGCAAGCGAGCATCCTGACCTCACCAACTATCTCTACATGACTTACGCCGTAGAGGGTTACGACATCAACTACTACAAGAACGAGAAGTCTGTCATCGTTCTCGGTTCGGGTGCTTACCGCATCGGTTCTTCCGTAGAGTTCGACTGGTGTTCAGTAAACGCCATCAACACAGCCCGCAAGTTGGGTTACAAGTCAATCATGATCAACTACAACCCGGAGACCGTATCTACCGACTACGATATGTGCGACCGTCTCTACTTCGATGAGCTTTCATTCGAGCGTGTACTCGATGTCATCGACCTGGAGTCACCACGTGGTGTGATTGTTTCTGTAGGTGGTCAGATTCCAAACAACCTGGCTATGAAGCTCCATCGCCAGTCTGTGCCAATTCTGGGTACATCTCCTGTCAACATCGACCGTGCCGAGAACCGCGGTAAGTTCTCTGCCATGCTCGATAAGCTGGGCATCGACCAGCCTAAGTGGAGCGCCCTCACCTCTATGGAGGATGTTCAGAAGTTCATCGACGAGGTAGGCTATCCTGTTCTCGTTCGTCCATCTTACGTTCTTTCTGGTGCAGCCATGAACGTTTGCCACAACGATGATGAGTTGCGTCGCTTCCTGGAGGCAGCTTCTGAGGTTTCCAAGGAGTACCCAGTGGTTATCTCCCAGTTTATGACAGAGACCAACGAGATCGAGTTCGACGGTGTGGCTCAGAATGGCGAGATTGTAGAGTATGGTATTTCAGAGCACGTAGAGTATGCAGGTGTTCACTCAGGTGACGCTACCATGACCTTCCCTGCTCAGCAGATTTCCTTCGCTACAGCCCGTCAGATCAAGAAGATTTCACGTGCCATTGCCAAGGAGCTCAACATCTCGGGTCCTTTCAATATCCAGTACCTGGCTAAGGGTCGCGATGTGAAGGTGATCGAGTGTAACCTCCGTGCATCCCGTTCATTCCCATTCGTGAGCAAGGTATTGAAGCGCAACTTCATCGAGACTGCTACCCGCATCATGCTCGACGCTCCATATCAGAAGCCAGACAAGTCTGCTTTCGATATCGACCGCATGGGTGTGAAGGCATCACAGTTCTCATTCGCCCGCTTGCAGAACGCCGACCCAGTTTTGGGTGTGGATATGAGTTCTACCGGTGAGGTAGGTTGTATGGGTGATACTTTCGAGGAGGCATTGCTCAACTCTTTGATTGCTACCGGCTACAAGATTCCTTCAAAGGACAAGGGCATCATGCTTTCAAGCGGTGGTGCGAAGGAGAAGGCTTCTCTGCTCGACGCTGCCCAGGCGCTGGTGAAGAACGGTTACACCATCTATGCTACAGCCGGTACAGCGAAGTTCCTGAACGAGAACAACGTGAAGGCTACAGCCGTAGGATGGCCTGATGAGGACCACAAGGATATTCCTAACGTGATGCAGATGATTGCCGACCACAAGTTCGACCTCATCGTCAACATCCCTAAGAATCACACCAAGCGTGAGTTGACCAATGGTTACAGAATCCGTCGTGGCGCCATCGACCACAACATTCCTCTGATCACCAATGCCCGTCTGGCTTCCGCCTTCATCGAGGCATTCTGCACATTGAGCCAGGATCAGCTTCAGATTAAGAGCTGGCAGGAGTACGAGTAAGCTCACGCAGATTACGCAGATATTTATAAAATACGCCCTGTAAGGCAAGGCACAAGTTCTAGATTGTGCCCAAGCCTTACAGGGCTTTTTTATTCCCGGCAATGAGAAAAAGGAGGCGAAATGATGGCTATCTCATTATTTTATTGTACCTTTGCAAACAGAAATAAGAATAAAGAATGATAGTTTGTATAGCAGAGAAACCCAGTGTTGCCAAAGACATAGCCCGCATCATAGGCGCAAACTCGGCACACGACGGATATATGGAAGGTAACGGATACCAAGTAACCTGGACCTTCGGCCACTTGTGTGAGCTGAAGGAACCCGACGACTATACCCCCATGTGGAAAAGATGGAGCCTTTCGGCCCTGCCCATGATTCCACAAAGATTCGGCATCAAGCTCATCAATGACGAAGGCATCAAGCGACAGTTTGGTACCATAGAGCGACTGATGCAGGCGGCCGACAGCATCATCAACTGTGGTGACGCCGGACAGGAAGGTGAGCTCATACAGAGATGGGTGATGCAGAAAGCACAGGCCAAATGTCCCGTAAAGCGACTCTGGATTTCATCAATGACCGATGAAGCCATCCGACAGGGATTTCAGGAACTGAAAGACCAGAGTGAGTATCAGCCGCTCTACCTTGCCGGACTCTCACGTGCCATAGGCGACTGGATACTCGGAATGAACGCCACACGTCTATACACCCTGAAATACGGACAGAACAGACAGGTGCTCAGCATAGGACGTGTGCAGACTCCCACCCTTGCACTCATCGTGAACCGACAGAAAGAAATCGACAACTTCGAGCCAGAACCCTACTGGGTGCTTGCCACCATCTATCGCGACACACAGTTTACTGCCACAAGCGGTAAATTCACCAGCAAGGAGGAAGGCGAGAAAGCATTCAGCACCATCGCCGGAAAGCCCTTCACCGTGACTGCTGTCACCAAGAAGAAAGGCACCGAGGCGCCACCTCACCTCTACGACCTCACATCGCTGCAGGTGGACTGCAACAAGAAGTTCAGCTATTCTGCCGACATGACGCTCAAGCTCATACAGAGCCTCTACGAGAAGAAATTTACTACCTATCCTCGTGTGGACACCCAGTTTCTTACCGACGACATCTACCCCAAATGTCCTCAGATTCTCAATGGTGTGAGTCAGGCAAAGATCAACAGCCAGCAGAAATACCTGCCCCTGATACAGCAACTGGCAGCAACAGGAAAGAAACTGCCCAAGAGCAAAAAGGTGTTCGACAACAGCAAAGTGACCGACCACCATGCCATCATCCCTACAGGAGTGCCACCCTCGGGACTTACAGATATGGAAGCCAATGTGTACGACCTCATTGCCAAGCGCTTCATCAGTATCTTTTACCCTGACTGCAAGTTCTCTACCACAACCGTCTTGGGCGAAGTAATCGGCGAGACTGACGGTAAAGAACAGAAGGTGGAATTCAAAGTGAGCGGCAAGGAAATACTCGAACCTGGCTGGAGAGATGTATATGCCAAGGAATCAAACAACAAAAACACCGACGAGGAGGAGACTGACGGCAACAACAGCAAGAAGGAAAACGTAGAAGAACGCACCCTGCCCGCATTCGTGAAGGGAGAGAGCGGTGACCACAAGCCTACACTCACGGAGAAGTGGACCACACCGCCCAAATACTACACCGAAGCCTCGCTGCTCAGAGCCATGGAGACGGCTGGAAAGTTTGTGGAAGACGAAGAACTGCGCGCTGCCCTGAAGGAGAACGGAATAGGCAGACCTTCATCGCGTGCCGGCATCATCGAAACCCTCTTCAAGCGACACTACATAAGGCGACAGCGAAAAAACCTCGTTGCCACACCTACGGGTATCGAACTCATCGACACCATCAATGAGGAACTGCTGAAAAGCTGCGAGCTGACAGGTATCTGGGAGAAGAAGTTGCGCGACATAGAGCACAAGACCTACGACCCTGCCGACTTCATCAACGGACTGAAGGAACAGATCAACCAGATTGTGAAAGACGTGCTGTCGGACAACAGCGCACGCCACGTCACCATAACCACCGAGGAAGACCTCAAGAAAAAGCCTGCAGCCAAGAAAACTACGGCAAGAAAGCCTTCGGCGACTGGAACATCGCAGCCTGCGACTCCTGCGACAAACGAAGACCCAATGGTAGGCAAGCCCTGCCCACTGTGTGGAAAGGGAACCATCATCAAGGGAAAGACAGCCTACGGATGCAGCAACTGGAAGGAAGGATGCCAGTACAGACTGCCATTCGACAAGATGTAATTTTCTGAGGTTTAGCATGTACGGAAGTTGAGTAAATCTCTGGTAAGAAAAAATAATTCACCCCTTTTTACGTTATCCTAATATGAAACATATTAGACGGAACACAATGCTCTTGCTCATCAGCAGCCTCCTGCTGATGAGCTGTGGAGCAGACAAGTATATGAAGAAAGGCGAGAAGTTTCTCGCCTTAGGCGAATACTACGATGCCGCCAACCAGTTCAAGCAGGCTTACACACGTACGCCAGCCAAGGAGCGCGACACCCGTGGAAAACGGGCTCTGAAGATGGCTCAATGCTACCAGCGCATCAATGCCACCCCCAAAGCCATAGCTGCCTATCGAAACGCCATACGCTACAACCAGGCATCGAAGGAAGACCAACTGGCCTATGCCCGACAGTTGCTCAAGAATGGCGACTACCGACAGGCTGAGAAGGTGTTCCTGATGCTCAAAGACTCCATGCCAGGAAACCAGCTCGTTGCCAACGGACTGAAGTCGGCACAGATGGCACCCGAATGGAAGAAGCAGGGAAGCCGATACATCGTAAAACGCATGGATGTATTCAACTCACGACGACACGACTATTCGCCCGTACTCTTCGGCGATGACTACGACCAACTTTATTTTACCTCGACACGCAACGAGGCGCTGGGAGACGAACTGAGTGGAATCACAGGCACCAAGGCTGGCGACATCTTCCTCTCAGAAAAAGACGACCGAGGGAAATGGAGCAAATCCGAGGCCATAGGCACCGGACTGAACACCGACTATGATGAGGGAGCCTGCTGCTTTACGCCCGATGGCAGGGAAATGTATCTCACCCAGTGTGTCACCGACCCCTCATCGCCACGTTATGCACAGATAGCCACCTCACCACGTTCGGATGCAGCTTGGGGAAAAGCCACGCTGCTGGAAGTGACGAAAGACACACTGAGCAGCTATGCCCATCCTGCCATCTCGCCCGATGGAGAATGGCTCTACTTCGTTTCCGACATGCCTGGAGGAATGGGCGGACTCGACATCTGGCGTGTCAGACTTACGGCTGCCGGACTGGGAGGAGTAGAGAACCTTGGCGAACCTGTCAACACTCCTGGCGACGAAATGTTTCCTACCTTCCGTCCCAATGGCGACCTGTACTTCAGCAGCAACGGACATCCCGGACTGGGCGGACTCGACATCTACATAGCCAAAGTAGATGCCAAGACACGCCAATACAAGATAGAACATCCTGGTTATCCACTCAACTCAGAGGGCGACGACTTCGGAATGACCTTCGAGGGACCTCACAACCGAGGCTTCTTCTCGTCCAACCGTAAAGACGGACGCGGATACGACCATATCTACTCGTTCGAGAACCCCGAAATCGTTACCACCATCAAGGGATGGGTTTACGAGATGGGCGGTTATGAGCTTACTGCCGCACAGGTAATGGTGGTGGGCAACGACGGAACCTACAAGAAACTGCCTGTCAAGGGCGACGGCTCTTTCACTCTTCCCATCAAGCCTCATGTGGACTATCTGCTGATGGCATCGTGCAAGGGATTCCTCAATCACAAGGAAGAACTGCGTGTCGACACCGCCAAAGAGAGCAAGGAATATGTGCTGCAGTTCCCCTTGGCTTCTATCACAGCCCCGGTTCTTATCGACAACATCTTCTACGATTTCGACAAAGCCACCCTTACACCTGCCAGCACCAAGGCTCTCGACGAGCTCACAGCGCTGCTCAAGGAGAACCCTAATGTAACCATTGAGTTGGGAGCCCATTGCGACTATAAGGGAAGTGCCGAATACAATCAGCGCCTCTCGCAACGAAGGGCTCAGGCTGTAGTCGACTATCTCATCGCCCACGGCATAGCCAAAGACAGGCTCACACCAAGAGGTTACGGATGGGAAAAGCCGAAGACCGTACGCAAGAAGATGACCGAGAAATATCCATGGCTCAAGGAAGGCGACGTGCTCACCACCGAGTTTATCACCAAGCAGACCAAAGAGCATCAGGAAATATGCAACCAGCTGAACCGACGCACCGAGTTTATCGTGCTGCGTACTACCTACGGACTCTTCGACGAGAAGGGAAATCTGAAGAATCCGCCTCAGCCCAAACAAAAGAAAGAAAACAAAAACGCAGAAGACGTCTTCGACATCGACTTCTGACAATAAGCAATAACACTACATCATGACCAAGATATTACCAGAAGAGTTTATACAGCAAACCCAGGAACTGATGGGTGAGGAAATGTTTGCGCAACTTTCCGACGCCATCTGTCATTCAGAGCCGCCAACAAGTATCAGACTCAATCGGTTCAAAGCGCCACAGGGAACGCATCTTGCCGACAATAGCAGCACAGATGCTGAAGCCGAAGTGAAGACACATAATGAGTCGGGAAAAACGGCTGCCTCTATTGTGCCCTGGTGTCCCGAATATGGCAGATACCTTACAGAAAGGCCCAACTTCACCTTCGACCCACTCTTCCATGCCGGTCTGTATTATGCCCAGGAAGCCTCTTCCATGTTTGTCGACCTCGTGGTAAGACAACTCATTCACGAGCCTGTTGTCATGCTCGACCTTTGTGCTGCACCTGGCGGAAAGTCTACAGCCGTGCGTAATGTCCTTCCCGACGGCAGTCTGCTCTTCAGCAATGAACCCATGCGCACACGAGCACAGATTCTCGCAGAGAACATGCAGAAGTTCGGACACCCCGACGTTATCGTTACCAATAACTACCCCAAGGATTTCCAGAAGGCTGGCGTTCTCTTTGATGTCATCCTCGCTGATGTGCCCTGTTCGGGAGAAGGCATGTTCCGCAAAGACGACGGGGCAATAAGCGAATGGAGCATTGACAATGTAAACAACTGCAGTTCTCTGCAACGCAGCATCATCGAGGACATTTGGCCCTGCCTCAAACCTGGCGGACTGCTTATCTACTCTACCTGCACCTTCAACAAACTCGAGGACGAGTTGAACGCAGCCCACATCATCTACATGAAGGGAGCAGAACCTGTAGAACTCGATATTGACGAGGCGTGGGGCATCACGGGCAATCTGACTCACCACAATTTCCCTGTATATCGTTTTCTGCCAGGCAAGACACGCGGCGAAGGACTCTTCCTCACCGTCATGCGAAAGAACGAGGATGCAGAGACACTCGATATCAAATCCGACAGATATAACAAGAGCAGAAAAAAAATAAAGGGAAAAAGCAGGGGCAACTCACCCTATTTACACATCCCCCAGGACTGGATCAATCATCCTGAATCCTATCAGGGCGCACGCATAGGCGATCATCTGTACGCCATATCGGAGTCATGGAGCAACATCTTTGACAGCGCATCTCCCAACCTCAAAGTTCTGCACGCTGGCATCGAGATAGGAACCATTAAAGCCTCACTCATCCCTGCACAAAGTCTGGCGCTGTCTATCGACTTGTCACGCCAAACTTTCCCACAGGTAGAACTCAATTATGCCGATGCCTTGCGCTATCTGCGCAAAGAGGCTGTCAATCTGCCTGAAGGCACACCGCGCGGCTATGTGCTCGTCACCTATCGTGGAATTCCTTTAGGCTGGGAGAAGAACATCGGCAACCGTGCCAACAATCTCTACCCACAAGAATGGAAGATAAAGAGCAGCCACGTACCCGAAACCGACAAGCCTGTCATCACATGGTAAAACAGCAAGAAATAAGCCTCATCGCCTGCATTGCCCAGAATGGCGCCATCGGTTTTCACAACCATCTGCTCTACCCTATCAGGCAGGACATGCAGCGATTCAAGACGCTCACCACGGGACATACCGTCATCATGGGCAGGATGACTTATCTGTCGTTGCCCAACGGACCTTTGCCCAACAGGCGCAACATCATCGTCTCCAAGACAATGAGGAAGGAACAGAGTGCAGAGAGGACATCTGCGAATGAGGCAGAATCAAAAAACAGAGAATTGTCTCATGCATCAGCACTTCAATACGAGGTGTGCCGCAGTTTGGAAGAAGCCCTTTCCCGATGCCGCGACCAAGGCGAGAAAGAAGTGTTCATCATCGGCGGAGCCATGCTCTATCGGTCAGCCCTCAGTCTTGCCACTCGTCTGTACCTCACCATCGTAGAAGATACGCCACAACAGGCAGATGCCTTCTTTCCTCTCACAGCCAACGAGGTGGAATGCTTAAACCAAGCAGGATGGAAGAAAGTGAAGGAGGAGACACATAACGAAGGCAAACTCACATTCCGATTTGTGGACTTAGAGAAATGTTTGAAAAACGTAAAAATAAAAACAACAAATCATGCTGAAAAAATTATTCGGTTTTGACCCAGCTCAAAACAAGTTGAAAACAGAGATTGTGGCAGGTATTACCACCTTCCTCACCATGGCCTACATCCTGGCCGTAAACCCCAACATCTTCAGTAGTCTTGCCTCTCAGGGCATGGATACACACGCAGTATTCACCACCACAGTACTGGCTGCTGTAGTAGGAACACTCATCATGGCAATATATGCCAAGAAACCTTTCGGACTGGCTCCCGGCATGGGACTGAACGCCTTCTTCGTCTTCACCGTGTGCCTCACCATGGGCTATCCCTGGCAAATGGCGCTCACGGCAGTACTTATCGAGGGTTTCATCTTTATCATCCTGTCAGCAACAGGCATTCGTTCGCTGATGGTTGATGCCATTCCTGCCTCTCTGAAACGTGCCATTGGTGCAGGTATCGGCCTCTTTATCGCCTTCATAGGTCTGAAGAATGCAGGCATCGTAGCTGCCAATGCCGCCACTCTTGTGACGATAGGAAAAATAACAGAAGGCTCGGCCCTGTTGGGTGCCATAGGCATCGTTATCACCAGTGTGCTTGTCATCAAGAAAGTGCCTGGAAGTCTGCTTATCGGCATCATCGCCACCACGCTGATTGGTATTCCTATGGGCATTACGAAGATTACGGGTCTGATAGACATTCCTCCTTCGATTACCCCCATTTTCTGTCAGTTTGACTTCTCCCGCATTTTCTCTATCGACATGGTAATCATTGTGCTGACATTTCTCTTTATCGATATGTTCGACACTATGGGCACCCTGGTTGGCGTATGTACCAAGGCAGGCATGATGAGCCCAGACGGCAAAATACATGGACTGAACAAGGCTTTCATGGCAGATGCTGTGGCAACAGTGACAGGAGCCTGCTTCGGAACCAGTACCACCACTACATACGTGGAGAGTGCATCAGGCGTAGCTCAGGGCGGTAGGACAGGTCTCACGGCTTTTGTCACAGCAGTCTGCTTCCTGATAGCATTGTTCTTCGCTCCCCTGTTCCTGTCAGTTCCTGCTGCCGCTACCACTCCTGTGCTCGTCATCGTGGGCTTGTTTATGATGTCGCCCATCAAGGATATCAATATGAACGACTATGCCGAGTCGATTCCTGCCTTCATCACCATCGTGATGATGCCGCTCACATATAGCATTTCCGACGGAATCCTGTGCGGTATGATCAGTTATGTACTTATCAACGCACTGTGTGGAAGCTTCAAGAAGTTGAGCATCACCATGTGGGTATTGGCGATTTTATTCGTACTGAAGTATATTTTCATTTAGAGAAGTTAAAGAAGTTAGAGAAGTTAAATTCTCTAACTTCCCTATTTGCGAAAGCCCCCCGTTACTTATATATGAAATAAGAGCCTCCATCGCTCTTACAGTATTTTTTGAGCAACGACTGTATGTATTCGGCATTGGCACGCACCTGTTGCTCGTTTCCATCATAGCCATTAATAAGCACCACAAGATGAGAAGTGTCTGACATCATCTTGGTGCGCTCATTGTCGCTGGTTGGCGTTCCAACGCCTCCCAGACTGTCTCTGTATACAGGCAGTCCCTCGATATTGATGTTTCCTCTTCCTATTCCCTCGTAAGGTTCACCGGCCTTGCCAACGCCCAGTGTTAGTGTATCGCCCTCAAACTTGTCGGCATCAAATCCTCCGATGCTGTAACCGAATGCGATGCTGGCAAGGTTGACCAGGTCGACGAGCGTGTCTCTCTGATAGAGTTGTTTGCCCTGAAGCATTCTCCTGATGAGCGCCTCGGAAGCAGGACGATAGCGCGAAGGATCTTTTCCGCAGGCACGATAAACCTTCCTTGTGGCGGCAATGCCACTCATTTCCTTCAGCGACTCTGTAGTCAGCGTGTCTCTGTATTTCTCGCCAAGGGCGTTAATCTCGTCCCACAGTTCCTGGCAATAAGGCGAGTTCTGTACATTGGCTTCCACACAAGCCCCTACGAATTTGGGGCAAACTGTTTCTATCTCTTCTGATACGATAATTTTCATTTGCTGTATGTTTTAGTTGAAGATTCCATTGCTGTTGCAAAAATACAAAACTTTTCTGACAGTAGACGAAGGTATCAGGTATAAAAAACAAGAATCCCTGCAAATCTTACGATTTACAGGGTTTATCTTGGGTGGAAGGTGGGACTCGAACCCACGACATTCAGAACCACAATCTGACGCTCTAACCAACTGAACTACATCCACCATTTGGCTTTAAAAAGAGTTATTTCTTTTAAGCGAGTGCAAAGGTACGGAATTTATTTGGAATAACCAAACAAATTCCGCATTTTTTTCTAAAAAATTACTTTGCAGGAGTTGCAGGCACCGCAGGAGCAGCCTTTTCAGCAGCATTCTGAGCAGCAGGAGCAGCATTCAGAGCAGCAGGCGCAACCTTCTTGGCAGCATCGCTGTTAGCACCTGGCATAGCAGGCAGCGCTGTCTGTTCCTGTGTAGCACCTTCCATCACGCTATTGTCGCCGATAGCCTGAGGAGCCACATAAGCACAAGCAACACTGAGGACAACCATCGCTGCAGCGAGTCCCCATGTCAATTTTTCCACTAAGTCGGTAGTCTTGCGAACTCCCATGATAGAGTTGGTTGAAGAGAAGTTGGAAGCAAGTCCACCACCTTTAGATTCCTGGATGAGCACGATGAAAATCATCAGCAATGAAGCCAGGACGATTAAAACTACAAATAATGTGTAAGCCATTTTTGATTTTTGTTATTTATTATTTTTACTATTTATTATCAGTTTCTCCAAGAATCGCATCTGGTCAGTATAGTATGCGCTCTTGTTGGGTTGTTTATGATAGAGTCGCTCAATGATTTCGTGCGCTCTCTCGTACTTGCCCTGTTTGATATAGATGCGTGCGAGTGTTTCGGTGAAGATACCGCTGTTCTCTGTAGTCTCGCTGTTGCTGTTGACCTCGTCGTCATCTATGGCAGGTTTGTATTCCAGCTCAGCATCAGCTGTAGCATCGAGCTTAGGCAACTGGAATCCTCCATCGTCAATGAAGTCGTCGATAAGCGCCAGCGTGCGTGAGGAGTTGTTGTCCTTTTCCTGTTCCGCATCTTCTGTCTCCATCAGATAAGCCACATAGTCGACGGCAGCATCGGCAGGCGTAGGCTTTCGCTTGTTTTTCTGTGCCGCGTCTTTCTCCTCTTCGGCATCATTGGGTATCGACTCGAGGAAGTTGTCTATCAAGTCGGAAGTTCGGTCGGAAGCATTGTTGGCATTTCCAGCCTTCTTCTCTTCCCGATTGGTTTCCTTCTTGAGTTGATAGTGAGCCGCCTCCACCATTCTGAATATTACCTTTCGGTCGGTGATATAGATAGCAGCCTTTCTCAGTTCCTCGTCGAAACTCGGGTCGTGGAGCAGGTAGAGGTTCTGCAACATCAAAAGGCGGGCTGTCTGATAGTACGGATAGAGTGCTAACAGTGCCCGGAGATCATAAAGCGTCTCCTTGTTCATCTCCTCAGGATGTTGTATCAGTCTACTTAATTCCACGTTATAATTTCGCGTTATATTTTATTTCCTAATCTTTATATACAGAGTGTCGGCATTTGATTCTTCACCCTTTACTCATTTACCAGTTGGCCACGGTAGCATTGAAGATCTGTTCCACCAGGTCTTTCACCATCTGTGTGACGAGTTCTTCCTGTACGGCGTTCAGACTCTGCGTTGTGTCGTAGCTCTTGGTAGAGGTAAACTGGCGTTCGAAGTCCTCGGCATGGTTCTTGTTGTTGGTGAATCTCACATTGACAGTCATCGACAGCTCGGTCTGTGCAGAGTATCCCTCACTCGATACCGACTTGTTTCGCTGGCTGTACTGTGTGATTTCTCCCTCTATCTTGAGGTCTCCATTTCGCTTCACCTGTATCAGTCGGGTGTGGCTGGCGAACTCATCCTTCAGCTGATTGTTGAACATCGGTCCCATAGGTCCCCAGACATAGGAACTGCGAATAGGGAACTCGGCAAGCTCTATGGTCTTGGTTTTGGTATAGTCGATGCTGGCACCATTGAAGGCATACTTTACCGAGCATGCAGCCGTGGTGGCGATAATGGCGAAGATTACACCTATTATATATATATGCTTGAAGAGATGCTTCATTTTGTTATTTTCTTCTTGTCGTCTTAGCCTCTTGGCTTCTTTTATTTCTTCACATCGTCGTCATCAGCCTCGTCGTTGTCGCCGAGCTTGTATGCCTTGATGCGTCGATACAGAGTTCTGTCGGATATTCCCAGTTCTTTGGCAGCTTTCTTTCGGTTGCCGTTGTTGCGTTCCAGTGCTTTCTCCACCATCTGCTTGCCCAGGTCGTTGAGGTTGAGCGTTTCCGCCTCATGTATTTCCTCCACTTCGGCATCCTCTGTGAATGGATGGTGCAACGCCTCGCTTTCCTTTTCGACAGGGGCTGGATAGCTTATGGGGGTTATGGGTGTCAGGGGCTGTGGTTCGGCAAAGCCTTTGGCTCCGTTGAGCTGTCGTGCCTCGTCGAGCTGTTTGCGCAGCGAGTTCATGTCGCGCCGCAGGTCGCTAACGTTGCCCCTCAGTTCGTAGAGAATCTTGTAGAGCAGTTCGCGCTCACTCTCATAGCTGTGGGTTCCTCCCTGCCCTGGTGCGATGGTAGCCAACTGTGTGGTCTCCTCGTCTTGCGGAATGAACCTGAGCAGCGTCTGTGCGTCGATTTCCCTTTCCTCGCTCAGTACCGACATCTGTTCGGTAATGTTCTTGAGCTGTCTCACGTTGCCAGGCCATTTGTATTTCAGCATGATGGCCTTGGCGTCATCGGTAAGCACAATTTTAGGCAGTTTGTACTTCTCGGCCATCTGCATGGCGAAGAGTCGGAACAAGAGCAGGATATCGTTTCCCCTCTCTCGCAGAGGCGGCATCATGATGGGTATGGTGTTGAGGCGATAGTACAGGTCTTCGCGGAAACGTCCCTCGCTGACGGCCTTTCTCATGTTGACATTGGTAGCCGCCACGATGCGCACATTCGTCTTGCGCACTTCCTGTCCGCCCACGCGTATGTATTCTCCCGTCTCGAGCACTCTCAGCAGTCTTGCCTGTGTGGCGATGGGCAGTTCGCCCACCTCATCGAGGAAGATGGTTCCCTTATTGGCGATGCCGAAATATCCCTCGCTCTCGCCTATGGCTCCGGTGAACGAACCTTTCTCATGACCGAAGAGCTCACTGTCGATGGTTCCCTCAGGAATGCTTCCACAGTTGATGGCGAAATACTTCTCCCGTCTGCGTGGAGAATTGTCGTGAATGACCTTCGGAATGATTTCCTTTCCCACGCCGCTTTCTCCGATGATGAGCACAGAAAGATCAGTCGGTGCCACCTGCAGGGCGACATCGAGAGCTCGGTTCAATTCGTCGCTGTTGCCTACGATATTGTACCTCAATTTGATCTTCTGAAGTTCAGATGTATTCATTTAGCTGCCAAAATTACGCATTTTTTTTGAATTAACTGCAATATTGGCTTGAAAATAGTCCTTTTTTAACGTTTAACCTCTGGCGAATCTGCTTTCTTCTTTGGAATAGCGAATCTCACCTTCTCGCTGTCGTCTCTTTTCTCGTGGAAGAGTTTGGGCAGTGGGTTCTCGCAGGCCTCGTCGTAACTGCTGCGATATCTGAAGGTGTCGATGGCCAGATAGACGGCATTTCTGAAGGCAGACTCATCGGCAGTATTTGTACCTGCAATCTCGTATCCGGGCGTGATATCAGCGCTGGTTCGGATGACAGGCATTCCTGCTGTATAGATAACGCCCCGTCCGTCGTTGATCGACTTGAATGGAGCTGTGGCCTGGTCGTGATACATGGCCAGAACACCATCAAACTCTCTGAAGTCGCCATTGCCGAAGAAGTCGTCGGCAGGATAAGGTCCGAAGGCCTGTACGCCCTTGCCTGCCAGCTCGTCGATGGCTGGAATGATGATTTCCATTTCCTCGTTTCCGCAGCTTGTCTCCTCATTGTTCTTGGGGTTGAGTGCCAGCACGGCGATACGTGGATTGCTGATGTTGAAGTCGCGCTTGATGGTTTGCTGGAAGAGGGTTGCCTTCTCTACGATTCTCTCTGCCGTGATCTGTTCAGCAACCTCTTTGAGCGGCAGTTTCTCTGTCACCGAAGCGATGCGCAGCGTATCGCCCACGAGGATGCTGAGTCCCTTCTTTCCCTCACCGAGACAGGTCTCGATGTAGTGCTTGTGTCCCTTGAAGGCGAAGCCCTCGATGAATGCGTTCTGACTGTTGATAGGTGCTGTCACCAACACATCATACAGATTGTCTCTGAAGTCGGTCATGGCTCTGTCGAGTGCCTTCACCGCGGCCTGTCCCGACTCCTCTGTAGGCACACCCATGTCCACCTTCACCTCCCCCTCGACAGCCGCCAGAAGGTTGATGCGTCCTTCCTCGGCGTCTTCGGCCTTCTGGATGATGGAGAACTGCGCGGGCAGGTTCATGGCCTTGCGGTAGTAGGCTGCCACCTTGGGCGAGCCATAGACGATAGGCGTGCAAAGCTCCAGCATCTCGGGCTCTGCAAAGGTTTTAAAGATCAGTTCGTATCCGATACCATTGGTATCTCCATGGGTGATAGCCACCCTGATTTTCTTGTTGTCCATTTTGGATTCTTATTTTATTGTAGAAAGAGCAGCCTCGAGCTGCTTGATTAGTATTTTCTTTTTCTTTTCGGGCGCATAGACGAAGCCAATGACAGCCATGCTGCCCCGTGTCCTCATCACATAGGGTCCGCCCATGGCGTCGCCCTTCATCTCCCACAGTCCCCGCCTCATTCCCTGCCTGTCGGCCTGGCTCATGTCGGCAAGCTGCATGTACATGCCGTCGGTCTCGCCGGGCAGGTTTCGCTTCAGGGCGCTGTCGGCCTGGGCCTTCAGGTCGTCACGGCTCCGGCCGTGGCTCTTGGTCTTGAAGAATATCAGGCTCTGCATTCCCGTGCTGGCATTGTCGGTGAGCCATGCGAAGTCTTTGGCTTGCTTACCGGCATTCATCGAGGCAGGAATCCTCATGCTGATGCCGAAGCGCTGCCTCATCTCCTTCTGTCTGTCGGGATTCTGTGGCACGACGGTGGCAAGATGCCGTAGCTCCGATGTGTCGAAGAGGCTCCTCAGCTTCCCGCCGTCCAGCCTGTGGCGAAGCTGCTCAGCCGACTGTGCCTGTATGTAGACGACGGTCTGCGGCACGGCACTCACGTCTTTCCTCATCTTCACGGCATAGCCTTTGTTATGGGCATTGATGTCCACCACGATGCGGTTTCTCACCAGCTGGTAGCTTCCGCGCACCTTTCCCTTCCTCACCTGTATAAGGCTGAACATCGGTTCGGGCTGTGGCAGATGCGGCATATCGGCCGTCATCATCCGAGTCACGATGCTGTCGCTGTCGCCTTCCAGCACCACCTCGTAGGGCAGCCCGGTGCTTGCGGGTTTTCTTCCACCCATGCCATCGCAGCCGACGAGTGTCAGCGCCAGGCAGCACAGCGCGGCACTAAGCCTGTTCGTTCTCATGCTGTCTTATCTCTCCTATCTTCTTCGATGTACTCAGCAGTCCGCAGGCAGCATAGATATCCTGTCCACGGCTGGCGCGGATGGTGGTGAACACACCGTGCTGGGTCAGATAGTCGCGGAATTGCTCCATCTTCTCGTCGCTCACTCCCTGCAGCGGGATGTCGGGAATCTGATGGAAGCGTATCAGGTTGAAGCGGCAGTCGAGCCCTTTCACCAGCCTGATGATGGCCTTGGCGTGCTGCATGCTGTCGTTCAGCCCCTTGAAGACGATGTATTCGAACGAGAGTCGGCGCTGATGCGAGAAGTCGTAGTTGCGCAACAGTTCCACCACCTGTTCTATTCCCATTCCTCTCTCTGCCGGCATCAGCTCGGCACGCTCTGCCGGTATCGGGTCGTGCATGGAGATGGCCACGTGGCACTCGCTCTCCTCGAGGAATCGTTTCAACTTATTCTTCACGCCCACCGAACTGACGGTGATGCGCTTGGGGCTCCATGCCCAACCATAGTCGGCAGTCAGGATGTCCGTGGCACGGAGCACATTGTCGAGGTTGTCCATTGGCTCGCCCTGCCCCATGAACACGATGTTGGTCAACTTGTCCACCTCGGGCAGCGAGTATATCTGGTTGAGGATGTCGCCTGCAGGCAGACTGCCCTCAAACCCCTGCTTTCCTGTCTGACAGAACAGGCAGTTCATCTTGCACCCCACCTGTGACGATACACAAAGCGTGGCGCGGTCTTTGTCGGGGATGTAGACCGTCTCGACAAACTTTCCGCTCCGTGTGGGGAACAGATACTTGATGGTTCCGTCTACCGAGTGCTGTGCGTCGGAATATCCGAAGCATCCTATTTCGTATTCTTCAGCCAGCTTGGCACGGTTGGCTTTCGATATGTTCGTCATCTCGTCGATGCTCTTCACATGCTGCTGATAGAGCCATTTTGCCATCTGTCCACCGGTGAAGGCAGGCATGCCCAAATCCTTGGCCACCTGCTTCAGTTCGGCGAGTGTCAGACCGAGAAGATATTTTTTTTCGTTATTCATAGTGCAAAGATACGCTTTTTTGCTGAAAAATTGTTATCTTTGCCACATATTTTAAGATAATAAGCAAAAATGAGAGAAAAAATAGACCTTTTCTTGCCTTTTGAAGCCTTGGAGAAGGGTGAAGAAACGCTGCTCGAGCTTCATGAGAACAAGACGGTTCAACATATCAATCTGCTGGTAAGCAGCGACTTTGCCTCGCAGCACCAAGTGCCCGAAGGCTGTACCTTTGTAGTAATCGACAGAATGGAGTCATCCAACACGGTGATGAGCATAGCCGAGAACACGGATGCCGACTATCTGCTGTTGTGCACCAGGATGACGTCGGTGCGCTGGGGGCTCTATGCCCTGGAACGCTTTCTGCGCACTGCCGACGACACGGGAGCGGTGATGGTCTACAGCGACCACTACTCCTTGGAGGAAGGCGCCCTGACGAAGCATCCCGCCATCGACTATCAGGCAGGAAGCCTCCGCGACGACTTCGACTTCGGCAGCCTGTGGCTCATCAAGTCGCAGGCGCTGCTCGACTATGTGGCGCAGACCGACCGTGTGGATTATCAGTATGCCGGACTCTACGACCTGCGCCTGTATCTGAGCAGAAAGGGCGAGATATTCCATCTCAACGAATATCTCTACACCGAGGCCGAGCTCGACACCCGCAAGAGCGGCGAGAAACAGTTCGACTATGTCAATCCGCGCAACCGCGAGGTACAGATTGAGATGGAGCGTGCCTGCACAGCCCATCTCGAGAAGGTGGGAGCCATCGTCGACACCAACTTCTACCGCCAGCCCGACTTCGACGAGCAGGACTTCGCCTGCGAGGCCTCTGTCGTCATTCCCGTGTTCAATCGCGAGAAGACCATTGCCGACGCCGTGAAGAGCGCCTTGTCCCAGAAGACCAACTTCCCCTATAATGTCATCGTAGTCAACAACCATTCCACCGACAGCACCGGTGAAATCCTCGACTCGATAGACGACGGGCGCCTGATACAGATAGTGCCCGGCCGCACCGACCTGGGCATCGGCGGCTGCTGGAATGTGGCTGTCAACAGCGACCATTGCGGAAAGTTCGCCGTACAGCTCGACAGCGACGACCTGTATTCCTCACCCAAGACACTGCAGAAGATCGTCGACGCCTTCCACGAGCAGAAGGCAGCCATGATCATCGGCTCGTACCGCATGTGCGACTTCGACCTCAACACCCTGCCACCGGGACTCATCGACCACAAGGAATGGACCGAAGACAACGGCTGCAACAACGCCCTGCGCATCAATGGTTTGGGAGCGCCACGCGCCTTCTTCACACCCTTGGTGCGACAGATACAGTTCCCCAACACCTCCTATGGCGAAGACTACGCCCTGGGACTGGCTTTCTCGCGCCGTTACCGCATAGGCCGCATCTACGACGAGCTCTATCTCTGCCGCCGCTGGGGTGGCAACAGCGACGCAGCCCTCAGCGTGGAGCGGGTGAATGCCAACAACCTATATAAAGACCGCCTGCGCACCATGGAGCTCAAGGCCCGACAGCAGATGCTGCAGGGCAAGGCCGACATCATGGAGGACAGCAGCATCTCGCGCTTCTTCAACCGACAGTTGGAGATGTGGGAAGACGCACGCCACCGCTTCCGCGACCTCAAGCATGTAGAGGTGCGCCAGCTCTCCGACCAGCTGAAGGTGCAGTTCAATCCTGCACGCATCGTCAGCACAGGCGCCAAGATAGACAAGCACACACTCGGCGAACGCCCCTGCTTCCTGTGCGAGCGAAACCGCCCCAAGGAACAGATGACCAAGCAGATAGACGACCACTTCCAGCTCTTGGTCAATCCCTTCCCCATCCTGCCGGTCCACTTCACCATTCCCGCCACCAAGCACCAGCCACAGTCCATCTACCGCCATTATGGCGAGATGCACAGACTGCTGTCGCTCCACAGCGAGCTGATGGTGTTCTACAACGGTCCTAAGTGTGGCGCCTCAGCCCCCGACCACCTGCACTTCCAGGCTGGCACAAGCGGCGTGCTGCCCCTGCAGACCAACTGGCAACGCCTCTCGCGCAACCTCACCGACGTCATCTCGCTCAACGACGAGGAGAAGATTTCCGTGCTGCGCGACTTCCTCGTGCCTGCCTTCGTCATCATCTCGAAGAGCGAGGACAGCGACGAGGAACTCTTCCATCGCCTCTATCGCTCCATGCCGATGCGTGGCGACGAGAGCGAGCCCATGATGAACATCATCGCCTGGCGAAAAGGCGACGAGTTTATCAGCGTCGTCATCCCGAGAGAGAAGCACCGCCCTGACGCCTATTTCGCCGAAGGCGAGGCCCAGATGATGGTTTCGCCAGGAGCACTCGACATGGCAGGACTGATCATCACTCCACGCGAGGAAGACTTCAGCAAGATCAACCTCGACAAAGCCACAGCCCTGCTGCACGAGTGCGGCATTTCGGCAGAGAAGATGGAAGCCATCGTCAGCAATCTCAAGGCCTCTGCCGCGACCGCTCACGAGCATCCGCTCCAGCTGCTTGCCGGCAAGGGCAAACAGCCCAACGTGAACGTGGGCATCGTGAGCGGACAGAAGATTCACTTCTCGCTCAACAAGCCTTACCTGGCCAAGGGCGAGATGGTGACGGGCGAACAGGAAGTGGCGTTCTCCGAGGGCGGCATCCTGTGGAACGGCAACCAGTACAGCTCGCTCACCTTCCATCCGCAGAGCGCCGACGCCTCCTTCTCGCTCAGCGACGTGACCATAGGCGTCAACTTCCATTGGGAACGCAAGGAGACACAGACCTTCCTCGGCACCCTGCACTTTGTGGTGGAGTCGGACAAGATATGCGCCATCAACGAGCTGCCCGTAGAGCGATACCTCGAGAGCGTCATCTCGAGCGAGATGAGCGCCACGTCGAGCCTCGAGTTGCTCAAGGCCCATGCCGTCATCTCCCGCTCGTGGCTCCTGGCACAGATGAAGAAGCGCCGCGAGGTGGCTGAGTCGGGCAACAACTTCTTCTCCTTCGTCAAGAAAGACGACCGGCTCATACGCTGGTACGACCGCGAGGACCACACCATCTTCGACGTCTGCGCCGACGACCACTGTCAGCGCTATCAGGGCATTACCAAGGAGACTTCGCCCCATGTGGCAGAAGCCATACGGCAGACCAAGGGACAGATTCTGATGGACGGCGACGACATCTGCGACGCACGATTCTCGAAGTGCTGCGGCGGCGTCACCGAGGAGTTCCAGTACTGCTGGGAGGACACACCGAAAAACTATCTCAGCAGCGTGCGCGACATCATACAGGGCGTGAAGTCTGCCGTCACAGCAACCCCTGCCCCACTGCCGTCGCTGCAGGACGAGGCTGCTGCCGATGCCTGGATCCGCTCCAATCCTCCCGCCTTCTGCAACACCACAGACAAGAAGATTCTCTCGCAGGTGCTCAACGACTACGACCAGGAAACAGCCGACTTCTACCGCTGGAAGGTGACGCTGACCCAGGAGAAGCTGCAGCAGCTGCTCGACGAGAAACTGAAGATGAGTTTCGGCGACATCATCGACCTTCAGGCCGAAGAGCGGGGCAAAAGCGGACGCATCAGCAAGCTCCGCATCGTGGGCACAGAGAAGACCTTCGTCATCGGCAAGGAACTCGAGATACGCCGTGCCCTGAGCGACACCCATCTCTACAGCTCTGCCTTCGTGGTCGACAGATACGACATCGACGAGAAAGGCGTTCCGCAGCGCTTCGACATCATCGGAGCCGGATGGGGACACGGTGTGGGACTCTGCCAGATAGGTGCCGCCGTCATGGGCGAGGAAGGCTTCGACTACGATGCCATCCTGTTGCACTACTATCAGGGAGCCGAAATCAAGAAAGTATATAAATAAGAGGAGTTAAGAAGTTAAGGAGTTAAGAAGTTAAGGAGTTAAGGAGTTAAGGAGTTAAGGAGTTAAGACAATAGCTTTTGTGGACTTGAAATTAAACATTAAACATTAAATATTTCCTCAAGGCATTTGTCTTAACTCCTCAGCGACCGAAGTGAGCGATAACTCCTTAACTCCTTTAACTCCTGAAAAAACTCCTCATTAAACATTACAAAAAAAGTGGCAACAAATAAAAACAGCAGGAGTCCCTGGGCTTGGATTCCAACCTTATATTTTGCAGAAGGACTGCCCAACATCATCGTCACGGGTCTTTCTGTCGTGATGTACATGCAGATGGGACTCACCGACTCCGAGGTGGGCCTCTACACAGGCTGGCTGGCCCTGCCATGGGTCATCAAACCCCTGTGGAGTCCGTTCATCGACTTGCTGAAGACCAAGCGCTGGTGGGTGCTCACCATGCAGGCGCTCATCGGAGCAGCCCTGGCGGGCATCGCCTTCTCCATCCCCACGGCATTCTGGTTTCAGGCCACGATGTGCTTCTTCTTCCTCATCGCCTTCTGCAGCGCCACGCACGACATCTCTGCCGACGGATTCTACATGATAGAGCTCGACGGGCACAACCAGACCAAGTATGTGGGCCTGCGCAACACCTTCTACCGGCTTGCCATCATCTTCGTCAACGGCGTTCTCGTTTCGTTGGCTGGCGTCCTGCAGGTAGTGTTCCGCAACCAGATACGCTTCTCGTGGGCGCTGATATTCTATGGCCTGGCAGGCATCTTCATCGCGCTGTGGCTCTATCACAGCCGTTTCATGCCGCGTCCTGCAGACGATGTGCAGACCGAACGGAGCGTGGGCGAAGTGGCTCACGAGCTGAAGAACATGTTCGGCACGTTCTTCCAGAAGTTCCCCGTCAAGGAAACCACCTGCGTCATGCTCTTCCTCCTGCTCTATCGATTCCCCGAGGCCCTGCTCAACACCATGACCAAGACTTTCATCCTCCGCCCCAACTCGCAGGGCGGACTGGGACTCTCGCCCCAGGAATATGGCTTCGCCAATGGCACCGTCGGACTCATCGGGCTCCTCCTGGGCGGCATCATCGGCGGCATACTGGTGAGCCGCGACGGCATGAAGAAGTGGCTGTGGCCCATGGTCATGGCGATCACGCTGCCCGATGCGGTCTACATCTTCCTGAGCTACTCGCTCAACTCCAACCTCATCGTGGTTTCCTCCTGTCTGTTTGTCGAGCAGTTCGGCTATGGCTTGGGCTTCACCGTCCTCACCCTCTACATGCTCTTCTACAGCCAGGGCAAGTTCAAGACCTCCCATTATTCCATCTGTACGGGCATTTCCTATCTCGGCCTCATGCTTCCCGGCATGCTCTCGGGCTATCTCAAGGACATGGTGGGTTATCGCCTGTTCTTCATCATCGTCATGGCGTGCTGCACCATCACCTTCGTAGTCACCGCCTTCCTCAAGATCGACCCCGACTTCGGAAAGAAAGAACCCATTCCCCTCGATACCGAGGAAGAAGAGGAAGAATAAGGAGAGAGTAATTCCCATAAAAAGGCCGCCGAGAATCGTCTCAGCGGCCTTTTCTTGTTAAAGTATTATAAAACATTCACCTCATCCATTGTGATATCATTTTAATATCATATTTTTGCGATATCAAAATGGTATCAACATAAACAGTAAAATATGGAAAATAAGGAATTTGCATTTCAGGGCAAGACCATAAATGGCATCCTGATGTTAGTGACCAACCTTCTCGTCTTCCTGACAGGAATAGGAATGTTTGTATTGGCTTGCCTGTCAGAAGAAACATGGCAGGCCTGTGTATGCGGCATCAGCAGCGCAGTGCTCCTCATCCTGAGCATCATCTGCGTTTGCGGTTTTATCCTCGTAGAGCCGGGACAGGCACGCGTACTGCTTTTCTTCGGTAAGTATCGTGGTACGTTTACCCAGCCAGGTTACTATTGGCTGAATCCGTTTATCAGTCAGAAAAAACTCTCGCTCCGAGTGCGCAACCTCGATGCCGAACCCATCAAGGTGAACGACAAGACGGGCAACCCCATCATGATCGGCATGGTGTTGGTATGGAAACTGAAAGACACCTATAAAGCCATTTTCGAGATCGACACCCAGACGATGGCAGAAGGCTCTGTCGGACAAGCTGGCGTCGGAGCCTCTGCCGCGCAGGTGATGAACATGCTGGGCCGTTTCGTTCAGATTCAGGCAGATGCTGCCCTTCGACAGGTGGCAGGACAGTATGCCTACGACGATGACGAGGACGACAACAGCAGCAAGAAAACACTTCGTGATGGAAGCGACGAAATCAACAAGGAACTGGAAACCCGCATCGACGAGCGATTGGCAATGGCAGGCATCGAGGTGGTAGAGGCTCGCATCAACTATCTGGCCTATGCCCCCGAGATTGCAGCCGTGATGCTTCGCCGCCAGCAGGCTTCAGCCATCATCTCAGCCAGAGAGAAGATCGTAGAAGGTGCCGTATCAATGGTGAAGATGGCTTTGCAGAAGCTGAGCGAGGAGGAAGTAGTCGAGCTGGACGACGACAAGAAGGCTGCCATGGTCAGCAACCTGCTCGTAGTGCTCTGTGGCGACGACACCGCCCAGCCTGTGGTGAATACGGGAACATTGAATCACTAACAGCATGGCTAAAAAAGAGACAACTACAAAAAGTTTTATATTACGCATCGATTCGGAAACGATGAGTGCCATTGAGGCATGGGCTGCTGACGAGTTCCGCTCCACCAACGGCCAGCTGCAATGGATCATCTCCGAAGCGCTGCGCAAAGCAGGCAGACTGCCTAAGAAAAAGAAAACTGCAACGAATACTTAACTGAAGTTTCGCATGCATGGAAGTTATAGAAGTTAAAGAAAATTTGAATCAAATGAAAAACAAACTGCTGCATTTTGCGCTCGACCTGTTCAGTGCCAGCGATGACGAGGAGCAGGACAGCATCTTCGCACAAGTCAAGATTTATCGCACAGCAAGTGTCAGAATTTTCGAGTACGTCATCGGAATCCTGTTGCTTGCCATTTGGCTCCTCACCATCGTAAACATCACTCATGCCGCAGCCGAGGAATGGCAGTCTTATCTTATCGTCGCCGTCTTCGGCACAGTCAGCGTTGGTCTCAGCTTCCGTCACAGCTATCACCCGTCGGCCAATGATCTGCCATTCGTCAAGATAGTCAACGCCCGGCAAGTACACTACCTGTCGCTTTGCAGCCGCCTGCAGTCTGTCGTTTTTGCACTCTTCTTTATATGGGTTGGCTGTGCAGAATGGATAGAGGGCGAGAGCATCTTCTTAGGCGGAATGATAACATGCTTAGCCCTTTTGGTTCTGAATTGCATATTCTTTACCTACAAGATATACAAGTTGCGACATCTGGTAGAAGTACCCTCCTCGCCCACTATCCGGAACGAGAAACTCCTCATCGTCGGCACATTGGTGTTGACCATAGCTGTAGGGTTCGGAGTACATTGTCTGCCGTTCTGGGACAGTCTGCCAAGTCTGCTGAGTGGATTTTTGAAGGGCTTAATCTCCATAGCCCTGATTGTCGGCATCATCTGGGCTGGCAACAGATTCTTCGGTCTTTTCCGCGAAATAGACAAAGGCGAATCCGATTCTCCCGACAAACGATAGCCCCAAAAACAGCAAAATGCTGTCATCGGTCAGGTCATAGAACCCGTCAGATGGCAGCATTTTTTCATTCTCAGCATCAAAGACCCGAGAAATAGGTCTTCAGCGCCGCTACATATTCCTGCATGGCCTGTCGGCCAGCCTCAGTCATTCTGCAGACTGTTCTCGGCTTGGAGCCCGAGCCGTCAGTCTCCTTCTCGATATAGCCAGCCGAGGCAAGTTTGTCCAACTGCACACTCAGGTTGCCAGCTGTAGCCTCCGTTTTCTCCTTCAGATACACGAAGTCGGCTTCTTCAGCATTCAGCAACACCGACATGACGGCAAGTCTCAACTGACTGTGTAATAGAGGATTCAGTTCCTGCATCATTTACTCTGTTTCTTTGATTGATAGTTCAGATAATATCCTGGCGCGACAAGCGTTATCGCCGACGAAACCGCCATCAGCATCGGCCATGCCAGGCTAATCCCTGCGCCCATGCATAAGTCATGCAGGAAGCCCACTCCCATCATGACACCTATCAAGCCGCACAGCTTCAGCAGCTCTTCCTTAAGAATGGTGCCGGTGCAGTAGGTTCCTATACCGGGCAGCAACAATCCCAGCAGAAACATTCCCGACCAGCCTTCCATCTCGCCCCAATACACGAGACTGTAAGAAGCATAGGCGACAAACACACCCGTCAGGCACGCCCAGATGCTGTTGATACTCTTCGAGGTGTACGTAGAAGGCGCATTCTTTTTCTTTCTTCCAGCTATCAGCGTGGCAACGCCACCCATAACGGGAATGCCCAAGTAGAGCCAGCCCCAGGCTCCAGGACCCGTATATGCCGCAACAAAGACGGCAAGCGATACGATCATACAAACATAACCCCAAATCAGGAACGTATTGCCCGATCCCACTGTCGAATCCCTTCTTGTCTGCTCTATCATCTGGTTGATGAGCTCAAGGCTCTCCTGCTCAGAAATCTTCTTTTCTTCCATTTTTCTTTTAGTTTGCGACACCACTTATATAAAAAGGTGTCCGGTTGAATACTTAGTTTATTTTATAAACCATCAGCGTAAAAAGAGAAGCAAGGAGGTCGACTCTCACTTGCTTTAAGCTAGCATGATTACTCTTCACACTCTGATTTCGGGCACAAAGATAATATAGTTTATTTTATAAACCAAACTTTTTCCCTCAAAAAACAAATATTTAACTTTAGTTTACAAAATAAACCATTCCCCCCTCATGGGCTGCAGAGGGGTTATTTCTCCTCTTCTCATAGCATAAAAAGTAGTTTCTTCTTGACCAAGAAGGCTGTTGGTTGTAACTTCTAACGACCGAAGGGAGTGATAACTTATGAACTTGCTAAAGTTCAGTAAATATAAAAAACATGTTCATCTTTTGCATTTTGTAAGTTTTATTTACTACATATACACTCTTAAAATTTGCTATTTTGTAATTGTATATTTATACATTTCGTTCTTGGGCTTTATTTTGCATTTTTATGCATGAACATAATTCTTTTTTGTTATGGATAAATATCCATATTTCGCAGATAAAATCTGCATAAACACTACAAAGCCTTTGGTTTTTGTTCATTTTTTCATCCTGGTGCAGCAAACATCATTGCATAACGGAGAGGGAGAAACAGTTTCCTACTCTTATCATTTCCTTGCTTTTTGCAAGAGGATTGGAAGACAAAATGTAATTTATTTTATCTTAATTTATTTAGGGTGATTCCGGTCAAAGTGGTCATGGTCATTTTGGTCAAATTCGATTTTTGATGAAATTTCGCAAGATTTAGTCATTAGTCATTTTCGACTTTGGAAGCCATCTTTGACAGACAGGAACAAAAAGGCATAAAAAAGCGGAGCACGATTTCACAACCACACTCCGCGCAAACTTAAACAACCAATAAAAGAAATAGATTGATCGTTCAATTTCTGTTCTGTATCTGATGAAGAGTTAACAGCGCACTCCGCTACGCATGGCGGAGTGCAGCCGTTTGCTATGTTACGGCATTATCGGATGAACAGGAGCTCACGATACTTAGGCAGCGTCCAGAGTTCGTCGGCTACGGTGAGCTCCAGCTTGTCTATCTGATAACGGATCTCTTCCATCTTGGGAGCCACTGTGTCGTGGTAAGCGATTGCCTTGTCGTGCTCGCTCTCGATCTTGTTGGCCACCTTGCGGGCATTGACCAACTCCTCAACACCGGTCTCGATGATCTGTGTGCGCTCGGCTATCTTCTTGATGATGTTGATGTTACGGGCGGTGAGCTTCTTGCCCTCGTCCTCGCCGAAGATGTCGATCATGTTCTCCACATTCTTTGCCAACTGGCTCTGATAGTGGGTGGCGACAGGGATGATATGGTTCATGGACAGGTCGCCCATCACACGGGCCTCGATCTGTATCTTCTTGGTGTAGGTCTCCCACTTCACCTCGTTGCGGGCCTCGAGCTCGTTCTTCTTCATCACGCCCATGCTCTCGAACATCTCGATGGATGCTGGGTCGAGATAGCGCTCGAAGATCTTAGGACAGCTCTTCTCGCAGTCGAGACCGCGCTTGGCAGCCTCTTCCACCCACTCGTCGCTGTAGCCGTTGCCGTCGAAACGTACTGGCTTGCAGGTCTTGATGTCCTGGCGAACGATGTCGATGATGGCTGAGGTCTTGTCCTCGCCCTTGGCGATGAGTGCGTCGACACGCTTCTTGAAGTCGGTGAGGGCTTCGGCTACGGCGGTGTTCAGCACGATCATGGCAGAGGCACAGTTGGCCTCGCTACCTACGGCACGGAACTCGAAGCGGTTGCCGGTGAAGGCGAATGGTGAGGTACGGTTGCGGTCGGTGTTGTCGATCATCAACTCTGGAATCTCAGGAATGTCGAGCTTCATGCCCTGCTTGCCAGCCATGACGAAGAGGTCTTTCTTGTCAGCCTTTTCGATATGGTCGAGCAGGTCGGTGAGCTGCTTGCCAAGGAAGGAAGAGATGATGGCTGGTGGTGCCTCGTTGGCGCCCAGACGATGAGCATTGGTGGCACTCATGATGGAAGCCTTGAGCAGACCGTTGTGCTTGAATACACCCATGAGGGTCTCGGTGATGAAGACAACGAAGCGAAGGTTGTCCTCTGGTGTCTTGCCTGGACCATGGAGCAGGATGCCGGTATCGGTAGAGAGACTCCAGTTGTTGTGCTTACCTGATCCGTTGATGCCTGCGAAAGGTTTCTCGTGCAGCAGGACACGGAATCCGTGATGGCGTGCCACCTTCTTCATCAGGCTCATGAGGAGCATGTTGTGGTCGACAGCCAGATTGGTTTCCTCGAAGATTGGTGCCAGCTCAAACTGGTTGGGCGCTACCTCGTTGTGACGTGTCTTGCAAGGGATGCCGAGCTCGAGTGCCTGTATCTCGAGGTCTTTCATGAAGGCCTGTACGCGCTCAGGGATGGCTCCGAAGTAATGGTCGTCCATCTGCTGGTTCTTGGCTGAGTCGTGACCCATCAGGGTGCGACCTGTAAGCATCAGGTCGGGACGGGCTGCATAGAGGCTCTCGTCGACAAGGAAGTACTCCTGCTCCCAACCCAGGTTGGAAACGACTTTCTTTACATCGGGATTGAAATAATGGCATACGTCGGTGGCTGCCACGTTGACGGCATGGAGTGCACGGAGCAATGGTGCCTTGTAGTCGAGTGCCTCACCGGTGTAGGAGATGAAGACTGTAGGAATACAGAGTGTATCGTCGATGATGAATACTGGCGATGTAGGATCCCAGGCTGAATAGCCACGTGCCTCGAAGGTGGAGCGGATACCGCCTGATGGGAATGAGGAGGCATCTGGCTCCTGCTGTACGAGCAACTTGCCTGAGAACTGCTCTATCATACCGCCCTTGCCGTCGTGCTCGATGAAGGCATCGTGCTTCTCGGCTGTGCCCTCGGTAAGAGGCTGGAACCAGTGGGTGTAATGGGTTACGCCATTCTCGTCGGCCCACTGCTTGATGCCCTTGGCCACGGCGTCGGCGATGTTGCGGTCGAGTCGTGCGCCATTGTCGATTACGTCTACCAGTTTCTCATAAACATTGGCTGGCAGATACTTGTACATCTTCTGTCGGTTGAATACCTTCTTGCCGAAGAACTCACTGGGTCGCTCACCGGGAGCTGCCACTTCAACTGGCTTTCTCTTGGAAGCCTCTGATACGGCTTCAAATCTTAAATTGCTCATACCCTTATATATTTTATGTTGAATTATTAATATTCTATGTTTAATTGGTTCTGTTTATTTCCCCATCCACTTGGCGATACGCTGCATCGCCTCGCGGCAGTCGTCGTGCTCGCCAAAGGCGGTGAGGCGGATGTAGCCTTCGCCCGAAGGACCGAATCCTACGCCCGGGGTGCACACCACGCTGGCTCCGTAGAGCATCTCTTCGAAGAACTTCCAGCTGGGGGTGTTGCCAGGTGTCTTCACCCAGAGATAAGGTGCATTCTCGCCGCCGTAGACACGGAAACCGAGGCGCTGAAGCTCTGCCCGCATGTAGTGGGCGTTCTCCATATAGTAGGCGATGGTGGCCTTCACCTGTTCCTTGCCCTCGGGGGTGTAGATGGCTTCGGCTGCGCGCTGACTGATGTAGCTGGTGCCATTGAACTTGGTGCACTGACGGCGGTCCCAGATGGGGTTGAGTGCTACTTCGTCGCCACTCAGCGTCTTGGCCTTCAGCTCTTTGGGCACGATGGTGTAGCCGCATCTCACACCCGTGAAGCCTGCTGTCTTGGAATAGCTGTGGAACTCTATCGCCACCTTGCGGGCGCCTCTGATCTCGTAGATGGAGTGTGGTATCTCGGGATCGGTGATGTAGGCCTCGTAGGCTGCGTCGTAGAGGATGATACTCTCGTTCTTGATGGCATAGTTCACCCACTTGCGAAGCTCGTCCTTGGTGATGACGGTGCCGGTGGGATTGTTGGGATAACAGAGGTAGATCATGTCTACACGGTGGTCGGGAATCTGGGGTGTGAAGTCGTTGCCTTCATTGCAGGGCATATACACCACATTGCTCCATCGTCCGTTCTCGAAGACGCCCGCGCGTCCTATCATCACATTGCTGTCGATGTAGACAGGATAAATGGGGTCGGTGACGCCGATGTTGTTGTCCCATCTCAATATCTCCTGTATGTTGCCGGTGTCGCTCTTGGCTCCGTCGTTGACAAACACCTCGTTGACATCGAGATGGATGCCGCGTGGCAGGAAGTCGTTCTTGATAATCGCCTCGCGCAGGAAGTCGTAGCCTCGCTCAGGACCGTAGCCTCGGAAGGAAGCCTGCACTGCCATCTCTTCCACTGCTTTGTGCATGGCCTGGATAACGGCCGGACACAGAGGCTGGGTCACGTCGCCGATGCCCAAACTGATGACTCGCTGCTTGGGGTGCGCTATCTTGTAGGCGTTCACCTTCTTGGCGATGTCGGCAAAGAGATAATTGCCGGGAAGCTTCAGGAAATGTTCGTTTACTAATGCCATATTCTTATTCTCCTTTTATTATGTATATTTAAGTTTGCCGTAATTTTTGTTCTTCACTCTTCATTCTTCATTCCCCGGCAGGGGAATTTCTCCCTCGAAGGCGAAGGCTGCCGGGCCTGTCATGTAGACATGGTCGTCGGCCTCGCTGTATTCGATCTGGAGTGTTCCGCCATCCATCACTATGTTGCTCTTCCGGCTGGCACGTCCTGTGAGGAAGGCTGCCACAGCCGTGGCGCAGGCGCCTGTTCCGCAAGCCATCGTGATGCCGCTGCCCCGTTCCCATACCCGGGTGCGGATGGTGTCGGCATCGGTGAGCTGCGCGAACTCGATGTTGCAGCGCTGGGGAAAAGCCTCGTTGTATTCGAGCAGCCTGCCGTAATGCGCGATGTCGATGGTGTCGATGTCATCGACAAATGTTACGAAGTGAGGATTGCCCATGCAGACATAGGTGCCTTCGAAGATGCGCTCGTCGGCGGCAAGCACCGAAGGGCCTACGAACTGTTCCTGGTTCTGGAGTAATGGCTTCAGCATGTCTACCGTCACCGATTCCACCTCATTGCCATCCTGAATATGCAGTTTCAGTATCTTGACACCCGAAAGGGTTTCCAACCGAATGGTGTCCTTGCGGGTGAGTCCTTTCTCGTAGAGATATTTTCCGATACAACGACTGGCATTGCCGCACATCATGGCTTCGGAGCCGTCGGCATTGAATATGCGCATCGAATAGTCTGCACGTCTGCCGTCGTGGGGCTTGCCTATGAGAACCAGTCCGTCGCTGCCTATTCCTGTATGGTAAGCACTCCAGGCGATGGCGGCTTTCTCGGGATCGGGAATGTCGTAGAGCTGTGTGTCGACGTATATGTAGTCGTTGCCGGCTCCCTGCATCTTGGTGAAATGAACTGTTCTTCTCATATTGCGTTGTTGTTTGCCTTTTTGTTCTACTTCTTGTTATTGTTTGACTTTTTGTTATGTTATTCGCCGTTTCAATAACTTTTTGTTTCTTTTCGTGTGCAAAGATACGACATTTTGATTTCTTATCCGTAATTTTTCATACAAAATAAATCTAAAAATATACTCATTCTTACAGTTTGCTATATATTGGCAGTGTTTTAATTACAATTTATCATCACCAGAAGCTCTCGCAATGATAGTTTGCTCTTCTTTTCGTGTTTCGTGGTTTCATCTTCGTGCTTTTCTATGGCTTCCTGCTGTCATGATGCAAAACGTCACCTCCTTTATACAGAAAGTAGCACTCCACTCGCGCATACATTATAGAAACTTTCGATTTTTGCAAGTTTTTCCCCACACGCCCTGAAGGGGCAGAAGCTCTTAGCCCAGGGCATCGCCCTGGGTAATTACGGCAGCAAACCTGTCGCCCTGTAAGGGCAAAAGCTTTAAAATACCGGACAATATACAAAGCTTTTGCCCTTACAGGGCGCCTTTCTGATTGTCATTGTACCCAGGGCGATGCCCTGGGCTAAGAGCTTCTGCCCTTTCAGGGCGTGCTGCTTATAGGAGCTTTACCTTTCCAGGGCGTGCTGCTTCTTGAAGCTTTGGGCCTTCAGCCCGTACTTAAACCACTTGCGAAACTTGAGTCAAAGAATTATTCTCCATGAACCTCGCTCAGCATCTTCTCTATGAGGCGGGGAACACCATAACTGTCTATTTCCGACTCGGGAATCCAGATGTAATCGGGAGAAAGGAGAGGACGACGAGAAACATCGAGAAGATAGAAGTCGGCAAGGAGAATGCGATGGGTGAGAACATGCTTCACACCCTGCGACAGAAGACGAAGATGTGCATCAGGCGCACCGCAGTCCAACTGCTGCAATAACTCGGCAGGCGTGGCAGCACGGGTGCCGTCGGGAAGCGAGGCATTGAAAGGCTCCCACAGCCCCTGCCAGATGTCGCCCTCGCCCCTGCGATGGATGGCGGTAAACGCCTGCGAGGAAGACGGCTCCTTACACCTTATATATATATAGGCAAGACGACGCGTCTTGATCTGAAGCTTGCGCTGCTTGACGGGCAACTCCTCTGTCCTGCCGGTGCGGAAAGCCTCACAACTCTCCATCAGCGGACAATCAGAACAACGGGGCGACTGAGGCGTGCACTGCAAGGCGCCAAAGTCCATGATGCCCTGATTGTAGGCTGAGACCTCGGAAGGAGGCAGGAGCGACTGAGCCAAGGCTGCAAACTCCTTCTTGCCCTGCGTGGAGTTGATGGGGGTGGAGACACCAAAGTGGCGCGACAGCACACGATACACGTTGCCGTCCACCACTGCCGCCCTGATGCCGAAAGCAAAGGAGGCAATGGCTGCTGCGGTGTAGTCGCCCACTCCCTTCAGCTGTCTGATGCCTTCGAGTGTGGAGGGAAACTGTCCCAATGCCACTATCTGACGAGCAGCGGCATGCAGGTTGCGGGCACGCGAATAATAGCCCAAGCCCTGCCAGAGCCTCAGTACCTCGTCCTCGCTCGCCGAAGCCAAAGCCTCAACAGTGGGAAACTGGCGCATGAACCGCTCCCAGTATTCCCATCCCTGGGCGATACGCGTCTGCTGCAATATCACCTCGCTCAGCCAGATGGGGTAAGGGTCGGTGGTGTCGCGCCAAGGCAAAGCCCTGCCGTTATCGCGAAACCATGAAAGAATCGCATAAGAAAAAGTTGTATTCGACACCATATCCACTCGATTTTATTTTACTTTCCCCTTACCTTTTTACCCTTTTACTTTTTTACCTTTTTACCTTTAAAAAAACTTACGGCTGGCACAGCAATGCACACACCCTGTCCTGGAAGTGGCGGGCATTGACGGCATGCATGATGCCATTGTTGAGAATGACGAAACACAGGTCGTGCCCGTTGGCTGCCGTACAATAGCCGGCAAGGGTGATGATGCCTGTCAGCGTGCCCGTCTTGGCCCGCACGTTGCCGCTTGCCGAAGTGCCACGCATTCGCTTCCTCAGCGTGCCGTCGATGCCGGCAATGGGCAGCGAAGGACGAAGATGAGGATAGATGTTCTCGTTGCGATAAGCATAACGCAGGAGCAGACACTCCTGTTCGGCACTGAGATAATTGTAGAGCGAGAGGCCCGAGCCGTCGGTCAACTTGCAGCGCGAGGCATCCAGTCCGAGTTTGCGGATGAGCTGTCGCTCCACGCTGCGCGCACTCTTGGCGCTGGCAGGACGGTTGCCCGTAGAGGCTGCTATCTGATAATACATGCTCTCGGCATAGAGATTGTCGCTCTCCTTCATCATCTTCTGCATAATCTGATCCATGGTGTGGAAACGCGTGCACACCGAGAAGGCGCTCTCAGGGCAGCGCTTCACCTGAGGCGTGTCGGCCTCGAGCACGATGCCAGCATCCTTCAGCCTGTCGACGAAACGATCCATAAACCCATCCTTGCGGGCAAAGACCAAAGGCGAGAGCACGGGATTGTCGTCGTCCCAGCACCAGCCCTCGCCCAGAAGGTCGGCGTCCTTCATCGAGCGGTCGGCATAGATGCTGCCACGGATGGTGTCGACGCCCATGTCCTGCAGACTGCTCACAAAAGCCCGCATGTCATCGTTGTTGAATCGCGGATCCATGCCGCCCACGCAGTACACGTCGCCGTAGAGCACGCCTTCCTCTATCTTGCCCGTATACTTGAGCTGCGTCTTAAACTGATAAGAGCCACCCAACCTGTCGAGGGCAGTGATGGCTGTAAGCAGCTTCATCGTGCTGGCAGGACGCATGAGCTGACGCTCGCGATGGCGATAGATGCACGAGTCGGCCTGCAAGTCCCACACCATGATGGCAACCTGCGAAGTCTCGAACATATCGCTCTGCAAGAGACGGTCGAGCCCCTGCCTTACATTCTCGGGCCAAGGCAGGCGCAAGCCGCTGGCTGTGATGGGATCGACAGCCAACGAGTCGGCAGCTAAGGAGTCGGCACAGAGTGTGTCTGCCGCCGCCTCGCTTTCGTCCCTGTCCTCTACTACTTCCTCCTCGCCCGCCACCAAGGGCGCAGCGCTCTTCTTCACGTCCTGTGCTCCTACAGGAAGCGAAAGCATCGCCACCATGCAGAGCAACCAAATATATCTGTATTTCATTCTTTTATCTTGTAATGTTCTTTTTATTTTTTTTCAGGAGTTAAGGAGTTATCGCTCCCTGCGGTCGCTGAGGAGTTAAGACCTTTCCCCAATTCTCTCCGCTATTGCCTTTTTCATTCCCTCCTCGTTGTCGGGCTGAACCGTCACCATGTTGCCAGCTCCGTATTCGATGAGCAGGCAGTGGTCGAGGCCGAAGAAGCACCGTATGCTCTCCACCCTCACCACATCGCACAACGGCACATTGCGGTTCGTGGAGAAACGTCCCTCGTCGATGATAAGGAAGTCCATCTCCTCGTCGCGGTCGATGGGTTTCACACGGCGGATGGTGTACGTGGTATGCAGAATGCGCTCTATCATTCCCACGATGACAATAGCCACCAAGATGCCCAGAATCGCCGTCTTGACCCAAAAGAAATATACGGCCAAAGCCGTGAAAAGCCCCATGCCCAAACGCACGGGAAGCGTGATACGCTTATGAAATGTTCTGTCTGTCATTATCGTTTTCTACAAAAAAACACTGCAAAATTACAAAAAATATGGCTTTTAATGCTCACTTTAAAGATAAATTATTACTTTTGCAAACAATTAGGATAAAATCCATTAAATTAGTTTAAAGTAAACTCAATGGTTTATAAGTATGATTTTCTGATTATCGGTGCAGGAGTTGCCGGTATGAGTTACGCCCTGAAAGTGGCCAGAGCGCATAAAGGTAAAGTGTGCATGATCTGCAAGACATCGCTCGACGAAGCCAACACATCATTCGCACAGGGAGGCGTTGCCTCAGTCACCAACCTCGAAGTGGACAACTTCGACAAACACATCCAGGATACAATGATTGCTGGCGACTACATCAGCGACTACAAAGCCGTGCAGCAGGTTGTCACCAAGGCACCCGAACAGATCAAGGAGCTGGTGCAGTGGGGTGTCAACTTCGACAAGCAGCAGGACGGCAAGTTCGACCTTCACCGTGAGGGAGGACACAGCGAGTTCCGCATCCTGCACCATGCCGACGACACGGGAGCCGAGATTCAGCGCGGACTGATGGAAGCCGTGCGCAGCAATCCAGATATCGACATCAAGGAAAATCATTTCGCTGTCGAGATTATCACACAGCACCACTTAGGCGCACGCGTCACACGCCGCACTCCTTACATCAACTGCTACGGAGCCTATGTGCTCAACCCCGAGACTCAGAAGGTGGACACCTATCTGAGCAAGGTGACAGTGATGTGTACGGGCGGCTGCGGAGCCGTGTATCAGACCACTACCAACCCCGTAATCGCCACGGGTGACGGCGAGGCTATGGTCTATCGTGCCAAGGGAACAGTGGCCGACATGGAGTTCGTACAGTTCCACCCCACAGCCCTCTTCCACCCAGGCGAGACTCATCCTGCCTTCCTCATCACCGAAGCCATGCGTGGCTATGGCGGCATCCTGCGCCTGCCCAACGGCGAGAGCTTCATGGAGAAATACGACAAGCGACTGAGTCTGGCTCCACGCGACATCGTGGCACGTGCCATCGACAAGGAGATGAAGAAGCACGGACTCGACCACGTATGCCTCGACGTCACTCACAAGAATCCCGAAGAGACCAAGCACCACTTCCCCAATATCTATGCCAAGTGCCTGAGCATCGGCATCGACATCACCAAAGACTACATTCCCGTACGTCCGGCAGCCCACTATATGTGCGGCGGCATCAAGGTCGACCTCAACGGCTGTTCGAGCATCAACCGCCTGTATGCTCTGGGCGAATGTTCGTGCACGGGTCTGCACGGCGGCAACCGTCTGGCAAGCAACTCGCTCATCGAGGCTGTGGTCTATGCCGACACAGCTGCCAAGCACAGCATCGAGCATGTCGACGAGTACGACTTCAACGAAAAGGTGCCTGCATGGAACGATGAGGGAACACTGACCAACGAGGAGAAAGTGCTCATCACACAGAGCGTCAAGGAAGTGGGCGAATGCATGAGCAACTACGTGGGCATCGTGCGCAGCGACCTCCGACTGAAACGTGCCTGGGACCGACTCGACCTGCTGTACGAGGAGACCGAGAACCTCTTCAAGCGTGTCAAGGTAAGCAAGGAGCTCTGCGAGCTTCGCAACATGATCAACGTGGGTTATCTCATCACCCGCATGGCGATAGAGCGCAAAGAGAGCCGTGGTCTCCACTACACCATCGACTATCCCGTCCACGCCTACGACAAGAAATAAGCTGAGGAGTTTAAGCTGCTCGGGGAAGTTAGAGAAGTTCCTCTAACTTCTGAATCAACGAGACTCTACACCATTATATATAGGGGGCGAGACTGCAAAGTGCAGTCTCGCCCCTAATTTGTTTTTACAACACCGCAACTGACACAATTCACCCATATCTATTGTTTTGTCACACCGCCTCGTTTTTGCAGCACGATTATCTTCATTTCGTCACAATAAACATACGTTTTATAACAAAGCGTAAGATAATTAGGCGTAAGAAATACAATTTTTCCTGTATTTTCTTGCATGTTTTAAAACATTTAACTACCTTTGCAGCACATTTATTTGACATTCGTTAATATGTACGAGGGTGAGACGAAAGACAATATAATGTTCACATAGAGAATATTTATACTATTAATTTTCCCTCTAAAGAGATTATCAACATGAAAAAGAGAGTTTTGAGCCTTGCTCTACTCTGCTGTTTTGCCCCCCCATTTGGGCTTATTCATGCAGCCGAGACTGAGCAAGCAGAATTCTTGGTTTTAAAGATGGCCGACTCCAAGACGGCAGAGTTCAAGTTAAGTACGCGACCCGTCATCGCTTTTTCCGAAGACAAGTTGCAGATTACATCCGATGAGATTTCCACCGACTATCCTCAGAGCGATGTAACCGAGTTTTATTTCACAGCCATTTCCACAGGCATTGAGGAAAAGGTAAATCCTTCCACCATGAGTTTTAGTTACACCGACAACGCCACGATCCGCATCAGCGGTTCTGCGGCTGGCGAAGCTGTGCTCTACGATGCCAACGGCAAACTGCTACAGCGACAGAAGGTAAGCGGCGGAAACGCTGCCATCAATGTTGCCTCTTACGCACCGGGTGTGTACATTCTGAATCTGACCAACGAACATTCCTTTAAAATCATCAAGAAATAATGAAGAAAACTTTACTTTTATTCACATGCCTTCTTGCCTTCATAGCCATGCCTGTTCTGGCACAGCAGAAAACAGTCAAGAAGCGCGTTACCTTTCAGCTCATCAAGAAGCGTGGCGCTGATGCTGCCGTAGCTGGCAAAAGAAAAGCTGCCGCAGCCGCACAGGCTGTCACCAATATCAACAACAGTGTGCTGCTGGCTTACTATCCTGCTGCCGGCTCAGGAGTAGAAGGATACGAAAACTACTACTTGGTTCTTTCTGACAAGGAAGATGTAAGCTACGATGCCAACGAAGGCCAGATCAAAGCCAAAAGCGCTGCTGTAGCCGAACTCGACCTTTATGCGCCAGAAGGAACAGGCATCGACCTGCCTGCAGGAACCTTCGCTGCCTCTGAGGGCAACTTGTACTACAATCCCGATCTTACTTACGTGGAGAACTTCGACGACAATGGCAACAGCGACGGTGGTGTGGACATAGCAAGCGACATCAACGTGAGCAAGGCAGAGAACGACGGAATCGTAACCTACACGCTCTCGTTCAGCGATGCCAACGGTACACAGTATTCATACGTCGGCGAAATGCAATTCAACAATATGTCAGCGGGAAGCTCTGACGTATATCCTCAGATTTCGACAGACATCAACACCACGTTCCATGGCGGTATCGGCTACTATTACGGCAACCTCATGGATTCTAAGACCGGCAACATGGTGCTCAACCTCTACGACGGAGAGTACGACACCGGGACTGGCGGAATGACAGGCAAGGGACACGACCTCGTCATCAACCTCTACAACCGTCTCTTTGGCGATCCTAAGACTGCCACTGTCGTGCCAGGCACCTATACCGTAGCACGCAACTTCAAGGTAGAAACTTTCTTCCCTGGTATGGAAATCGACTACAACGGCATGACTGTCGTAATGGGAACCTACGTGAAGCGCCGCAAGGCCGTGACAGGAATGGACACCGACTACGACTACTGCTACATCACCAACGGAACCATCACCATCGCCGACGGCGAGAAAGAGGGAACCTACGACATTACCGTAGACTGCACCACCGACCGCGGACACAAGGTGACAGGTACAGCCAAGGGCATCTCGTTCATCTACTACGACAAGTCGGAGAAAGACGACAAGGACGTTGACTCCAACCTCGAGGAGGATGTGCATCTCAAGTTCGACCGCGTGGAGAAGTCACGCATCTACTCGCTCGGTGTGCAGAACGGAGTTCAGGTGTTCTCTGTCGACCTCGGTTCGCCAAGCGGCAAGGACGACCAAGACTATACAGGCGATCAGGACCTGCTGCGCATGGAATTCCAGGCAGCAGAAGGCAGCCAGTATCTTCCCGAAGGCACCTACACCCTCATGGAGGAAAGCCATCTGTGGACCAACATGTATGCTCCATTCATGATGACACGTGGCTACTTCTACGACAACGGCGAACGCACAGGAACACGCTACCATCACTTCCGCAAGAACCCCGACGTATCCACCCGTCTGCAATGGGTAGTTGACAAGTGGGCTACTGTCTACTCAGGAACCGTGGGTGTAAGCAAGACCGACGACACACACTACAAGTTCGTCATCAACCTCTTCGACGGCAAGGGCTTCCAGATTACGGGCGAGTTCGACAAGGAGATGGAATACAATTACGAACCATCTTCCATCACTGGCATCGAAGGCATCAAGGCCGACTTTACCGGCAAGACTGAGATCTACTCTGTTGGTGGACAACTCATGCAGACCATCGACGGCACCAAGGCTGCCAGCACAGCCAACCTGCCAAGCGGCATCTATATCGTAAAATCAAACAACAAAACCACTAAAATCGTAAAGAAATGAAAAAGTATATAGTTACAGCAGCACTCTGCCTCGCAGCAGTGCTCCCCACATTCGCACAGACAAGACGCGTGATGACCGTTCAACAGAAGGACGGTACAACCCAAGTATATAAGGTAAACAGCATAGAGAACGTCACCTTTACCGACGAGGCTCTCGCAACCCTCAACAACCAGTGGGCATACAACGACAACGTGAAGGATCTCAGCAAGGTAACCATGCTGGATGCCAACGGCTCATACGAGTTCGCACTCTATGACAGCGACAGCGACACCAAGCCTGTATTCGAACTGACCATTCCACAGAGTCTCATGGGTCAGAAGATTACTCTTGGTTCTGACGACGCTCAGGACGTAAAGGTGGCTTACAATGGCGAGACTCCTAAGCTGACTGGTACGCTTCAGGCTCGTTTCGACAAGAGTAAGAAGAACGTCACCATCACACTTGATGCAGAGACTGCCGACTACAGCGACCTGCGCTGCAAGTGGACCAACGGCGCATTCACCCAGATTTATTCTGCCACCAACAGCATCAAGACCACCAATGTGAACGACGTGAAGACCTATGACGTTGCTTCTGCCCTCGTGCTCAACCCAGCCACTGTAGGTGCGGCAACAACCTTCGCCTTCGGTGATGTCAAGGCTACCACAGCCGACGGTTTGCTGGCTGGCAAGATTGGCGTTGCTGTAAGCATCTCGGCTTCCAAGCTCTACAATGGAACCATCGACCTGGCTGCCGATGCCGACAGCTACACTCTGAAGTACATCGACTACGCCACACGCGTCACCTACGAGAAGGTAAAGGCCGGCACCATCACCACCGCAAAGGACAAGGACGGCAAGCTCTACATCAAGATCAACGCCACCTTCGATGACAACCGTACCATCGAGCTGGAGTATTGCGGTGCAACCACAACTGTAGAGAGCCTCGACGGAATGACTCCTGCTGTGGTAAGCAACAGCTACAAGTATTACAATGCTGATGGAGATGTTGCAATAAACAGGATAATTGGGCAATCTTACTATAAGGAATATAAAGGAAACACAACATTCTACTTTATCCCAAAAGATGGTTCTAAAACAGATTCCTCTAACAGAGTAGAACTGAAAGTAAGTTCTGACCTCATCAATGCTGGAGAGATCCAACTTGCTTCTTTGGCGGCCAATACTTCTACATCAGTGTTTGACTTAAAACTCAATAGTTCTTATATGCTACTTCAATCGTATGCAGCTGGTCATGGATATGGAAATACACCTAACAATGGAACTTTAACCATTACAAAAGATGAGTCTGGAAATTATACCATTTCACTTGATGTAAGAAACAAGTATTCAAACAACTATACCGAAAATGGAGGTGATAACACTCGATTAGTCCTTGACTTCAAAGGTTCTGTTGAGAAATATTAATTAATACTTTTTATAGTGAGAACCATTCCCTATAATTATCATACACACTAAGAAAAGAAATGAATAAGAAAGCCATTCTTATGGCATCATTCCTGCTTGTCGGCAGTTTCAGCTTTGCGCAGAAGCTGTCGCCAAGCACAAGCATGATGCTTCACGAAGCAAAAACAGCACAGAAGAAAGCCAAGGCAGCAAATGCCACCCCACAGACTGTCAGCGCATTCATCACCGTCAAGTCGCAGGATGCCATTGCCAAAATAGAAGCTCTGGGAGCCAAAGTGAACTCGCGCATCAGCGAGACACTCGTCACTGCCGACATGCCCCTGTCTGCCATCGAACCTGTTTCCAATCTCGATGAGGTTGTTTCGGTTTCGGTAGGTACTGAGGCCAAACTGCTGATGGACAACGCCCGCAAACTGTTGGGTGTAGACGAATGTCACCAAATGACAGAGAATAACGGTCCCTACACCGGCAAAGGCGTAGTCATCGGTATCGTGGACAACGGTTTCCAGTACGACCATGTAGACTTTCTCAATGCCGACAAGAGCGACACTCGCATCAAGCGCGTATGGGACCAGCACGGCACTGGCAATGCTCCCGAAGGTTTCGGCTATGGAGCTGAATACAAAACCACAGCCGAGATAAGAGCTGCCAAATATGACCTGACCAGTGGCTTCCATGCCACCCACGTATCGGGCATTGCCTCGGGCAGCGACAAGAGCACACCTTACTACGGAGTGGCTCCCGATGCCGACCTCGTGTTCGTGAGCTTCAAGAGCACCAATGCACAGATTGTAGACGGCATCAAGTATGTGTTCGACTATGCCAAGAGTGTAGGAAAGCCTGCTGTTGTCAACATCAGCCTCGGCTCACACATGGGTCCTCACGACGGCAGCTCCGACACCGATCTCTCGTTTGCCAACCTGGTTGGTCCGGGCCGCATCATCGTTGGTGCCGCAGGAAACGAAGGTCTTGACAAACTGCACGCCAGCAAGACCTTTACCGCCACCAACAAGCAAATGAAAACCATGTTTGCCTATGGCAGCGAGCAGGACAACAGTTCCTACAAGCAGGCTTACGTCGACATCTGGGGCGAGAAGAACTCTAAAATCTCTGTCAAGGCTGTTGTTGTAAACACGCTCAACGGTAAGATTATCGCATCTTCTGACGAAGTTTCCAACGATGGTACGAAAGAAGTGAACTGGGTTGCCCCCGACGGCAGTGGCGTAGTGGTTCAAGTAGGTTTGTCGCTCCAGGAAAATCCTGTCAACGGTCGCACCAACGTGCTGCTCATGAGCCGTGCCACTTCCATCAACACAGGCTTTGCCATCGGTGTTGTGGTGACTGGCGAGGCTGGCAAGACCGTACACATGTGGAACAATGCCTCCTCTGGCGAGTTCACCAGCTTCAACAAGCGTGGCTGGACCGACGGCGACACCAACTGCACAGTAGGCGAGCTGGGCGGCGAGAGTCCTGATGTCATCTCTGTTGGCTCATTCAACTCGAAGGTACAGTACCAGCCCATCAATTTGCAGGGCACAGAAAATGCTTTCGGCCTCAACGAGGAACTCATAGGCAAGTTTCTGGAGCACTCAGCCTTCTCAAGCTATGGTCCTACCGCCGATGGTCGCGTCAAACCCGACGTAACAGCTCCTGGCTGCATCATCGTATCGGCAGGTTCAAGATATTGCTCAGGATGGAGCGACGACAGCAATGTCATTGCCCGCACTGGCAACGATCTCTATACCAACGACGTAGGTACTTCTATGGCTTCGCCTTACGTGGCAGGCTGCGTAGCTCTCTGGCTGCAGGCCAACCCCAACCTGACACCTAAACAGGTGCTCGAAGTCATCGGCAACACAGCTATCGTGAACGACGATTATATGCCAACAGGACAAACCTTCCCCAACAATACATGGGGCTATGGCCGTATCAATGCCATCAAGGGTCTGAAGCAACTGCTCGGCACAACAGGCATCGATGATGCCAAGACCACTGAGTCTATGTACCGCATCATAACCGACCGCCAGGCTCGCACCGCCACATTCTTCATTGGCAGCGACAAGGGTCAGGCTCGTGTAGCCGTCTACAACCTCACTGGTCAGTTGATGTATTCTGCACCTATCAACAGCAACGGCGAGACCATCAGTCTGTCAAGCCTGCCCCACGGCGTGTATGTATTCAAGCTGACACAGGGAAGCAACACACAGACCATCAAGTCGACATTGTAATCTCTCAGTCTGAGATAAATCTATCCAACAGGAGGGTGTGTCATAAATCCATGACACACCCTCCTTTGTTTTACGCAGAGTAAACAAAGGTTGCAGTTATTAATACAGAAGGAGGGATAAAAAGACAAATCAAAGAGAAAAGACATTTTTCTTCTGAATGACAGCAAAAAACACAGGGCAAAGTGACGACCCTAAACATACCCTTTTATGTTTATGCCGTCACAAAAGTAAAAAAAATCAACAAGTAGCTAAAAACACACGATTTGAACAACAGATGTTTTTATTGCTGCAGACTTCATTTTGGGCAGGAATTAACCATGAAAAAATAATCACCCAACTGGGAAAAAATTATTTCCCAGTTGGGTGATTATTTTAATCCAGTTGGGGCGTCCAAATGTTAAAAGTGAATTTCTTACGAAAAATCTTGATATAAAATTTGGTGGAAAGCCATAATTTGTCTATTTTTGCAGTATACAATTTCACAGAACATTATGGCGTTGCCAAGTCATACCGAGAAGTTATGTGGGCGACATGAGCTAACAACGGTTAGCCCTTTTAGAGACAGGGAAAGCAAACATATTGTCTTAACATTAAAAATCTTGTCTTATGGAAAATTTGAACCTTGGTCGCTTGGGACGACTTGATGATCCCAACCACTTGATCCTGCCTGTCACTATAGAAGATGGCGACAGAATAGTTGTTCTACCCTCAGGTAACGTTGTGCATCTGGTGGAGAAGCAACGCTTAGGTGTCCACCTCAACTCTATCAGACCACGACGCCCTGTTTCCGCAGGCATCGTTTTGAGAAACTGTCAGAAATACATGCCTCAACCGCTCTCTGCACAAACGGTAATGGGAGTGGTACGCCGCAGCGAAATCAGCAAGCTGCGAAACAAAGGAGTCATCGTGCAGGTAGTGGGAAAAGTCTCCACTGTGTTGCATGACTTCCGCTTGCAACAAGATACGACTGCAGCATATAGTAGAATCATCAAACCTGCGACGTTCAAGAAGTCTTCTTGGCAAGTCAACCACTCCAAATCCAGCAGAAGCATATCAGCATGTTTGGAAGGAGCCGTCTTTTCGGCTAAGGGTATGGGAGACGACCTTTATTTCGTGCAATACATAAAGAATGAACAGGCCAGCATAAAACGTGCCGAACGTGAACTGAAAGAACGGAAGAAACGGCTGAACAGATTTGTGAAGGAGCACCAAAATGCCACCAACTCTGACTCTTCAGAGGAGAAAACATCACAGCCCTGCTGCCGTTTCCACCGCTGCGTCAATGAAAAAGAACTGGCACTAAGCCTGAAAGACATCTACGAGATGTACTTCAAGAGCCCCGTACGGAAAAAACTCCTCAGCAATTATGACTCCGTGAGCGATTTCACCGCCATGCTCTACATCATACTGGTGGGATGCGGCGTGGTGATCAACAAGCAGGCCACTCCCTTCTGCGAATTTATCAACCTGCAAGTATGGGCACTCGATGCTACAAGCCGAACCATGCGCAACCACCTGAACCAACTGTTAGGCGGCAGCCAAGACGCAGAAACCTTCAAAATAGAAGGCATACGCAACGAAAAACTAAAGCAGGATTTCCAAAATCTGAAACGCTGTTTCCAAAAATCATCTTTCTACAAAGGAATCAGCGAGCTGTTGGATAACAAAGAATAATTCGCCAACAACCAGTCATACAGACACATACAGCACTCTCCATATAAGGAAGCCCCGACAAGGCTTCCTTATTTTTTCCATACCACAGTCCATACTTTCCATACCAAAAATCTTGTCTATATTATGCCTACCTTTGCAGTGCAATCCAGAGATAAAAAGTCGCTGCAGAGGCAAAGAGTCCGAGGAGAGCAAAGAGTTCTTACACATTATTAATTATTAAAACTTAAGATTATGATTAAATTAAATGCTAAGGAAACTATGATTTCCATTGGAAAGTATGCTGGCACTTATCGCTATGTTCTTTCACCCATGTTGTACACAACATTGCCAGCCAGTAAAGTAATCGAAGAAGCTGTTGTGCGCAGCGGAATCAGCAAGGGCACCATCACCGCGGCCTATCAGGCCATTGGCGACACCCTGGCAGCCTGGGCAACAGAGGGACACGGTGTTACCATTCCCGGTCTTGGAATCATGCGCTTCGGACTTCGTGCCGACAGTGTGGAGAAAGCCGAGGAGGTGGCAAGCCACTTGATCACCAGCCGCCGTGTACTCTTCATCCCGTCTGTCGAAATCAAGAACGAGCTCGCCAAGATGGGCGTCAGCATCACCTGCTACGACCGCAACGGCAAGAAGGTGAAGATTGTGAACGCGCAGACCAACAAGGTGGAAGACGGAAACGACGACACCGATGACAAGGACACCACCAATCCAGGCACAGGTGACACCACCAATCCAGGCACAGGCGGAAATCCATCCGAAGGTGGCAGCACTGGAGGAAGCGACGCAGAATAACGACAGCGTATGAGAAGACTCAAGATACTGCTCTTCGTGGTTCTAAGTCTGACGGCAACACAAAGTCATCACAGTATGAGAAGTATTTCATTATTAATCATCCACTGCTCTGCTGTCCGTCCTGGACAGCAGAGCTCTGCCAAGGACATCGACCTTTGGCATCGTCAGCGGGGATGGCGCATGATAGGTTATCACTATGTCGTCCGTCGCAACGGAACCGTGGAGAAAGGAAGAACGGAAGAAACGACAGGAGCCCACTGCGTAGGACACAATGCCCACAGCATCGGCATCTGCTATGAAGGAGGGCTGGACGCAAACGGCAAACCCTGCGACACTCGTACGCCACAACAGAAAGTGGCACTGCGAAAGTTGCTTGCCGAGCTGCGCAAGAAGTACCCCTCGTCGGTTATCCTGGGGCATCACGACCTCGACACCAAGAAGGCGTGTCCCTGCTTCAGTATTTCTGAATACGCTGATTTGCAGCCCTGAGGCGCAAGTCAAATCTATCAAACAGGAGGGAAACAGATTTGTTTTCCTCCTGTTTTTATGCTCTTACCTTTCTCTAACCAACCTACAGCCCGTGCTGCAATTTCAACAACTTTATATTATTCACCGCCTCAATGAATAGATGGTCAAAATCATACTCTTGACCGTCACTTAATTGTTTCATTATCTAAAAAAGCCTCCTAAAGGAGCGAGTTTCTCGGATTTTATTTGTACTTTTGCCATACCATTCAGAGTTTTATTTGTCTTTTATTGCAACACGAAGATAAGTAATATTTCTGGCATGGCAAGCCCCGAGCAACATATTGTTGCTCCTGCTCTGATAAAATAGTTTCAATGATCGTGTTGCGGAAATAAGAGTGAAACAACTAAAAGAAAATGAAGGAATAGAGCGCAGTTTGTTGCTCGCAATGGCTGTTATAGCGGGATTGACCGTGGCTAATTGCTATTACAACCAGCCTCTTTTGGAAATGATACGTCACGACATAGGAGTGAGCCAACATGAGGCAAACCTCATAACCGTTGTCACACAAATAGGCTATGCACTTGGGTTGTGCTTCCTTATCCCTATGGGCGACCTATACTCACGCCGTCGCATAATTGTTGTGAACATGACCGTTGCAGCCATAATGGCCATTGTCATTGCTGTTGCCCACAAGGTGTGGCTTATTTGGGGAGCCTCTCTATTGTTGGGAGCCTGTTCCGTTATTCCACAATTTTTCATACCGATTGCAGGACAATATTCCGAGAAGAAAAACAAAAGCAGGAATATGGGTATCGTCCTGTCGGGATTGCTAACCGGTATTCTCGCATCGAGAGTGGTTAGCGGTTATGTTGGAGAATGGTTGGGTTGGCGCGAAATGTTTTTCATCTCAGCTTTTGTGATGGTGCTGTGCATGGCTCTTACGCTCAAGATTATGCCACAGATAAAGAGCAACTATGTGGGCACATATAGGGGCTTGATGGCCAGTGTATTCAATATAGTGAGGAGCAATGGGCACATACGCCTTTATGCCATGCGTGCCGCCTTTAGTTTTGGCAGCATGATGGCCATTTGGTCGTGCCTTGCCTTTAGGTTGGCACAAGCTCCGTTCTTTTCTGGTAGCGAGATGGTAGGAACGTTGGGACTGTGCGGCATAGCCGGGGCCATTGCGGCAAGCGGTGTGGGCAAACTCGTGAATCGCTGGGGCATCAGAAAGATGAGTATTTATGGCGCGTGCCTGCAACTTGTGGCGTGGGCTGCGGCCTGTCTGTTTGGCGACACATTCATAGGGCTTGTTGTAGCCATCATCTTGGTAGATATAGGCTTGCAATGTCTGCAACTTAGCAATCAGAGTGGCTGCATTCAGGAGATGCCTCAGGCCTCCAACAGAGCCAACACCATATTTATGACTACCTATTTTATAGGCGGTTCCTTTGGCACCTATTGTGCCGGACTGGCATGGACACACCATGCATGGACGGGAGTGTGCGCTGTGGGAGCAATCCTGGCTGCAATCTCGCTATGTATAACATGCTTTAATGGGAAGAGAATTTAAGTCTTGGCAATCCTAAGCCTCCACGACCTACACTATTTTTGATATTTTGTACACCTTATTATATATATGAGGGTGTGTCATAAAGTCAGTCCTTTACAGTTTTAAGGCACGGATTACACGGATTACACGGATTTTTTTTAGAGAGATGATAATCGCTTTACTTATATTAGCACTATAAATCCGTGTAATCCGTGTAATCCGTGCCTTATCTATATCCAAAGAAGCTTATGACACACCCTCATTTTTTCACTTCGCTATCTTCCCGAAACATCCTTATCTCGTCAGTGAGAACTTGACGCTCAGACCGAAGTCCTGCGTGGTGGTGGGATAACTGCTGCTCGAGAGCAGAGGAGTGTTGGTCTGACGGTCGTAATAGAAGCTCATGGTGAGGAGACGGTTGAGGGTATAATCGGCCGAGAAACTCAGCTTGAGCGCCTTGTTACCGCTGCTGGCACTGCTCACCATAGAGGCTATGTCGCGCACGATGGCAGCCTGACGGCGGAAGCTGAAATCAAGACGCAGGTTGAGGTTCTGGTTGGTTCCTGCGTTGCTGTTGCTGGAAGCCGCGCTGTTCTGGTTCTTGTTCTTTCCCTTCGACTTGATGGCTCGCTTTCCCCTGCCGAAAAGGCTGAGGTTGTTGAGACGATAGCCCATTCCTACGACCCAGTCCTTGCTGAGCGCCTCGTTCACCTGCACACTCGTCATGCTGAGACTCAACACGCGCGTCTGACGATACTCAGCCTTGAGCGTCATATTGTTGTTGAACGTCATGTCGACACCCATGAGCGGCGAGAACGACTCGTTGATGCTTACCTGCGAGATATTGAACATGCTGCTCGGTGTGATGCTGCCTGTCGCCGTGTCGTCGATGAAGCCTATTCCGTTCATATACTCCTGGAAGGTGCTGTAGGTGTTGTAGCTTCCTATGGCAAAGATGCTCTTGTAGGAGTGATTGATGTTGATGCTCTTGAAGTGGTCGCGCAGCCATGGCAGCTTGCCCAGTCCGCTGTAACGGACAGTCCAGTTGGGCAGCAGACGGCTGAGTGCGGGGAAGAGCGAGAGCGACGAGCCTCCCATGCTGGTATAGGCATCGAGGAACGCCGGAATCATCACGTCGCCGCTGTACTTGTTGACAGGCGTGCGCGAAGCATCAAACTTGCCTCCTGCCAGAGCCGACCCTGCCGGATAGACAGCGTCGGCATAGCGCGCCTCCACCTTGTTGCGGTAAGACTCGAGCGAGTTGACAAACTTCTCGAAAGTCTTGCTCTTGTAGCCGCTGCTTGCCGAGCCCATTCCCTCGAAGGCAGAGCCTATCGAGATGGTTGTCATGGTGAAGGTTCCACTTTCTGTGGTGGGCGTTCCCTCATACATGTACTGCATGCTCTTCTGCACAGTCTTGGTGCGCGAGGCGTTGAGGTCTATCTTGAAATTCCTTATCGGTTCGAGTGTCATGCGCAGCTGCAGGTCGTTAGTGGTGCTGCTGGCAGCAGGTGTGGCGATGGTGTCGTTCACCAGGAGCCAGTCGTTGCGTCTTGCCTTGTCGATATAGCTGTCGTCCACCATACCGAAGGCGAAGTCGAGGCCTGGGGAGAGCACTCCCTGCTTGGTCTGTCCGAAGGCGTCGCCGATGGTGGGCAGGAATCCTGGCAGCGTGAGTTGATAGTTGTTGCGATAGGTGAAGCTGATGTTGCGCACCATCATGGCCGTGCGTGCCACAGCCTGCATGGTCTTGTACCAGCCTTGGTTCTCGAGTGGTTCCTTCGCCAGCACGGTGAGTTTCACCTTGGTGGCTGTGTCCACCTTCGAGATGAGTTTTATCTGGTTGGCGTTCACCTTCTTGTATTTCAACTGCATCACCTTTCCGTCCTCAGTCTTGGCGGTAACGATGAGTCGCTTGCTGTTCTTGCCGTGGTTCACCTTGATGACGGTGTCGGGCATGAGCACCACTTCCTTCTCGAAGGCACGCCGGTTCTTGGGCAGTGCTTTCTTCTGCTGCTCTGCCTTCTTGTTCTGCTTGCTCCGCCATTGTTTCTCAGCCTCATCGGGGTCTTTGCCGGCAGCCTCGGCTTCCTTTCTCACCTTCTGCAACTCCTGTTTCTGTCGCTGTGCCTCCTGTTTCTGCTTGGCTTTATCCTGCTTCTTGCGCTGAAGTTGCGATTTCGACGGCTCGCGGTCGAAGCGCTGGTTAGCCTTCTTGAGGAAGGGCACGTGGTTGTAGAGTTTCACCAGGTTGAACGATCCGTTGAGTGTCACGTCACGGTTGGTGTTGATGGTATTTCCGTAGTTGTTACCATCCTCGTCGTCAGTTCCCTTGTTCCAGGAATAGGTCGAGTTGTAGTTGGCGTCGGCGTTCATCCAGTCGAATACGGGCAGCAAGTTGAGCGGCAACTGATAGGATGCGGTAAACGTCTGATTGTAGTCGAGCGGTGTACCGAGGTGCTTGATGCTTGTCCACACCGAGTCCTTCCAGGCATGATACTGGTCGGGATAGAGGTCTTTGTTGACAGGTGTGTAAGGCTCCTCTATCTGTGCGTGTGTGGCGCTTCGGAAGTTGGCGTGCAGGTTCTTGGTGAGGTCCCAGCGCACGGCGAACTCTCTGTTCCAGAGGAACTGCTGGCTGAACGAGAGCGGCAGCTGCGTGTTCTCTGTCGACTCCATGTCGCGCTCCTGCAGCTCGTAGTAGTTGCGCGTCATCTCGGTGTTGAACGCCACATTCTGCGGCAGCCAGTTCAATCCGAATCGCTTCAATATGTCGAGCCACTTGCTGCGGTTCTTTATCTTCTTGAACGGTTCCCACGCCTTGTAGACCGGTGTCCACGAATAGTCGAGCGCTCCACGCCAGTTGTCCTCTTTCTCGTAAACGGTGGTCTCGCCCGTTGTGCGCTGGTGCGAGTGGCTGTAGGAGAAGGAGAAGTTGGCAGGGTCGTATGGCATGGGGTGACGCTTGGTGGCGATTCCTACCCTTGCGTTTGAGATGGAGAAGTTGGTATTGGTGACCTTTGTCACGGCGATGCTCTCTATGGAGTCGCGCTCGTGTCGCGATCCAGCCGCGTCGAGTGCGTCCTTGAGCTCCATGTCGGTGTCCATCGGGTTGTACTTGGGCGAGGTCTTCTCCTTGGTGATGCTGTAATATAAAGGTATGCTCACCTTGGCCTTGTCGGGGAAGAACTTTCCGAGCTCGAGGTTGGTGGTGACGCTGTACGAGCTGTAGGTGTCGGTGGATCGGCTTGCCACTCCGTCCTCCAGACCGCCGAATCCCTCGCTCTGATATTTACCTGTGGCGTTGACGCTTCCCAGGTCAGAGAGCTGCACATTGAGGTTTCCGTTGGCAGCCCATCCGCCCTTGCTGTTGTGGTCGAGCAGACGCAGCTCGTTGACCCACACCTCCACACTCTTGATCTCTCCGGCATTGTTGCGCACGCCTATCATCATGGTTTTCACCTCTCCGAGTGTAGGATTACCCATGATGGTGATCTTGTTGTTGGGATGGTTGGAGTCGTAGGCCGAATAGGGTGCCGAGAAGGAAGCCATGCCTTGCGACTTGGCCTGGTTGCGCGCCTTCTTGAGTGCGGTGAAGACGGTGAGCGCCACGTCGAGCATGTTCTCCTCGGGCCACACGGCACGACAGTCCTCGTAGCTGTATCGGCTGTAGTTGTTGCGTGCCGGTGTGAGCTTCAGCGGTATTTCGTACTCGTAGTAGTTGTTCTTGTAGTCGCTTCCCAGACGAATGAACACCGAAGCTTGGTTGTCCTGCAGCGAGGTGACGTCCTGCTCCAGGGCGTTGGCGTGAACAAACATCTGCATGCGCTTGTACTGTCGCAGGTCGAGGGTGGTGTTCTTGTACACCGCCTTGGCCTCGCCCGTACTCAGGTTCTTGGCCACGAGGCTGAGCGACTGCTCGTTGGCCTCCACGAGCTGTGGCTGCGTGGGGTCTTGCTCGCGCTGTACGCCCGGTGGCAGCACGTAGTTGACAGGTGTCTTCTCGGCATTCTCCTCTATGCTCACCGCACTGGCCTCGAGCGTGCCGCTGTTGGCAGCGCCCAGCAGCTGGTCGTAGGTTCTCCACTCGCCCCTTACCAGGTCGAGTGTGCCGAAACGCAGCACGATGGGCTTGCGGAAGTTGGTGAGGAACATGCGCATGAAGCGTATGCTGGAGAAGTCGTTGATGTTGCCTTCCTTCTTCTCGTACTGGTCTACGGGAATGCGGAACTGATACCAGGTGACGGTGGGCTTGCTGCCGTCGCGCAGTGTGGGCGTGTAGCTTCGCTTGTCGACGATGAAGTTGGAGCCCACCTGCAGGTCTTCAGGTCGTATGCTCACGTGATACTGATAGTATTTCTCGTATTCGTTGAGGGTGAAGTCCTGGTTGATGTCCTCCACGTCGGGCGTCGACTTGTAGGAAGTGTCGTAGCTCTCGGTGCGGCTGTCGCTGTCGGGCGAGTTGCCCTGTGGGTTGTTGATAAACTTGTATCTGTACAGGATGGGTGCCTTCATCTGGTCCCAGTCGCTGCCACGGTAGTAGTGGTAGTCGTCGCGAGCAGGGTCATTGTAAATGCTGTCGAACACCGCCTGGTTCACCTTGCCCTGTATCTGGCTGAGGTAGGCGTTCTTGTAGTAGTCGCGTTCCTCCTCGTCGTTGAGTCCGTTGAATCCCACGTCCTGCAGTGCGCGGCTTCCCTTCGTGGTGGCGAAGGCATAGGTCACGGTGCTCTGTGCGGGAATTTTTCCCCACTGTGTGTAGGTGAAGTTTGACGTTCCGTCCACGGGCATTCCGCTCTCATAGAATTTCTTTCCGTCGCGCAGGATGTCCTCGCTTATCTCGCCGAGGTTGATATAGAAGTCGCCGCCATACTGGGCAGCGTCGGCCTGCTCGCGCGAGTAGATGAAGGGGTCGAGCATCCAAAACTCGATGTACTCCACGTTGGCCTGCTCGAAGTCGTTGGTGTCGAGTTTGCGCATCATGCCTCCCCAGTTCTGCTGTGGCATGGCGAGGGTTCCGTCGGGCTGCAGGTCGGGGTTGAAGTTGTAAGGACCTGGCTCGGCAGGATAGTAGGCGAGGTTGAGCACGCTCAGCGTGTTGGTGGCTCCGCTGTAGGAGCTTTGCTGGCGCAGTGGGAAGAGCTCGCGCACATAGACCTCACGCACATAGTGGTTGGACAGCTGTGCCAGGTCGCTCTTGATGTGTCCTGGTGTGAGCGAGCTGCCCCGTCGTGTGAAGAGCGGGTCGATGGTGTACCAAGCCAGACGGCTGCGTCGGAATCCGCTGGTCAGCCCCGTCTTGTCGTTGTAGTCCTGACGGAAGTTTGACGAGGGCACACTGGAGAGCACCCACGATGTGGGCGACATGACGTCGATGGTGTTCTTGGTGTTCTCGAAGTCGTCGAGATAGGATGCGTTGTCCTGCGTTCCGCTGGCCTGTCCGGCAAAGAGTTTGGCAAACTCGCCTGTGAACGAGATGTAGGATGGCTGCGTGAGGTGCAGGAACGGTATTTTGTCGAGCATGTTGGTGAGCCACTGGCTCTCGCGTTTCCAGTTGAGGTTGAAGCCCACGAGGGTGTTTCTGAGAGGCTCTGCGCCCATAGTCACCTTGGTGGTGAGGGCCTGTTCGGTGAGGTGCTGCAGGGTTCCGCTGATCTGGAAGTTCTTCGAGAAGTCGTACTCCCAGTTCACGCCAAACATGGTTTTGCGCATCTGTCCGTAGTCGGTGTTGCTCTCGAGCGACACGTTGACGGGTGTTCCAGCGTCGATGATGCTTTGGTTGAGGATAGTCACCTCGCCGGCATTGTAGTCCACCGCGTAGTCGGAGCCTTCGGTGAGGGTCACACCTCCTGCCGTGACGAGCACCGAACCCTGTGGCACGTTGTATGCGCCTAAGGAGATGACGTTGGCGGAGGTTCCGCGAAACTGTCCCACGAGTTGAAATTTGTTCTTCTCGGCTATCTGCTTCGCCACGGTCTTGGTGCTGTCGTAGAGTTCGGTGAAGGCGTACTTTTTCGCCACCTCGTCGGCGATGCCCTTGCCCTTGAGATAGGTGTAGAGATAGCTTCCGAAAGGCTCGGCCTTGGGGATGAAGACGCGTCCTTCCGATACGGTGTAGCCAGCCACGTAGTCGTAGTAGCCGTTGCTGTGGGGATTGTTGTTGTTGTCGAGTCGGTCGGCTCCCAGCACCTTGATGATGGGCTGGTCTTTCACCTTCGCCTCGGGAATGTAGTTGAGGTAGACGCCCGTAGAGTCGCTCTGATACTTCACGTCGAGTCGGAACTTCTCCTTCTCCACCTGCGATGCGAGGTAATACACGTTCTTCATCATCAGGTCCCAGTTGCCCTGCTGCGGGTTGTTGCTGGTGTTCTTGAGCGACTTGACGAAGAGTCCCTGTCGGGTGTCGGTGATGTCGGATGCGAACTCGCCCACCTGATAGGTAACACCGCCGTAGGTGTACTCGTAGGCCACAGCCAGCACCTGGTCGGTCTGCAGTCCGCTCCTCAGCGACACGTAGCCGAGGGCAGTGTTCACCGTATATTCCGACGAGGAGAGCAGTCTGGCGCTCTCCAGCTTCTCGAAGTCGTCGCCGCCCTTCAGTCCTGCTCCTTCGAGCACGGTGGCGGCCTGGTCGATGTCGCGTGCTGCGGCATACTGGTTCACCATGGCGTCGTACTCGCTGTTGGCTCTGTTGGAGGGCACGGCCGTTCCTGCAGACGCCCACATGGGGTTGCTTATCTTCGAGGTCTCGCCCAGGTCGGTGAGGGCTATGATGTTTCGGGTGTTGGTGGTGGTGGCAGTCTTGTTGGTTACCCAAATCTCCACTCGGTTGATGGTGACGCCAGTGGTGAGGTTGGGCAGTTTCTGCATCCATGCGTCGTAGTGGTCGCGGAAGTATCGCGAGAGGAAGAAGTGTCGGTTCTCCTCATAGTCGGCCACATTGATCTCGAAGGGTGTGAGCTGCACGCCTCCCTTCGACGACACGCTCTTCGATGACGATTTCTTCTGCGACAGGACGGTCTGCAGCTTCAGTTTGCCAAACTGCATATCGGTGCGCACACCGAAGAGGCTGCTGGCACCGCGGATGAGCGACGAGTTGGAGGGGAACGACACGTTGCCTGCCTCCACGAGCTTGATGATCTCGTCTTCCTTGCCGTCGTACTTCAGCTTCATGTTCTGCGCGTCGTAGTCGAAGGTGGCGTCGGTGTTGTAGTTGAGGTTCATGTTCACCTTGTCGCCCACCTTTCCGTTGACGTTGAGGTTGATCTTCTCATCAAACTCCATCATCGTGGTCTTGCGGTTGCGGATGGGCAGCGAGGGGTTGTCCACACTCTTCTTGTTGATGCCAAACTTCAGCTCGGCAGTTCCCTGAGTGCGCACTCGGATGCCTCCGGGACCGAAGATTTTCTCGGCAGGTCCCAGGTCGAAGTGCATGTCGGTGAAGTCAAATTTCTCCTTTCCCTTGGCCTTGTATATCTCGTCGTTCTGCTTGCGGTAGTAGGCACGTCGCTCGTTGAGCTCGCTCCATGCCATGTACTCGGCAGGCGTCATCATGATGGGAGCCGAGAGCCATGCGCCGCCCAGCTTGTTGCCGATGACGTAGCGGTCCAGCGTGTCGTTGTACTCCACGTGGTATTTCATGTTGTCGGGGCGCTGCAGGTCTAACGGACTCTGATACAGGTCGCCCGTGCTGATGGGCTGTGTGCGCTGTACAGGCCATCGTGTGTGCAGCAGCGAGTCGGGTATGGTGTCCTCGTCGGCGAGGATGGGCTGGGCCGTGATGCCGGGCTTTCCTGCTGCCGTGGCAGCCTTTTTCGTCGTGGCAGCCGTCTGCTTCCTACTGGCTGCGCTGGCATTGCGGTTCTGTGCAGCTCGCTGCCGCGTCCTGTTGTCCTGCCAGTACGACAAGCCAAAGGCATTGCCGATGACCGAGACCATCAGCAATGCCATCAACAGAAAGGCATATTTATATTTTCGTTTTATCAACATCTACACTCGTTTCTTCTTTTTCGTCATTTTATTCGTTTCAGAGCCGTCTTGATCACCTGTTCCACCTTCAGGTCGGGCTGTTCTTTCAGGATGTCGACCACCACCTTGGCCGATGGCGCTGGCGAGAATCCGAGCATGGTGAGTGCGCTCACCGCCTCGTCCTTCACGTCGTTGTTCACCATGTCCACGTTTCCTCCGTTGGCAGGCAGCTCGTCGGCTATTCCCATACTTACGATCTTGTCCTTCAGGTCGATGATGATGCGCTGGGCAGTCTTCAGTCCTATGCCCTTCACGCCCTTGAGCATCGCCTCGTTGGCAGTGGAGATGACGTTGCACAGCTCGCGTGGCGACATCGACGAGAGAATCATCCTCGCCGTGCCGGCTCCCACACCCGATACGGTGATGAGAAGACGGTAAAGCTCTCGCTCCTGCTTCGAGGCAAAGCCATAGAGGGTGAACGAGTCGTCTCTTCCACCTGTCACCAGTACTTCGTGAACGTACAGTTTAGCCTCTCTCTTACCCTGTATGGCAGTATATGTGTTGAGCGAGATACTGAGCGCATAACCCACGCCCGCGGTCTCGATAACGGCCTGTGTCGGCGTCAGCTCGGTCAGGTCGCCATGTATATATTCAATCATGATTGTCGTTAATAATTTTATGATTTCACATCTCTCGTCATCGCGCCCATGCGCATGCGATTATATAATAAACGCACATTCGGCGCTATTATTGCCAAAGAGGGGGAAAATGTTTTTGCGCCACTTTTGCAAATGAGGAAATTAAAAGAAGTTAGAGAAGCTCAAGAATTCAACTCCTGCATTTGCCCTCCTTCTTTCAATCTGTAAGCATTCTCACCCCACCATCCTTACACTATCCTACAAAAACATACCTAAAAGCTATGATTTTACAACTTTTTGTCGGTTCTTATAGTTAAAAAACTATTAAAGCGTTCGTTTTCTCGAATAAAAGCTATACTTTTGCAACCGGAAACTGAACAAACAACAAATAAAAGAAAGAATACAATGAAGAAATTTAGAGCAGCCGTAGTAGGTTACGGCAATATCGGTAAGTTCACCGTCGAGGCACTCGAGGCAGCTCCCGATTTTGAGATTGCAGGCATCGTACGCCGTCAAGGCGACAAGAACAAACCAGCCGAACTGGCAGATTATGATGTAGTAGACGACATCACCAAGTTGAAGGACGTGGATGTAGCCATCCTCGCCACTCCTACCCGTTCCTGCCCAGAATACTCTGCCAAGATAGTGGCTCTCGGCATCAACACCGTCGACAGCTACGATATCCATACCGGCATCCTCGACTATCGTACCAGCCAGATGGAAAACTGCAAGAAGGCAGGCAAGGTGAGCGTCATTTCTGCCGGCTGGGATCCAGGTTCTGACTCAGTAGTGCGCGTGCTCATGGAAAGCCTTGCTCCTAAGGGTCTTACCTATACCAACTTCGGTCCTGGTATGAGCATGGGCCACTCTGTTTGCGTACGCAGCAAGCAGGGTGTCAAGGAGGCTCTCTCTGTCACCATCCCATTGGGCGAGGGCATTCACCGCCGCATGGTGTACGTAGAGTTGGAGGAAGGCGCCAAGCTCGAGGACGTAACTGCCGAGATTAAGGCCGACCCTTACTTCGCTCACGACGAGACCCACGTCTTTGCTGTAGCCTCAGTCGATGATGTCAAGGACATGGGCCATGGTGTGAACCTCGTTCGCAAGGGCGTTTCGGGCAAGACTCAGAACCAGCGTTTCGAGTTCAACATGAGCATCAACAACCCTGCTCTCACTGCTCAGGTATTGGTCAACGTGGCTCGCGCCACCTTCCGTCTGCAGCCAGGCTGCTACACCATGCCCGAGATTCCAGTCATCGACATGCTCCCCGGCACTCGCGAGGAAATTGTCGCCACACTCGTGTAAGATTATTATCAGCAAATATTCTGTTCCCCCTGCCCATCGGCAAGGAACATGAAACCCAAAAGAGGGTGCGTCACAGACTTATGACACACCCTCTTTTGCCTTTCGGCACCTGAACACATTATATATATTGTATGTGTGAGTTACTACTCATCACCAGCCATTATACCCTCTCCCTCTCTATTTCCAACAATTTCATTGTTGGCTTGATATATTTCTTCATTATTTTCTATCTTTTTATTTATTATACACTACTTTCTTGCCGTTCACGATGTAGATCTCGCCCTTCTGAGGAGCAGCCACCTTGCGACCCATCAAGTCGAAGTAAACCTTAGACTGTAGGTTGGCTTGGTCGTAAATGCCCTTGTTAGAGCCATCGCCGTTGATGCGGTCGATGCCCGTAGACTCACCATTCTCGAATACCATGCTGTAAACCTTGGCTTCGCCGAATCCGTCATCACCTCCACCGATTTCAGTAGAACTCAGGTCGAGATAAGCACTATAAGCACCCACCTTCAAGGTCGTATTGTCTGCCGCTACTGGGTGGAAGTTGCCATCGGTTTGGAGGATATAGCTGCCACCCTTAGCCACCATGCTTTCGAAGGTACCCTTCAAGAGGCTTCCCTCGTTCTTAGGAGCAGTAACGGCTGCCGAAGCATCCCCATCCACATCGAATGTAATGACGCTCATATCATTCTTGCCTTCGAAGTCCACGCCTTCGAGATAGCGATGATATACGTAAGGCACTCCTGGCTCAATGCTCTTCGCCTCAGTCAAGGTAATCGTACCCTTGTTCTTATCTGCATTTGTCACCTGATAGAGCTTGTCGAAACCTGTGAAGCTGCCTGCTACGAGGCTACTGCCCACTGGCACACAAAGCGTGCCATATTCCGACGTCTTGTTGATGCTGACGTATGGCTTCACGGCTTGGCCTGCTTCTTTTACTCTCGAGCAGTTCTTTGAAGCCCAATAAGTTGCGGGCGAACAATAGAGCGTCGCCGAACAGTTACCAAACATATTCACACTTGCATAGAGTTTGCTCAGCCCCTCCAAAGAGAACTTATCTCCCAAATAAATTGCCTCAAGTTTTTGACATTTAAAAAACAAACTTGTGCTCTGAGTAACCAACTGAGTATCGAAATTAGACAAATCTAAGGATGTAAGGCTCATGCAGGAAAGAAACATACAAGCAATATCCTCAACCTTCGAAGTGTTAAATCCTGATAGATCCAAAGAGGTAAGTTTTTCGCACCTTTGGAATACAGCTTGCATATTCTTCACGTTCTCAGTATTGAAGTGAGACACATCGATATGTGTAAGACCTTTACATGATGAAAACATTCCGGTCATATATCTCACACGATGCATATCAAAATTTGAAACAGATAAGTTTGTCAAATTCCAACAACCAGAAAACATCCACATCATATCATTCACATTGCTTGTATCAAAACTTGAAACATTCAAGTATGTCAAATTATTACAACCAGAGAACATGTATGACATGCTAAAGACATTGTGAGTATCAAAAGTTTTCAAGTCTAAAGAAGTAAGACTTTTGCAGTTATAGAACATATGCCACATGTCTGTAACCATAGAAGTATTCAGATTCTCTATTCCATCAATCGCTTCCAACTTCTCACATTCCATAAACCAAGAATTGCAAGACGTAGGACGTGCAGACGCAAACGAGACATCAAATACAACTCTGACAATATCAGCTTTATGCTCAGTAATCCACCCAGGTTTCTGAGAGCGATTCATATCATACTCTCCATCGCCCAACTCGCCCTTCTCATCATAATAAAAGGTGAGAGACTTGACTGATTTGTCATACTTTGCCCATGCCTTCTTAGCAGCATAAGCACTCAATTCGCCCCCCCAGAGGAAAGCGATAAAGAGGACGAGGAGCGTCCTCCATACAATACTTTTACTTTTCTCCATGATTTATTTTTGTTTATAATTAATTCAAGCTATGCATCCACAACTCGTCTACTATTCTTGTACAAACTTTCTTACATATATTCTCTCATTGCCATTATATATACTATAAATCCCAGGATGATGACGAAAGTCAGTCCGAGAAACAGATAGATATAATACCTTTCTCTCTTGATGAAATCACAGAAGCTGTAGCGAGCTTTGTAGTTTTCATCAAGATATATCCTGTAGTCTTGAACCATGGCATAGCTCATGACTATGGCGAACAACAGAAGAAACAATGCCACAATGAAAATAGCCTGTTCCTCTTTCGTGAGAGTCTCTATCATATTTCCCATGGCGCAAAAATAGTGTTTTTCTTCGGAAAAAGGTGTCCACTTCCCCCACTTAGATGTCTACTTCCTACAAAATAGGTGTCTACTTGGTGGGGGAAGTAGACACCTAAGGCGTGATTTTATTGTATTTTCGCTCATTTGTACAAATTCGAGATAGCATACAATGGGTTAATGGCGATTCGCCTACCTGCTATCTTTCTCTTCATATCTTTACACTTTTAGACACATAAAACAGTCGGATTATTACACTTTTCGACACATACGACCAAATAAACATTGAGCATAAAGTGGAATATTAAGATATTTTAAAACAATAAGATGCTGAGAAACTGAAATATGAGGAATAAAAGTACTGATTTTATTCATTCTATCCATCGTATTGAATAAAATCAGCACTTTTTTATTCAATACGATGGATAGAATGAATATTTTTTGTATCTTTGTCTCGGTTTAATCAATTCATCTGAAGAGAAATGAGAACAATTATCAGTAACCAGAAAAAGGAACAGGATATTCTGCTTTCCCGTCCTTACCTTACACGTCATACCAAATATGATGAGGATGAACTGTTGGCAAGCAAGCAAATCAAGTTGATAACGGGTCCCAGAAGAACTGGCAAATCGACAGAGGCTTTGCTGATGCTGAAAGGCAGGAACTTTGCCTATCTGAATTTTGATGACGGCAAACTCCTGAGTGCATGGGACGATGATTTGGTTTGGGAAACACTGCGTGCCGTTTATCCCGACTTCGAGTATCTTCTGCTTGATGAGGTTCAAAATCTGGATGGTTGGGATTTGTGGGTCTCCAAGCTTTACCGCATGGGAATCAACATGGTTATTACGGGAAGCAACGCCAAACTGCTGAGTAGTGAAATGGCAACATTACTCACTGGCAGATATATCCAGATAGAGATGCTGCCTTTCAGTCTTTCAGAATTCTTTATCTGGAACCACAGAAATCTTTCGGAAGTATCTGAGATGAAAGATAGCGCATCAGACCTCTCGCTTATAGCAGACTATCTGCACCATGGTGGTTATCCAGAGACTGTAGCAGCAAGAAGCCTGACCCAAAACTATCTCTCCACACTCTTTGATTCCATCATTTGGAAAGACATTGCCAAGCGCCATAAAGTACGCAATGTGGAGGATTTGAACAACCTGGCCATGTATCTGGTTTCTAACTTCTGCAATCCTTTCAGTGCCAACGAACTGGCAGAAGCGCTGGGATTTTCAAGCGTAGCAACCACCAAGAAGTTTATGGGATATTTAAGAGAACCCTATCTCTTGTATTATCTGCCACGTTACAACAACAAGTTGAAAGTGATGAAGAAAGCTCCACAGAAAGTATATGTGGTTGACAATGGTTTTGTAGAAGCCAAGGCTTTTAGTGTGAGTGAGAACTTAGGCAGGTTATTGGAGAATCAGGTTTTTATCGAGTTGGTTCGCAGGGGATATCATGCAGAAACATCGCTTTTCTATTATCGCTCCCGTAATGACAAGGAGACTGATTTTGTTACAAGGCAGGGTGCTCATGTAGAAAGTCTTATACAAGTATGTTATGACCTCTCATCCGAACGAACGCTCAAGCGGGAAGTAGATAGCATCATTGAATGTGCGGGGGAACTCAAATGCTCCAATCTGATCATTGTCACGATGAATGAGGAAAGAATAATTGAGAAAAATGGTTATAAGGTCAAGATTTTGCCTATATATAAGTTTTAATGAGCTGCAACACTGTGGATACCGATTTGCTAACAAGGATTTTCTACCGATATGTTCTTAGTTCTTCTATCGGATAGCCACGCTTTTTTCTCCTAAAACACTTGCGAAACTTGAATCTTATAATATTTAAATAGGAGAAAAATTGGGCAAAGAAGCCCTTTTCTCCTCAAAAAACTATATATTTGCAAACAATTAAAACAATATCGCAAATGATATGAGAACAGAGGAGTCAGCATCCCGAGAAGCAGTTCCTGGTAACACCCATCGGTTGCGGCATTGCCAGCTTTGACCAGAGGGCATCGCCCCACTGTTCAAGGAGGCAAAGGTGATAAAAAACATCACCTCCCCGAGAGTTTCTGGGAGGTGATGGAGTAAATGTCAAAAAGTACATATCGATGTAGCGAATGTTTCGCAAGTTGAGTCAATTATTTCACGTACTTCTTTCCATCCTTGATATAGATGCCGCTTTCTGGCTCCTGACTCAACTTGCGACCTTGCAAGTCGTAGATGCCATGCAGAATATGTTCTTCTGCGGTATTCACATTCTCTATGCCAGTAGCATAACCTTCACCTATCACATAAATAGGCATAGTCTTAGCGTCGGAAGACAAAGGTTCATCTGCACCTCCGAAAGGATTCTCGCGTATAGTTACATTCATGTACCAACTTTGTGGCGCAGGCACATCATCGTCAGTTCGCAAGACCAGTCCACCATCTTTTATGATGTAATTGATAGCATCCTCCGAGTTAGACGCAAGGTTTTTATTGGCTTGATAAACACCATTAAAAACATATTTTCTTGTCATACTCATACAGTCGATAAATTTTTCCTTCGATGCAGAAAGTGTGACATCTGCCAACTCGATGGTCTTTTCTCCATCACTCTCACACATGATCAAGCTTGGATAGTTTGCTTTAGAGGAACCAGACTTCAACTTCTGGACGTTCAGTCGCGTAATAGTTTCATTGACCACTTCGATGTCCACTGGGGTTGCCACGTTTAAGCCATTGTTTGTCAACTGTTCAAGACTCATCCTAAATGGCACATAGAGTGATTGCCACTTGTAGGCATCGAATGTACGAATGTACTTGAAGTCAGCCACCTCTATATCTACCGGGCTATTATAAGCCTCGCCATCTGTGAGCGTCACTGCCTTGGCAGTGTACTTACCATCAGCGTAGGTCAGTTTCAGGTTGTTGCCAAGGATGCCACAGAAGTGCTGAATGTATTTTACACCTTCTTCTGGAGAGTTACATTCTACGCATACACCCCCATAGAGTCCATTGGCATCTGCTACAGTTGCCATCTGATAGTTGTGAGACAACTGGTCGCCATTCGGATTGTTTGCATATTCACCAATATGGGTTGTCCCGTCGCAAGAGATGAGGGGTGCTTGATATACAGTATTGTCGCCAGTGGATTTCAAGACTGGGTAAGCGTCAGCATTGTCGCCCAACTTCTGATACCATGCCAAGGTGCTTCCTTCAGCAGGAGCAGATGTGGAACCGTTAAGAAGCCATGCCACCTCGCCACTTTTAAACTGCTCTATGGACTTTCCCTCTGCCGTGCCACTCACATCTTTTCCGTTTATACCGCCTGTGGCTGTGTCACTAAGATAATAGCAATTTGTTAATGCACCATCATAGTAATAGTCATATCCGCACACGCCGCCGACGTGAATTTGTCCTCTGACAGTGCCTTTATTAAAGCAATTTGTTGTTGTAACACCACAGCCATTTCCGCACACGCCGCCGACAATATTTTGTCCGCTGACAGTGCCTTCATTAAAGCAATTTGTTATTGTACCAACCGAGTTAAAGCCGCACACGCCGCCGACAGATACTTGTCCGCTTACAGAAGCTGTGTTATAGCAGCTTTTGATTGTGCCATTGTTATTGCCGCTCACGCCGCCGACATTTTGAACATTATCACCTGTTCCGCTGACACTGACAGTGCCTTCATTAAAGCTGTTTTCTATTATTCCGCCTTTTTCATTAAATCCGCACACGCCGCCTATTGATCCAAATCCTCTGACAGAACCTGTATTTCTGCAATCTCTGACAGTGCCATAATTCACTCCGCATACACCTCCCCCAAGCGTACTGAACTGAAAATATGAATCCAAAACTCCTACGTTGGAAATCTTGCCGTTGGCTCCTATGCAGCCAAACAAGCCAACATAAGATGAGTGAGGATTATTGAAATACAATCCGCTGATGGTGTATCCCTGGCCATCAAAGGTGCCAGTATATGGAGACCAACGAGCACCAATAGGTTCCCATTCTGTAAGGTCGCTTTTGCTTACCAGATTTTTATTTTCGTCAAGAACGCCCGTGTTCACGATAATGTTTGCCGTGAGGATTGCATTGGCAGATAAATTCTCTTTCCCCCCGTCTGGAAGCGTACCATTCACCAGACCTGCAAACCAATAAAGTTCGGCTCGGTTACTAATTTGATATGGTTCGTCTACGGTGCCTTTACCTTTCGGTTGGGTTGGAGTAATACTTTTCGCCAACATCATGGATGGCATGATCATGGTTGTCACGAACAAGAGCATCGTGAAAAACCATCTCAATCTTACAAAATTCTTTTTCATATTTTTTGTTTTTGAATTAATAATTTCTTGTAAAAATAAATGCTTTCTTGTGTTCAGCCAAATCTTGCCACTATGCAGCGGCATTATCCACTGAAGACACCTATTCTCTCATTGCCATCAGATATACTATGATTCCCAGAAATGCCACAAAGGAAAAACCGAGAAACAGATAGATATAATATTTTCCTCTCTTGATGAAATCACAGAAGCTGTAGCGAGCCTTGTAGTTCTCATCAAGATATATCCTGTAGTCTTGAACCATGGCATAGCTCATGACTATGGCGAACAACAGAAGAAACAATGCCACAATGAAAATAGCCTGTTCCTCTTTCGTGAGAGTCTCTATCATATTTCCCATGGCGCAAAAATAGTGTTTTTCTTCGGAAAAAGGTGTCCACTTCCCCCACTTAGATGTCTACTTCCTACAAAATAGGTGTCTACTTGGTGGGGGAAGTAGACACCTAAGGCGTGATTTTATTGTATTTTCGCTCTCCAGACAGTTGGGGAGCAACCTTCTTTCTCTTTGAATATGCGATAGAGATAGGAGCGTGAAGAGAAGCCACATTCGGCAGAAATGATGTCGTTGTTGTAGTCGGGATAGTCGAGCATCATCTTCTTTGCCGCCTCGAAACGTACCTCGGCAAGCCAGATGCGAAAGGTGGAGTTCAGGCAGGAAGTGAAGTAGCGTGACAACTCGTTCTTGGAAATGTTCAGCGAGCGTGACAGAGTGAACATGTTTACTGTGGTGTCTTTATAGCCCGACTTTTCACACCACTTGTCAAGCATTTCCTTGATGGCTGCCTGACGCTCCTGAGAAAACGATGGCAATGTTTCTTTACTATCAGCAGACTCTACATCCTGCCCATCAGAGCTTTCTGTTATTTCATCTGCGAGGGCTGCGCTTTCTTCTTCCTCCTTGTCCAAGAGTTCCTCGGTAGGAACGTAATTGTAGCCCAATGCCACGAAACTCAGGTTGAAGAAAAGGATAGAGAGCAAAGCCAACGGGCCTATTATATATAATAAGGTGGTGGAGAGGATGGCGAAAGGCATGGTAAGGGTAGAGAAGAACAGGGCGAAGACACTGGTTCGGGCATATCGCACATAGGGCAGCATGTCGTCACCAGTCATCAGCTCCAACATCTTCTTGCGTTTCCGCATCTCAATCATAATCATATAGATGCAATACGCTACGTTTGCGCCGAACAATACGAGCATCGCATAGAGCCAATTGCCGATGTTAAGACTTCCGCTATTGCTGTAACCTATGCAGAAAACTGCTATGATGGCGGCATAAATGCAAGTGCATACGATGTTCATCTTTCGGCGGTTGGCATGGGTCGCCTCAATGTTGTATATGCCCATGGAGATAGTGGTGAAGCATGGGGTATAGACCAAGATATTGAAGACAGCTCCCAAGTCATCGCTTTTCGCACGAAAACCCAAGAGCATCTGCAAGAGATATTGTATGGCAAGTCCCATCATGCCTGCAAGTATCAGCCAGCGTGACCACTCATAGCGTCGGTTGACCCACTTCATGTGCAGGTGGGTGATGCCGAGGATAAGGGCATTGATGAGCATGAAGATGAAACATGCAAACTGGAGGAAATATAAAAAGTCCATCATTCTTACTATTTTGTTGTTACTTTCTTGTATTTTTGATTGCTTGCCGTAGGATTTTCCGGGTTGGTCATCTGCAAATATCCTGCTGCGACAAGGGAGGTGATGTAACGCTCACGGTTCTTGGAATGCATGCTGACTCCAATTCTGTCAAGTATCTCTTTGGTGGTTCGAGGAACAGAACAGAAATTGACTATATCCTTTTGCTTATTAGACAATGACACTTTTGGAGTGTCAGAGTGTCTAAGTCGAGTGTCTAAGTCGCTCACAGAAGTGTCTAAGTCGGTACCAGAGTGTCTAAGTCGAGTGTCTAAGTCGTTCTCAGAAGTGTTTAAGTCGTTCTCAGAAGTGTTTAAGTCGGTGCCAGAGTGTCTAAGTCGAGTGTCATGGTCGGTGTCAGAGTGTCTAAGTCCAGTGTTATGGTCTTCGACTTGGTTACTTTTTTCCTCGACTTCGTTACTTTCTCCTCTCCAAACCGTGATGACAAATTCCTGCGCCTTGTCATTATTCATAAACGTGACATTGATATCTTCGTCCAGTGCACGAGTGATGCCGCTACCCACACCAGTGTATGGCAGCAAGTATATAGCATTGTTAAAAAGGAACATATTGCGAGGCATGGAAGTTCCTGCCTTTATCTGTTTCGATACATCGTCCATCATTCTTTGATACATTCTTTATTCAACAAATCGTTTACATCCACTTTCAGCAAATCAGAAATCCGTATTAAGGTTTCCAAGTCTGGTTGGCAAGTATTTGTACACCATTTAGAAATGGTTGCTTGGTCTTTACCCAACATTTCTGCCAACCACTTGTTTGAGCGCTTGGTTACTGCCAACATTATCTTCAATCAGTTTACATCTTTCTTTGCCATACATTATTATATAATATAATAGGTGAATACGCTTGCAAAAGTACGAGAATAATTTCAGAAAAAGGAAAAATATTCTCAAAATGTTTACGGAACATGCAAATAGTTGAGCATTTCGCAATATTATTCCTTTCATTGATAATCATAAAATACGAGCGAAAAAGGTTGTTTTGGAGCTTTTTGAGTTACCACTAACACAGAGATAACATAAATATCATTTCATAGCCCCGAACAATCAAAAGACAAAATCGAAAAATAATTGCTTGCGCATAAATGTTTTTTTCTGGAAAATGTATCATAGTATCATTATTTAGTACGATATCCTTATAAACATCTGATATACTGTACAATACAAGAATGATACTTTTTTGTTTATTTTACAAGAAGTATCATAGAAGTATCATAAATCACAAGAAACATCATTAAATTCGGCTTTGAGTCGATTTAAAAGACTAAAAAAAGAAGTGTCTTCTATTCCTGTTTTATAAAAAACTTTAGCACCTACTCTTCCAGTATGTAAAGAATGCCAATACAAACTATGAATAAGAAGAAAGATTG
>ERZ1026878.28-NODE-28-length-117730-cov-14.947686_pt1 | contig 117730 bp, 112 predicted proteins | sample MGYA00380169_ERZ1026878 | MGnify/ENA primary metagenome ERZ1026878 (study PRJEB33269, sample SAMEA4719805) | human gut metagenome | biome: human-associated habitat; feature: organic feature; material: feces | place: Cameroon | collected 2013-10 ...
TTCCTCTACGTCTCGTGGGCTCGGAGATGTGTATAAGAGACAGGTATATAGTAATACCCCTTTGTTTGCAACAACAAAACAACATTTTCATTTATTTGTTTCTAAAAAATAGTATCAATTCATTTGCCATGTTTTCTATTTTAATATTTCATTTAACAAATCTTGATATTCCTTTGGCAAAGACACTATCATTAATTTATACCAAACCATTAGCTCTGCTCGAATATACAATTTCCCCATTCTGTTTCTTCTCCATAAAAACCCTCCATTCCTTCAATAAATAATTGATAGTCGAACATTTGTTTGTTATAATGAATACATAGCATTTGGGGCACGAATGGAAATGTGAATCATTTCTTTTTTCATTTTCCGTTTTCTCCTTTCTTGGATTTGAGTAATCTGTTTTATCTAAAGTAATTACTCTTTCACCTAAAGGAGAAAATTCCGATGCAAAACAGAACTGTTTTGAAAAGATTATTTGAAAAAGGATTTTTATATGGAGAACAGAGAAGGTTTTTATTTTGATGATTCGGATAATCTGGAATCAGATGATACGATAGAAAAAGAAGAACATTCCGTTTGAGTACAATATGTCTCCGGATGAGATTGTTATTCCGGCACCCATCCAAAGCGTGTACTGGCAGCAAATGATGAAGGGCGAATTTTTGGATGTGATATTTGACTGTCCTTATGAACTACAGGAGCTTGTATGCGACAGCAGCATTTCACAGATACTAAGTGAATTGAGTGAAAAGCACAAAGCACTTTTCTACTTTTTATATATCAAGGATTACAGCACATGCTGCCTTGCGAAAATGTATGAGCAGTCTGACCGGAATATCCGCAAGGTTCGTGCAACCATTTTAAGGAAGATTCACAAAAAACTGATTCCGGTTTTGCAGTATAAATGTGATAACGGACTGTCAACAACTCTGAAAGAACGAAACTTTTTAGAAAGACATTGCAGTACGGATGGAACGATGATATGATTGATTTGTAATTGATTTCAAATAATAATAATTACTTTCAACAAATATAGAAAATGCGTAGATGTTCAGAACCAGCTGCGAAAATGCAGTCACAAATCTTTAAGATGAAAAGAGGTATCAAAGATATGGATAACATTTTTAAGCGCACCAGTGCCAACTGGGTACGTTATGATAAATATGAATGGAAAGAAGCGGCAGACGGCATTTTGTATCTTACTCCGGCAAAGGATGCCGTAATGTCCCTTTACAATCCCATCAAGGAGTATGAGGAACTGGTACTAACCGCTCTTGGAATTGGTCTTGATGTTATGCAGAAAAAAGCTTCTATGGAAGAACTGAAACAGAGGATTCAGAGCTTTGCAGAACACTTTGGACTTCTGGGCCTGATGACCGCACTTCCGACCACACCGGAATTTATCACCTATGATGCAGTGTATCTTCCAAAGAATCATTTGATCAGACAGGAAACTCTTTCTACGGAAGATTACCTCTCCTACTTTTTCCCTTTTGATAAAATCTCATTTCGGAAAAATGGACAGGAATCTGTGTGGAACTCGGATAACCTCGAAATGCTTGCCGTGATTATGGCAATGCAAGACAAACCACAGGCGGTGCTTATGAGTTTTCAGAAAGAATACGCAGAGCCTTATGATTGGATTACCACTGTATTTTCCGACTGGGCTTTTACCTTTGTTACAAGTTTTCTGTATTATCAGGATTATGATCTATTGGATGAAGAAGAAAAGAATGTGTACCGAAAAGGAATGGAATGTTTCGGCGGCATCGCCCCGACTTACCACATAGAACTTTTGGATAAGCCCACCATTGTCTGGGATTTCAATTCCCTGATGCTTGCCATTCAGATGATGTTTTCCTTTATGATAACGGATGGAAACTCCACTTTGAAACTATGCAAGCACTGTGGAAAGATATTTGTAGCCAGCCGCTCCAATGTGCAGTTCTGTTCTCCGCAATGTAAAAATCAGCATAATGTATATAAGTGTCGGGCGAAAAAGGAGGATTCCGCATGAACAATAATAAAGATGAAATAGTTTTATTTGAAAATGGAGAATTAGCATTGGAAGTAAATGTATCTCCTCAACTGGAAACGGTATGGCTGTCCTCAAACCAGATGGCACTTCTTTATGGCAGGGATGAAAAAACCATTCGAAAGCATGTCAACAAGATTTTTGCCGATGGAGAACTGGAACGAGAGAGCAACACGCAAAAAATGCGTGTTGCTGGTGTCAGTCAGCCGGTTGCTTTCTATAACCTCGATGTCATCATATCCGTTGGATACCGTGTCAATTCAAAGCAGGGCATCGCTTTTCGTAAATGGGCAAACTCCATCTTGAAGCATTACATAATTCAGGGATATGCTGTAAATGCTAACCGTATGAACCAACTCGGTGAGGTGATACGGATTATGAAGCGAACAGAAAACAGTCTGGATGCAAAGCAGGTACTTTCGGTAATTGAAAAATACAGTCTTGCCTTGGACTTGCTGGATGATTATGACCACCAGACAATGAAACGACCGGACGGAAACAAGGCAGTCTATATACTGTCATATGAAGAATGCAGACAAGTCATTGACAGTATGAAGTTTTCAACTGATTCCGGTTTGTTTGGCAATGAAAAGGATGATTCCTTTAAGGGCAGCATTGGTAATATCTACCAGAGCTTTGCCGGGCAGGATATTTACCCGACACTGGAAGAAAAAGCTGCAAATCTTTTGTATTTCATAACAAAGAATCACAGCTTTTCCGATGGCAACAAACGAATCGCAGCAACAATGTTTCTGTATTTCCTTGATAAAAATGGCATCTTGTTTGCTGATGGAAATAAGCTGATTGACGATCATACACTTGTGGCACTGACGATTATGATTGCAGAATCAAAACCAGATGAAAAGGAAATGATGATAAGCGTGATTATGAACTGTATTTGCGGATAGCCTTAAGCCCTGACAACTGATACATTCATAGCGTAACGATATGGACAGGACATTTATTGAGCCCTGTCATTCTTATATGTTGTATCACTTTTTAAACAGTGCTACAATAAAGAAAATTCGAAGTAGTGGAGGTATGCATGGAGCAGATTTTGAATTATCGAGACATGTCTGAGACGCAGCGAGATTTGGCATTAAATTCATTAAGTTCCATAGGATTCTATCCCGCCTATGGAAAAATAAAAACAATGAAACGAGTTATGGATAAATCCATAGATGAAGATAGACCACAATTCTATTTTGCATTTAGAGACGGAAAATTAATTGGCTATATGTTTTTGATTGGGGATGCTCAAAGGTTTCGCGCTTTCCCGTGGATAGCTATAAGTAATTGTGATGAATTGCCAATGAATTTAACGGAACAGATGATGAAAATTGCTATTGAGACTTATAAAAGTGCTGGTGATATTATGCAGGCTATATATTCCGAATCATTATTAGAAGACTATAGAAACGGAATAGGACATCTTAAAGAAAGTGATTGTCGATAGCGACTTTCAGGCTTGTGGTGAGATTGGAATCGATGGAGAATTTGAATTTACCTAAGTTTTACCTGTAATTGATAGAAGCCTTTTGAGAATGTGATATACTTAAAATAAATTTGAAATGGATAGTTTTTGAATTATTTTATTGGAATTTGCGGAGGTAATGGGCATGAGAAATCCGAATGTATGTAGATATGTTATGCTTGGCTTAATTATCATAGGCTTAATAGTTGCAGGATTATCAGCTATTGTATATGGAGTTGATAAAATGCACCCGCTTTTTGTAGTGGGGGTAGTCATTGCATTTGGTGGTATCATTTTTGGGATAGTTACAATAAGGTGTCCATTTTGCCATAGACAGTTGCATTTGAAGGGAATAGTACCTGATAGTAATTGTCCATATTGTGGTTCTAAGTTTGAGTGACAACTCCCAGTTTGTCGTAAACATTTACATACTATTGTTTAGAAAAAAACAGTTCCGCTTATCCCCTCAAATTTCCCCTATAAGTGAAGGAACAATTTCTGACTTTATGACAGGGTTACATGCCCTGTCATTTTTATGGTCATTTTTAGAAAATCTGTTCCTGAATCACAAGATTATATAGCAGTGCCCCTGTATCTATGATAGAATAAATTCATCCATAGATGCCCGGTCACAGAGGTATTGCTACCTCGGAAAGGAGATTTTATGAAGAGACCGGACAACAACAAAATAACAGCACTTTACGAGAGACTGTCACGAGATGATGAACTGAATGGGGACAGCAACAGCATTGTAAACCAGAAGAAAATGCTTGAAAAGTATGCCAGGGAACAGGGGTTTACGAACCTTGCACACCATACCGACGATGGATATAGCGGTACTAACTTCTTTTGACAGACCGGATTGGAAGCGGTTGACTGCCGACATTGAAGAAGGAAAAATCGGATGTGTTATCGTCAAGGATATGAGCCGAATCGGCAGAAATTATCTGGAAGTAGGCTTTTATACGGAGGTTTTATTCCGAGAAAAAGGTGTCCGCTTTATTGCCATTTCCAATGGTGTTGACAGCACACATTCTGAATCCAATGAATTTGCACCATTCTTAAACATTATGAATGAATGGTATGTGCGTGATACCAGCAGGAAAATCAAGTCTGTACTTCGCAACAAGGGTATGGAAGGCAAGCATCTGACTTCTAATGCCATCTACGGATACAAAAAAGACCCGGAAGATAACAACCACTGGCTTGTTGATGGATTGATGGATGCGGACGAATATAAAATGTGATTGGAAGATACTTTGAAGCTATTTAATGTTCCGATTGAGGATTTTGTATAAGATTTTTTTTAACGGGTATACTTGAAAATGCCAGTTGCATATGTTATAGTATGTGTAGGCAAAACGATGTGAGTGTCCAATTTGGGCATAACGAAACCCCAGAGAGTGCCAGCTCTCTGGGGTTTCTTCTCCGTTAAGGTGGAGTCATCCTTTCAGGCTAGTTACCAGCTACTCGTCCCCATCTAGCCATTTGCAAATGTAGTAGGCAACTACACTCGCCATGATGGAGAGTATAAACGATGCAAGTATATCCAATTTGGCACCCCCTTTCTGTCACCAGTTTAGGGGCGGTAACAAACCTTTTATAACATCTATTTTTCTTCTTGCAGTGACAAATCTCTTGCCACTTTCAAATCAATTTTCCCACATCCAAATAGAAAAACGAATATTTTTAGAACCAAATTAGAACCCCGCACCCATACGTTCCGAATTTTTGGGCGTAAAAAGGCTCCCGAGGAAATCCTCGGAAGCCTTGATTTTACTGTATTCAGTATATATTACTCGATAACTGTAGCAACACGTCCAGATCCTACTGTACGTCCACCCTCACGGATAGCGAATGTAAGACCCTGCTCCATAGCTACTGGATGAATCAGCTCGATTGTCATCTCTACGTTATCACCAGGCATGCACATCTCTGTTCCTGCTGGAAGCTCGCAAACACCTGTTACGTCTGTTGTTCTGAAGTAGAACTGTGGACGATAGTTGTTGAAGAATGGAGTATGACGTCCACCTTCATCCTTTGTTAAAACGTAAACCTGAGCTGTGAACTTGTGATGGCAAGTTACAGTACCTGGCTTAGCAAGAACCTGTCCACGAACGATCTGGTCACGGTTTACACCACGAAGTAATGCACCGATGTTATCACCAGCCATAGCCTCGTCTAACTGCTTACGGAACATCTCGATACCAGTTACAACTGTCTTAAGAACATCTTCCTTAACACCAAGGATTTCAAGTTCGTCGTTCAGATGTAATGTACCACGCTCTACTCTACCAGTTGCAACAGTACCACGACCTGTAATTGTGAATACGTCCTCTACTGGCATAAGGAATGGCTTATCTGTATCACGCTCTGGATCTGGGATATAAGAATCAACAGTATCCATAAGCTCCATGATCTTGTCTCCCCACTCTCCGTTAGGATCTTCAAGAGCCTTTAAAGCAGAACCCTTGATGATTGGGCAATCATTGAAACCATACTCTTCAAGCTGCTCGGTAACTTCCATCTCTACTAACTCGATAAGTTCTGGATCGTCTACCATATCGCACTTATTTAAGAAAACGATGATGTAAGGTACACCTACCTGACGAGAAAGGAGGATGTGCTCCTTTGTCTGAGCCATAACACCATCAGTAGCAGCAACAACGAGGATAGCACCATCCATCTGAGCTGCACCAGTGATCATGTTCTTTACGTAGTCAGCATGTCCAGGACAGTCAACGTGTGCGTAATGTCTCTTCTCTGTCTCATACTCAACGTGAGCTGTAGAAATTGTGATACCACGCTCTCTCTCTTCTGGAGCCTTATCAATGTTCTCGAAATCTGTTGCTTCGTTACCAGCAACACGAGCTGCTAATACCTTTGTAATAGCTGCTGTTAAAGTTGTTTTACCATGATCTACGTGACCGATGGTACCAATATTACAATGTGGTTTTGTTCTTTCAAATTTAGCCTTTGCCATTTTGAAATGTCCTCCTTCATTTTATGCCCGGTTTTGGGCTTGTTTTTATGGTTTTAGGTTGTCAAACCGACTAACTCGATTATAGCGAATAATCAGCTATATTTCAAGCTTTTTCTATTATTTTGCCTTATTAGACAGAAGCTTCTCCTGTACGTTCTTTGGAACTGGCTCATACTTCTCGAAGAACATAGAGTAGTTACCACGACCCTGTGTCTTAGAACGTAAGTCTGTTGAGTATCCGAACATCTCAGCAAGTGGTACATAAGCGTGTACAATCTTACCGCCGCCCAGATCATCCATACCTTCGATACGTCCACGACGGGAGTTAACGTCACCGATAACATCTCCCATGTACTCTTCCGGCATAGTAATCTCAACTTTCATGATAGGCTCAAGTAATACTGGAGCTGCCTTAGCCATAGCTTCCTTGAAACACATAGATCCGGCAATATGGAATGCCATCTCGGAAGAATCGACTTCATGGTAAGATCCGTCATATACGGTAGCATGGATACCTACAACAGGGAATCCGCCAAGGGAACCAGCCTTTGTAGCTTCCTCAATACCTTCACCGATTGCTGGGATGTATTCCTTCGGAATAGCACCACCGACAACCTCGGAATCGAACTTGAACAGTTCTTCTCCGTTGGCATCCATCGGCTCGAAACGTACCTTACAATGTCCGTACTGTCCACGACCACCGGACTGCTTAGCGTACTTGTATTCCTGATCAACAGCCTTTGTAAATGTCTCTTTGTATGCTACCTGAGGAGCACCTACGTTTGCTTCTACCTTGAACTCACGAAGCAGACGGTCAACGATGATCTCCAGATGTAACTCACCCATTCCGGCAATGATTGTCTGACCAGTTTCCTGATCTGTATGTGCACGGAATGTAGGATCTTCTTCAGCAAGTTTTGCTAATGCTTCACCTAACTTGCCCTGTCCAGCTTTTGTTTTAGGCTCAATTGCGAGCTCGATAACTGGCTCTGGGAATTCCATAGACTCAAGGATAACCGGATGCTGCTCATCACAGATGGTATCACCGGTAGTAGTGAACTTAAATCCAACTGCTGCTGCGATATCACCAGAGTAAACAATGTCTAACTCCTGTCTCTTGTTTGCATGCATCTGAAGAATACGTCCAACACGTTCCTTCTTATCCTTTGTTGCATTTAACACGTAAGAACCAGACTTACATGTTCCGGAATAAACACGGAAGTAAGCAAGTTTTCCTACGAATGGATCTGCCATAATCTTGAATGCAAGAGCTGCGAAAGGCTCATCATCAGATGAATGTCTCTCGATCTCGTTGCCATCCAGGTCAACACCCTTGATTGCAGGGATGTCTGTTGGAGCTGGCATATATTCGATAATAGCATCCAGTAACTTCTGAACACCCTTGTTTCTGTATGCAGAACCACAGCAAACAGGCACTGCCGTACACTCACATGTTCCTTTACGAAGAACCTTCTTCATATCATCAACGGATGGCTCTTCGCCCTCAAGGTACTGCATCATTAAATCGTCATCTAACTCACAGATCTTCTCAATGAGTTCTGTACGATACTCTGCTGCCTGATCAGCCATATCTCCAAGATCATCTGTAACAGTGATGTTATCACCCTTCTCATCGTTGTAGATATATGCTTTCATCTCGAACAGATCAATGATTCCCTTGAAATCATCTTCTTTACCGATTGGTAACTGAAGAACGATTGCGTTCTTTCCTAATCTCTCACGGATCTGATCTACAGCACCGTAAAAGTTTGCACCTAAGATATCCATCTTATTGATGAATGCCATACGAGGTACATTGTAGGTATCAGCCTGACGCCATACATTCTCTGACTGAGGCTCAACACCACCCTTTGCACAGAAGACACCAACGGCGCCGTCCAATACACGGAGTGAACGCTCAACCTCTACTGTAAAGTCTACGTGTCCAGGAGTATCGATGATGTTGATACGATGCTCAAGAGCGCCCTTTTTCGGCTTTGTGAACTCTTCTTCTGTCCAGTGACATGTTGTAGCGGCTGAAGTAATTGTGATACCTCTTTCCTGCTCCTGCTCCATCCAGTCCATGGTAGCAGTACCTTCATGAGTATCACCGATTTTATAGTTAATACCAGTATAATAAAGAATACGCTCTGTCAGTGTTGTTTTACCAGCATCGATATGAGCCATGATTCCAATATTTCTGGTTCTCTCAAGTGGATATTCTCTTCCAGCCAAGGTTTTTTCCTCCTATTAGATTTCCAATTAGAATCTGTAATGTGCGAAGGCCTTGTTTGCCTCTGCCATCTTGTGCATATCTTCTTTTCTCTTAACTGCTGCACCAGTATTGTTTGCAGCATCCATGATCTCGTTTGCCAGTCTCTCTTCCTGAGTCTTCTCACCTCTAGCACGTGAGAAAGTTGTTAACCAACGAAGAGCTAATGCCTGACGACGATCTGGGCGAACCTCGATAGGTACCTGATAGGTAGCTCCACCGATACGTCTTGCCTTAACTTCAAGAGCTGGCATAACGTTGTTCATAGCCTCCTCGAATACCTCGATTGCTGGCTTTCCTGTCTTCTCTTCTACTTTAGTAAAAGCGCCGTATACGATCTTCTGTGCAACACCTTTCTTACCATCTAACATAATGTTGTTGATAAGCTTGGTAACCACTTTGTTGTTGTATAACGGATCTGCTAATACGTCTCTTTTCTGAGTATGTCCTTTACGTGGCACGTTACTTCCCTCCTTAATCATTTTTAATTAATTCAACGGTACTCACATGTGTCTCTCTAATGTGTTCGTGCGGGCTATATAATGAGTAGGTTATATCCGGTAGCGGATACAACAATAATCCCAACACTAAACCTATTTAGCTCTGTTTGTGACCCATTGTCTGCCAAATAATCTGTTTATTATTTAGCTGCCTTTGGTTTCTTAGCGCCGTACTTAGAACGGGCCTGCTTTCTGTTCGCAACACCAGCGGTATCTAATGTACCACGGATGATATGGTAACGTGTACCAGGTAAATCCTTAACACGACCACCACGGATCAGAACAACACTATGCTCCTGTAAGTTGTGTCCTTCACCTGGGATATAAGATGTTACTTCGATTCCGTTGGAAAGACGAACTCTGGCGATCTTACGAAGAGCTGAGTTAGGCTTCTTAGGAGTTGCTGTCTTAACAGCAGTACAAACACCTCTCTTCTGTGGAGAAGAAGTATTGATTGGCTTCTTCTGCAGAGAGTTAAAGCTTCTCTGAAGTGCAGGTGCTGTAGACTTCTTTACAGTAGTCTGACGTCCTTTTCTTACTAACTGGTTAAATGTTGGCATTATTTTCACCTCCTGTATTATTCTTCAAGCATGCATCATACCACAATGCACGCTAAAATATTATATAAATTTCTGTTGTGCTTGTCAACCCACTTTTAAAAAATACATGAAAAAGAGGGAGATTTGCTCTCCCTCTTTTGTATCTTCACAGATTCTATTATCTGTGCTGTAATTTATTCTTCCGATGAATCCTCATCAGTTCCGGAAACGGCTGACAGATCTGTTCCATCCGGAACGGTTACTGTCGGGATCATTTCCTCTTCTTCATCCATAGTGAAATCTTCCAGATCGTCAAATGAGAACTCTTCTTCTTCGTTCACATCACTGTCCAGTTTGATATTGCGGTATCTCTTCATACCGGTACCTGCCGGAATCAGCTTACCGATGATAACGTTCTCTTTCATACCGATCAACGGATCAATCTTGCCCTTGATTGCTGCTTCCGTAAGGACCTTCGTGGTCTCCTGGAAGGATGCAGCTGACAGGAATGAATTTGTTGCAAGGGATGCTTTTGTGATACCAAGTAATACCTGGGAACCAACTGCCTGTTCCTTGCCTTCTTCCTCAAGCTTTTCGTTCAGTTCAAGGAAATCAAGAGAATCTACCATGCTGCCCGGAAGAAGATCGGAATCTCCATTCTCTTCTACGCGGATCTTCTGTAACATCTGTCGAACGATAACCTCAATATGCTTATCGTTGATTTCTACACCCTGCAGACGATATACACGCTGTACTTCACGAAGCATGTAATCCTGTACGGCACGCACACCTTTGATTTTTAAGATATCATGTGGATTTACAGAACCTTCGGTCAGTTCATCACCGGCTTCAAGTACGGCACCATCCATGATCTTAATACGTGATCCATAAGGAATCAGGTAAGTCTTTGTATCTCCGGATTCCGGATCTGTAACGATGACTTCACGCTTCTTCTTGGTATCCTTAATGGTAGCAACGCCGCCGAACTCTGTAATAATTGCAAGTCCCTTTGGCTTACGTGCCTCGAAAATTTCCTCTACACGAGGAAGACCCTGTGTAATATCGTTACCGGCTACACCACCGGTATGGAATGTTCTCATGGTAAGCTGTGTACCAGGCTCACCGATGGACTGTGCGGCGATAATACCAATTGCTTCACCAACCTGTACCGCCTGACCGGTTGCCATGTTGGCACCGTAACATTTCGCACAGACTCCCATGTGGGAACGGCAGGTAAGAATAGTACGGATCTTCACACTGGTGATCGGATTTCCGTTCTCATCAACACCCTTATTCACAACATCCGCTGCACGGCGAGGTGTAATCATATGGTTTGCTTTAACAATAACGTTTCCGTCTTTGTCACAGATTGTCTCACAGGAGAAACGTCCGGTAATACGTTCTTCCAGACTTTCGATTTCCTCCTTGCCTTCCATAAATGCCTTAACGATCATTCCCGGAATCTCACGGTTTGTTCCTGCACAACAGTCAGACTCGCGAACGATCATATGCTGGGATACATCAACCAGACGTCTGGTCAGGTATCCGGAATCGGCCGTACGAAGTGCGGTATCGGACAGACCTTTACGTGCTCCATGCGCTGACATGAAGTACTCCAGTACGTCCAGACCTTCACGGAAGTTTGACTTGATTGGCAGCTCGATGGTTCTACCGGTTGTATCGGCCATCAATCCACGCATACCGGCCAGCTGCTTGATCTGTTTATCAGAACCACGGGCTCCGGAATCGGCCATCATGAAGATGTTGTTGTACTTGTCAAGTCCGGTAAGAAGTGCTGTTGTCAGCTCATCATCCGTCTCTTTCCAGGTCTCTACAACTTCCTTATAACGCTCTTCTTCTGTGATAAGACCACGCTTATACTGACGTGTGATCCGGTCTACCGTATTCTGTGCCTGCTCGATCATCTGTGGCTTCTGTGGTGGCACTGTCATATCGGAAATTGATACGGTCATGGCAGCTCTTGTGGAATATCCATAACCCATTGCCTTGACATCATCCAGTACTTCGGCAGTCTTTGTCGCACCATGAATATTAATAACCTTCTCCAGAATCTGTTTGATCTGTTTCTTTCCAACATGGAAATCAATTTCCAGCTTCAAAGCATTCTCCGGGGTACTGCGGTCTACAAATCCCAGATCCTGCGGAATAATCTCATTGAAAATCAGAAGACCAAGTGTTGTCTTGATAAATCCGGATACTTCTGTTCCGTCAGCCATAGTTGCCTTACGGTATACATAAATATTCTGATGAAGTGTAATCTCTCCATTCTCATACGCAAGCAATGCCTGATTCATGCTTCCATAATGATATCCGAACAGATCCATTGGCTTACATAATACCCGACGGTTATTGTCTGTTGTATCTTCAAACCAGATCAGATCATACAATCCGATCTCACTCTTTCCTGTCTTCGGATCCGGTGTGGTTGCTTTCTTTAATTCCTCAATATCGTTATACACTTTATCGGAAACAGCAACTGCATCTTTTTTATCCTTATAATCTGCCAGTTTGTGCATAGTCAGATAGTATACTCCGAGGACCATATCCTGGGAAGGAACGGCTACCGGACCACCATCAGACGGCTTCAGCAGGTTGTTTGGTGATAACAGCATAAAACGGCATTCTGCCTGAGCTTCTACGGACAGAGGAAGATGCACAGCCATCTGGTCACCGTCGAAATCGGCGTTGAACGCGGTACATACCAGCGGATGAAGCTTAATTGCCTTACCTTCTACAAGGATTGGCTCGAACGCCTGAATACCAAGTCTGTGCAGTGTAGGGGCACGGTTTAACATAACCGGATGCTCTTTGATTACTTCTTCAAGCACATCCCATACCTCCGGCTGAAGTCTTTCTACCATTTTCTTGGCGCTCTTGATATTATGAGCAATTCCTTTAGCTGCCAGTTCTTTCATAACAAACGGCTTAAACAGCTCGATTGCCATCTCTTTTGGCAGACCACACTGATAGATCTTAAGTTTTGGCTCTACACAGATAACGGAACGTCCGGAGTAGTCAACTCGCTTTCCTAACAGGTTCTGACGGAAACGTCCGCCCTTACCCTTTAACATATCAGACAGAGACTTCAGTGCTCTGTTTCCAGGACCGGTAACCGGACGTCCACGACGGCCATTATCGATCAGGGCATCAACCGCTTCCTGTAACATACGTTTCTCATTGCGCACGATAATATCCGGTGCACCGAGATCAAGCAGTCTTCTCAGACGGTTGTTACGGTTAATAATTCTACGATACAGATCATTCAGATCAGATGTTGCAAAACGACCACCATCCAGCTGAACCATCGGACGTAAATCCGGCGGAATAACCGGGATAACCGTCATGATCATCCACTCCGGCTTATTTCCGGACTCACGGAATGCTTCTACAACTTCCAGACGCTTGATAATACGTGCACGCTTCTGTCCCGTTGCATTCTCTAACTCTGCTTTCAGCTCTGCAGAATCTTTTTCCAGATCAATCGCAGCAAGCAGTTCATGGATGGCTTCTGCTCCCATGCCCACACGGAATGCACTTCCGTACTGCTCTCTTGCTTCCTGATATTCTGCCTCAGAAAGTACCTGCTTGTATGCAAGAGAAGTATCTCCTGCATCAAGCACAATATAAGAAGCGAAATAAAGCACACGCTCAAGTACACGCGGAGATAAATCAAGGATCAGACCCATACGGGATGGAATTCCCTTGAAATACCAGATATGGGAAACCGGAGCTGCCAGCTCAATATGTCCCATACGCTCTCTACGAACACTGGATTTTGTAATTTCTACACCACAGCGGTCGCAGACAACACCTTTATAACGAATCTTTTTATATTTACCACAATGACATTCCCAGTCTTTCTGCGGTCCAAAAATTTTCTCACAGAAAAGACCATCCTTCTCAGGCTTTAAGGTTCTGTAATTGATTGTCTCCGGCTTTTTTACTTCGCCATGAGACCACTCACGGATCTTCTCAGGTGATGCTAATCCAATCTGGATCGCATCAAACTGCATTGCCTGATTCATGTCCTTTTTATTTGTTTCTGGCATTTATGACACTCCTTCCCAATTACTCTTCATCATCAAGAACTTCTTCTGCGTCATCAAAGAGATCATCAGCATCGCCGAAATCTTCATCATCGTTATCATTTTCCGGTTCTACATTGACAAGCTCTTCATTCTCGGAATCGAACTCCTGCTTGGTAAATCCGTGTTTTTCAAACGACTCACTGTCTTCAAATGCATAATCTCTGTCATCTCTGTCATTTCCAATGATGGCATTGATATCGGTATTTCCGTACTCACTGGTTTCAATGAGTTCTACTTCATTTCTATCTTCGTCAAGCACTTTGACATCCAGACCAAGAGACTGTAACTCTTTCAAAAGTACCTTGAAAGATTCCGGAACACCCGGCTCAGGGATATTCTCGCCTTTGATAATAGCCTCGTATGTCTTTACTCGTCCTACGACATCATCGGACTTAACAGTCAGGATCTCCTGCAGAGTATATGCAGCACCATAAGCTTCCAGTGCCCATACCTCCATCTCTCCGAATCGCTGACCACCGAACTGTGCTTTACCACCCAGCGGCTGCTGTGTAACTAAGGAGTAAGGACCTGTAGAACGTGCATGGATCTTATCATCAACCAGATGATGCAGTTTCAGATAATGCATGTGTCCGATTGTGACTTTTCCGTCGAAGTATTCTCCGGTACGTCCGTCACGCAGCTGAACCTTTCCGTCACGGGAAATCGGAACCCCCTTCCACAGACTTCTATGTGCACGATTCTCTGAAAGATAATCCATAACGTCCTCTCTCAGAGTATCTTTATACTTATCGTAGAAGTTTTCTTCTCCGTCTTCTGCTTCCTCTGCATCAAACGGCATGTTTACATAGTCATTTGCAAGTTCCAGTGTATCCTGGATATCAATCTCTTTTGCGCCATCGAATACCGGAGTCTCGATATTAAAACCAAGTGCCTTCGCAGCAAGGCTTAAGTGAATCTCCAGCACCTGTCCGATGTTCATTCGGGAAGGCACACCCAGAGGATTTAATACAATGTCAAGTGGACGGCCATTTGGAAGATATGGCATATCTTCTACAGGTAATACACGGGAAACGACACCCTTGTTACCATGACGTCCGGCCATCTTATCACCAACAGAAATCTTACGTTTCTGGGCAATGTAAATACGAACAGACTCATTTACACCAGGAGATAACTCATCGCCATCTTCTCTGGTAAATACTTTGGCATCTACAACAATACCATATGCACCGTGCGGCACTTTCAGGGAAGTGTCACGAACCTCACGCGCTTTTTCACCGAAGATTGCGCGAAGCAGTCTCTCTTCTGCGGTAAGCTCTGTCTCTCCCTTTGGTGTAACCTTTCCTACCAGAATGTCTCCGGCACGGACTTCGGCACCGACACGGATGATTCCGCGCTCGTCAAGATCCTTTAATGCATCATCACCGACACCCGGTACATCTCTTGTAATCTCTTCCGGTCCGAGCTTTGTATCACGAGACTCTACTTCGTATTCCTCAATATGGACAGAAGTATATACATCATACTCTACCAGACGCTCACTCAAAAGAACGGCATCCTCGTAGTTATAACCTTCCCATGTCATGAAGCCGATCAGCGGGTTCTTTCCAAGTGCCAGTTCACCATTGGATGTAGATGGTCCATCAGCGATCACCTCACCCTTTGCTACTTTCTGTCCCTTGAACACGATTGGTCTCTGGTTGTAGCAGTTGGACTGGTTGCTTCGTGCAAACTTTGTCAGAATATATTCTCTGCGATTTCCGTCCTCCTCACGTACTACGATACGATTAGACTCAGAACTCTCCACGATACCTGCTTCTTTTGCAAGTACACAGACACCGGAATCGACCGCTGTCTTTGTCTCCATACCGGTTCCTACTACAGGTGCCTCGGTGGTAAGAAGCGGCACTGCCTGACGCTGCATGTTAGATCCCATCAGTGCTCGGTTTGCATCATCGTTCTGCAGGAACGGAATCAGTGCTGTAGCAACGGAGAACACCATCTTTGGAGATACGTCCATGTAATCGAATGCAGTCTTATCGTACTCCTGCGTTTCTTCACGGTAACGACCGGATACGGAATTACGAACAAAATGTCCATCCTCATCCAGTTTTTCGTTCGCCTGCGCTACATGGTAATTATCTTCCTCATCCGCAGTCATGTATACAACTTCGTCTGTAACACGAGGATTGTCTTTATCTGATTTATCAATCTTACGGTACGGAGCCTCAACAAATCCGTACTCGTTAATTCTTGCGTAGCATGCCAGAGAGTTGATCAGACCGATGTTTGGTCCTTCAGGCGTCTCAATCGGGCACATACGTCCATAATGGGAATAATGGACATCTCGTACTTCGAATCCGGCACGGTCTCTGGACAAACCGCCAGGTCCCAATGCAGAAAGACGTCTCTTATGTGTCAGCTCACCCAGTGGGTTGTTCTGATCCATAAACTGTGACAGCTGGGAAGATCCGAAGAACTCTTTTACCGCAGCCGTAACCGGTTTGATGTTGATCAGACTCTGTGGGGAAATTCCCTCAAGATCCTGAGTTGTCATGCGCTCACGAACCACTCTTTCCAGACGGGAAAGACCGATACGATACTGGTTCTGTAACAATTCACCGACAGCACGGATACGACGGTTTCCTAAGTGGTCAATATCGTCATCTGTTCCGATGCCCCACTCCAGATGCATATTATAGTTGATGGATGCGAAGATATCCTCTTTTGTAATATGCTTTGGAATCAGGTCTGCAATATCTCTCTTAATTGCAGCGATACGCTCTTCCAATGTCTCGTTTTCTTCCATAATCTGCTGCAGAGCCGGATAATATACCAGTTCTGTAACACCAATAGCCTTCGGGTCCTCAATTTCAGGAATCCAGCTTCTGATATTTACCATCATAGAAGAAAGAACTTTTACGTTACGTGTCTCTGTCTGAATCCAGAGCGCCGGAACTGCAGCATTCTGAATCTGATCTGCCAGATCACGGTCAACAGTTGTGCCTGCCTCTGCAATTACTTCTCCGGTAGAAGGATCCAGTACATCCTCTGCCAGAACCTGTCCGTTGATACGGTTCTTTAAAGCAAGCTTCTTATTAAATTTGTAACGTCCTACTTTTGCCAGGTCATATCTTCTCGGATCGAAGAACATGGCAGTGATCAGACTCTCCGCACTTTCTACGGAAAGCGGCTCACCCGGACGGATCTTTTTATATAACTCTAATAAACCAGCCTCAAAGCTTCCCTGTGGCTCACGCTCTGTGATCGCCGGGTCCTTCTGCAGGGATGCCAGAATCTTTGGCTCCTCGCCGAACATGTCAATGATCTGCTGGTTGGTACCTACACCAAGTGCACGAAGCAATACGGTAATCGGCACTTTACGGGTTCTATCTACTCTTACACTGAAAACGTCATTGGAGTCAGTCTCATACTCGAGCCATGCACCACGGTTCGGGATAACAGTACATGAATAAAGAGTTTTACCCACTTTATCATGAGCAATTCCGTAATAGATACCAGGGGAACGAACCAACTGGCTGACGATTACACGTTCTGCACCGTTGATAACGAACGTACCTGTCTCTGTCATAAGAGGAAGATCACCCATGAAAATTTCATGTTCGTTAATCTCATCTGTCTCTTTGTTATGAAGTCTAACCTTGACTTTCAAAGGTGCTGCATATGTCGCATCTCTCTCTTTGCATTCCGGGATTGTATATTTCACATCGTCTTCGCACAGTGTAAAATCGACGAAATCCAGGCTCAGATGACCACTGTAATCCGTGATCGGGGAGATATCTGCAAATGCTTCTTTTAAACCTTCATCCAGGAACCACTGATAAGAATTCTTCTGGACTTCGATCAGGTTTGGCATCTGCAAAACCTCTTTCTGTCTTGAGTAACTCATACGCAAGCCTTTTCCAGCCTTGACTGGACGTATTCTGTTTTTCTCCATTGACGTTTCACCTCTCGTTTTTATTTCAATCTAGTTTTTCCTAAAAAAGAGCATGGAAATGCCTAGTGCACCACAATAGTGCAACTTATACTATACAATAAAATCAAGGGAATTGCAAGAATTATTTTTGAGAACTTTTTCAGATAGAAAGAGGGGATACAGCTAAATAAAATAACCCAACAGAAATGCAAGCATCTCTGCCGGGTTATTATTGGTTTCTCGTCGTTTAAGCACAGACTACTTTAATGTAACCTTTGCTCCTTCAGCCTCAAGTTTAGCCTTAGCGTCTTCAGCAGATGCCTTGTCAGCCTGCTCCTTGATTACCTTAGGTGCGCCATCAACAGCGTCCTTAGCTTCCTTCAGTCCAAGACCTGTGATCTCACGAACAACCTTGATAACCTTAACCTTGTTCGGTCCAACTTCTGTTAACTCTACGTCGAACTCAGTCTTCTCTTCAGCTGCTGCTGCGTCTCCGCCTGCTGCTGCTACTACAACGCCTGCTGCTGCAGATACGCCGAACTCTTCTTCACATGCCTTTACAAGGTCATTTAACTCTAATACGCTTAACTCTTTGATAGCATCGATAAACTCTGCTGTTGTTAACTTTGCCATGATTATTTCCTCCGTTATAATTTTATTTTTAATAATTATTCTGCTGCTGGTGCTTCCTCAGCCGGTGCTGCGTCTGCTGCTGCATCTGCTGCGCCACCCTTCTCTGCGATCTGATTAAGAACGCGAGCAAGATTTGTGATAGGTGACTGTAAGCTTCCAAGTAATTTGGAAAGAAGTACTTCTCTGCTTGGTACACTTGCGATCTGCTTCATTCCCTCTGCGTCATAGTATGTTCCTTCTACAACGCCGGCCTTGATCTCAAGGCTTGGAGCCTTCTTTGCGAACTCTGCCAGAACTCTGGCTGGAGCTGTAGCATCTTCTGTAGATACTGCAAATGCGTTAGGTCCTTCCAGGACATCCTTTAAGCTCTCGAACTCTGTTCCCTCGATTGCGCGGTTTACTAAAGTATTTTTGTATACTTTGTAAGTTACGCCAGCTTCTCTTAAATTTTTACGAAGCTGTGTATCCTCAGCAACTGTAAGTCCACGGTAGTCAACTACTACAAGTGACTGTGCGTCCTTAATTGTTTCAGAAATCTCCTGAACGATCGGCTGCTTTAATTCTACCTTTGCCACGATCCATTTACCTCCTTATTTTATTTCTTGCATATAGCGTGAGGTATAATAAAAACCCTCCGCCTTACAGCAGAGGGGTATCATTCTTTATGACGATTATCATCAAAAATTCCCTCGGTAGGTGGATTTCCCTTTACGCTGTCGCAATATGCGATAGCACCTTACTGTCTTCGGCAATATGCTTTGTTATTATAATATGTTCTTATGCGGATGTCAAGTATTTTCCGCATTTTGCTTGTGTAAGTCTGATCATACATTTCATCATTTCATCAGGAACCGTTTCCGGTTCCCGACTTCTGATTTTTCTATTACTGAGCAATCTTTACAACGTTAAGCTTTACGCCAGGTCCCATTGTAGAAGTTAATACAGCACTCTTAATGTACTGACCCTTTAAGCTTGAAGGCTTAGCCTTGTTGATTGCGCCCATAAGAGACTGGAAGTTGTCGTTCAACTGCTCACTTGTAAATGAAGCTTTTCCAACTGGCACGTGGATAATATTTGTCTTGTCCAAACGATACTCAATCTTACCGGCTTTGATGTCATTAACAGCTTTGGTAACATCCATGGTAACTGTACCAGCTTTTGGGTTTGGCATTAAGCCCTTCGGTCCAAGGACACGTCCCAGACGTCCTACAACACCCATCATATCCGGTGTAGCAACTACAACATCGAAGTCTAACCATCCCTCGTTCTGGATCTTCGGAATTAATTCCTCTCCTCCAACGAAGTCAGCTCCTGCTGCCTGTGCCTCGTCTACCTTGGTTCCCTTTGCGAAAACCAATACCTTAACTGTCTTACCTGTTCCGTGTGGCAGTACAACCGCACCACGGATCTGCTGCTCTGCGTGACGTCCATCACAGCCCGTTCTAAGATGAAGTTCGATTGTCTCATCAAATTTCGCTGTGGCATTCTTCTTTACGAGGTCGATTGCTTCAGCAACATCGTACTGAGCACTTCTATCGTATGCCTTTACAGCGTCCTGATATTTCTTTCCTCTTTTCATGAAATATAAACCTCCTGGTGGTAATATCGGGTGGGAAATCAATTACCCTCCCACATTTCTTCTTAAACTTAGATTAGTCTACTACTTCAACACCCATAGATCTTGCTGTACCAGCGATCATGCTCATGGCAGCTTCGATATTTGCAGCGTTTAAGTCAGGCATCTTCAGCTCAGCGATTTCCTGAACCTGTGCCTTTGTAATCTTTGCAACCTTTGTCTTGTTTGGTTCACCGGAACCAGACTTGATCTTGCAGGCTTTCTTGATCAGTACCGGTGCAGGAGGAGTTTTAGTAATAAAGCTAAAGCTTCTGTCTGCATATACTGTAATAACTACAGGGATAATTAAGTCGCCCTGATCGGCTGTCTTTGCATTAAACTGCTTTGTAAACTCAACGATGTTTACACCGTGCTGTCCAAGTGCCGGTCCGACTGGAGGAGCAGGTGTTGCCTTTCCAGCAGGAATCTGCAGCTTAATGTATCCTTCAACTTTCTTTGCCATTGGAATTGCCTCCTTAATTCATCTTCTTTACATCTGCGAAACTTACTTCTACCGGTGTTTCGCGACCGAACAGATCCACATTGATCGTAACCGTCTGTTTGTTATGGTTCATCGCTGTAATCACACCGCAGGTATCTTTCCAGACACCGCCGATAACAACGATCATGTCGCCTTCCGCGAAATCCACCACAACGTTTTCAGCCTTGATTCCGAGCGGTCTCATTTCAGCATCTGTGAGTGGCACCGGTTTGCTTCCCGGTCCAACGAACCCTGTCACACCACGGGTATTGCGGACAACATACCATGTATCGTCATTCATAATCATATGAATCAGCACATAGCCCGGGAACATTTTCTTGGAAACCTGTTTTTTCACTCCGTTTTTAACTTCTGTCACTTCCTCAAGAGGAACACGGACCTCCAAAATCTGGTCTTCCAGATGTCTGTTCTCAATTGTCTTGTCAATATTCGCTTTGACTTTGTTCTCATAACCTGAATAGGTATGAACTACATACCAGTTCGCCTCTGCCATAAATCACTATGCCTCCGTTAAAATTTCAAACCAACAAGGAAATTCACACCGTGCTGAATTGCCCAATCCAGCAGTGCAATAATAAGACCGACTACAACGGATGTAACAATCACTGCAATGGTCTGTCTGACAACTGATTTCTGTTCCGGCCAGATGATCTTTTTGAACTCTGCCTTTACACCGTCAAACCAGCTTGTCTTTGGAGCCTTTTCAACGTTTTCTGTCTGTCCCATTTCATAACTCCTTTGCTCTGTACGGACTATTTGGTTTCCTTATGAACTGTATGAGTCTTGCAGAATCTACAGTACTTCTTGGTTTCCATTCTGTCCGGATGAGTCTTCTTGTCCTTTGTCATGTTGTAATTACGACGCTGACATTCTGTGCAGGCTAATGTAATCTTTGTACGCACAACTTCCACCTCCGTTATTAATTTTCGTGTTTTGTCCCGCCTAAAAAAAGGCATAAAAAAAAGACCTACTTCCAAGCTTTCATACTATATCATGATTTTCCATGTCCGTCAACATCTTTTACAATGGTTTTTATGGTTTTTTGCAGCTTTTACGCCAAATTGTGAATTTTTAGTAAAATTTTACCATATACAAGGGTATGGAAAATGCGGTATGATGCCGATATACTATTCAAGTAGAATCTTTTTGGGTGCAAAGGATATGCACCTCACAGGAGAACAGGTCCGTTACTGTCCTGCTCTCAATCCTCAATTCAGGGAAGAAAGGAGGGGAATCTCAATGGCAAAGATTGATAATGCCTACGCTTATTATATCTCGACGTATGCCCAGAAAACGGTTTCACGTTATGATTCACACAAGAAAAGTGAACTGCGCAAAGTTTATAATAAAATGGTCAAAATAAATAAAGATTCGCCTCTTTATAAAATTCCGAATCTCACCGATGCGAAAAAATATGCCATAGACATCAAGGAAAACGCGCGCTCCATTCAGAACGTTGTGGCATCTCTTTCCGACCAGTACGGTTCATTTGAGGATTCTTTTAAGAAGAAAGTTGCCATGTCTTCCGATGACGAAAAAGTCAGTGTGACCTATATCGGCGACGGAAGTGAAGAAAGTAAAACCAATAACTTTGACATTGAAGTGCAGCGGCTTGCCACACCCCAGATCAATCAGGGACGTTTTTTAAAAGACAATACACTGTCGATGCGTCCCGGCGCATATTCTTTTGATCTGAATACGTCTGGTGCTGCATATGAATTTCAATATAATATCAATTCCGACGAAACCAATCTGGATGTGCTGGACAAGCTGGCCAGGCTTGTCAACTCCTCTAGTCTCGGAATTACCGCCGAAATACTGTCCGATGGAAACGGTTCGAGTGCGCTGAAACTGACTTCCATACAGACCGGTCTGGCAGATAACGAAACCGAACTTTTTTCCATTGCACCGGATGCCAGCACAGGTTCCACGGAAATCATGGATCAGCTGGGAATTGACCGCATCACTTCCCCTGCACAGAGTTCCGCCTTTACACTGAATGGCACAAGCCACTCTTCCCTGACCAACACATTTTCCATCAATCAGGTATTTGAACTGACCTTAAATCAGCCAACCGATAGTGAGAAAGTAAACATTGGATTTAAAACAGATGCGGATGCAATTGCGGACAATATCCAGTCTCTGGTGGATGCCTATAATTCCATACTTTCCACCGCAGCCGTGTATGCAGACACCAATGCCAGTGCCGGAAACAAACTTCAGACAGAGATTCTTTCCATATCCGGTTCAAGCCGGAGTTCTTTACAGGACATCGGTCTGGTCACAAACGAGAACGGCTCCATCTCTATTGATAAAGAAGCGCTCCGTGAAGCAGTTGTTCCGGAACGTGATCAGAATACATTTGAAACTTTATCCCAATTTCGGGATTCCATCGGAAAAGAAGCGGAAAATATCTCCATCAATCCGATGAACTATGTCAACAAGATAGTCGTGGCCTATAAAAATCCCGGTCACAACTTTGCAACCCCATACATCACATCCATCTATTCCGGAATGATGCTGGACAAATATGTATAACAAAAAGAGCATTCCAGCTGTAACCATACAGCGAATGCTCTTTTTTGTATCTTTCTAGAAGCCTATCCCAATTCTTTTTCGCACATTTCCAGTGCAGAAGCGATCACAGCGTCCATATCATAGTACTTATACTCTCCGAGTCTTCCCCCGAAAATTACATTTTTTTCCTTTTCCGCAAGTTCTTTATATTTCTGATAAAGAGCTCCGTTCTTTTCATCGTTTACCGGATAGTACGGTTCATCCCCCGGTTTCCACTCCGAACTGTACTCCCTCGAAATTACAGTCTTCGGTAAATCATGTCCCTCATCATCCTTGCCGAATTCAAACCATTTGTGTTCAATGATACGTGTCCACGGCGTCTGAGCATCCGTATAATTGACTGCTGCATTTCCCTGGAAATTCGGAGTATCCAGAAGTTCTGTTTCAAACCGCACGGAACGATATTCCAACGCGCCGAGCGAATAATCAAAATACGCATCTATCGCTCCCGTATATACCGTTTTCTCAGCCAGAGCCTTCAGTTCCTCTTTCTGCTCCAGATAATCAATCCCAAGCCGGACTTCGATTCCCTCCAGCAGATGCTCAACCATCTTTGTGTAACCGCCCATCGGAATTCCCTGATACAGCGCATTAAAATAATTGTTATCAAACGTCAGGCGCACCGGAAGGCGCTTGATAATAAAAGCAGGCAGATCCGTACACTTACGCCCCCACTGTTTCTGTGTATATCCTTTGATCAGTTTCTCGTAAATATCGGTTCCCACAAGACTGATCGCCTGTTCCTCGAGATTTTTCGGTTCTGTAATGCCTGCGGCTTTTTTCTGCTCCTCAATTTTCGCAGCTGCTTCCTCCGGTGTCACCACACCCCACATCTTATTAAAGGTGTACATATTAAACGGAAGCGAGTATAGTTCCCCTTTGTAATTTGCTACCGGTGAATTCGTAAAGCGGTTAAATTCCGCAAATTTTGTAATGTAATCCCACACCTTTTTATTGTTGGTATGGAAAATATGTGCACCATACTTGTGCACATGGATTCCCTCAATGTCCTCCGTATAAACATTTCCGGCAATATTCGGACGTTTATCGACAACCAGAACCCTTTTCCCCCTTGTTGCTGCCTCGTGAGCAAATACGGAGCCATATAATCCCGCTCCTACCACCAGATAATCATACTTCATTTCTTTCTCCTTTGTTTTATTATCAGTTCAATCAGCCATAACAAAATGCAACCACATAAAACACCTATGGTGTTGGTCAGCATATCATCTACTTCACAATACCCGCGTTTCGTCACGTACTGGCTCAGTTCCGTCAGAACCGAACAGACACCTCCGAGTACAACACATTTCCACATCGGCCGCAGCCGGCGAAAACAAAGCGGTGCCAGAATTCCGAAAGGCACTGTCATAAGAATATTTTCAATAAAAAATGCATGGGTAACCACGCTGTATCCCCACGTGGAAAACAGATCCAGATTCATGCACCCGTTTCTGGAACCGGGTTCTCTGGAAAAAAAAGTAATCTGTATCACCACAAGTATATAAATCGCAAAAAGTATACGAAAAAACCGGACGGATGCTTTTTTTCCATCCTTTTTTTCAGAAAGTACAATTGTTACAACCAGCCCAAGTACCACAATAACCAGTGCCCATGGCACATATTGAAGTGGCTGCCGCATATCTGCCAAAATTTGTTTTATAATTTCACACCACATAAATTTTATTATAGCCATGGTTCAAAAAAGATACAAGTATATTTCTTTATTTCTATGTAAAACTGTTGCAGGATAGTGTAATATAAAAGAAAAACCTCGGAAGGACCATCTGTTATTATGATCACAATAAGTTTATGTATGATTGTCAAAAATGAAGAACCGGTTCTGGCAAGATGCCTGGATTCCGTTGCTTCCATGATGGACGAAATCATCATCGTTGATACCGGCTCCACAGATCGCACCAAAGAAATCGCCGCACAATACACCAGCCGGATCTATGATTTTACCTGGTGTGATGATTTCTCCGCCGCAAGAAATTATGCGTTTTCGCTTGCAACCATGGATTACATCTACTGTCCGGATGCGGACGAATACCTTGATCTGGAAAATCAAAGACGTTTTCTCCGGTTAAAAGGTGCTCTTCTTCCGGAAATTGAAATTGTTCAGATGAACTATATCACCCCACCGGATTTCAACACCGTGCAGAACTGTAAAAAAGAGCCACGTCCAAAACTTTTTAAACGCCTGCGCACGTTTTCATGGGTCGATCCGGTTCACGAAACGATCCGCACCGATCCCGTCATCTATGACAGTGATATTGATATTCTGCACCACCCACATACCATGCATGCCAAGCGGGATTTTGCCATGTTTGAAAAAGCATTTCGTGAAAATCATGTCCTCTCGGAGAAAATCACGCGCATGTATGCAAGAGAACTTTATAAATGTGGGGATGAGGCAGATTTTCTACGCGCGGCTGATTATTTTTCGTTACACTATGAAGCACACGCTGATGCAGAATCCGCGTGTATTCTGGCACACGCTGCCCGTATCCAAAATTCTGTGGATGATTTCTTTTCGATCTGTCTGAAAGATATGTGCGGTTCTTCCTGCTCCGAAATTTGTTATGAGCTCGGACAATACTACCGGGAACGGCAGAATCCCCAGGAAGCTTCTCTGTGGTTTTACAATGCTGCATTTGAGACACAGCCTGTTCTGGATATTGAAATTTCAGGAAAAAAAGCATTGCTGCGACTGGCGGAATGTTACCGTACGCTGACAGAAAATGAACTCTGTGATCCATGCTCTGCCGGGGATCTTCTCTCCCGTGCTTCGGAATATGAACAACAGGCACAAGCGTGGGAACTGCCGGAAGAATTATAATTTGCGAAAGAATAATTTGTAAAAAAATGCCGGTGCAGCTGCACCGGCAAATTCTTTGGTTAATTCATATCAATCCAATGCTTATCCACCCAGTATCCTCTGGTCTGGTTCCAACGTCGATACTGTAATTGTTTTGTTTTAACATTAATACGGAATTTCATCACGATCTCATCCGCACACGGTGCAACACCTATATTGCTCTGCTCGTTCTGAGTCTGTACCTCTGGTTCAACCTCCGCTGCACTCACACTCACAGCAGGCGCAACAACAAATAATGATGCGCAAATCGCTACAGCAATTAAAAACTTCTTTTTCATGTTAATTTCCTCCTTTAAATTTTAAACCCGCCTTTTTAAAAAGCTTCATGCTCTGCTTATCAATCACAACATTCCCCTGTTCACAATGGAGATAATATTTTCCATCTGACACGTACAGATATGCATTGTCTTGATTTATATCCTCAAATTCGTTTTCTATGGTATATGTATTCTCTGGCACATCATACCTCGGCTGAAGAATAAGCGAATACGAAAGCACCAACAGTGCAACCGCAATCACCGGAACGAGAATTCTTCCAATACGCGAACCACTTTGCTTTCCCTCCGCGACCAGACGAAATCGTTCGATCAGATGATCCGAATGATCTTCAAACAACGGCATGGCTCCTGCAGGTTTTCGAAATTCTTTTTCCTGCACACTTGCCTTATACTCTTTTAATATCACCGCCAGATAGTTCCCCCGCTCTGCCGATTTGAGTTTCTTTGTAACCGTCTGGTCACAACGGATCTCAATACTCTGATACATATCTCCTTTTAAAATATACACAAACGGGTTCCACCAGAACACAATACACAGAATGTTGATCAGCTGTATCGTCAGTATATCCTTATTATCCAAATGTGTATATTCATGTAGAATAATATAATGCAATTCTTCACGCGAATATTTTTTGTCCGGAATCAATATCCGTTTCTCAAGAATCCCCATACAACACGGTACTTCTACCGCGGCTGTCTGTACGATCTTAATGTTCCGCTTTTCTTTATCCGTACAAATTTCATCTAAAATATTATTTAATTCTGTATCTTCCGTTTTTTCCATCTCTGAAAAATACGACACAACTCTGTGATACTGTATCAGATACCGCGTCAGAAGAACTGCCATGACCACTCCCCATGCCACCACAAATATATGATAGACATAGATTTCGTGCCCTGCCACACAGGTTATTTCACACCCGAATATCTGATACAGGAAATTATACAGGCTGCCTCCGGATACCACTTTCGTCCATGGCAATTCCACCGGGACGGCAAGCCTGATCAGACAAAACAAATATAAAATGATGATTCCTGTCATACTGGATAAATTCAGCAGAACCGATCGTTTTCTGAGAATGTAGCACAGTACAATAAAAATGTTACACCAAACGAACGTCATCCAAACCGAAAATATCGTTATTTGCATTCTTATTCCTCATCATTTTTCAGGGTATCAATAATCTCCTCTAACTTTGCAATAACCTCTGCATTTTTTTCTTTTGTCTGCTTATCTTTTGCTCCGATCAGAGCAGCTGTAATGTTCGCAATAGAACTGCTGTCAATTCCACGCTTAATCAATACAGATGCATAATAATCGTCTTTTGACATAGACGGAGCGAGTTTACGTGCATAAGTCTTGACGGTTTTCTCAAGTCCTACAACTTCCAGATAGCCATCCGTTGTCAGAGACTGAACGGTCTTAAACAATGTAACATTGTTCCATCCGTCTTCTGCCAGGCGCTCTGCCATCTCGTTGGCAGTCAGCGGCTCATTGACCTTCCACAGAAAATTCATTAATTCTTCCTGTCTTACTGTTAAATAATCTTTGTTCTTCATGTTTCTTCCTCCGTAGTTTTATAATTTTATATGTAGTAACTATCATTCTCTGACATTACATATATCCCCCACTCTGCCTTATGTGTCTTTTCTACACTAGACAGCCTACTTTATCCTATCATATTTGAATTATAATTTCAATTGCTTCTGACAAGAAATATGCCATTTTAGATAAAAAAAGAATAGCCGTTTTCGCAAACAGCTATTCTCTCTTCTCAGAAACATTTATTTTTGATAGGTGTATGTTCCAACCGAATACTTACCGTGCAGATGTAGCGTCTTTCGGAACCTTTGCCGTATATACTGTTTTATTTGTATCCGTAGTAACTGTTGTTGTCATCTTTGAAAATGTGGTATCTTTATCTGCATTCCTTCGGTATGGTAAATGTTGCAGCCTTATTAAAATTTTTATAGGTTACCGTTGTTTTTGCCTGCGAATAAACAAGTTTCAGATCCTGTCCCAGCTTCTGATACAGCGCCGACATATACCCGTTCATAAACGCTTTCATATCCGCCGTGGTTCTGACTGGACGACAGGTTTTTTTATCGATCCAACAGGTCACTTTGATTGCCGGCAACGTATTGTAATCCACAGCAGCTGCCGCATTGATCTCTTTGCTCATTCCCATCTGGTCCAAAAATTTCACCACATCGGAGCCCTTTACCTGCGCCGAAATCTGAACGGTATTAATCCGGTTGACTTTTATTTTCTTTTTCACAATTTTTGCATCCGAATACATGGAAATATCCATACCTTTGATCTGATTGGTATAGTTTAAAATCCCTGTTTTCTGATATCCGGAACCATTGGAAGAAATGTACTCCCACAGCAATCCATCCGCATCTTTTGTCAGATAGGCAACCGCCTGGTTCTTAGAACTCATTCCTGCAAGTACTGTGGTTGTATCTGTTACGCTTTTTACCTTCAGAGGACTGTTGTATACGCTTTGCTTTACCACCGTCTTATTTTGAATGATCTGCCCTTCCATTGTCATCTTCTGATCGGTTGTCTGCGTAAAATCATATGATTTTAAGTTTCGCACCGCTATATCCATCTTTTCCAAATACTGCTGTGCAGACAGCGATGCCGCACTTACAGGTGTAACAGCTGCAAATGTGCTGAGTACGACAGACAGTACCAAAATGACCGCAATTTGTTGTTTTTTTAATGCTTTCATCGTTTTCGTTCTCCTTTCTTTATGTGTCGGGCTTAGACGCTGGTTTTATCTCATCCTTTTTTCCTATACCATGCACCTGTCAAAATTAATATTACTGTTTAATAAAAACTCTGTATAGTCACTTGGATTTTTCAGGATACGATAAATCATTGGATCTTATGTTGTGGTACTCACAATTGAGAACTTATCTGATAGCCATCGGTAATCAGCGTACCTTTATAACCCTGTAGATAATATCGGACCTCCATCCCGATCTCTGAATTGTATTCACAAAAGAAATCTCTACTTGTTTTGCATTCCATTCTGTCTTCTCCATAGGTTCTACGTTGTGTATCATTCCGATAAACTGTATATACTTTCACATGTTCCGGTTCTACATGGATTTCCAATACTCCCGCCAATGTGATTTTTTCGCACATCAACGAGTTTTAATTGAGTTTTTAAAAAGACTCCACTCAATCATATTTTCATCGTATTCATTACTCCAGTACTTGCCATTAAACGTAATTGAGTTTTCTATTGAGTTTTATTTTACCCCAAACTCAATTATCACTCAATCCATCAAATATAACATATCTAGCCGCCGGTCCTTTGCCATTTAAGTTAATTAACTTCTCACTTCTCATCTTGTCAATAACACTTCTTGCCTGTTGTTTAGTAAATCCACACATTTCCTGTATTTTAGCAGATGTTATCTGGTCATTCGTCTGTAAATACTCTAAAATCATATTTTTAGCCTTGATATACTGGACTGTTTTATCTCTTGTATATTCCACATCTGACTTTAATGCTTCATAAACCTTAGCTGTCAGCATGTATTCCTTTCCAACAATCTCTATTAATCCACTACTAATCAGTTCATTACATGATTTTTTCGTTTCATCCAGAGATTTTTGGACTTTTCTCGACAACTCTGATAACTGTTCCCTTCTGTTATCTAAAAGATCTCTTAATATCATCATCTCAGCCAAAGACATAATTTTACTATTTTTATCTTGTACTTCTGTAATAAACTTAACAAATTCAGTATTATCTATTGCACTAAATATTGTAAGCGAAACTGCATCATTAAATGATCTATATCTTGGATATGGCTTGCCCATTGAAACCATGTCCTTATAAATAATATCTACTCCCTGACCTGTCCTCTGGACATACTTCAAATTTTGAAGTGTCTCCGCTATTAGTTTATTCCTGGGAATCGATGGATGAGTTATAATATTATCCTCTGTAATTCCATCAAGAAATCCTCCCGGATTTTCAATAACTATTCGATCTGGGTATTGTTTTACATAAACCGCAGCATTACTCTGGTAGTCTCTATGAGACAACGCATTAAGCAATGCTTCCTGAAATACTCTTTCAGGGAAATCCTCAACTTCAAGTCTGAATAATCCTACCTGAATATTTTCTATCTTACTGTATGCCTGTACCCGCTCTGTCAACTTGTCGATAACGCTTATCAACGGCAACTTCAAATCTAGCCTTGCATCATATTCCTCCAAATTATCAGCTGAATAATGTAGGTATATAACTTCCGCCTGCGGTAACAATCTTTGAATAGATGCTTCTTTTCCAACGAACAGTAACCCAGCAATCGTCAGTCTTTCTACATCTCCATCATATTTTACAAGTTGTAAATCTCTTAAAAACTCAATATCCTCCAAATCCGGCAATGTAGATTTAGAATCTCTGACTCTCAGCTTTTCCTTTAAGCTGTACACTTCCAGTTTATTTACATCATCCAGAGTACTCTCTCCAATAATTCTTCCTGAAAAATCCGGATTCTGAACAGAAGAATATACAGCACTTAATTCATCAGGATATGCTGGCTTTGAATTTCTCCCCAATCGTTTCAGGCATCTACCATCCGTAGTTGTATACGTCTTTCCATCTGCTTTAACTGATATTGCAATAACGAGCTTTCCCTCATACTCAAAATCTGATATTTCGGTGAATAGTGGTGGAATGGTTCTATCATAAATCCCCTCTATAATTCGTTGCCCATCATAGTTTCTATCACATCCTGTAACCACAACCGGATTATCTTCTACTCCAAAATAAACAGTTCCACCCTTGCTATTTGCAAATGCTATCAATTCATCAACCGCAAGCGATATAATTTCCTTCATATTTCTTGCATTAACCCAAGACTTAAATTCAACTGTATCTGTTTCCTCTTTATGTAATATTTCTTTAAATTCTTGTTCAGTCATTTACATTACACCTTACTTCTCTATCATTATCGCCAAATGTGATCTCCATCAATTCACCTGCTATATCTTTGCTCATGACTCTCATAATACTATTATCTATCTTATCCTTCGCCAGCAGATTAATATTCCCATACCATACTACTTCCTGGTCAATAACAGCAAAACGGTCACAATATTCTTCTACTGTTTTTATATAAAAGCCAGCTTTACGCATATCTTCATGTAGCTGCATCCAATATGCTGCATCACCAAATCCATATGAATCCGGCATCCATGTAACTATTGTAATCTGAACTCCTGCCTCCTGTTTTTCCTTTAGCATGCTGATTAATTCATAAACTTTTTGTCCGCTGATGGCTGGGCTGGAAATGATTATATTTTTATTGGCATCAAGTAGATCCTTATGGAAAGTTTCTCTATAATTATCTCCCCCATATATTGCATTAACTATCTGTTTATCGGCTTTCAAGCCACTAGAAAGCTCGTAACCAATCTGTTTATATGCCTTCAGCCGCTTCATATACATATTATCAAACATTGGGATATGATTATCCACATAATCATATATTATTACATTTTCTTTACCTGCATAATCACGATTCAATCGTCCTGCATACTGTTCAACTACCCCACGGAATGATATGGGTGTTGCCATAAAAAGTGTATCCAGTCTTGGAAAATCGAAACCTTCTCCTACCAGGGAACCTGTTGCTACTAATATCATTGATTCATCATTCTTGACCTCATGCATTAGTTTAAGAATCTTTCTTTGTTCTTTTTTAGAATTTGTATATTCCGGTGACACTTGGAACGGAATATACAAAGAGACGGTCTGAAAGCATTGCGTTCATAAATTCCAGTTCTTTCTGCTTGTCTTTCAGAAGCTGTACCCCGGTCTCTTTTTTCCGAACCTGATTTTGCATGATTCTCATAACTTCCATCATGTTTTCACGGCTCATGTTATTCAGCTGTTCCTCTGTAAAAAACGGATCCATCCGGCAATCTCCAAACTCTTAAGTGATAATTCAAGTATAACATAAAAAAGCCTGTTATTCGAGAAAAATCAACGTTTTACTGTAGGAATATATATCGATATCCACGAGTATTTCGTATTTTTTGCGAATTGACAAATCCGTTCTTTATACAACAATCTTTGGATGACGTTCTTCAAAAGCTCCCTTCGGAGTAAGTGAAAGACCATCACACAGCCAATGCATTTCTTTCATGGTCACTTTCTGTAATTCATCCGGGGTTTCCGGCCAGTGAAAGGAATCCCTGTCAAGCCTCTTCATCAGAATCCAGAAACCAGATCCGTCCCATTGCAGAATCTTAATAGAAGTCCGCCTGCGGTTGCAGAACGCAAACATGCAGCGCGAATAGGGATCAAGTTTGAATTTCAGCTTGATAATTGCAGCCAGTCCGTGATAGCTTTTTCTCAGATCGGTAGCTCCACAGGCAAGGTAAACGGTTGTGCCACCTGCCAGATCAAGCATGATCTTTCAGTCCCTGTATGAGAACATGAAAAAGTTCCGGTGGGCATTCCGGCATCACTTCAATCCGAATAGCGTTTGTGATAAAAATGCGGACTGGAGACGGGCCGATGTTCAAAGTCTCATTCTTTGAAATTTCTTTTTCTGTTGGCATTTTTGCAAAAATCATAGCTGTATCCGATTGTTCGTCCAATGTTTTCAGTTTGCGCATCCAGTAATTCATTGTAGAGACTGGAATGCTATGTTCCTGACACCATGTTTTTAATACTGCTTTAATCCCATCACATATTCCGAGTCTTTTTCTTGCTATGCAAATCATAAGTATAGTAGCGAAGAGGCACCACCATATGATATATGTATAATGAATTTTCCATATCTATCACCCTTATCCCTCATGTTCAAAAAATTCTTGACTTTTTTCCTGCCATTCGCTATTCTGAGTTATTTTTGCTTTTTTGGGGGGGCGAGGAAGGAAAGAAGGAGTGAGAATCCAAACGGTTCATAGAGAGCAGTCAGGATGTTTGTGATGATCTTGCCGAGTAAATCAATCGTTTCTTTCATCGTTATTTACAGATCACTGAACAGGTCGGCCTTATACACGCCATTCGCCAACATTTTCTTGAAGCTGTCTTTCACTGCTGCGACATCCTCATGGTAGGTCATGCCGTACCAGGTGTCGTTGGTCTTCAGAACCTTCACAGACATCTTGCCCTGCTCCAGCAGCTCACCGATGAAGATGGGGATCAGATACTCGGCTTTCTGAGGATTACCCGGTACTTCTTTCTGGAAAAACTCTTTGAATCCGTCCTCCAGTACATCCAGAAAATCAGGAGTCAAGCCCCACATATTCATGGAGACCAGAGAATGCACATCGACTGCCACACCATCTACCTCTGCTCCATCCGCAGTCTTTACGATGTTCTTGGTCTCCACAACCTCAGTCAAGTTGTTATCCTCGTCCATCTTGCAGATACCACGAGTCACACCGCCATTATCAGACAGGGTATTCTTCAGCACAAAGCCAGCCATGCAAGACTCACCGCCATTTACCAGATACTCGTGGACGGCCTTGAAGCCTTCTTTGCCATAGTAATCATCTGCATTGATCACAATGAACGGGGTATCGATTACTTCCTTCGCTGCAAGCACGGCCTGTCCAGTTCCCCACGGCTTTGTACGTCCTTCCGGCAGAGTTCCCGGAATATCGTTAATGTCCTGAAAAGCGTAATCCACAGTTACATTATGAGCAGAGCAAATAGCTGCGATACGATCACCGATGACCTCTTTGAATTCCTTCTCGATATCCTTACGGATAATAAATACTATATGGTTGAAGCCAGCCTCAATTGCATCATGAATGGAATAATCCATGATGGTATGTCCAGTATCATCCACTGGCTCCAACTGCTTAATTCCTGTTCCGAAACGGCTACCGATACCAGCAGCCATGATAAGTAATGTTGTGTTCATATCTCTCCTTATTGTGTTCATATTGCTTTAACTGAGCATCCTTAACACATACAGATTCGTAATTTCTTTATGTTATACTTTCTTTAGAAAACTTTTAAAACATATTTACTCATTTTATTAGTATTTCAAAGGGTCTGACCCCAATGTCTGTTCACAGTTGACGCAAACCATTGATCAACTGGCCTCTCGTATCGCTGAATTGGAAGCTGCACTTGCTAAGCAAAACAAATAATATGTACTGTCAAACAGCCCCATGTCATCACATGGGGCTGTTCCTATTTCTATTAATCCAATTCCTTCTCTGCCAGCTCCAGCGCCGAAGCAATCACAGCATCCATATCATAATACTTATACTCGCCCAGCCGTCCGCCAAAGATTACCTTCTGCTCCTTGTCTGCCAGGTTCTTATATTCCTGATACAGTGCACCATTCTTTTCATCATTCACCGGATAGTACGGCTCATCACCGACCTTCCACTCCGAACTGTATTCTCTGCTGATCACCGTCTTCGGAATATCATTTCCGGCATCATCCTTGCCAAACTCAAACCACTTGTGCTCGATGATCCTCGTCCACGGCGTCTCTCGATCCGTATAATTCACCGCCGCATTTCCCTGAAAATTCGGTTTGTCCAGCACTTCCGTCTCAAAGCGTACAGAACGATACTCCAAAGCTCCCAATTGGTATTCAAAGTAAGCATCAATCGCCCCTGTATAAACAATCTTATCCGCCAAAGCATCCAGCTTTGTCTTATTCTCGAAATAATCCGTATCCAAACGTACTTCAATTCCATCCAACATATTGGCAACCATCTTCGTATAGCCGCCCACCGGAATCCCCTGATACAAAGCATTAAAATAATTGTTATCAAACGTCAGTCGAACCGGCAGTCGCTTAATAATAAAAGCCGGAAGATCCTTGCAATCGCGCCCCCACTGCTTCTCCGTATAACCCTTGATCAGCTTCTCGTAAATATCCTTGCCAACCAAAGAGATCGCCTGTTCCTCCAGATTGTGCGGCTCCGTAATGCCGGCTTCGTTGCGCTGCTCCTCAATTTTTGCTGCTGCCTCCTCCGGTGTCACAACGCCCCACATCTTATTGAACGTATACATGTTAAAAGGCAGCGAATACAACTCTCCCTTATAATTCGCCACCGGACTGTTCGTAAAACGGTTGAACTCCGCAAAACGCGTAACATAATTCCACACTTCTTTATTATTTGTATGGAAAATGTGCGCACCGTATTTGTGCACATGGATATTCTCAATATCCTCCGTATAAACATTGCCTGCAATGTTCGGGCGCTTGTCGATTACAAGCACTTTCTTGCCGGCATCCGTTGCCTGTCTGGCAAATACCGAACCGAATAAACCGGCTCCAACAATTAAATAGTCGTACATTTTCTTATCCTTTATTTCCTTCTATTGCTAACATATAAACTTAGTGATGAGCTACGTAATAAAGAGTTGCTTCAGGCTATCGAGCATAGCAGCCGTTCATTTGAGGAAATCATGGACTTCCTTGGCACCGATGACTCCCAGGATTAAACCTGGAAGCCATCGAGAGTTAATTTTTCAGGAAGTTCACAATCAGTGCCGTAAGAATTCCATCTCCGGTTGTGGCATGCTTGCTGAAAATCACATGCCCGGACTGCTCTCCGCCAAGCACATATCCGTTTGTCACACTCTTTCAAATATTTGCCACGCCGATTTTATCGCGAGTTGCAAATGGCAGTTCTCCCATCTCTCCGTCAATATATTTCTCCAGCGCAGCTTCCACCTCTGTTATAATACCAGCCAAGGTAACGTCCGATCTTGTATGCATGATCTGCGGAGAGTACTTTGTTGGCTTCGCCGCGAAAGCCGTCTGTTCCGAAATATTTTAACATATAAATCTTCCCTTTTCCTTTTCTACCAACTCAACTAATCCAGTAATACTTTATTTGTCGTAACAGTACTAATATATGGATCTAATTGAAAAACCTCATCTCTTGTATCACAAATCCAAACTCCAATTGGTATGTTTTGTAATTTACATTTCTGTATCAATTCACTATTTAAACACGATGTGTTTATTGATAAAAACAAAGTATTTTCAGATGTTTTTAATTTCTGTATTAAATTATATGTATTATCATTGACATCAAATGTATTTAATCCAAGTTCTGCTTTAGGATCTGCATTCTTCATATACTGTAAATAAGTAATATTAAAAGATACCCACGATGTTTTATCCCTCATATTATATTTATCCACAATATCCATAAGCTCATAAACTCTGGTCTGTGTAATATTCGATTTCAATTCCACATATGGATGAATATCATGGGTAGAACAAAATGCCATAAATTCATCAAATGATGGTATTTTTTCACCCGCATATTCCTTACTTTTCCATGAGCCAAAATCAAGTGTCCGCACATACTCATATGTTAATGAAGCAATTTTTCCACTTCCATTTGAAGTACGGTCAATAGAATCGTCATGCAACAGAACCGGAACACCATCTGCGGTAAATGTTATATCTGTTTCCACATATTTATAGCCATACTCGTATGCTTTCTGAAATGCACTCATCGTATTTTCTGGTGCAATTGCATTATATCCTCTATGACTAACTAAACGTTTATTATTTAATAATCCCTGCAGTGTCTGTGAATTATATACTTTTATCTCAAAGTCATATTTTCTTCCATTTTCTACATTTGCCGAAATAATGGAAGTTCCCGTTTTATGTGCCGTTACCACTCCATTACCATCTACTGTAGCACTTTCTAGGTTACTACTCTCCCATCTAACAGCTTTTCCACCATTCAGCTTACAGATAACGTTTTCCCCTACATCCAAAGTTTCTTTTTCAGATGAAATGTATGGTTTCTTTACTATAATTTTTCTCTTAACACTTTTTCCTTTATAAACCGCTTTAATCCATACTTTTCCTGCATTTTTTAATTTTACCTTGCCACTTTGATTAACCACAGCAACAAATCCATCAGAACTATACCACTTTACTTTTGATGATTTTCCTTTCCATTTTAACTGAATAGACTTTCCTTCGTACGATGATATCGTTTTAGTATAATTAACATTATAGGTCTTTGCATCAACGTTTGTAGTATTCAATGACACTATTACAAGAATCATAATAGCACAACAATATTTGATTGCATTTTTTATACACCATCTCTTATATAATTTTTTCATTATATTTTTGCCTCTTTGATAATTTTTACTGTATGTTCCAATCCAAGTTTTGCATCAAACAGTCCACTCCATCCCAAGCCACATAACTTCTCACTATTCAATGAAGAATTATTCATCGGGTTAAACGCTTTTTTTTCATCCTGTGATGGCAATTCGAATTTTAATCTGACATTTCCAACTTTCGCCAAATATTCTGCAAGTTCTCGAATAGACATAATCGAATTTGGATTAGAAATATTATATGCTTCCCCTTTTTTCCCTTTTAATAGCACATAAAGTATTGCACTTGCACAGTCCAGCATGTAGCAATACGATCTGATCTGTGCACCATCACTCTTCATAATAATATCTTTTCCGTCAGATGCATTATATGCAAAAGCAGTGGATACCCGGTTATCCTTTCTTGTAGCAGTCGGTCCATAGATGTGTCCCGGTCGAACAATAGATACGGCAATATCCTTTTCTGCAATATAACTGGCACATAAAGTTTCCGCGGCTCTTTTTGAAATTGGATAACTAGAACGAGAATTAAGTACATCAATATATCCATATTCATTTTCCTGATATGGATTATTATTGTCTTTCCTGCCATATATTTCACTGGAAGAAACATACACAACATTTTGAACCGTATGGTCTACACAATATTGCAATAACTCCATCAACCCACAAAAATTATCCTGCATTGTTTCGATTGGATTTTTCTGAATTAAATATGGATATGCATTGCTGGCAGCATGAATCATATAATCCAAAGAATCCGGCAACTTATTTTGGTGAGTTGCATCATACTCTCTATATATACAATATTTTTGTAAAATGTATTTACTGAATCTATTTGTCACCCTTTTTCTACTACGTCCAGCCAAATAGATTTTAATATTGCCATTATGTAATTCACTGTACCGAAGTAAAATATCTGCAACTGCAGATCCTATTAATCCTGTTGAACCTGTTATAAAAATGGACTTCCCCTCAAAATGCTTTAGCCATATCATTTTATCCATCATATAATCCAAATCCAATAAATACGTTTCACTTTCATATAATCCCATATATTCTCTTCCTATTTAAGCCAATCTCTTCTTTTTGCTAAAAGCAACGCTTTAAAAATATCAATATCTTCTACTGTGGTCAATTTTATATTTTTCTCAGATCCTGCCGAAAAATGAACCTGCTCCCCCATTTCAATCATCAACGTACAAGATGCAACCGAATTTGTAACTCCAGCTTTTAATGCCCGTCGATGTAAATCGCAAATTTTTCCAATAGGAAATCCTTGCGGAGTTTGTGTACGCTTTAAATTGTCTCTCGGATAACTACCTGTGGATACAATACCATCTTGCGTCTGCATCATTGCTTCCGCACATGGTATCGTCGCAATTGCACATCCATACTGCTTCGTTTTCACGATACAATCTGAAATGATTTCAGGTGATACCATAGGTCTGATTGCATCATGAATTAATACAATATCTTCTTTGTTACAATGTTTTTCTAATTCAAAAACACCATTTCTAATTGACGCTTGACCATTTTCACCACCAGAAATTATGTATTTTAATTTTGTTATATTAAACTGATTTGCATATGCTTTTAATACTTGTTCCCATCCTTTAATACAAACAACTGCAATTTGATCAATTTCGGCATGATTTTGAAAAGCCTCCAGTGTATACACAATCACTGGTTTTTCATTTACTGTTAAAAATTGTTTAGGTATATCCTGATGCATACGCGTCCCTGATCCGCCTGCAATAATTAACGCTACATTCATAATTTTTTATTCCCCTTTACATACTTTTCATAACTTACACTCGTATCAAAAAACACCGCTCCGTGACAACTCGTTCCTTTTTCGATCTTTCTCCAATTTCCATAACGCTGTGTTAATAATTCCTCATATCGATAACATACCGGAATGGACATAAACTCAAATGGTAATTCTACTATTTCTTTAAAATACTCAACCTTTTTAAAATGAGCTTCACAAGCCTCTGCAAAAGTAAGTGATGAGCACATTACCGTATCTCGATCATTATATTTTTTCCATGTATCCTCAAATTTTTTATAAAAATATCTCTCCAAATGACTTTTCTCTAATATCTTTCCAAATATCTTATGCATCATTTTTTTGATAATTTTTTTTACTCCTGTATTTTCAGAAAGATCATAGTTCACCGTAATATTCGCTATTTTTCTTGCACATGATTTATAATAAAGTGCTTTTTTTTTCTGCTTCTGAAAAAGAAAATTATCATCTACAACACGATCAAGAGGAAATATGTCGATAAAAATTCCTTGATTAAATTTACATTTTCCTCTTTCCACATTTAATATTCCGGTTGTTTGTGAATTTCTTAACTGAGCATGTCCTCTCATTGATCCTGGATCGGTATATTCCGTTTGGAAAAAATATGGGTATGTAAATTCTTTTTCTGCAACATCACACAATTTATCATATTGATTCCTCATCATCATCAAATCAATATCATCATCCCACGGAATAAATCCTTTATGCCGTACGGCTCCCAACAACGTCCCTCCTGATGCTATAATTTTAATATTATATTTTTTACAAACCTCCAATATTTTATTTAATAAATCTAACTCTACCGCCCATACTTGTTTCATCTGAGAAGATACCACATAATCATCCCTGATTTCTTCATCTAAGAAATTTTCAGGAAGTTTAATATTAAGAGAAACCATTTAATTATTTACCTCTTTCTTAATTTTCGAATAACTTCATCTATCATAACATTTACCCACTTGTCTTTTTCTATTATCAAAACAACAAGATATATCATAATACCCATTACTATCTGGCAACTCAAAACCAATAATTTGTTCATGTGTAAAAATTTACCCAAACTAATTACAGCAAAACACATTAATAGTCCTGCTACCACTTTTTTATACATTAAGCTAAATAATTTCTCAAATTTCATAAATCCATTACTTTTTTTTACATACAAAAAAGTAATGCAAAATTCTGCTAGTACAGACGCAAATGCAGCTCCATTAGCTCCATATTTTCCGATCAAGCACAAATTTAAAATTAAATTAACAGCAGATCCACACAACAAATATTTCGTACTATCATTCCGCCTGCCACTGGGAGTATAATATTGTGACCCTAGGCAATTGCTAATTCCGATAATTGTTATAATTGGTGCAAAAATATATAAGAGAGTAATTACTTGATCATATCCTTTTCCAAAAAAGAGTGGAACCAAAATCTTTGCAACTCCAGCTATCCCAAACCCACATCCAATTGTCATAAACAAAATAAAATCCATCGATTTACTTATACGATCTCTTATTTCTTCCATTTTATTGTCTACAAATAAATAGGATATTCTTACTCCTACAACTGCATTAACCGCATTAAACGAAACACTCTTTGCCATATTAATAATCTTTGTAGCTTGTTCATAATAACCATTCTGTGCATCATTTTGTGTAATTACCCCGATTAATGTTTTATCTAAGACTGTGTAAATTGAAGTAGCAATTGTTGGAATAAAGTACATTAACGTCTGTTTAAAATGATCCTTAAGCATTAACGATTTAAAAGTAATTTTACATACATAGCGTGGCAAATAAATCCACATCGATAAATTTGCCAACATTGTTGTTATAGCCATAATTAAGATATACAAAACCAAATCATTTTCATCTTTTACAAACATAAAAATAGCAACAATTCCAATTGTTTTAAACAACATATTGCATGTAACTGTCGTTTTAAAATTCTCTAATCCATTATAAAACCAACCGATATCAAACATTGCCCCAAAAATATATGGAATCATTGCAATGTAATATATTTGATTTTTCTTATCGAAAAAAATCAACCCAATCCATGCTAGTAAACATACAATACAGGTTAATACGGTTATCAACTCAATTTCATAAAACTTCTTGCTATATGCTTCTTTATTATCTCTGGCTTGCGATATTTCTCGATTTCCATAACTTGCAGTTCCCAACGCTGCAAACAAAAGGAAATAGGATTGTATTGATCCGGTATAACTTTGTATTCCAATTCCATCTGGGCCTAAAACTCTTGACACATATGGAGCTGTTACAAATGGTGTTATCATTGTGAAAATTTGAAACATCATACTATATGCAAAATTACATTTCAAACTACTATTTGAACCCTTCATTTTTCTCAATTTATCACTTTACTCCGCAAATTCAATTTGTGGGCTAAACCAAATTCCTTTCCACAATCCTTTTATAATCACCTTCACCTTACGAATTTTATATGGCTTTGAAGATCTAAGTACTTTTCCAATCAACAATAAAGATTTCAATATCAAAACATAATAATATCTCTTACTGATTCTACGGTAAGTGCACAAATCATTTCTAATTGAATAAAACATTCTATCTATTCTTTCTTTGTCTATAGACTCTTCCAAACTTGTAGTAGCCACATTTGACTTCATTTTGTGCGTCACCTGACTTGAAGGAACAAAATAGCAAGAATACTTTTTTGAAATTCTTTTTGTATATTCCGTATCATCCCCCCATATAAAATAATCTTTAATCGGTAATCCAACTTCTTCCACTGCAACTCTGTTTATAAAAAGCGATACAAATGTAGCAGCCTGACAACGCAATCTTCCATTTAAAATATTTTTCTTCTCACTATTCCAATCTTTATCAATTTCTTGATAATTCATAAGACACTCATTTCCGTCAATCCACAGTGCGAGGCTTGATAACCACCCAAACTTTCCTTTCAAAGTTTTCGCCTGATCTAACAGCTCAGTCAAAGTATCTTTTTCGACTATTGTGTCATCATCCATTAACCAGATATAATCATATCCTGCCTCATAAGCTTTTCTTACTCCAAAATTAAAGCCCCCTGCTCCACCTAAATTCCTGCCTGTATTAAAATAAAATATCGTCTTTTGGTCTATGTATAGGGTCAATTTATCTTTTGTTCCATCAGTACTTGCATTATCAATTATAAAAATATCACATTTTTCACAACTCTTTCTTAGCGCTTCTATAGCTTCTAAAAGCAGCTCACAACGATTATAGGTAACAACAATTGCAACAACTCTATTTTTCTTTTGCAAAATCAAATCTAATATTTTCTAAAAATTGACCGATATGGGAATACCTGTTCAGCCCCATTCAAAACATAAAATATAAACAACACACCAAATAGTATTATACTTGCCATATACAACAACATTCTTTCTTTTTTGTTGTTTACATATTTGCGTATCGCATTTGGAATCAATATAAACTGCGCAAATGAAAAAATTCTTACAACTCGGTAAGCTGCCGGAACAATTCCATCTAATGCACACACACATAAAAGTGCACATTGACTCATAAGCGTAATATTCCACTCAATTTGATCCTTGCCTGTTATACTCTGAAATACTTTATTATTTTTCTTTTCAATATACACAAATAAAATCAAGATCAGAAATTGCATTAGAATATAATACCTTCCTATCGTATTACCTGTATATGCCGACAACTCCTGTGCCTGAAAATATAGCTGTAATCTTGGAATATATCTGGCAAAGAGCTGCACAATTCTTCCTCCGATAATCTGCATCACTCCAAATGCCACTATTGAAACAATTAAATATGTAACTGCAGATAACATAATTCTATCTGCAAAAAATAATAATAAAAAAATCAACGATACCTGATGCATCGATGCTGAAAGTAATACCCAGACTATAAACGCTAGTTTTCTGCCCTCACACAGACATTCCATTGCAAGTAATAAAAATGCAGATGCAAGTGACTGTCTTACATTATTTAATGATACAAAATATGCAAAAGTCAGATACAGCAATAAAATAGATAACGCATATACTTTTGATTCCCTATAAATCTGTCGATACACAATTCCAACAAACAAAATAGAACAAATTACGATTATCCACTGTCCATCGTTGGTAAAAAATGAAACTATTTTATTTAATAAATAAAAACCTATTTCATAATATCCCCTATCTCCCCTGGCAATACTATTAAACTGCGGAATATAAGTATAGGAATAATCGGTTCCTAATCCGTAGCGTAACGAAGAAACCAGCAATGGAAACAATAGGCTGATACTTATCATCCCATTTCTTTTGATGTTTTTCATGTAAATAGTGCTCTTGGATTTTTTCTTTTTCTTTTCTGCATAAGGTACCAAACAACCACTTATGACCGAAAAAATAATCATAATTGCATATATCATCTTTGACTCCCACGTTTTATCCAAAAACGAAACCTGTTAGTAAATCTTCTTCTCACAAGCCGAATACGATCAAAAACAGGTAATTCCATATGAATCACCGGTAAATGTTTTACCACCAATTTATTTTTAATTACCCAGACATTCAACAACCGCTCCGACAAAAAGCCATACAATCTTTGCTGATAAGTATTTAACTTTGCTAGGTCTACTTGTTTTTCCAGCACAAATAGGATCGAAAACAGCCATTCACAATATGCATCAAAAATTTCTCTTTTGCAAAAAAGCATATTGAACAACGATGCCTTATTTTCATTAAAATAACGATCATATGTTTCTATATAATCTGGATATTTTGTTTCAATTATCTGACGTAATTTATCAAAAATTTCTTCCGTACAACAATGAAGCAAAATTTCTTCTTTTGCATTTTGCTTAAAATACTCTACATAAGGAAGAACTATATCTACACTTTTCAAGCAATTCAATAAATATTCATATGAACAGATATCGGAAATTTTATTACTAAGATTGTTTCTTCCAAAATATCTTCTATAATGCACCAATCCCTTATATGAATCATCTGTATTTTTCCAAATCCAATAAAGGCCTGTCAGCTCACAATAATTTGCATTTTTCCCTGAAATATGATTACCTATATTATCCCTCAGATACCCATATTTTTCTTTTCCCTCTGCACCAACCTGTAATGCACAGTACCCATTCAGATTTGGCACATTAAACTTTTTATGTGTTGCAATATAAATCATTAGACTCCTATTATCCTCTATATAGTTTCATAAAACCATTTACCGTATCTACAATATCAAATTTTGCATTTTTCAGAATATCATAAGCCTTTATTCGATCTCTTTTTTCTTTCCCATAATGAATAATGGTATCCAACCATTTTGACACATCACGGGCATCAATTCCAAGATAACTTACCGCCTGTGTAATTTTTGCTTCCCTCGTAATCGTATCCGAAAAGATAACAGGCAATCCAGATGCCTGTGCTTCCACTCCAACAATTGGAAGTCCCTCAAAATGGGACGGTAATGCAAATAAATCCATCGCCATAAACAATTCATGAACCTTCTTACTAACACCATAATAAATGACGTAAGAGTCCAAACCACAGGCATGTACTTTCTCCCGAAAAGCTTTTTCATTTGGTCCTTCTCCGACCAACAACAATTTTGCATGTAAACCGCGCTCCCGAATTTGTTTCAAAATTTCCAGAAAGAAGTCATGATTTTTCTGATAACAAAACCTTCCAACGTGACCGATCAATAATTCGTCACTAATTTGTAATTGTTTACGCACCATTTCACGTACAGTCTGTGAAAAGCGAAATTTCTGTAAATCAATTCCATTTTGTATCAAAGTAATCTCTTTTGCGGCAATATTTGGAAACATCCATTCTGCAGCAATATCAGAACATGCCACATAATCTGTCCCGATCCATTTAAGCAATCTGCGACATCGTCTGTGAATCCACGCCTTTAACCATCGATGATTTCCATCAACACCTGCTGCATGCGAATGTAATATAATTTTAGTGACTCCCGCAGTTCTTGCAGCCATTCCAGATACCATCAGCTTATTCGCCACATCTGCATGAATATGTACACAGGTATAATTTTGTTCACGAATCAGTTTTTTCAAATGAAAAAAACAAATGAATTGCTTAAGCCACTTATTTCCATCATATCCCACATAGTATACCTTTGAACCACATTTTTCAAAACTTTGTATATTTTCTTTATCCGTAAACTTTTCGATTGCAGCTATATCAATCTGCATATCCTTCGGCTTATTTTTTACAACATTTTTTACTAAAGAAAACACTCCTCCCAAATACAAATCATCGACATTTACTTCCAATACCTTATCGCTCATATTCTTTGTATCAGCCTTTCTATTCTGTTTTTCCTTCCCACAAGCCACACATGAATCCCCGCTTTATGCGCACCTATCATATCTGCTTTGATACTATCTCCGATGTGAATCATGGATTTTAAATCTATTTGCCAGTCCTTACACGCAATTTGAAATAATTTCCCTGATAACTTATTTTCTCCATATGTGTTTGATACATATAGTTTCTCATAGTCATTGATCCCGCACCTTTGTAACATTGATACAATCACGGTTTCCGGAAGATACATATCTGAAATAAGCAGAACTCTCTTTCCTTTTTGTATGCACTGCTCATAAAAAGGAAATATTGTTTCTTTCTTATGGCAGTTTTCCAATTCTATTTGCACTTCTGTCTTTTGTAACAATTCTACTATATCAGACTTATATGTATCAACCAACTCCTGATAAATTTGATCTAATGTAATCTCACAAGATTTCTCTCGGGCCTTTTTTTCTGCACGTATCCTGTTTTCGAGAAATTCCCGGCGATGTTCTTTTCCCAAAACTTTCTCCCCAACAATTTCAAATATATCAGTTGGTTTTGATACGCTGCGTTCAATCAGGGTATCAAATATATCAAAACTTATCGTATCAAAATGTGTTAAAATATAAGCGGCAATTACTTGATTCATTTTCTAAATATCCTGTAAATATAAAAATAAGGAAACGGTATCTTGAACACAGATTTGAGAAATCCAGTTTTCCATACACTATTGCTTAACGCATGCATTAACTCCCTCGGTTTGTATTGTACTAACTTTTTCTGACTCACATAATATTCTTTTTCCCCATCTGTATTGTAAAAAAAAGAAAACAATTTAACCATTTTTAATGTAGGATTTTTCCCAATGGCAATCAACGGTTGTGCAAACTTTACATAATCCTCATCCTCTTTTAAATAATTTTTCTTTTGTTCAATATAATCAAGAGCCCCCTGCTGCCATTCCTTAATACAACACACCAATTTCTGTTCTTCTTCATATTCATAGTGGGCGTAAACCGGCCAAATCTTATCTCCTACTTGCCTATAACTGTCCGTTGAGCCTTCGGTACTCTGTAACATTCTTTCCATGATCCCTAAGGAACATAAAACACTCTTTCTTTGTTTTAGATTTTGTGGATTATATAAATATCCACTACAAAATCCACAAATTGGAAATTGAGGAGAGATTCCAATATAATATCCATAAATTTTTAAATCCAATCCATTATATTTTGCAATCTGTTCTAAACAATACTGCATTGACCCATGCCAGCCAATATCAACAATTGCACAAGATCCTTTCATTCCAATTTGTTCAATATAAGCTAGCAGCAATTGCCTTTGTTGCTGTGATTTTTCGTAAATTTGTTCTTTCAGACATATATAAATTTGTTCAACTTCTTTATTATTTTTCAATCCATCATATGCATAATCTTTTGACAGTTCCCACTTATGCAATTCCGCCAGATGTTTTCTCTCTGTTGCGTCGTATCCATAATATTCCAATAATTTAGAAAGTGTAACATATTTCTCCCATCCCAAATACTGCAACGAATCCTGATACCCACTTGTTGTATACAGCAACGCTTGTCTCAGACTTTTGCGTGAAAAATGGACATATTGTGTGTCAAACTCCGCATCGTATCCTAATTGCTGAAATGCCAGATCCATCATATATCCATCTCTGGAAAAAAAATAAACGCGATGTATCTGTGCCTTTTTCAGACTTGTATACAACCATTTGGTAAATCCATAGAGAAATGGCCCAAAATAATCGATTCCAAACTGATAATATGGTGACAAATTTTTCACAGATGTTTTTTTAAAAACTTTCTTCATATTTTTTTCCAATAAATTTTGCCTCTATAAAAGAAACAATTTTCCTTTTCCAATTAATTTTTTCCGTATATAGATAAGAAAGTTCTTTTATCTGATCTTTCTCTACCTTTTTGTCCCTTACCTGCTGTTCCAACCAAACATTAAAAATAATCTCGCTCACTCTTCCATAAAATCTGCTTTGAAAAGAAGAAAGATTATCTTCTCCTATTTTCTGTTTCAATGTAAACAAAATATCAAACAACCATGTGCAATATTCATTCATAAGTTGTCTGCTCATAATACACATATTAAACATATAACCATAGGTGCGATTTACAACGGCATCAAATGTATTCACATATTCTGGATACTTTTCCTTTAAAATTTCTTTTGTCAAATCCAATTGTTCAGCATAATGTGTATGTGCATAATGCGAATACAAAGTTTCAATATAATATTTTCTTTTCTTTGGAACAAATATCTGGTAACATTCCAGCATTGGTTTTAATTGCCTATAAGTTAAAATCCCGTCAAACGGATTCCTTTTTTTTGTTCCAAAATAGCGTCTGTAATGTACCAAACCGATATAATCAGAATCTAAATTTTTCCATGCCCAATATAAACCTGTTAATTCGCAAAATGATGGATTCAATATTGAAATATTTTCTCCAGTGTTATCCTTGATATATCCCAAATCCAACTCATTTCCATCGGAATCTTTTTTCCCCTCCGCACCAACATACAAAGGAATGTACATCGCGTCTGACGGCATTTTATATTTTTTATGAGTTGCTACAACAATTTTAACTGAATATTCACTCATTAATATAATTCCTTTTTACAATACATATTTTTTTAAAATTTTTATTTTTCGCATGATCCAGGATGCTAAAAATGATAAACATACAAAAATCAAACAAAATAACAGTGTCATCACTGGATAAATTTTAAAACGAATTGGTGTAATCTTTAGGAATCGATACACAAACTGAATAAATAAAGGATGTATTAAATAAGCCCCAAAACATAATCTATCTACTCTCCAAAGCCAGAATTTCTCACTCCATTCCTTAGATACAAACATCAAAAATACTACAGCTGCTAACACACCAATTACTGGACTGTCATATGAAGTCCAAACTTTTGGATTCCAACTCATGCTATTTAAAATCCAAATCAATGCCACACAAATTATTGCAATTATTCCGATTAGTTTTCTATTAACTTTCTCTTTATTTTTGAATAACCAATGTCCCAACAAGACATAAAAAACCGGATATAAAAACTGGCTGTTAAAAGCAATTTTCAAATTACTTAATCGAGAAAATAACGGAAAACAAAAATCAAGAACAAATAGTGCACAAAGTACTAATTGTATTTCTCCCTCTGAAGCATTATCAACAAATTTCTTTAACACGGGCATTATTAAATAAATTCCGATTAAAGCATATAAATACCAAAGATGTCCAAAACCTGTATCTGATAAGAAAGCTAAAATAGCCTTATCCAATAAGCTAATTGATAGTCCATCTGCCATTACTAATTTTAATGCAGCATACGGAATACCAAATACAACAAGAGCAAGCAAAATTCTCCTTGAATACTTAAAGAGCCACTCACTGGATTTAACATGCATTTCTTTTCTCAAAAACAGCATTCCCGTTATCATAAAAAATACCGGTACTGCCCAATACATCATTTGATATGATGCATTAAAGAAAATCTTTTGCATTTTGCTCAAATCAAATAGTTCTTGATTTTCACTTAACGTACTACATGTATGAAGATAAATTACACAAATTGTTGCAAATATCCGTAGATAGCTAATGCATGACTGCCAATTATTGTTTTTTCCATGGTACACATCAAACAATTTTTCATCATTTTTTTCCATATTTTACCGCTCACATCGCACCTTCATGTCTCAGCACGACTCCCACTGTTTTGCACAATATTTTCACATCAAGTTCCAGGCTCCAGTTCGCAATATAACTGCGATCAAGTGCTACCACCTGTTCAAAATCCGTAATCTCACTGCGCCCGCTTACCTGCCACATCCCGGTGATCCCCGGTTTGATTGCCAGGCGGCTTCTATGGTGCAGCTCATATTTCACCCACTCATCTTCCGTTGGTGGTCGTGTACCTACCAGAGACATATCCCCTTTGAGCACGTTCCAGAACTGTGGAAACTCATCGATAGACCAGTCGCGGATCTTATTTCCAAGCCCCTTTTTTATCGTTCCGTCCGGCAGACGCCTGCTGCCGATGATGCGCGGGTCAAAATCCAGTTTAAACATCATTCCGTCCGATACACGGTTTTCTGCAGCAAGTGCTGCTTTGCGCTCCTCCGCATCCAGATACATACTGCGGAATTTATAGCACGTAAATTTCTTGCCATTCTTTCCGATCCTGGTCTGTCCGAAGAAGATCGGACCGGGCGATTCATGATAGATCATCGGTGCAAGGATCAGAAACAGAATTCCTGTGAGGATGCATCCGACGATGCCTCCGAGAATATCCATCAACCGTTTGAGAAACAATTCCCAGGTACTTACGGTACGGATGCTTGTGGTCAGCACCGTGTATCGTCCGAGATTTTCCACAAACTGTTTGTTTGCCGCCAGATCCATCCGGTTGGCAAGCTTCAGATGTACCGTTACTCCCATCTCCGTCAGCTGGTCGATCCATCTGTCTACCCGCGGATCATTTGGCTGCAGATCGATAAATACTTCATCCACCCATGCATGGCACAAGTAATCCATAACAGATTCTCCCTCTGCCACAAATGGGATGTCCCCCAGTTTTTCGGGAAGTGTTTTCTTTTCATTGACATCGATCACAGCGATTCCTCGAATCTGAAACAGTTCATAGCTGTGATGTTGGATATCTTCCCGCACCTGTGGAAGATTGGCCCAGTCGGTCAATATCACGATAGAATTCTTTCTTCCAAGCCGCAGATTCCGCAATACATGCCGTTTCCAGAGAATTCTTGTCCCATAACTGATTATAGCATAAAAGATAGCGGTCAGAAACAGTGTAATACGAGAAAAATCACCCGCATCTTTCACAAAGAACAGATAAAACACGGCAAACAGTATCACCAGGCTGACCTGACGCATGGTTGCCGCCAGTTCTATGAGCAGTCCACGTTTCAGAACGTTCTTACATGTATTTAAAAAGAACATCATGCATACATCAATCAGGATCAACACGATGGCAAGGTTTCCATACACGGAATTGGAATATAAATTCAGATTCCGGTGTCTGACGAGATATGCCAGGAAAAAAGAAACCTGCAGACACAGAATATCCAGTATCACAAAATCAATGTGTTTGATCCAGCTGTTTTTTGCTTTCTGATACATGATGTCTCCTTTCTTTCATTTTTATGATTCTTATTACTTTTGTTCATTCCCAATTTTTTCTATGGGAAAGGGCACAGCAGAATCAACTCTGTGCGCCCTTTTCAAGAACCCGGGATTATTTAGAAACTTTCTTTACGGTTCCTTTGAATCCGGCTTTCTTCAGCTGAGCCTTGAATGCTTTCAGCTGCTTTGCAGACATACCGGAAACCTTGATTGTCATCTTTTTGGTGTCTACACCCTTAAATGCAGTCTTGTCAACCTTTACGGAAGCAGACTTGATGACGATTGTCTTTACAGACTTTGCACCTGTAAATGCCTGAGCGCCAATGGTCTTGATGCTGGCTGGAAGTGTAACAGTTGTAGCTTTTGTAGCATTTGCAAAAGCCTTTGCTCCAATTGCTGTAACCTTGTAAGAGACTCCATCTACAACAACCTTAGAAGCTACTGTAACACTCTTCTTTGTTGTCTTTGGTAAAGCCTTTACGGTTGCTGTACCGTTTGCTGCGGTACTTACCTTTGCGCCATTATCAGCCTTGACGTTTGTCTGTTTTTCCGGAGCTGGAGCTACTGTTGCAGAATCTGTTGCAGCATAAGCAGTACAAACAGATCCAAACATCATAGTAGCAGCGGTAATACCTACCAGCACCTTCTTGATTAATTTGTTCATTGGGATATAATCCTCCTTTCCCTGATGATTGATTTATGTGAAAACCCTTTTGGGGAATCACCTACTTCTGCTCTGTGCCATAGCCATAATATCCATGTTTTCCATAGTAGCCATAGCCTTTTCCATAATAACTCTTGCCATAGTAGTTGCCATATTTGTGATAATATCCATTTGCAGCGCCTTTGGCACGGCTGAGTGCAATGCCGACAACCGGACACCCGGCACGCTCCAACTGGCGGATCGAATTACGAACCATTGCCTTTGGCGTTTCTCCTGCGCGGACAACCAGCAGTGCGCCATCACACAGCGAGCCGATCTTTTCTCCATCCGATACCAGATTCAATGGTGGAGCATCAATAAATGTATAGCGGTAATTTTCATTCAATTCTTCAAAAGTACTTGCCAGTTTCTGTCCTTCGAGAAGCATGGACGGGTTAATAATATTTTCTTTATTCGGAAGGAGATCTCCCGCTCCGATATTGGTACGCAACACATATTTGTCCAGCGTATCGTCACTTGCCAGATAATCGGAAGTTCCCAGAATTTTTCCATTATCTTCCCGGACAATCTGATATTTGTCAACCATAACACTCTTGCGCAGATCCATGTCCACAAGAATGCTCTTGCTGCCGGCTTCTGCCATCTGACGCCACAGCTGCATGGCAATAAAACTTTTTCCCTCATCCGGAGCGCTGGATATCACCATGATTTTTTTCACTTTGCTTCCAAGAAAGCTCACATTGACGCGCAGACGGTTCAGTGCTTCCTCTACCGCATACGGAAGTTTCGGCATATTCTGGACGGTCGCACGGTTTTTCGGTGTAAATTCCATTACTTTTTCTTCCTTCTTTTCTTTTTCTCTTTACTGATCGCTTTTTCTACCTCATCAGAAATTTCTTCGATATCCCCCTCCGGAATAACGGTAAACGGCATGATACCAAATTCTTTTTCGACATCCTCTGCCGTATTTAAGCTGTCGTCCATAAGCATACGTACCACGAAGATCACGGCTACAAGAAGCATTGCAACAACCGCTCCGAGAATAATATTTTTGGCAAGGTTCGGCGAACTCGGTTCATCTGGAACCACTGCATATTCCGCAATGGTCGGCTGTGCATTCTCCGATGCATTCATAACTTTCGGAATGTAGGTTACCGCTGTATCTACAAGTTCATTGACCATCGACTGTGCAAGTTTTGGATCATTGTCCTCCACCGACACAGCAAGTAACCGTGAATCTCCAACAACCGAGATGCTTACTTTCTTCAAAAGATCTTCATATTCCATATCCAGATTCAGGTTATCAATCACTTCATTGAACACGGGACGGATTTTGATCAATTCGGTATAGTCCTGGGAAAGGGATGTTCCGATATTGAAATCCGACAGATCAAGCACACTTCCACTGGATGCGGAAATCATATACATTTTTGCAGTTGCCGTATATTTTGGTGTGATCAGAAAATGTGTGATGGAGCCTGCAATCACTCCCCCGATCACAAATGCGAGAATCAGCCATACCAGCTTTGCCCGTAGCAGATAAAAAATTTCAAGCAGATCAATTTCGGTTTCTTCGCTGTTCTGCTCTGTCAATTGGTTTTCCTGGTTCATTCGTTACTTTCCTTTCTCTTGCACCAGTGGATACAGTTGTTTCATGGATGTCTCCAGTGAATCTTCATCCATATAAAACTCCCAGTGCTTTTTCCCATCGTGCAGCTTTTCTCCAATTTTGGATGTACCGTCGATTGTGATAATTCCTTTGTCTGTATATCCCTGCATATTCTTTAACAGGGCAGTTAGATCATTCATCTTAATATCTGTCGTTGCATACGGGCGCAGCCGGTCATATAATTTCACGGTCGCATTGACATCCCCCGCATTCTGTTTTTTTATTTTTTTCATGAATGCGTTTAAAAAGATCTGCTGGCGGCGCATACGCTGCGTATTGCGATCGTCATCCATGACATACCGGGACTGCATAAGCAGTTCTGCCTGCCGGTCTGTCAAGGTAAGCGTTGCACCTTTCTTCATAGCCGGATCCAGCTTGGTCATATCATCTTCCAGTGTAACGGTTACTCCCCCCACCTCATGATTCAGAAGTGGCATTGCATCCATTTTCAATGCATAGTATCCATCAATAGGCAGCCCCCCAAGCATTTTGGATACGGTCTCAACCGTATTGTCACAGCTTGCAGCCTTGTCCTTTCCATACCAGTGTGCCGTGCAAAGCTGCATCTGTGCACTAGCATTAGCGCTTCCGTCTTGCAGAAGCATTGGCACTTCGGTGATGGTGTCCCGGTTCAGCTGCAAAATTCCATATGTTTTTTCTTCTTTGTCCACAACAACAAGCATCAGTGCATCTGCCATCGAGCCATGATATTCTTCTCCTTCGGCATCTTCGTTTCCGCTTTTGTCGGTTCCGATAAAGAGATACGTCTGAACCGGATGCGCAAATTTCCAGGTCTTTTTATGTAGCTTGATCGAGACGGTTTTTTCCTGAAATTCCTTCCAGACACGCTGCGTTTCATTTTCTGTGGCTGCCTGCTGGATACGCACGTCGTGCCGATCCATCCCACGGATGATAAAATATACAGCAATGATTACAAGTACGGCAATGATAATTTCTATAACTGCACGCATGGTTTTCTTTTTTTCGCTCACTGCAGTACCTCCCTGGTCAGGCGATCCGTTTTCTGGAGGAACGCTTCTCCAAATTTCTTTACAAGCACAATGCGTCCCTCGGCAAGATTTGGATGCCGGGTATCCATGTTGTGACAATCACTGCCAAGAATAATGGTTGTGGCTTCTTTTGCAAGCTGAAACGCTTTATGCCTCTTTTTCCAGTTCAGAAATACGCCTGCATTCATCTGCCTGTATAACGGAAGTTCCATGACGGCATCCCAGATTTCTTTTTTCTTCTGGAATTCGTAATAACGCTCAATATGGGCAAGGACAACTTTCAGTTTCTGGTGCCGTACCAGTTTCTCCACATCTGCATAAATGGCAGAATCCCACTGGGCAAACGGCATTTCCAGAAGAAGTGTCTGTGTTCCTTCCACACAAAGCTTCGGGATCATTCCGGCACTTCCGATTCCTTGAAAATAGTAAACTTCCGCTGCCAGATACAGCTTCTGGTCAAAACCATTTTCTTCCATCGCAGTTTTTAATTTTTCATAGCTTCGCTGTCTGCGCAGCAAAAATTCCTCCACAGAATCCTTCTGTGCATAAAAATGGGGAGTTGCTACGATTTCATCAACCTGCTGCTCCCTCTGCGCTGCTAACATTCTTAGTGACATTTCTACATTCCGGCTTCCGTCATCTATTCCCGGAAGAATATGTGTGTGAAAATCAATCGGCATTTTTTCTCTTTGCTGTTCATAATTATTCTATAATTATATTTGCGACAAAAATATTTTACTCCATATCCTGGTCTTCTCACAGTAGGTTTACCCGCGAAAATTGGCGAATTTTCCCGTTTTTCCGTTTGTAAACGCACAAATACTCAAGTCCTAAACGCGCCTATATTTTACGTTTGAAAAGTGTTTATTATATTTTAATAACTGATACTATCTTTATATAGGAAAATTGGTAATTTTTGGGAATACAGAGGATTACGAAATGAATAAGAAACGGGAACCTTATGATAAAATTGCAGTTGGCGAGCGAATCCGGCGCAAACGGATACAGCTTGGCCTATCACAGGATGAACTGGCCGTCCGGATCAACCGTGCAACAAAATACTGTTCGGATATTGAACGCGGGATGTGTGGCATGTCCATTGAAACGATGCTGGCAATTGCCAAAGCATTAGATATGAATTTAGACTATATGATGTTTGGAGAAATTTCTGAAACAGAACGGGAGTGGCAGCAGAAAGATGCTCTGACCCTGATCCATATAATAGAAAAGGCGCCCGCCTCCCAAAGAAATTATGCGATACGCCTTCTCAAACTATTTATTGCTGCAACCGGTACTTCCTCTACATAGACCCGTTCTTCTTCACGACTTCCGGTACCGTCCGGAAAAGTATTTTCACATCCAGTCCCAGACTCCAGTTTAAAATGTAATACCGGTCCAGTTCCACAACTTTTTCAAAATCCGTAATATTGCTGCGGCCGCTCACCTGCCACATTCCGGTGATTCCCGGTTTGATGGCCAGACGGCTTCTGTGGTGCAGTTCGTATCTGACCCACTCATCCTCTGTAGGCGGTCTCGTTCCTACCAGAGACATGTCCCCCTTTAAGACATTCCAGAACTGTGGAAACTCATCGAAAGACCAGTCACGGATAAAGTTCCCGATTCCTTTCTTCACCGTTCCATCCGGCAGCTGTCTGCAGCCGATGATACGCGGATCAAAATCCAGCTTAAACATCAGCCCGTCTGTGACTCTGTTTTCTGCTGCAAGCTGTGCCTTGCGTTCTTCCGCGTCAGTATACATACTCCGGAACTTGTACAGCTTAAACTTCTTTCCGTTTTTTCCCACACGGATCTGGGAAAAGAATACCGGTCCGGGTGACTGAATCTTAATGGCGGGAGCCAGAAACAGAAACAGAATACCGGTGAGCACACATCCCACCAGTCCCCCGATAATATCAATCAGACGTTTTACCAATAACTCTCCGGTGGAAATCGTATTGATGCTTGTGGTTAACACGGTGTATCCCCCAAGACGCTCCACAAACTGCCGCTGTGTTCCGACCATCAGTTTATCTGCCAGCTGAATATGCACCGTAATTCCCATCTCGTTTAACTGCCGGACAAGATCATCCAGCTGGGCACTCTGCAATGGCAGATTTACAAATACTTCATCCACCCATTCCCTGCAGAGATATTCCACCACGTAATCACCTGCTGCAACCAGAGGAATCCCTGCAATTTCCGTCGGATGATCCTCTGGCATGTTTCCTGTCACAGCCACTCCCGATATCTGAAACATCACATAACGTTTCGCCCGGATATCCTTTTCCACCTGAGACAGCCGGTCAAAGTTTGTGATAACCAGTACGGACTTGTTCTGCTTCAGATGCAGCGTGCGAAGAATATGTTTTTTCCACAGAAGTCTTGTTCCATAGGTAAGCAATCCATAGAATAATGCCATGAGAAAGAACGTGATTCGTGAGAAATCTCCCGCATCTTTTACCGAAAACAGATACAGGACAGCAACCAGTTCCACAATCGCCACATGCTTAATGGTTGCGATAAACTCTACCAGATATCCACGTTTTAATACATTTTTAAGTGTATTCAGGAAAATCAAAAGACAAACATCTATCAGGATCAGAACGATAGACAAATTTGCATATATGTAATTGGTATATAGATTGACAGTTCTATGTCGTAATGTATAGGCTAAAAAAAATGCCACCTGCAGGCAAATCAGATCCAGAATCATAAAATCCAGATGCTTTACCCAATTGTTTTTATTCTTCCGGTACACAATATCTCCTCATTTGTATACAAACTTACTACTACGATTGTACCAAACTCCGGTGTAAAAGTCCATAAAAGAGGGAGGATATTCCCATGAAATACCCTCCCTCTTATTTCCATTTTCACTTATCGATACTCTGCAAGATTAATACGGATCAGAGCCTTATGCAATGCAAATTCCGCGCGCTTTAGATCCAGATTGTCATTTCTGTTGTGAATCCGCTCCTCTGCTCGCTCTCTTGCGGCTTCCGCACGCTCCAGATCAATCTCTTCCGGCCATTCTGCCAGTTCTGCCAGAAGTGTTACCTTATCTCCCAGAATCTCGGCAAATCCGGCATGCACTGCTGCCACCTGTTCTTCATCCCCATGATGGATCGTGACAAGCCCCGGTTCCAGTACCGTTGTAAGTGGAATGTGATCACGATATACACCGATCTCGCCGGATTCCGTATTAAACTCCAGTAGATCCGCAGTTCCCTTATAAAAAACGCGGTCCGGCGTGATGATTTCTACATCAAATGTCTTTTCCATCTCTGTTTCCTCCAGCCGGCACACACATTACCCTGCATATGCCGCCTTTACCTCATCAATTGTTCCGGCATTCAGGAAATAACTTTCCGGCACGTCATCCAGTTTTCCATCCAGAATTTCACGGAATCCGCGGATGGTCTCTTCCACCGGAACATATTTGCCTTCCAGTCCGGTAAACTGTACTGCCACGGAAAACGGCTGCGACAGGAATCTTTGTACTTTACGTGCCCGGCTGACAACAAGCTTATCATCCTCCGACAACTCATCCATACCGAGAATTGCGATGATATCCTGCAGTTCTTTATATTTCTGCAAAATCTCCTGTACTCCACGCGCAACCTTAAAATGTTCTTCCCCGACAATTCTCGGGTCAAGGATACGAGAAGTAGAAGCCAGCGGGTCCACTGCCGGATAAATTCCAAGTTCCACGATGGAACGATCCAATACCGTTGTGGCATCCAGATGTGCAAACGTTGTGGCCGGTGCCGGGTCTGTCAGATCGTCGGCCGGCACATATACCGCCTGTACGGAAGTGATAGATCCGTTCTTTGTGGATGTAATTCGTTCCTGTAATGCACCCATCTCGGTCTGCAAGGTCGGCTGATATCCTACTGCGGACGGCATACGTCCGAGCAGGGCAGACACTTCCGATCCGGCCTGTGTAAAACGGAAAATATTATCAATAAATAACAGAACATCTTTTCCGCCTTTATCACGAAAATATTCTGCCATTGTAAGCCCGGTAAGTGCTACACGCATACGTGCCCCAGGCGGTTCATTCATCTGTCCGAACACCATGGTTGTCTTATCGATAACCCCGGATTCTTTCATTTCATAATACAGGTCGTTTCCCTCACGGGTACGCTCTCCGACACCGGTAAATACCGAATATCCACCATGCTCTGTGGCAATGTTATGAATCAGTTCCTGGATCAGCACGGTTTTTCCTACACCGGCTCCTCCAAACAATCCGATTTTTCCACCTTTCTGATACGGGCAGAGCAGATCGACAACTTTAATTCCTGTCTCTAACATTTCCTGGGAAGTTGCCTGTTCCTCAAACGAAGGTGCCTTCCGATGAATCGGCCAGTGCTCCTTGGTCTGCGGAGGTGCAATTTCATCGATTGGCTCTCCCAGCACATTAAACAAACGGCCAAGTGTTTTTTCTCCTACCGGTACCGAAATCGGTCCTCCCGTCGCTATAGCATCCATACCGCGGACAAGTCCGTCCGTCGGTCCGAGTGCAATACAACGCACGGTATCATCCCCCAGATGCTGTGCTACTTCAACGATCAGTTCTCCGCCCTTTTTTAAAGGAATACGGATTGCATCATTGATCTCCGGAAGATGTCCTTCCGGAAATTTGATATCGAGCACGGCACTGATCACCTGCGTGATCTTTCCTATTGCTCCTTTATTTTCCATGTTTCTTCTCCTTTATTACGTCACTCTATCGCATTTGCTCCCGCAATAATTTCCGTCAATTCCTGTGTGATAGATCCCTGTCTTGCACGGTTATATTTCAGGGAAAGATCCTCTATCATATCTTCCGCATTGCTTGTTGCAGAATCCATGGCCTGCATGCGGGCACCGTTTTCACTTGCCACGGCTTCTACCAGTGCCCCATAAAACAGACTTGTCACATATTTTGGAATAATCTGATTCAGAGCCTCCTGTTCGTTTGGCTCATAATTCATAAGAATTTCTCTGGAAGACTTTTCCTCCGAAGGTTCACTTACTTCCACTGGAAGCATACGGATCAACTGCGCTTCCTGACTAACGGTATTTTTAAAATGCGTATATGCCAGATAGATCTCTCCTATTTTTCCTTCCGCGAAATCGTCGAGCACTCTCTTACAGAGTGCTGCTGCATCCGGATATGTCGGATTTTCCATAATTTCCGAGGCATCTACCTTGATGTGATATCCTTTTCGCTCCAGTATCTCAATTCCTTTTCTGCCAACTGCATAGATCACGACATCCTCTTTGGCAACATCATCACTTTCTGTGATCAGTTTCACCACATTCGCATTATATCCTCCTGCAAGTCCACGATTCGAAGTCAGTACAACGATCGCTTTCTTTTTGGATTCCCCGCTTCTTAAGTATGGATGATCCATATTGCCGCTGTGTGCTAAAATGGAACTTACCGTCCGGTACATATACTGAAAATAGGGATCTGTCTGTTCTGCCCGCCCTTTGGCTTTCTGGAGTTTTACGGTAGAAACAAGTTTCATGGCTTTGGTAATCTGCTGTGTGCTCTGGATACTTCCTTTTCGTCTTTTTATATCCCTCATAGACGCCATGTGTTATCACCCCCTGTTATCATACCCTCACGCCAGGTATTCTTTTTTCGTTTCCTGAATGGCTGCTATCAGTTTCTGTTCCGTCTCCTCATCGATCACCTGCGTCTCTGTAATCTTTCCGGTAATCTCCGGATATCTGGTATCAATAAGTTCGAGTAACGCATCCTGAAAATGCAGAATTTCCTCTACCGGAATGTCCATAAGATACTTTTTCACTGCCGCATAGATGATAACGATCTGTTTTGCAACCGGCATCGGCTGATACTGCGGCTGTTTTAAGATTTCCTTTAATCGTTCTCCCTGTGCCAGTTTCTCACTCGTGTCTGCATCCAGTTCGGAACCGAACTGTGCAAATGCAGCCAGTTCCCGGTACTGTGCCAGTTCTGTACGGATAGGCGCCGCAATCTTTTTCATCGCCTTGATCTGTGCGGCTCCTCCTACACGGGAAACGGAAAGTCCTGCATTGATTGCTGGGCGGAAACCTGCATTAAACATCTCCGTCTCCAGATAAATCTGCCCATCTGTGATAGAGATTACATTTGTCGGAATATATGCAGATACATCTCCCGCCTGCGTTTCAATGATCGGTAATGCCGTCAGGGAACCTCCTCCCAGTTTGTCCGACAGACGTGCCGCACGCTCAAGCAGACGTGAATGCAGGTAAAAGACATCACCCGGATAAGCCTCACGGCCCGGTGCACGCTTTAACAGCAGCGACAGGGTCCGGTATGCCATGGCATGTTTGCTCAAATCATCGTAGATAACAAGTACATCTTCGCCATTCTCCATCCACTCTTCGCCGATTGCACAGCCGGAATACGGAGCAAGATACTGCAAAGGCGCAAGTTCACTTGCCGTAGCCGCAACAACGGTTGTATAACTGAAAGCTCCATACTCTTCGAGTGTCTGGACAATATTGGCAACGGTAGAAGCTTTCTGGCCGATTGCCACATAAATACACTTTACCCCCTGCCCTTTCTGATTAATAATGGTATCAATTGCAATCGCGGTCTTTCCGGTCTGACGGTCTCCGATGATCAGTTCTCGCTGTCCTCTTCCGATCGGCACCATGGAATCAATGGCTTTGATACCGGTCTGCAGTGGTGTATCCACTCCCTTTCTGGAAATGACACCGGATGCCACACGTTCTACCGGACGGTATTTATCCGTTGTGATCGGTCCCTTTCCGTCAATCGGCTGTCCGAGCGCATTCACAACACGTCCGAGCAGTGCATTTCCTACCGGCACTTCTACCACACGTCCGGTTGTTTTAACCGTATCTCCCTCATTGATATTGTGCTGACTTCCGAGAAGTACCGCACCGACATTATCTTCCTCCAGGTTCAGTACCATACCGTATACCTCTCCCGGAAATTCTAACAATTCTCCCTGCATCGCATTTTCCAGTCCATGGATACGTGCAATGCCGTCCGCCACCTGAATGACGGTTCCCACATCTGCCACTTCCAGCTGGGAAGCATATCTTTTGATCTGCTCCTTAATGACAGAACTGATTTCTTCTGGTTTTAAATTCATGGAGCGCACTCACCTACTTTCAATTGTATACGTTCTAAGTCTCTTGTCAGATGTTCCAGTCTGGTCCGGACACTGCCGTCCACAACACGGTCCCGGATCCGGATGACCATGCCTCCGATCAGTGCGGGATCCGTGGTATAATGTATCTCAAACTGAACGTACTTTGTCGTGTCGAGCAGCTTTTGTTCCACCGCCTGTTTCTGTTGCGGTGTCAGTTCCATCGCCGATGTGACATAGGCAGTACCTATTTTTTTATACTCTTTGACACGGTCAATAAAATAAGTGAATACCTGATCTGTCTCCTTATAATGCCCTTTTTGTACAAGCATCCTGAGCAGTCCCACCAGTTCATCACCGATACGTCCTTTGAAAATATCCTCGATCAGTCTGACTTTTTCTTCTTTTTCGATTTTGGGATGATTCATCAGGCGGGTCAGTTCTGTATTTTCACGCAGAATCTGTGCAACAGCCTGCGCCTCTTCATATAATTGATCCACCATATGTTCTTCAACCGCCAGCGCAAACAAAGCATCCCCATATGTTTTGGATACTAATTTTGCCATGTCGATTCACCCATTTCTTTTAATGTTTCATCCACAAGTGTGCTCTGAATCTCTGCGGTAATGGAAGATGCCACAACTTTCTGTGCCATCAGGGATGCCACAGTGATCATTTCCTGTTTCATATCATTCATGGCATGCTTCTTTTCCAGAAGTGCCTCCTCCTGTGCATGTTTTACAATGCGTGCAGCTTCTTCCTTTGCCTCATTGACAATGCGGTTCTGGTTCTTTAACGCCTTTTGTCTGGCATCTGCCAGAATCGTTTCCGCTTCCTTGTCAATTTCTTTTAACTTTGCCTCATACTCCGCTTTCAGCGCTGCTGCTTTTTCTTTGTCGGCGCTGGCCTCATCCAGTTCCGATGAAATGTGATCCTGACGGTCTTTTAAAAGTTTCCGTGCGGGATTAAACAGCAGATATGACATCAGCATATAAAGGAAAAATACTGCAATTGCCAGCAGGGCAGCATCAAAGAGCAGCTGTGGATTTAAATCAAATAAAAATTCCTGTGCAGCTAACACTCGTTTGCCCCTCCTTTATCCAAGCGGATGTACAAAAAGTAAAAGCAGTGCGACAACAAGACCATACAGACCTGTCGTCTCTGCAACTGCCTGACCTAACAGCATGGTGGACATAATCTGTCCCCTTGCTCCCGGATTACGTCCCACGGCTGCTGCGCCGTGTCCGGCTGCGATACCCTGTCCAATACCAGGTCCGATACCTGCAATAACTGCAAGTCCTGCACCGATAGCCGAACATGCTCTGATTAAATCCTGTCCTGAAATATTCATAGTAAAATCCTCCTTAATTTAAATACTTGTTTTGATACAAGGAGCAAATCGCATGAGAGTTCCGCTTACGCGGAAGCGATTTGCGTAGGAAATGCATTCTAAAAATGCATTTCAATCTTCTCCACACGCCTGTGACACATAAGTCATTGTGAGCATACAGAATACATACGTCTGGATTGCTCCGGAAAACAGATCAAAATATACGTGCAGTGCTGCCGGCCATGCCGTTGCAATTACCCCAAGCAAACCGTATACCAGTGCCATGATTACGGTTCCTGACAACACATTTGCAAACAGACGCAGCGACAATGAGATCGGTATTGCAATCTCACTGATAATGTTGATCGGCGCCCAGAGTGGAAGCCATGGCGGAAGCGGTGAACACATACCTGTCCATATTTCTTTCAGACTCTGGTGTTTTGCCTTGTTGAAACGGATCATAAAAAATGTGATCAGTGCAAGTGCAAGCGTGGTTCCGTAATCTGCCGTCGGCGGGCGCAGGCCAAACAATCCAGATATGTTACTCATCAGTATAAAAATAAAAATCGTGCTGATATAGTTGACGAATCTGGGTGCCCACTTTCCCATGGTGGAATCCACCATTCCGTCTAATTTTTCTACAATCAGCTCGATTATATTCTGAAAAGTATCCGGTTTTTCGGTGGCATGCTTTAACTTGCGATTGGCAATCACAGCAAAAATAACCATTACTGCCATAACAATCAAAATACATGCGTGGCTGTCGGTGATCCAGACTTCCTGACCAAATACTTTTACTTTAAAAATTCCATGAATCATAAAGTCGATGTCCGACGCCAGTAAAATCCCCTCATTCATATAGTCACCTCCTTCCTTTTACTTTCTCCCATAAAGGCTGAAGATATGCTCCAATTTTTAAACCAAGCAGCCCAAGAAAAGCCGCAATCAGGTTTCCCCATTGAAAATACCCAAATAACACGAACAAAATCACCACTACTACATAACGAAGAATTGATTTTGTGACAATTCTTCGCGTCGCATGTGCGGTGTCCCCCATCGTAACAGAATCAAAGATCACAGTTGCAAGATTAATTGCCATCCCCACGGCAACCGCTATGCCAAACCATACCCCGATGGAATATGCAATCCTGTCCTTTACAAACCATACCCCGATCAGTTCTACCATCACCCCATATAATAAAATTGAGACGACCAGCCCCGGTAATGCTTCGTTAATCCTTTTTAACATGGTTTTCTTTCTTTTCCTCCTGCCTGTATAGTTTCCTTACTGTCTTGTAAATATTCGTAAACCCTGCCAAAGCTCCCATAAAGAAAAACGGAATCATTAACCAGTTAATCCCTGTCAGATTTCCCAGCCACACTCCCAGTATACTGCATAAAAAAATCGGCACCAGCATACTGATTCCAAACTGAAAAATGAGTGTTAATGTCTGTATCACGGATCTGTTGTCTTTTTTCATAGCCTTCCTCCGTCCCGATGGATGTATTATACCTCATTATTCGTCGTTTTGTCTATAAAATTCCATAGTTTTTAGAATATTTTATCATTTTCACCAATCATTTTCTTTAGCAGCCAGCTAATCCGATTGACAATCCCAGAGCCTATGGACTATAATAGACGGGATATAAAGCGGAAAGCAAAGTGTGAATATGATGAATACAAAAATAGAACGTGTCAATCCCGAACAGATTGACGAAACAATTATGGAAGAGGCCGGACGTCTGATCGCAGAGGGTGAACTGGTCGCTTTTCCGACAGAAACGGTATACGGTCTTGGCGGAGATGCCCTGCATCCGGAAGCTGCCCGCAAAATCTATGCAGCAAAAGGACGTCCTTCGGACAACCCCCTGATCGTGCACATTGCGGACTTTTCCGATATGGAACGTGTTGCACGTGAAGTTCCGGAGGCTGCCCGCAAACTGGCCGGTGCTTTCTGGCCGGGTCCCCTGACGATGATCGTCTGGAAAAGCGATGCCGTTCCGATGGCAACAACCGGAGGAATGGATACTGTCGCTGTACGGATGCCGAATCACCCGGTTGCACTTGATCTGATACGCAAAAGCGGATGTCTGATCGCTGCGCCAAGTGCCAACACATCCGGTCGTCCGAGTCCGACAGAAGCTTCTCATGTTGCAGAGGATTTATCCGGTCGGATTGCCATGATTTTAGACGGTGGGCCGGTCGGTATCGGCATCGAATCGACCATTATTGATCTGACCGAAACAAAACCTATGGTACTGCGTCCTGGCTATATTACACCGCAGATGCTTTCTGAGGTGCTCGGCGAAGAAGTTATCATAGATCCGGGTATTATTGCCGCAGACGACACGCGCAAACCAAAAGCTCCGGGCATGAAATACAAGCATTATGCCCCAAAAGCCGATATGGTAATCGTAGACGGATCATCGGATGCTGTTGTTTCCAAGATCAATGCACTGGTGCACCAAAAGCAGGAGAACGGACAGAAAGTGGCTGTCATTGCCACGGAAGAATCCGGACCTTCTTATCACGCCGATGTCATTCTTTCCATGGGCAGCCGTTCCAACGAAGACGCCATTGCACAGCATCTGTACAAAATTTTGCGTGAGTGTGATGAATTGCATGTAGATGCCATTTATTCAGAAAGCTTTCAGACCCCTCGCATCGGACAGGCCATTATGAACCGTCTGCTCAAAGCGGCCGGTCATACCGTAATACATTGCGATTAGGAGTAATTATATGGAGTATAACAAACTGATTTTTGTTGCCCAGACAGGAACCTGTCGCGAGGCAATGGCAGCCGGTATCATGGGAGATTTTACCTTGCGTCATCCGCTGGAGATCTTATCCCGTGGACTTGTTGTACAATTTCAGGAACCAATGAATCAAAAAGCCGAAGCTGTCTTAATCAGCAACGGTATCAATATGGAAAATTATGTTTCCCAGCAGCTGACGGAAGAAGATCTGACAGAAGATGCTCTTGTCATTACCATGGAAGAAATTCACCGGGAGCGCATTTTAGAGCAGTTTGAAAATGCTGTTCCGGAAAATATACAGGTTCTTACCAAATATGTCGGGGACGAACTGGAAATATTAGATCCATACGGAGGTGCTTTGCCCGCCTACGGATTATGCTATGAAACCCTGCGCAAATCAATCAAAAAACTTGTGAAAAAACTTAACGAAGAAGAAGGAGAATAAATTTATGGGAAAAGTAGTCGTTATGGATCACCCGCTGATCCAGCACAAGATCGGATTAATGAGAAGAACCGAGACCGGCTCTAAGGATTTCCGTACACTTGCAGGCGAAGTTGCCATGTTTGAGTGTTACGAGGCAACCCGTGATCTGGAGTTACAGGATGTGGAGATCGAAACTCCGATCTGTAAGACGACCGTAAAAGAATTAAAAGGAAAAAAACTGGCAGTAGTACCGATTCTGCGTGCCGGACTTGGCATGGTAGACGGTATGCTGGAAATGATTCCTGCTGCAAAAGTCGGACATATCGGTCTCTACCGTGATCCTGAGACAGCAAAACCAGTGGAATATTACTGCAAACTTCCGGCAGACTGTGCCAACCGCGAAGTATTTGTCGTAGATCCGATGTTGGCTACCGGCGGATCAGCCATCGCAGCAATCCAGATGCTGAAAGACAAGGGTGTAAAAAGCATTCGTTTTATGTGCATCATTGCTGCACCGGAAGGTGTAAAAGCACTTACCGATGCTCACCCGGATGTTGATCTTTACATCGGAGCACTTGATGATCATTTAAATGAACATAAATATATTGTTCCGGGTCTGGGAGATGCCGGTGATCGTATCTTTGGAACCAAATAATCAGATATTACAATATCCAGGGGGCAAAAGTCAGGATTGACTTATTGCCCCTCTCGTTATTTTACAGAAACTGCAAAGGAGGCTAACACATATGAGCACAAAACGACAGGACTACATCAGCTGGGACGAATACTTCATGGGCGTTGCCATGCTCTCCGGTATGCGTTCCAAAGATCCAAACACACAGGTTGGAGCCTGTATTGTCAGTGACAAACACAAAATTCTTTCAATGGGATATAATGGATTTCCAACCGGATGTTCCGATGATGATTTCCCATGGGTACGCGAAGGCGATGACAACAAATACTTTTACTCTACCCACAGTGAATTGAATGCCATTCTCAACTACCGGGGCGGAAGCCTGGAAGGATCAACCATATATGTTACGCTCTTTCCATGCAATGAATGTGCCAAAGCCATTATCCAGTGTGGTATCCGTGAAGTCGTTTACGACAGTGACAAATACGCTTCTACCCCGGGTGTGATCGCATCCAAAAAAATGCTGCGTGCCGCCGGTGTGACACTGCGCCATTATGAACACACGAACCGGGAAGTAAAATTGTCATTGTAAGAGTTGAAAAAATAAATAAAAAAGACAGCTACGAACGCTGCCTTTTTAGGAGAAGGTATTTTTACTATGGGGTATAGCAAAAACTATATATAATGTATTGGGGGGTTTTTACAGTGATTATAGTACCATGGATCTACACAGAAGTGTGCACAAACTTCACAAAAGTTTGACATCGTTTTTGTGCACTATGTATACAGTAAAAAGGCTCTGCCGGAAAATTTTTCCCGACAGAGCCTTTTTCTGTCATTTTGACCATCCAGATCTTTTATGCTTCAAATAATGCTTCAAACTCTTCGCGTGTAATCTTTTCTTTCTCCAGAAGAAGTGCTGCACAGCGGTCAAGCACATCCCGATGCTCGGCAATGATTGTTTTTGCCTTCTCATAAGACTCATCAATGATACGCTTTACTTCCACATCAATGGCAGAGGCAATTCCCTCACTGTAGCTGTGTGCATGTGCCAGATCACGTCCGATAAATACTTCATCGTCATCATCTTTGTAGCAGATCAGGCCGATATTTTCGGACATTCCATACCGTGTCACCATATCGCGCGCCATCTTGGTGGCCTGCTTAATATCCTGGGAGGCACCTGTGGTAATATCATCAAATACCAGTTCCTCTGCAACACGTCCTCCGAGATCTACCACGATCTCCTGCAGCATACGTCCCCTGGAGTTAAACATCTCATCCTTCTCCGGAAGCGGCATGGTATAACCCGCAGCCCCGGCACCGGTTGGGATAATGGATACCGTATGCACCGGTCCCACATCCGGCAGAAGATGAAACAGAAGGGCATGTCCGGATTCATGATATGCTGTAATTTTCTTTTCTTTTTCGGAAATAACACGGCTGTGTTTCTCCGCACCGATTCCCACTTTGATGAATGCTTTCTGGATATCTGCCTGCTGAATATATGCCCGGCTTTCTTTTGCTGCAAGAATGGCAGCCTCATTCAGCAGATTCTCCAGATCTGCTCCTGTAAATCCCGCAGTCGTCTGTGCGATCTGTTTTAAATCAACGTCATCTCCCAGCGGCTTGTTCTTTGCATGAACCTGAAGAATTTCTTCACGGCCTGCCACATCCGGTCTTCCGACTACAATCTTTCGGTCAAAACGTCCCGGACGCATGATCGCCGGATCAAGAATATCCACACGGTTGGTTGCTGCCATCACGATAATTCCCTGATTAACACCAAATCCATCCATCTCAACAAGCATCTGGTTTAAGGTCTGTTCGCGCTCATCATGACCGCCTCCCATACCTGTACCACGGCGTCTGGCCACAGCATCAATCTCATCGATAAATACGATACACGGTGCATTTTTCTTGGCATCTTCAAACAGATCACGGACACGCGAAGCTCCGACACCGACAAACATTTCTACGAAATCGGAACCGGAAATACTAAAGAACGGTACTCCGGCCTCGCCTGCAACGGCTTTTGCCAGAAGTGTCTTACCGGTTCCCGGAGGTCCGACTAAGAGCACACCTTTCGGAATACGTGCACCAAGGTTTGTATACTTCTTTGGGGCACGCAGAAAGTCCACCAGTTCCTCAAGGTCTTCTTTTTCTTCTTTCAGACCGGCGACATTCTCAAATGTCATATGGTTATCTTCCTCGGTGGAAAGCTTTGCACGGCTTTTTCCAAAATTCATCATTTTGCCGCCGCTGTTGTTTGCTGCCGCATTGTTGCTCATAATCATAAACAGAATGAAGATGGCACCAAAAATAAGAAGATATGGCAGAAGTGTCATAATCCAGCTCTCTGACGGCACATCATCCACAACAAACTGGGTAAAATCCTTTTCTTTTAATTCTTTCTGGATCTCGTTCACATCTGAGGTATACATCCGTTCCGTAGAACCATCTTTCAGTTTGATATTCAGATAACCGGTCGGTACTTCACGGTTCTGCTCTACCCGGATACTGACAACCTTTTCCTCACGGATGGCTTTCCAGAGATTATTCTGTGTGAAATCACTGGTTGTACTGTTGTTGGTAAATGTATACCACAAAATAATCACAAGCAGGATCAGCATCGCATAGACACCAAATCCTCCAAATCGGGGTCTGTTCTTTGTATTCAATGTACTACTCTCCTTTTTTTAATCCGCATCTTCCACGAATCCAATATACGGAAGATTACGGTATCTCTGATCGTAATCAAGACCAAATCCGACTACGAACTTATCCGGTATCACAAATCCGGTATAATCCACCTGCAGATTTTCTACCACCCGGCGATCCGGTTTATCCAGCAGCGTACAGATCGTAAGAGTTTTTGGATTACGACTCTCAAACAGCTGCATCAGCCGGCTTAATGTATTTCCGGAATCCACAATATCTTCCACAACGATCACGTTCTCTCCTTCAATCGACTGTTCAAGATCCTTCTTGATATTTACGACACCGGAAGAATGGGTCTGTGCTCCATAACTGGATGCTGATATAAAATCGATCGTCATTGGCAGCGCAATCCGCTTTGCAAGTTCTGTTGTGAAAAAGATAGATCCTTTCAGGATACAAACCAGATAAACCGACTCGCCTTTGAAACGTTCCGTGATCTGTGCACCGATCTCTGCAATCCGCTGATTTAACTGTTCCTCGGTCAGATATACCGATATCTCATGTTTCTTACTGTAATCCATCCTCTTATCCTCCTTCAATGGCTGCTATTACTGGCAGTGATCTCCAGCACCCATCGGGTTGCATCGGAAATCCCTGTGCCATATGCCATACGCCCTCCGACAATCCAGAAGATTTCATCCTCCCCGGCCAGAAGCAGCTGCTCATCTCTATGCGATGCCGGAATCTTTTCATTGACGAAATAATCCTCCAGCTTCTTGTGATGTCCTGCCGCATCCAGCACAAAATAGTCTCCTTTTCGGCGGTTACGTATAGCTAAACTATCTTTTATCTTATCATAATCAAACCATTTCGTATACATTTTTCGTGGAATTTTATCGGTATTCCCATCATACAGAAACTTTTTAAACGAAAATTTCCATTCACCAGCCAGCAGATTTTCCGGAAGCCGGTCCGTATCTATCGGCAGACAGATCTTTTCCGTTTCCTTTCTTTTTCCCATGATTTCGATCACATTGTAAACTCTTGTGGCGGTCAGCCCATAGGGCAGTTTTACATATCTTCCGGTCTGTTTTTCCAGAAGGTCCGCCACTGCCTGCAAATGTGCCGCCGTAATATCTTTGCATGCCCCGGCAGCTTTCCAGACAGCTTTGCGGATCAGCCGCATACGGACAGCCTGCGAAAGCTCTGCCAGCCCGTCCGTATCCAGTTTCACATTTTTCCTCTCCCCGGAAATAAATTTTTTCTCCAGGGAAACCGTCTCTTCTTCCAGATAATCTCTTACCTGCTGCAGCTGTTCCATCGCCGTCTGCATATGCTGTACCGCCTGCGGATTCATCTGTATCAGTTCCGGAAGCACCCTCTTTCGCATCCGGTTTCTGCTGTAGGACTCGTTGGCATTGGTACTGTCCATACAATATCCCTGCCCCCGCTCCTCCAGAAATTGTTCGATCTGTTCCCTGCTGCACTGCAAAAAGGGACGGATATAGATTTCCCCGTTTGTTCCTGTCCGCTGTGGACGCATCCCGCACAGTCCATCCAGTCCGCTTCCCCGGATCAGCTGAAACAGCATGGTCTCCGCATTGTCTTCCATATGATGCGCCAGTGCGATCCGGACGTTTCTGTCCTGCCCGGCTGCGTCCGCAAACACCTGATATCGCAGAATTCGTGCCGCCTCTTCTTCTCCCAGATGATGTATTTTGGCATAACGTGGAACATCAACATTCCGGATATGACAGACAATCCCCCATTGTTTACAGAGCTGTTCCACAAACACCGCATCATTTTTACTCTCTTCTCCACGAATTCCATGCTCCACGTGGATAACCTCAAGTGAAAAATTCATTTTCGTGGAAAGTTCATACAGAATCAGGCACAGACAGACAGAGTCCGCACCGCCGGACACTCCAACGAGTACCCTGCCTCCTTCCGGCACCATATTCCACTTTCTCATAAATTTTTCTACCTGTACGATCATTATTTCTCCCAGATTCCGCTTACCACTATTGTCATATCATCCGGTGCATGTCCTCCTGTAAAAAGCATCACATGTTCCATCAGCTTTTCAGCAAAAGTACCTGCATTCTCTGTTTTTATCTCTTTTATCATTTCCGCGAGCTTTTCTTCCGGATTTTTCACATGTAGATATTCTAACACACCATCCGTAACCATGACAAGGAAATCCCCATGTGTGAGCTTTCTGTGGATGACATCCCCGGTACAGGACGCATCGACTCCCGCCGGAAGTGTGGACGCCCGCAGGCACTCCACCCGGTCTTTATGTTTCAGAAAAGATGCTGCTGCACCGATTTTGGTAATCGTCATCTGCCCACTGTACAGATCCAGATCCATGAAATCCAGTGTAGAGTAAGACTCACGATCTCCCTGCAGAACCATTGCCGAATTCATCATGCGGATAGCCGTCTCCTGAGGAAATCCTGCTTCCATAAATTTCTGCATCAGCTCTACCACCATATCGCTCTCCCGGAATGCAGACGGTCCGCTTCCCATACCATCGGAGACACATACATGATAATGCCCATTTTCCATCGAAAACAGAGAAAAGTTATCTCCACTGACACTCGATCCCTCTTCTTTTTCCGAGGCAACCCCGGATAATGCATAAAAGCAGGTATCTTCATACGCTGTAATCATAACCGGTTCCTGTGTCAGTATGGATCTGGTATCCTCTTTCAGCCGGACCGCCATGCCTGAAGCACGCTCGAGCGCTTTTCGATAATTTTTAACAGGAATTCCGCCTCCCCACTTACTTGCCACCAAAGCGGTCACCATGCGCCGCTTTTCTTTGTCCTCATAAACATGTATCTGTTTTACATCCAGTCCCCGTTCCCTTGTCTCAAACGCAATTTTTGCCAGCAGAACACGCTCTGTCCGGTCCATACACCGGATTCCCTGATCCCAGTCCTGCAAAGCATCCGCCATCGCATCCAGCTGATCCGCGATTACCTTGCGGTTCTCCTGCAGGCGGTGATACCATGCCTCATTGAGTTCCATACGGGAAAAAGCCCAGATTGCCTCTTCCACCATCCCGGAATAACGCGGACACTCTTCCATAAAATTCTGACTTAAAATTTCTTCTTTGGTACTGTGTTGTGCAACTGCCTGCAGCATCCGGCGGATTTTTATCCAGAAATCCGGTTTCTGCTGCTCGAAACACACGACACATCCATCGCAGTCCGCACACAACTTTCCGGTAATCTCCTGGGCAAGAATATCCAGATGGTCCTGCTGTTTTGGCTTTTGCCTGCCGTCCATCGCGGCAAATGCCACGGAAAGCTCGTCAACTGCCTCTGCAAATGCATGAATCCGCCCCTGAGGGTCCATTCCAACCATCGTTTCCACGCCTTCCTGTTCCACCCGGTTCTTATGTCTCTCCCGGAAAATCTGACTGCCCATTCCGATTCCATAATGGAACAATACTGCCAGTGCAAACACGATCACACCTTCGCTGATGCCAAGGATCAATGCCTTTTTCTCCATATTCAGAATCAGAAGTCCCGATGTATTCATCGCGATCGTTGTAATTCCCGCAATCATTCCTGCCGTCCATCCGCTGCAGCGCCTGTTTGCCCATATATAAAACCGGATTGCGATTCCCAGCACAAAAAGAATAAACAGATATTTTACAATCGCAGCCACCGGCATGCACCAGCCCATTCCCACAACCAGTCCTATGTATAGCAGAAAATTTCTCTTTTTATCCAGACAGCATGCCGTGTAAAATGCCGGCACCACCGGATAATATCCCATGATACATAACATACTTGCCGCCAGCCCGAATACTGCATAGATCATTTTTCCGATCAGCGATCCTATCCCCATTGTTTTCCATTGTCCTGTACGCATGATACACCTCCAAAAAATTGTTTTCGAGGGACAAGTATACACAGACAATGACGCATATTCTGTCAGATTTTCTGTGGTTTTCAAAAAAGTTTTCGCTCAAATCTTCCATCAATGCATTAAAGAAAAAGAAGAACCTGTTCAGACAGATTCTTCTTTTCTACTTCTTTTCCTTGAAGATGATTTCATTCTTATAAGTCAGTCCAAGCTTGCTTTTTGCCACATCTTCAATATATTGTGAGGATTTCATATACGTCTCAAGATCATCTATCTCCGTAGATCTCTCGTTTTCTTCCTCATACTGCTGTTGTAATTCTTTTTCTTTTGCCGCATATTCCGCATCTTTTGAACGTATCCTGCAGATCTGAACCGTCATGACAACCAAAAATGCAAGCACAATGATCATGATTCCTGCAGTACCGCTTCCACGGCGACGCCTTTTAGTTTTTCTCATGTTCTTTCTCCGATTCTTCAGGCTTCTTTCTTTTACGAAGCTTATTTAACTTTATTGTAGTCATTTCCCGGAACTTTTTCAACCTCTTTTTCAGATAATGAATCTTTTCCGTCAGATACCGCATAACAAACCGACTGCAGAAACTGTAATAAATCCACGCTCCCAGAAGGCTTCCCAGGAGTACATAGCCCCGGATTTTTCCATTATTTACCTGACAGAGATGCAGAAAAAAACAAAACGAAATGACCAGCCAGTATACCAGATCCTCTAAGGAAATCATAAAGATCCCATGCGGAAAAATTCTACGAACTACACGGATTCCGTCATATGCCGCAAATGCTATCATCCCAAACAGAAAAAAATGTACAAAAATCCTTCCCTCTTCCACTTAACCGAACCACTTTCCAAAGACACCCCGGCCAGGTGTTCCGGAATATTGAAGCATATCCACGGTTCCATCAATTTCCACTTCTTTTTTCTGCAGGTCCAGCCGGTTTACGTGAAGTTCTTTTCCCTTAATCGTCAACCGTCCGAGTTCTGTGTCAAGGATAATCTCATTTGCATCAAAATTTACAACATCCGTTACACCGGTAAAACTTCCGCTTTTCCGGTTCTGCAGGATCAGCTTATGCTGCCCTGTGCTGTTTGACTGTCCTCTTTCTTCCATACAAGCGCCCTCCTGTTAAAGAGTATGCGCCACACTTCTAGGATATGTATTCAAACAGATCTTTCGCCTGTTCTTTTTTGGTCGTATCCTGAATATCCGTAACACGCACTTTTACGGATTTCTGTCCAAACAGAATTTCTATTTCGTCTCCGACTTTTACATTGGTGGATGCCTTGGCAGGTTTTCCGTTTACCATAACACGTCCTGCATCACAGGCTTCATTGGCGACCGTTCTTCGCTTGATCAGGCGTGATACTTTTAAAAATTTATCTAATCTCATATTATTTCTCCTTATAACAGAAAAGAGAGCGTCCAATGACGCTCTCCCACATATTCCACCAGAATTAGTTCAGGGAATCCTTTAAAGCCTTACCTGCTTTAAACTTCGGTGCCTTAGAAGCTGGGATTGTGATTTCCTGCTTTGTCTGTGGGTTTCTTCCAACTCTTGCTGCTCTCTCAGAAACCTCGAAAGTACCGAATCCAACTAACTGGATCTTCTCACCCTTCTTCAGCTCCTCAGCAACAACATCTGTGAATGCCTTAACTGCTGCTTCAGCGTCTTTCTTTGAAATCTCTGCCTTCTCAGCTACTGCTGCAACTAACTCTGCTTTGTTCATGTTAAAATTCCTCCTATGGATTCCTATATTATATAATTCGAGTTCCTTCTCTCAAATTACTTACAAATCTATTTATACTTGTTTTCCATCCTTTTGTCAAGGAAAAATGCGATATTTTCGGGCTTTGAGGCACTTAAAAACAACCAAAATTCTGTCCGGAAAACCGTCATTTTGACACAAGCGAACTGGAGGATGTCATACTGGAAATCAGATCCTTGAGTGTATCAAGCTCTTCCTGCCGGTTCTTGTACTCGCTCTGACTACTGCTTTCTGAGCTGCTCTGACTGCTCCCCTGTGAGCTGCTCTGGCTGCTGCTTTCTGAGCTGCTCTGGCTGCTGCTTTCTGAGCTGCTCTGACTGCTGCCTGTTTCACTGGAATCTTCATCCGCGAGATTGATAACAACTGTCGATTTCTCCGAGTTGACATATAAGTTCCGCTTCCAGGTATCATAATCCGAAGAATATACCGTAATTGTATGGCTTCCATAGGTTAATTTCACCGGCTTCTCATAGTCCGTTTCTTTTCCGTCAATTGACAGCACCGCATCTTTTGCATCGATGACAAACTGCACCTTTCCGTAAGACGGTCCTTCGCCTTTTAAGGTGTCAAGATCCACATTTGTAGTCTCGCCACGCGTAATCGTCACTTCCGTACTGCCTCCCCATCCGTCATTGGCTACGCGAAGTTCATAGGTTCCTTCCGGCACCTGAATCTCCATATCCGGTGTAATTTCCGCAAAAATCTTTGTGCCCAGCTGCAAAAAACTTCCTTCAAACAGTTTGGTGTTGGACAGTGCAAGCGTTCCCTGTGCGGTTGTCACACGCACCGCAAGAATGTTTTTATCCCTGCCGACAACGCTTAACGTATCCCCATCCGACAAATCCGTCATCTGGATTCTTTTATCTCCGGAAAACACAATCGTGTCATCCGTATAGCGATATTTTCCATCTCCGATCTTTAGCATGTCCAGATCCGGATTTACCGAAAACCGGGTGATATTGTCGTATACCCATGCCTGATCCGAAATCCGGGCTTCTGTGAGGATTCCTTCGCTGTCTACATCCCCGATGGTCACAAGCAGACCGGGTTCAAAACTTGTCACAGGTGTCCGGTTTCCGTATTTGTCATAAAAACGGGTGCCTGTTCCGTAATAATACCGGTATTCCATTCCATCCGCATACCGGTACAGCTGGAGACTTTCCTGAATCTGATCGACTGCGGTCAGCAGAAACTCTTCGGACTTTTCCGTTTCCGTGGAATTCTCCTGTGTTTCCTGTGTATTCCGGTCTGCAATGGAATGATGAAAATAGGTAACTCCGTCATCTGTCGTCTCCTCCTGCTGTCCACATGCCACAAGCAGACACAGCCAAAAAAGCAGACTCAAATATGTAATTGTTTTTTTAATTCTGTCTCTTCTCATATCCTTAGTATAGCTCATTCTTCACAGAAAAGAAAACAAATTTTCCAGAAAATGTTCCCTTGCCGGCTCCGCTGCAATCAGCCGGTTTAATTTTTCAATATCTCTGCCGGATACCCATGCTTTATGCGAGTTACTGTAGTGATTGGATACTTTCCAGAATTTCTCTGGAAACAGAAGCAGCACATGCAGCAGCTGTTTTTCTTCCTTGCACAATTTTCTCTGCTTTTCATAGGCTTCCAGAATATGTTTTCCCATGTCCGTACTCCAACTGTTTTTTTCCAGAATCTTACGCAGATAGTTTGCCAGATCCACCATCTGTTCTCCGTAAAACAGATTTTCATAATTTACGAGCCGGACCCCCTGTGCTGTACGAAGCATATTATGCTGGTTACAATCCCCGTGACAAAACCCCCTGGTTCTCCCCTGGTCTTTTCGCTCCTGCAGCATCCCGACCGCTTCTTTCGCCTGTGCGATATAATGCGTATACTGTTCCCAGAATGACCGCTCAAACTCGTTTCGGGTTTTTCTTGACTGCACAAAATTTTTTACCAGGATCAGTTCCCGGTAATGCCGGTAATAGAGCACTGCCGGTTCATTCTTTGTATTTTTCATAAAATCCGGAATTTCCGTAACACAGGATGAAACACAGCAATGAAACCCTGCCAGCGCCTGGGCACCGGCAGCTACATCTTTCTCCCGACCTGTCTGGCATTCATTTCCCTCTACCAGATCTTTCAGCCAGAAACGCATGCCACTTTCATCCGTTACCACACACTGCCCGTCTTTTGTCAGACTGACCTGTTCCACCGGATATCCCTTTTCCTGCATGCTGCATAATATTTCGCGCACAAATTTTGCGCGTTCTGCAGATCCCCGAAACGGTGCAAGTACTTTTTTCCCCTGATCCGTCTCACAGCAAAACACACCTCTGCCTTTCGTGATCTGTTTTATTTCTATGTCATATTGCTCCAACATTGCTTCCGGCTGATAATACAAAATGAAACCCCTCCCACATGACTTGAATCTATTTTCATCATATGGAAAGGGTGTCTTATTTATTCCTGTTTTGTCTGTTGCAATTGCAAAGCAAGTGCAAGCAGCGTCTCTTTATTATTCAGTTGCGGTTCATCAAGAACCTGTTCATACAGCGCCTGCAGCACTTCTCCCATTTCTTTGCCCGTTTTCATTCCCTGTGCAATCAGATCCCTGCCGTTTATGGCAAGATCCTTTTTCTGCACACACTGGTGTTCTTTTAATATCTCACGATAAGTTTCTTCGTAGGCATCAATATAGGAAAGCTTTTTCTGCCGCTCATACATGCTCTGCGCCAGTGTATCTGCACGCTTTACCGCAAACAGAGCCTCCATATTTTCCACTCCGATCCTGCTGATCGCACGGCGCACATTGCGCGGTGTCACGGCCGGACGGTCATCATGATAGCGCACGAGCAGGCATACGCGTTTTATTGTTTCGTTGTCAAACTTCAACCGCCGCAAAATAACCCGTGCCATTTCCGCACCTTCCGCCGGATGTCCTTTAAAATGATTCTGCCCTTTTTCATCTGTCGTTACACACACCGGTTTGGCCACATCATGAAGCAGCATGGTCAGGCGCAGAATCCGGTCCTGTTGGACTTCCTGCATGGCATGAATGGTATGTTCCCCCACACTGTAACAATGATGTTTCGTAATCTGCGGGGTTTCCATCATCCTGTCAAACTCCGGGAGAAATACTCTGGAAAGTCCCAGCTCATATACCGTACGCATCTCCTCCGGATGTGCAGAGGTGAGCAATTTCACCATTTCGGTCTGGATTCTCTCCGCACTGACTTTCTGTAAATTGTCTGCCAGATCTGCCACAGCCTGTCTGGTTTTCTCCTCAATGGAAAATCCAAGCTGTGCGGCAAAACGCACGGCGCGCAGCATACGCAGCGCATCCTCTCCAAACCGGTCATGCGGTATCCCCACACAACGGATCACGTGCCGTTTGAGATCCCCAATCCCGTCAAATGCATCCACCAGTCCTGCGGTATCATTATATGCCATGGCATTGATCGTAAAATCCCGGCGTTTTAAATCCTCTACCAGATTTCCCGTAAACGTCACTGTCTTCGGATGTCTGGCATCTTCATATTCCCCATCGATCCGATAAGTTGTCACTTCATACCCCGTATGATCCAGCATAACCGTAACGGTTCCATGTGCAATGCCCGTATCAATCGTATGGGAAAACAGCGATTTCACCACCTGCGGTTTCGCGGAAGTTGTAATGTCCCAGTCCTGTGGGCTGCGTCCTAAAAGTGTATCTCTGACACATCCACCCACCGCATAGGCATCATACCCCTCCTGCTGAAGTCTGTGTATAATTTGCTTTACGTGTTCTGGTAATTGAATTTTCATAAAAATGCGTAGTGTCCTTTTTCCCCTGTTTTGACTTTATATAAAATCTCATCTGCGCTGCGGATTAATTCATTAATATCTTCCTCTTTTCTCACATCCCCTGCGCTTGCAATTCCGATGGAACAGGTAATCCGCGATTTTTCGGTCGTCGTGATCGTATGGCCGAGATAATTTTCAATCTGCCGCTGGAATCCCTGCGTGGAATTGATTTTCTCATAGATTCCTTTTGCGATCTGTTCAAGGATTTCCCGGGCATCGGTATTTAAGATCATAATAAATTCATCCCCGCCATATCTGGCGACAAATCCTCTTCCCTTTACCGCCTTGCGGAAAATCTTTGCCATTTCCTTTAAGATCAGATCCCCGACGTCATGTCCGAATGTATCATTATAATGCTTGAAATTGTCCAGATCAATAAACATCAGCCCGACATGATGTGTCTTTTCCGACACACGGTAACACTCAATCATCTGCTGGATCTCTTCGTACATACCGGCACGGTTATAAATACCGGTAAGCATGTCCGTAACCGCAGCCTCCTGCAGCTTGCGGTTCATCATATAAATCTTGTCGTTTGCCTCCATGCGATTGATCGAATACTCCATCTCCCGAAAAAGCAGGGAATAGATTCTCAGGTCATCCTCATTCAGCATGTAGCGTTCGATCGAACCATGCCAGTTATCCTTCATGCGGACATATGTGATCAGAAGGCTGGTCAGCTTTCCGTTTTTGAGAAACGGTGCTGCCACAAACGAACATACATCATCTATTCCGAAATAACCGATCGTATCCTGATGTTCCAGAAAACTGTCGCTGATCTTTGATACCGCAAACCCCTGTGGATATTCCAGCATGGTATTTCCGATCGCCGCAATGTCCGCTTCCGTCATCTCACATTTGGTATCGTTATAAAGTACATGGGCACCATCTTCATGGTAACAGATATACAATGCACAATCCAGGCTGAAATGATTCATAAACGTATTGAACGCATTCTGTACCATACCCTCTACGTTGCTTCCGTTCACATCAATCAGTTTCTGCCATGTGGAAATAAACTCCATCTGTCTCCGGGACGTTGCATAATCCTGTAAAAGGCCTTCCTGTTTGATCAGGGCTTCAATTTCTTCCTCCCGCACGGCACACGTTTGCGGATGCTCTCCCAGATCAATTTCCTTCAGGAGATTCATAGGAAGCAGCCGTGCCGCCTGGGAATTAATCTCCTCATGCTGCAAAAGCGTTGCGCGTTCCATCTGGCAGCGCTCACTGCGCCCCATTTCCTCAAACAGCTTCATTCTCTCTTTCCGGAATAAACGATAACTGAAAAACTCATTTCCCTCTGCCTGAAGCAGGAAACGCTCTGCCTGTTCAAAACTGACCAGTACCTCTTCCTTCTTTCCATCCATGCGGTTAAGCATTGCCATGGAAAATGTGTATAGAAACATATCCTCATCACACTTGGCATAGTCATGGATGATTTCCTCGTTTTCATTTTCTTTTTCTTTCTCAATAATATAATTCAGGAACTGCCGGCAGTTAAGCAAGTAACGTTCACAGTTAAACCGGTCTTTCTGCATGATGCTCACAAGTGCTAAAAGACCATATAATTTTGACAGATTACATACACGCAGACTGTTAAGATGCAGTTTTTCTATTACCTTCATCGCCATCAGCAGATCATGTTCCGCCTTCGCATAGTTCTCCTGCATAATATAATTCAGTGCACGGTTGTAAAACACTTCCGCAATATCCTCCGGAAGACGCAAATGGTAAAACACCTCAATGGCACGGTTATAATAATGCTCCGCAAGCCGGTTTTTTCCCATGGCACTCAGATTATATCCGATGCCGGACAGAATTCTGCCCTCATAAACATCATCCCTTGATTTCATGAACTGGTATGTACGCACGGAATACAGCATGGCAATCTCATTCATACCATTCGTTGATGCAAGCATAATGTTTTTCTGATATGCATCATATACCAGCTGCTCATTTCCAATCTCTTTTGCCAGTGCCACCCCTTTACTGAAATATAAAAGAGATGCCTCGGAACGGTAGGCCCTTGCAACCATCTCCGGCCGATTATCATATGCATAAATATAAATATGTGCCAGATGATTCCGGTAATTGTTCTGCATCAGCTTTTCAATCAGCCCTTCATGAATCGGGATATCCTGTATACAGAAAAAAATATTGTACCAGCCGGACATACGCGCCATAACAGACAAGAGTTCCGCCTTGAATATCTGTTTCTCATTCCCACTTTTTTGTGCTTCCTCCCGGGCATACTGTGCATACATTTCCGCCTGTTGCAGTTTGCCCTGATACATCAGGCACGTTCCCTTTAAAAAGGAACATTCACTGCGGTAAAACAGATCTTTCCGAACGGATGGCAGACGCATTGCTGAATCAACCATCTCCAGTGCCTTAGAAAGCTCTGCACGCAAAATAGCGGTACGGGTATACAATAGATAAAATTCCCGCAGGGTTATATCATCCACAAAAATATCTTCAAATTTAAGTTTATATTCAAGTTTCTGCAAGTACCATTTTGCCTGGTCACAATCCAGAAACGTAATGATTGTCTCTACCTTTGCAAGCATGTGGCTGTAATTTTTCTCTTCTGCCACATCCTCCGCATTCTCCCGGTTTCTGTGTTTCCCAGAACTTCCAATATGATAAATCTGGCTGCTGTCTTCAAGTTTTTCCACGATTGCATCCCACATGTTGACGGCCATATCCAGCCGCGGCTGCATTTCGTTTACTCCAAGCACAATCCCGATTTCCGTACACGGTTCTGTCAGCAGCCGGTAAATAAGTTCCATGGAACTGCGTCCTGCCAGCTGGAAACGGTTAATTACAATCATAATCGGCCGGTATTCCGTGAGTTTTTTCAGCATGGCAACGATGGCTTCTGTCATGCGCCGCTGCTCATATTCCACTTCATTTAACAGCACCCCTTCTTCCCTTTTGCAGATACCATCTTCATAGTACCCTAAAAACAAAGACCGGTGCAGTTCATAAGTTCCGCATTCGCGCAAAAAAGCTTCAAAATCTCCCTTTACAAATTTGCGGAACATGTCACAGATAATGTCCAGAAAAGGCGCATATGCCCCGGACAATGTCTCATATTGCAATTCACAACAGGCAAAAAAAACGTTATCGTCTTCCTGATAACGTTTTTTATTCTCCAGCCCGGACACAGAAAAGTCATTGTTATAGCTTGCCATAACAATGTTTTTTTCTGTATTTCCGATTCTGTGATATACCTGTTCTATGACACCATTAAAGTATTTTTCAATCATGGCTCCAACCCCCTATTTGAAATCCATAATCCCGGCTGATTTTTAATATGCCTTTCCCCAATATACCAGCTTATGTGCCGGTTTTCCACAGCATACACAAACATCTGAAATCTGTTCCTGATCATTAAACGGCATACAGCGTGAGGTTACTGCCAGATCTTCTTTGATCTTGTCCTCACATGCCTGATCTCCGCACCACATACCACGGATGAATCCCGGTTTATTTTCTGCAATATCCTTAAATTCTTCGTAATTATGTGCATCCCAGATATGTGCATCACGATGTGCCTTTGCACGCGCAAACATATCTTTCTGAACGGTCTCTAACAGTTCCGGAATCTTTGTCTCGATCTCATCCAGGGAAACCTCAATTTTCTCTCTGGTATCTCTGCGGACAACCACACATTTATTTGCCGCAATATCTTTCGGTCCCAGTTCCACACGAAGCGGAATTCCACGCATCTCCTGCTCAGAGAATTTCCATCCCGGACTCTTATCGGAATCGTCCAGTTTTGCACGGCAGACTTTTCCCAGACGCTCACGCACTTCGTTTGCCTTATCCAATACGCCATCCTTCTGCATCTGGATCGGGATAACCATTACCTGTGTCGGTGCTACCTTAGGTGGCAGAACCAGACCATCATTGTCGCCGTGAACCATGATGATGGCTCCGATCAGACGTGTTGTCATTCCCCACGAAGTCTGGTGTACATACTGTAATTTATTCTGTTTATCGGTATACTGGATACCAAATGCCTTTGCAAATCCATCTCCGAAGTTGTGGCTGGTTCCAGACTGCAGGGCTTTTCCATCATGCATCAGTGCCTCGATGGTATAGGTGTCTTCCGCACCGGCAAATTTTTCTTTTTCTGTCTTCTGTCCGCGGACAACCGGCATGGCAAGGAACTCTTCACAGAAATCTGCATACAGATTCAGCATCTGGATGGTACGTGCCTGTGCCTCCTCTGCGGTTGCATGCGCCGTATGCCCCTCCTGCCACAGGAATTCTCTGGAACGCAGAAACGGACGGGTTTCCTTTTCCCAGCGTACTACGGAACACCACTGGTTGTACACCTTTGGCAGATCACGGTAAGACTGGATCAGATTTTTATAAAAATCGCAGAACAGTGTCTCAGAAGTAGGTCTGACGCACAGACGCTCCGGTAGCTGATTGAGTCCGCCGTAAGTCACCCATGCGACTTCCGGTGCAAATCCTTCCACATGATCCTTCTCTTTTTCCAGAAGGCTCTCCGGAATAAACATCGGCATATATACATTCTCTACGCCTGTTTCTTTGAATCTGCGGTCTAATTCATGCTGTATATTTTCCCAGATAGCATACCCATCGGGCTTGATGATCATGCAGCCCTTTACTGCGGAATAATCGATCAGCTCTGCTTTCTTTACGACGTCGGTATACCATTGTGCAAAATCTTCCTCCATGGAAGTAATGGCTTCAACAAGTTTCTTCTCTTTCGCCATGTCTTTCTCCTTTTCTGCGACCACTGTGCGGTCATTTTTTACGTTATACTCGTGTAAGAGTTTTCCTTTTCTGCCCGCAAAACGCGCAGAAAAGCCCGAATATATAATATGACGAACACAGCCGATTGTCAAGATTTGCGTGAAGTGAAACCGCTCGATAACGGCTAAATGGGTTACTGTTCACTCAGCACCTGAATACCATTAACATTCTGTTTCGAAATTTCTCGGACTGATTTCATAGGTCATCTCTTTGCCACTGACCGGATGAACAAAATCGATATGATAACTGCACAGTGCCGGGGTTCCTCTTTCAGCCTTTCCATATTTGTGATCTCCGCAGATCGGAGTTCCAAGATGTGCAAGCTGTACACGGATCTGATGATGACGGCCGGTATGTAAAGTAATATCCAGCAATGCAGTTCCTTCTCCCTGCCTGATCACCTGATAATCAAGTACCGCTTCCTGTATCTTATTTTGTGACGTTGCTGTATGCCGTGGTTTCTGCAATTGCAACCGCTTCCCGTCTGCCGGATGCCTGATGTCTTCCCGTTCGTTCTCCCTCTGCTTCTGTTCTATTACACAGGATTTATTTTCTTTCGGTTCAAATTGTATCCAGTCCTGCAGTGTTCCTGTCTTTTCATGCCCCGTAGCCTGTTCAAAAGTTTTTCCTTCCGGCAGCCGGACTTTTGCATAATATTTTTTTCCAAAGGAATGGTCTTTTACCTGTGCCGACAATTTTGCTGCCGCCTGTTTTGTTTTTGCAAACACCATCACGCCTTCCACCGGCTGATCCAGCCGATGGACTACACCGATAAACGGCTGTCCGGTTCCTTCCTGTGCTATGTGATTCGAAAGTATGCTGACCATGTCTTTTTGTCCCAGTTTTTTTGTCTGCGTTGCAATGCCTGCCGGTTTGTAACAGACGATCAGCTGTGCATCTTCGTATAAAATTTCCGGTTGTGTCATGATTTGTTTTTCCTTATGTTTTCTTTTCTGCTGCGCATTCTTTTTTGAGTTTTTTTTGGGGGGTGGAAAATGAGATCTACGCAGCTTTTCCTGCTCCCTATGGTTCTCTTATTCTGCTGTCTGGACATATACATTTTTTCCTTGCTTCTATGTCCCTCCTGTTCATACAATCAGGATTTATAACCGGGAATAATGATTTCCCGTGCATGTTCCACCTGCTCTTTGGTCGGCGGCTCTACATCTTCCAGTGCATAAGGAATCCCAAGTTCTTTCCATTTAAATACCCCCAGCGTGTGATATGGCAAAATTTCCACACGTTCCACGGTTTTTAACGTATCAATAAATGCACGGAGCCTGTGTAACTGCCCATCATCATCGGTAATGCCCGGCACAAGCACGTGTCGGATCCACATCGCTTTACCGTGATCCGACAGACAGGTTGCCATATCCAGAATATTCTTATTCGTCTGGCCGGTCAGTTTTTTATGCTCGTCCTCATCCATTTCCTTTATGTCGAGCATAAACAGATCCGTCACTTCCATCAGTTTTTCAAACTTAGAATAGAATGGTTCCTCACGGGTAAACGGATTGCCCGATGTATCCAGACAGGTATTGACACCTTTTTCTTTGGCAAGCGTAAACAATTCTGTGACAAAATCAATCTGCAACAGTGCTTCTCCGCCGCTTACGGTAATACCGCCCTTTTTGCCCCAGTATCTTTTATACCGCAGCGCCTGTTGTAAAATTTCTTCTGCGCTTTTCATTTCCCCTTCGGTTTTTGCCCATGTATCGGGATTATGACAGTATTTGCAGCGCATATTGCAGCCCTTTAAAAAAATCAGATAGCGTACACCCGGACCGTCTGCGGAACCGAATGTTTCTATAGAATGGATATTTCCTAACATAATTTTTACCTCATTTCTTCGACTGGATTTTATGTTACACGCATTTCTATCTATGTCTGGGTGTTTCTTAAAATCTATATGCTTTTTATGATAGCATGGTTTTGGATATTGTGCCATTAGTTTAAGCTGTTTTTAATACATCAACTATAAATGAGCAAATACGCAAAAATATAAAGAGGCAACAGGTAAAAACCTGTCACCTCTTTAAATTGGACATATCCAAAGCTTTGCTGCTCTCCGATTTATTTTACATATGATCGTGGCAGGTACGTGCGATAACATCCATCTGCTGCTCTTTGGTCAGATCAATGAACTTCACAGCGTAACCGGATACACGGATGGTGAAGTTTGCGTACTCTTCTTTCTCCGGATGCTCCATAGCGTCGATAAGCTTCTCCTTGCCAAACACGTTAACATTGAGGTGATGCGCACCCTGGTCAAAATATCCGTCCATAACGTTTACAAGGTTCTCAATACGCTCGCCTTCTTCATTTCCAAGTGCACCAGGGTTGATGGTCTGGGTATTGGAAATTCCGTCAAGTGCCCACTCATACGGGATCTTTGTCAGAGAGTTCAGGGAAGCAAGAAGTCCGCTCTTCTCTGCGCCGTAGCTTGGGTTAGCTCCCGGTGAAAGTGGCTCGCCAGCCTTACGTCCGTCTGGCATTGCTCCTGTAGCTTTACCATATACAACGTTGGAAGTAATGGTAAGGATAGAAGTTGTAGGCTCAGAATCACGGTAAGTGTGATGCTTCTTTAACTTATCCATGAATGTCTGTAACAGCCATACTCCGATATCATCGGCACGGTCATCATCGTTACCGTATCTTGGGAAGTCTCCCTCGATCTCGAAGTCTTTTGCAATTCCGTTCTCGTCACGGATAACTTTAACCTTTGCGTACTTGATTGCAGAAAGAGAATCGATTACGTGTGAAAATCCTGCAATACCGGTTGCGAACGTTCTCTTCAGATCAGTATCCATCAGAGAAAGTTCTGCTGCTTCATAGTAATATTTGTCATGCATATACTGGATCAGGTTTAAGGTATTTACATAAATATCTACTAACCAGTCCATCATCTTATCGTACTTCTCCATGACTTCATCATAATCAAGGTACTCAGATGTAATTGGCTTGTAATCCGGTCCTACCTGCTGGCCGGTCTTCTCATCCACACCACCGTTGATCGCGTAGAGGAGACACTTTGCAAGGTTTGCACGGGCACCGAAGAACTGCATCTCCTTACCTGTCTGTGTAGCAGATACACAGCAGCAGATGGCATAATCATCGCCCCATACAGGCTTCATAGCGTCATCGTTCTCATACTGGATGGAACTTGTATCAATAGAGATACGTGCTGCATAATCCTTGAATGCTTCCGGAAGTCTGGAAGAATATAATACGGTAAGGTTTGGCTCCGGAGCCGGTCCCATGTTCTCTAAGGTGTGCAGGAAACGGAAGTCGGACTTTGTAACCATGGAACGTCCGTCTACGCCTGTACCCGCAACGTCAAGTGTTGCCCAGACAGGGTCACCTGAGAACAGCTGATTGTAAGAAGGAATACGTGCGAATTTTACCATACGAAGCTTCATGGTAAAGTGGTCAACCAATTCCTGTACTTCCTGCTCTGTGATGATGCCTTTCTTTAAGTCTCTCTCGAAGTAGATATCAAGGAAGGTGGAAACACGACCAACGGACATTGCTGCACCGTTCTGTGTCTTGATTGCTGCAAGGTATCCGAAGTATAACCACTGTACGGCTTCCTTTGCGTTTGTTGCAGGTCTGGAAATATCGTATCCGTAGATCTCTGCAAGCTTCTTCATATCCTCTAAACACTTGATCTGCTCGGCGATCTCTTCTCTTAAACGGATCACATTGTCTGTCATCTCACCACAGCCACAGTTTGCCTTATCTTTCTTCTTCTCCTCGATGAGATGGTCGATACCGTATAAAGCAACACGGCGGTAATCACCAACAATACGTCCGCGTCCGTATGTATCTGGCAGACCTGTTAAGATCTTATTGTGACGTACTTTCATCATCTCCGGTGTGTAAGCATCGAATACGGCTGTGTTGTGTGTCTTGTGATACTTGGTAAAAATCTCCTTTAATTGGTCACTTACCTGATATCCATATGTCTCACATGCCTGAACAGCCATCTTGATTCCACCGTAAGGCATGAATGCACGCTTTAACGGCTTGTCTGTCTGTAAACCTACAATTGTCTCTAAATCCTTTAAAGATTCATCAATATATCCCGGACCATAAGCTGTAATACCGGTTACAACCTCGGTCTCCATATCGAGGACTCCGCCCTTTGCGCGCTCTTGCTTCTGCAGTTTCTGCAGTGCTCCCCAAAGTTTATTGGTAGCCTCTGTAGGTTCTGCAAGGAAATCCTCGTTACCATCATATGGTGTGTAGTTATCCTGAATGAACTGGCGGACATTAATCTCTTCTTTCCAAAGACGTCCTTCGAATCCATCCCACTCTTTCATTTCTAACATGGTGATCCTCCTTCTCTTATTGGTTAGTATTCTCTAATCATTGATAGATTACACTAACGTTCATCATTTTGTCAATACCCACGCATGTCTTTATTTTCGTACAATATATTTACCAAAAACCGGAAAATATAAATGAACGCAAAAAACCGCCTGGGTTTTTTATCTTTTGCCCAGACGGTACGGCTCATGCCTTTGTTATACTTCACGTGGTGCTCCACATTATCCGTCAGTCATATAACAAGGTCATTATAAGTCATATGATATTTTTTATCAAGTAGTACTTTTGTCCCATTTTATGAAATAACTACCATTCTTTCATACTGTTATAGTATCCGGTAATCGCACGGCTGTTTTTCCGCACCGCCTTTGCCTGTCTGTGAATTGTGGCAAACTTTTCACGCATCAGTTCTTTGTTGCGGGCTTCCTGCGCCTGAATCTTGACACTTTTGTCCGTTACCCGGCGAATGCACTGCTGCATGTCACGAATTTCCTTTGCATAATCTTCACGGTTCTGATCCAGTTCTTCTGCCACCTGTGCATAGAGCTTCTCAAAACCACTGTCCAGCTGGTTCAGCTGATCAATACACGCACTTTTTGCCTCCACGGTTTCATCAAACACATCAAACGGGCATTCCGGATCCGTCAGGGTATCTTTCTGCCGGTCATCCAGGCGGATAATTTCATCCAGAACCTGTTCCTTTTTTTTCAGGCTCTGCAGCATAATTGCAATATATGTATCTGGCATACTGTCTCCTGCCGGCATTACGCTACCGGTTCCTTTGTCTTGATATTGTTTCCGTTTGCGGTCTTTGCCATAACTTCTTTCCATGTATCCCGCATGGTACGGAGATGACCAAGCACTTCCTCTAAGATATCCTTGTCCTTTTTCATGTTGGCCTCTAACAATCTCTGTAACAGATAGGTATAGACCGCATCAAAATCTTTGGCAACTGCATATTTGTGGTCGAGAGTTATCTGAAACTCCCGAATGATATTCTCTGCCTTTCGGATATTGTTATGCGCCTTTTCAATATCGCCCTTTTCAATCGCTACAATCGCAATGTTTGTAAATTTAATAGCTCCCTCATAGAGTAACAGCGTCAGTTCTGCCGGTGTTGCCGTCTGGATCTTACTGTTGTTATACGCTGCATATGGATTCTTCTGAATCATCCTGATTCCCCCTATTATTTCCTGTATATTTTATTTTGCAAAAGATTGCCCTGCATGATACTGATTAACTGCTGAACATACCTGAAAGAGAACTTGTCTGGCTGTTTAACTTGGAAAGCGCAGTCTCCATCTTGGAGAATTTCTTGTAATAATAATCTTCTTTATCCGAAATTTTTGTCTCCCACTCTGCAATGGTCTTCGTATAGCTTGTATACTGGGAAGTCATCTCCTTATCATTGTAAATGCTGTATCTGCTTCGCAGGGAATTACTCTGCATCTGCTTGTCGATTGCCGTATACAGATTGGTCGACAACTGCTTCATGAAATCAATCACGGTATCCGGATCACTGCTTAATGCAGCCATCAGCTTATCTTTATTTCCTGATGTATTTTCATCATCCTCATCACCGTCAATATGATAAGCATTCTGCTCATTCTCTGCCGAATTCATATAACCAAGTGTACTGATTCCAAAACTGGAAAGCGAATAATTCTTTCCATTGATGGAAATTGCCTTGGTCATGGAAGTCGTCATGGCATTCATAATCGTGCTCAGATTGGAATCACGGCGAAGCAGGGAGTCCTTGATCTTTGTCTCCCACTTTTCTACTTCCGAATCAGACATCTGCGACTTCTCATCATCTGTCAATGGCTCGTAATTCTTTGCTGAATCTGCGTTATACAGTTTCGTCATCTTATTGATAATGTTGTTGTAACTGGTCAGGAAGTCTTTAATCTTGTCATAAATTCCCTGTGTATCGGTCGTTGTGGAAATAGAAACTGCCTTGCTGTCATCTAAAGCATCGACATCGACATTTTCAAGATCATCGACTTTGTCTGTCACTCCATTGACGGAAATGGATAATCCATTGATAGAAAAATTATTCGTTGTACTGGTATATTTTACGCCATTTAAAACAATAACCGCATCGCTTCCGTCAAGCTTCTTTGCCGTATTGCCCAGACCCAGTGCGTTTAATAATGTTGTAGAATTTGTATCGCTGCTGTCCGCAGTAATATTAAAATCCGTTGCATATCCGGAATCTGAAGAACTCAGATAAAAGCGTCCGTTTCCGGCATCAAAATTTGCATTCAGTCCTGCATCCTTCAGCTGGTTTACAACGTCACTGATTGTGCTGTCTTTTCCTACTTTGATCTGTTTTGTGGTTCCGGATGCAGAATTATTTGCCGGTCCCACATTAAAGGTAATTTCATCTGCTGTAACACCCAGATCCGAAAGCTTTGTAGACGTAGTAACTTTCTCGTTGGCTGTTGTCTTAATCTCAGCCCCCGTCAGATAACCGGACTGCGCGGTAGAAAGCACATGCAGTTTCTGTGTTCCGACAGTCGCATTTCCGCTCGCACTGACGGTTGCCTTCGTGCTGTCGGACGATGTTGTCTTTTTGGTATTGTATCCGCTGTCAAACCGCAGATTACCAGCACTCTTATAAAAACTGTTTACTTCTTTATTCAGACTTTTCCAGATCTCCTGCTTCCAGCCAAGTTTTGTCTGCTCTTTTTCGTATTTTTCCTTTTTGGTACTGTATGCAGAAACGAGTTCTTTTACGATAGAATCGGTATCCAGTCCGGACACCATACCCGTCATTCTGATTGCCATAATTTTCCCTCCCCTTTTTTATCTTTTTTCATCCACCATAAGACCTGCAAGTTCCCACACCTTTGCAATCATATCCAGTGTTTTCTCCGGTGGGATCTCTTTGAGTACTTTTTTGGTATCTTTATCAATAATTTTTATGGTCACACGATTGGTTGCCTCATGGATGCCGAATATTGCTTCCGAGTTGACCGCCTTTTTATTCACTTCATCCACGGCTTTTTTGATCTGCGCATTTGTATTCCGCTGACCTGCTCCCTGGGAAGTGTTTACGTTCTCCTCACCAGCCTGCTTTATATTCTCCGATACGATGCCCTTTTCAGTTGCATCGGTCTCTGCTGCTTTTACCGCAGAATCTGTTTTGGGCTGGCTTTCTGCAGATGACACACTTCCCTGATACGTCATTCCTGCACCTTTAATAGCCTCCATTGCCATGATGATTACCTCCTGTCTCCATCATCCGCTGCCGGTTATGCCGGCTGCATAGCCAATCTATTACTGTCATTCTATAAATAATTATCGGAGCGTGTCAGTAAAAACTTAACACCCTCCGATTGTTTTTCCGATTTATCCAAGAATTCCTTTTAATGCTTCGATACCATCAAGGCTGATTGCCTCCTGGTTTTCTTTCTGAATCTGAAGATACACTTCCTTACGGTATACCGGAACATCTTTCGGTGCCGTAATTCCAAGTTTGATCTGGTCTCCCCGGATTTCAAGTACGGTGATCTCGATATTGTTGTTGATTACAAGGGCCTCCCCCTTTTTTCTTGTCAATGCCAGCATATCTTATTCACCCGCCTTTTCTTTCTTTGCCTTAAGCACATCATATACTTTGTATTTTACCGGATAATCATCCTCCACAATCATCTGTACCCCTTTGCGGTTGTCCATATTGATCACAACCGGTGCTTTCAGGTTTACGGAAAAATCTTCTATATTTTTCGGAACCGTTACCGTCACAAGAATATATGTGTTTTCCGGTGTCAGCTTTCCGAGTGGTGCAATCATTTCCTCACTTACATTCGGGTTGTAATCTTCCTTGACGATATGCGGCATCATAACCGGAAATGCAATGTCCGGATCATCCATCGACTGCAGCCACATAATGGAATTGTATTTTTTTTCTTTCTCTTCATCATAAATCAGTGCAAAATGATTGAGATCCGGAAAACCGATCATACCTTTCTCTAACGTGATGATTTTATCATCTTCTATTTCAATTTGTCCAAAAATACGTGAATCAGCCTTCATGGTCTTTCTCCTTCGCTCCGCGTTTTTATAAATAGTTCAGTAATGTCTGGCTTCCAACTTTCGATGCAGCCGTCAGACTGGACGTATATGCATTGTAAGCAGCATAGTAATCAATGATAATATCCGAAATGTCACGGTTATCATTGTTAGACTTCAATTCTTCTACCGTCTCTTTCTGGTTTTCCACACGGGTCTTTGTCAGCTCCACGCGCTGCTGCAATCCACCCACATTGGTATGTGCCACATTTACTTTATTCAGGTATCCGTCAAAATTCGAGATAAACTGCTGGTAGGTTTTTGACAGATTATCGTCTGCATAGGTAGCTTCTTTATTGGCAGCATCCAGATAGGTCTGAAGTTTCTTCTGACTCTCTTCATCCGAATACTTATCCATCGACATCATCTTTTCAATTTGTGAAACTTTGTCATGTGCCTGTGTGGAAGCAGAAACAAGCGTCATCATCTCTGTCATGTCCCGTCCAATGTCAGTGCTTAAAACATCGCTCGCCTGTGTATTTGCCGCGAGCATGATTCCACTGGAAATTTCGAAATTGATCGGCTGATCTTCCTTGGTATACTGTACTGCTTTCTGCATATCCGGAGTTTTCATCTTACAGTCATAGTAATATTCCGGACGAACCTCTCCTGCATCAAATCCAGTTTTGGTGTACGTGATGCTAAGATCCGCCTTTTCCCTCTTTAATGTATTGGACAAATCTTTTCCGAGAATCATTTCACCGGTATCTTTGATAAATACCATGTCATTGTCTCCGACTTTGGCTTCCCCGTTGTTCGCCTTAAGCCACTCCTCCTTGGATTCGTACATGGTAAACGTACTGCCGGTTGCTGCCCCATTCTCATCTACAAATTGTCCTCTAGTCTGTCCCGGTGCAAGGTCTAATTCCACTTTCTTTCCTGCAGCTGTCGTATAACTCATACTGGAAATCGGATCAATTGCTCCCGTTCCATCCGAATTATCTTTTCCGTTAATCTTTCCATACGCCAGACGCAGCCGGTCGTAGGTATTTTCCCCGATGGAAATCGTTTCATCAAAGCTGTTTGCTGCATCCGTCGGTACATCTACGCTTCCGTATGTGTAACGTGCCTCGGAAATATCTTTATAGGATAATTTCTGATCAATCGTGTAGGATGTAGTTTCTTCATCTGTCTTAAATGTCAGCTGCTCGGTCGTACGATATCCGGTAAATACCGTTCTGCCGGAAAAATCTGCATTTCCCTCTGCATAAATCTGATCACTTAAAGATTTCAGCTGATTCAGAATCGTTTTACGGTCATCTTCTTTTAAGGTATCCGTTGCCCCTTTGACACATAATGAGCGGACATCCGTCAGGATTGTTTTCATATTTTCCAGCGCCGTATCCGTCACATTCAGCCAGGAATTGGCATCCGAAATGTTATTGTTCAGATACTGGTCAATGTGGGATAAACTGGTCTGCATACGCAGGGAGCGGATCGCAATGACCGGATCATCCGATGGTTTATTGATCTTCTTCTGCGTTGTCATCTGGGTATTATATTTATCCACAAGCACCTTATTTGCATTGATATTGCTCTTTGTGTTGCTTGTGATCATATTATTGGTAACTCTCATAGGATCTCCCTCCTAAGTTTTATACTGTCAGCTCACACGGTTTCGTCCGCAGGCATCATACCACCCCGGTCTCATTGATCAGTTTGTCATACATCTCCGACATCACGGAAATCACCTTAGATGCCAGATTGTATGCATTCTGGAATTTGATCAGGTTCATCGCTTCCTCGTCTTCATCCACACCGGATACCGAGGTACGCTGTGTCGCAATCGCGGTAGACAGGTTCGAATAATTATTGGAACTTGTTGTTGTCTTGTTCACGTCAACCGTCACATCTGAAATCAGTGTTTCGAGAAACGTCTCCGCAGAATCCCCGCGGAACATCCGCACATCCTTCTGCAGCTTCAACAGATTCTCAACGGTATCGTATTTCGCCTCCCCCTGTGTAATCTGGGTTGACGTTGCAAAGTAGTTGGGATCCTTTAATGATTTGCTGTTTACTGCAAGGGTTGTCGCTGTAAACTGATAATAGCTGTCCCCGTCGGATGACAGTTCAATATCCGTCGTCCATCCGGCTTCCTTTGCCGCCTGTACTTTCGCATCCCACGCATCTGCACCAAACGTGTTTCCGGTTGGGGAAGTTCCCACAAAAAAGGCTCCCATTTTATCGCCATCTAATGTAACACCCTGTTTTTCAATATCATTGAATGCCTGGGTAAAATTACGCAGGAACTCATTGATCTGATTCTGATAATACGGAATCCCCATAGCATCCATGGAAGAACCGGTTGTCAGATAATTGCTCTGCCCGTCTCCCTTGACACGGTCAGCTTCTGCCTGATCTGCCATCTGGGATTCCGGGGCAAGCTTAAATGTTACACTGTTTACCCCGTTTTCACCGACTTTTGCAGTCCATCCATCATAGTAATAAAACTTATTATTTACCATAATCCGGCCTTTATTCGCCAGTGAAAGTTCATTCACTTTTGTATCCGGAATCTTTATCGTAATAGAAGACAGATCTGCATCCGAGACCGTTCCCTTCATATTTTCATTGTTATTTCCGTCACGGATCATAAACAATGCCTTGAGGCTTCCGTTGGCACTGGCACCTTTGGCATTAAATTCCATTCCGGTATCTTCCCAGGTAATGGCATACATGCCCTCGGCATCCATCTGATTGTTCAGATACTTTGAAGAGGTGCATTTTAATGTCCGGTAATCGTTTCCGTCTACAAGTGTCTGTCCGTTGATATATACGCGGTAATTGGTTCCTCCTAAGTTTTGTCCGTTGGAGTTTGTCACCTCGAATTCTTTCGTCTCTACATCTGCAATCCCTGAAAGCTCATCAATCAGATTCGCGCGTTGGTCGCGCAACTCATTTGCATGCCCACCACGCACTTCAATATTGTTAATCTGCTTGTTTAACACTGAAATTTTCTCTGCAATGGAATTAATATTATCCACAGAAGCCTTGATCTCTTCATTGGTATCTTCCTGAATATCTGTCAGGCTCTTGGACAAAGCATTAAAATAAGTGCAAAGGCTCTGTGCCTGATGAATAAACTGATTGCGGACGGCTTTCACTTCTCCCTGTGTCTTTAAGGTATCCAGATCCTTAAACATCTGGGAAAAAATACGGGAAAAGCCTTTCTGCGATTCCTCATCATCCCGGAAGATTGTCTGAACCTGATCCACATAATACAGTTTCTGTTCGAAAAAGCCCCGGCTTGAATTACTCTGCCAGTATTTTTCATCATAATAGAGATTTCGCTCCTGTGTCACGGAAGTCACTTCCACACCGGTTCCGACACTGCCGTATCTGGTATATACACGGATCGGATCGGTTGCTGCCAGATTTGCCGTCTGTCTGGTATATCCTTTGGTCTGCACATTTGCAACGTTGTTTGCCGCTGTATTCACTGAGGTCTGAAATGCCGACAACGCACTTGCCCCGATATTCAATCCAAAAAATTGTGATGGCATAACTACGCCTCCTTATCTCTATTTCAATCCTGTCACGATCAGTTCTGTCATCTGACTGATTACCGTCATAAAACGGCTGGACGCATTATATGCAGACTGGAATTTGATCATGTGTGTCAGTTCCTCATCGGAGGAAACGCCCATCGTCTGCTGTCTCTGATTGTCGATGGAAGACAGTGCCCCCGTCAGTGTCTCACTTGCCGACTGGAAAGTACTTCCATCGTTTCCGATCTGCCCGATCAGCTTGTCATAATAGCCTTCAAACGTACACGGCTTTTTGTCGTACGGATTCAGTGTCATTCCCTTGTCATTCCAGAGGCTCATCAGTTTTTCACCCAATGGATAATCCGTTCCGTTCTGATTCTTGTACGGCATCAGTGTGATCTGTTTGCGCAATTCTTTATTGATACTGATATTGTTCAGGGAATACAGTGTCGTGGAATCATTTTCATCTTCTTCATTGTACACATAGTAGGTATTCCCATCATCTCCTGTCACCTTGGTATAACGATCCATTCCCACACGGGTAAACAATTCCCTCGGCGGCAGCTGTCCGTCTTCCCCGACTGCACAGTTTGCGGCATCCAGAACTTTCTTTCCCTTTAATGATACCTGATTCCCATCGGCATCGGTATAGGTGACATCCGTATCTACTGTCTTATTCGGACAGTATGCATCGTTGATTTTTGTCACAATATTGTGAAGCAGTGCAGAAACCTGTGCTTCTGTCTCCATCATGGTACAACCGGAAATACGGTCATACGCCTCTTCGCTTTCCAGATCCTGATACGTTCCGTATCCGTCCCCACGGGCAAGAAGTTTGGCTTTAATACTTCCAACATCGGTATTTAAATCCGTGGAAATCACTTCGTTCTTTTTAAATACGCGGACATACTGCTGCTTGTCCACATCAGAAAGCTGCGTCCAGTACGGTGTGTAAAATCCGGTTTCTTTATCTTCCTGCAGCCCGATGTTATAGCACTTATTGTCATCGATAAACGGTGTGCTTTCAAAATCTACATACGTAAATCCCGTCGCATCTTCCTTAATGGAGACACTTCCGTATCCGCCCAGCTCATCCAGCAGATTGTCACGCTCATCACGCAGGGTCATTGCAGTTTCCTGTCCGCCAGCTTCTACTTTCTGAATCTGCAGATTCAGTTCATAGATACGGTTTCCGATCTTGTTTACACGGTCAACATCATCTTTAATTTGTTCATTGATATTGGATTGGTACGATTTCATGTCATCATACAATGACTTCGTACGGCTCAGCAGAAGATCCGCTTTTTCAAGTACCAGATTCTGTTGTGTGGAATTATCCATATTAGGCTCCAGTTCCTGAAATGCCTGATGCAGATCACTGACACTCTGTTTGAACTGTTCTCCGTTTAATTCCTGAAACAGATCCTGCACATAATCCGTGATTTCATAAAAAGAAGTATAAAATCCCTTGCGTCCATTCTCCTGCCGATAAGATTTGTCTAAGAAAATATCTCTTGCATGAACCACATCCCCAATGGATACACCCAGCCCATACTGCTGCATGTTCACATTTTTATTCGGGTCCTTTAATTTATTATAAGTTTTATCTGCAAAACGAACCTGCTGGCGGACATATCCTGTTGTATTCACATTTGCAAGGTTGTTTGCCGTTGTATTCAGTGCATACTGGGCATTCTGAAGTCCAGATGCCCCAATATATAAGCTTCCGAATCCGTTTCCCATTCTTTTGTTCCTCCTTAACTCATTGCGTCAAATCCGCTGCTGCCCAGCAAGCTTCCTGTATTGCAGGCAGTTTTGTCATAATTGGCGGTCTCAGGGGCCTGCCGCAAACTCTTGAACAACGTAAGGTCGAATTCGTTTAACTCTATGGCCTGTTTAATCAGAGCCACGTTCTGATCATTCAGATGATTCATCCGGTCTGCTGCCGCAAGCAGACGGTCTCTCGCTTCGGTCAGTTTTTTCTGTACATCCGGCTGCGACTCCAGCAAAGTGATCAGTCTGGTAACTGTCATCTTTTCTTCTGTACGTCCGAGTACATTGGCAATATCCTTTAAGAGCTGTACCTGCTGGTTGCTGTGTGTCACCAGATCATCACTTGCCAGCTGTTCCAGACATGTCAGTTTTTCCAGTTCCGGAACATCTGCCCGAATCAGGATGTCTGTCTTTTTTTCTCCATAAGAAATCAATGTCTGGTAAATCTTTTCTTCTTCTTCCAGTACTGTTACAAGCTCTTCTACTAAACTAGCCACTTCAAAAACCTCTCTCGTCTGCCTTCCTCATCAGGCATTATACTTTTCAAGTAATTTGCTGGCAAAATCGCCAGGCTCAACGGAATATGTTCCCGCATCAATCATTGATTTGAGCTGGCTTACCTTATCTTCCCTGATATCCGAAGCTTCTGATACTGCACTTTTTGCGACCTGATAATCACGTCCGGCCTGTGAAATGGACACCTGATCTCTCGGACCTGCTGCATTCTGCGCCTTCTGTGTCTTTAAATTCTTTTGTATACCGTATAACTGTGCTACCTGGTTATATGCATCTATACGCATGCTCAGCATCTCCTTTCTTCCTTGAAATAAGCTTCCGAAATGCATCTGTCCTGCATCTCTATACATTGTTTATCGGTTCGTTTGGCAGATACTTTAGCTTTTTTTTAAATTTACAGATGCGGGCAGTTTTGCTTGACAAGAGCCTCTGATATGAATTATACTTAAATCTCCGAGTAGCCGGGGTGGTAGCGGTACCTTGTACCAACAATCCGCTATAGTTGGGGTGATATCCCGCAGAGGGTCAGGGCGGTGGAGCTGCCCTTCGCAAGTGGCGTTGACGTCTGGGTCTTGCGCAATGGGAATTCGTGAACCGGGTCAGGGTAGGAATACAGCAGCCCTAAGCGAAAGCTCTCATGTGACGTGAGGGTGCCTGGGGGGAGTTAACTGCAAAGGTAACGTCTATTGTTTCTGATTCGAAGCGGGATACTCGGTTCTTGTTGTATTCTGTTTTTAAGAATACAACCTACGCACTTGTTTTGCGCGTAGCGCAATTCTCATAACAAGTGCTCCTTTATTCTTCTTTTCCAGAATATGACCTACGCACTTGTTTTGCGCATAGCGCAATTCTCATAACAAGTGCTCCTTTATTCTGTTTTAAGAATACAACCTGCACATTTATGAAATTTTAAAAGGAGGCCGCATTATGCGCCTCCTTCTTTTATTTCCTATATTTCCCCGGTCTATTCTGCATATTGTGCATCAAACAGTTCCAACAAAAAATCATGGTACAAACGCTGATACTCTTCATGAAAAGCTGCCGCAATATTCGCATCCCCGCCTTCCATCTGTGCCGCCTCAAATAATGCAAATGCATTCTCGTAGACTTCCGGATTCTTCTCATAAAACGCTTCCGTCAATCCATCCTGAAACGCGAACTGCGCCGCCTGTGAAAGATTGTCCATAAAATCCTCCCGGCTGACATTACCGGATTCCTCATAATCCGACAGAAAAATATGCTTATCCGCAGATTTTACAAAATCCTCGTATGCTTCCCTTACATCCTCATAAGTAAGCGGAACATAATGTTCTTTCCAGTAGGCATCAAATGCATCCTTATCTTTAAACTGTTCAAAAATTTCTTCCATAATGACTCATTCTCCTTATCGTTCCTTACCGCTTATCAGATTTGCCGCACCGATGATTCCCGCCTTATTTCCAAGAACCGCACATGCAACTTCCGGAATAAACGCCTTGCTGCCGCCAAAGCATTTATCCTGAATATATGTTTCAAGAGGCTCTGTCAGTTTTTTCCCCTGATTGCAGATGCCTCCCGATAACAAAACAATATCCGGCCGGAAAATATTGACAAAATTTGTAATGGTTTCTCCAAGATAGCAAATATAATCATTTACTACTTTTTCTGCTGCTGTATCCCCATCCTGTGCGGCATCAAACGGAATTTTTCCATTCATATGCGAAAGGTCTCCCTCACACATCGCATTCAGGCTGGATTCCGGGTACTGCTGCGCGGCTCTTTTTGCATCGCGGATCAGCGCTGTCGCCGATACATATGCCTCCACGCAGCCTTTCCGTCCGCATGTGCACGGCTCACCGCCACATATCAGACTTGTGTGTCCGAGTTCGGCACCTCCTGCATGTGCGCCCTCAAACACCTTTCCATCGAGAATAATTCCACCGCCCACACCGGTTCCAAGAGTCAGCAGAATGGCATTTTTTGCATGCCGCGCCGCGCCGGCTTTTACTTCACCCAAAGCCGCACAGTTTGCATCATTGGAAACTGCAATCGGGCAGGAAAAGTACTGTCTTAACTGCTCTGTGAGCGGAACATTTTCCCACCCGAAATTATTGGAATACAACACAACTCCATGTACTGCATCAATCGTTCCCGGGCTTCCGATTCCTATACTCTTCAGCTGTGTTTCCCCGATACGTTTCTGCTTCAAAAGCGTTTTTACCAGTTCTGCCATATCCCTTATGATGTCCTGATACGGTCTCTCTACATTCGTTGGCACGGATGCTTCTGCAATTATATGCTGTTGTTCATCAACAATTCCTGCTTTTATATTGGTTCCACCAAGATCAATTCCTGCTCTGTACATCTTTTCCTCACACAATCAAACTTACTCTGTCAATATATTGGTTTCAAAGAAAAAAGTCAAATAATAAATACTATTTTTTCAGAATCACCCGAAATACACGAGCCATAATTGGCTGGTCATATTCCACCGTAATCTTATGATCCAGATTCACACTCACGTGCTGTTTCTCTTCCACCGGATAAATCTGATTTACGATCATATCCGCTCCATCCCAGTCCTGTGTATGATATGCTGCAGGCAGTGGGAAAAATGTGCAGGTTTCCTGTTCCCCGCCTCTTCTCCAGACTGACAGATAACTTCATTGGTATGGGCAATCACCTGCGGATTCCAGAAATCCAGCTGACGTGGTCCTTTTCCATCCTTGCGCATAACAAAGTATCCATGTTCTAATCCTTCCCGGAAGAAGTCGGTTCCCTGTGCAATGGTAAGCCATACAACCATTGTATTTACACGATATATCATTCTGGAATGGGTCCGCAGAAACCAGAATGGCCACAAAAGTTATGGTGAACTGTTTTTCATATACTGTAAGGATTTGTCACAGTGCAAATTGTTTTTTTATCATCTTTAAAATAGATGGTAATATTATTTTGCTGATATTGGACGTAAACTGTAATATTAAAAAAGCAGATTGTGAACGCATGTGTTCACAATCTGCTTTTTTCTACTTCTCCACCAGCTCCAGGCGGTTTCCATAGTGCCTCTGCAGTGACTTTAAGTCCATAATCATCACATAAAATACTCTGCCATTGTACACTGAATCCACTATCCTGCCATGGTCGAGCACTGAAATATATTTACCGTCTGCTTTTTGCATATGAAAGAAAATATAATCATTTGAGTGTCCTCCGTTAATCTGCGACCATATGCTTTTTTGACAGCTTTCCTGTTCATCCGGGCGTATCAGATTGCAGAAGCTCTTACCTGTATATGCAAGCAGCTCGTCCATATTTTTACAGCCTGTAAGCCGAAGCAGCTCACTGTTTGCAAGCAGAATCTCATCATTTTCTTTATCTGCTCTGTAAACAATGAAAGCTCCCGGCAAATTATCAATAATATCCTTCACTGCAAAACCAAGCTTTGCGCGGCTCTTTACTTGCTCCCCCTCACGATATGCCATGCAGCCGTTCTTCCCACGCATTTTCACCTTATAAAGTGCCATGTCCGCACACCGCATAAGCTGTGAACGGTCATCAGCAAAAACAGGGTACTCCGCAAAGCCCAGTGAAATGGTAAATGCACGTTCTTCACCTTTACAATAAAATTTCCTGGTTTCTTCTGTAAACTTCTTAAGGAAAGGCTTAACCTCCACGGCAGTGCAATCCGGCATGAATATGCTAAACTCATCGCCTCCGTTTCTGCCAAGTATGGCATCCTTTGAAAAATATTGCTTCATGCTCTCTGCAAGCTTCTTAAGTACACCATCCCCCGCTGCATGTCCATACATGTCGTTTATCAGCTTGAAATCATCAATATCAAGCATCGCCATAACACAGTGCTTTTGCGGGTTCTGTCTCATATATTGCTCAACCTGCTCATCAAAGCCGAGCCTGTTGTAGATACCGGTCAGTGCATCAGTCACAGCAAGTCTCTTGAAATTCTTCCTGTTCTCATTGATTGCAATCAACGCTGCTGTAAGCCCTGTCAAAAGCAGGACTATAATTACACCTCCAATAAACATGTATATCAGGTAGTTATTATTGTAAAACCCACTCTTGGGTAAAATCTCAAGCCTCCACTTGCCTCCATACACGTCAAAGTCATATATCACCGGATCGTTCAACTCTTTCTTTGAACCGTAAACCCACTCATACGTATCATCCCACGGCGAAGCACACTTCTGCAGACTGTACTTATATCCAAAATTGGAAAGAGCCTCTACAGAATCAGAAAAAATTTCCGGAACCTTCAGTATAACAATTGTGAAGCCCCAAAAGCTCTTCTGACCATTTTCATCCTCCAAATAAACCGGATTGCGCACTGCTATACCATATCCGCCCTGCTTCAGCTCCAATGGTCCCTGCATAATTACAGTGTCATTATCCCTCGCATAGCGCGAAATCTCTCCCCTGTCACTATCATTTATCAGATCTATCTTGCCGGATTCATTCACATCCTCTGGATATATTTCATTCACAACTCCATTCGGTGCTATCTGTATACTCTGAATCGAATCGTCCATCATATTTGCTGCAATATCATAAAACTTATTTATATTTCCATCACCACTTATGACAACCTGCTTTAAGGTATCGGTAACTCCTATTCCCTCCATAAGCTCGCCATTTATACGCTCCGTATATGTCATCGCATTGAGCTTCGCTTTTGTCCTGTTCTGCTGCTCCTGACCCTCACCGACTACATATATCGTACCGATTAACGCGCACATGCCCAATATAAATACCACTGCCGGAACAATGAATCTCTTTTTTAGCTTTTTCATTTGTATCGCTTCCTAAAATCAATGTCTATCTGTTCTATATGATTTTAATATTATAGCTTTACGATAAGAAAATGTCTACAAATTTCCAACACTTCAAACCCATAAGCAAAACTAAAAGAAGCCTCACTCATTATTGAAAGAAGCCTCTACTTTTATGATATCCTGCAAATCTACTTAGTTCATATCAATATTTTTCAGTTGTTCAATATACTGAAATACTTTTTTGTCACTCTTTGATTTTTTATACCAGCCAATACCCTGCAGGCCATATCTACCGAGGCACTGCTCAATGATCAGACTTCCAAATACAAAAAAGCATTCTGTCAATATCTTGTTTCCACATAGAATCCACTTTCCTGCAGCTCCTTTTTTGTTATTTTTCTTCCCCAGTGAACGGTGGCATTATAGTTTCCTTCCACGACCGTAAGCGTATTTCCGTTCTTCCGGAGAACCGTAACGGAATGTTCGTTTCCGATGCGGATATGATCGCCTGCCTTGATCCTGCTGAAATTGCTGTGTTTTGTCACCGGTGCATATTTGCCAAACACTTTATCACTGATTTCTCCACACAGGGCAATACATCCATAACACTGACAGTTCGTGGCTTCCCAGAAATACTGCCGGTTTTCGTTTGTCCAGGACAGACCCTCTTTGTAAGTCTTTTTCATAGCCATAATCTTACGTCTGGCCTGTTTTGCGGTAATTTTTTTACTCACGCCGACCTTGCAGGTCATAGAGCCGATCAGATTTCCACCGGAAACCGAAATCATTGCTTTTCCCGGTTTGATTGCTTTTACCAGACCTTTTTTATCTACTGTTGCGACCTTCGGATTGGATGACTTCCACACCATCTTTCCGGTCGTTCCATTACACACAAGCTGCTTTGTTTTTCCAACACGGAGTGCCACATCATATGTATTCATCGACGCGGTACCAACGATGTCTATGTTTTTCTGACCGCTGTCTGCCGCCATAACCACTCCCTCTGAGGGATACTGGACAAAAACGCACATGAACAGTATAAAACTGATCCATCTCTTTATATATCTCTTCACAACTGCAACCTCCCACCTTGCTCTTTTTTGTCACTGTTTTCAGTAACACTTTTCTATATTCTATAATCATGCGACTTTTGCTGTCAATAGTTTTCCCTCCGAACGGGCATGAAAAACAGATGATTTGCTGCAGCAAAAAAAGGATAGACAGTTAAACAACCATCTATCCTCTGAAATGCTTATTTTATGCGTTTTAAAGATTAACCAAAATATCTCTTTAATAATCCGGCAAACGCTTTTCCGTGTCTAGCCTCGTCTCTAGCCATCTCATGAACGGTATCGTGGATTGCGTCAAGATTTGCTGCCTTTGCTCTCTTTGCAAGATCTGTCTTTCCTGCAGTTGCTCCATTCTCAGCTTCTACTCTCATTTCCAGGTTCTTCTTTGTAGAATCTGTCACCACTTCACCAAGAAGCTCTGCAAATTTTGCAGCGTGCTCTGCCTCTTCATAAGCAGCTTTTTCATAATACATTCCGATCTCCGGATATCCCTCACGGTGGGCAACTCTTGCCATAGCCAGATACATACCAACTTCAGAGCACTCTCCCTCGAAATTTGCGCGAAGATCTGCAAGAATGTCTTCACTCACGCCTTTTGCAACACCAACTACATGTTCGGAAGCCCAGGTCATTTCACCCTCCTGCTTTACGAACTTCTCTGCCGGTGCATGGCAGATCGGGCACTCTGCCGGTGCAGCCTCACCTTCATAAACATAACCACATACGGTACATACAAACTTTGCCATTTTAAATGTCCTCCTTATTATAAATTTAATTAATGGGTGTTTTTCTTTTTGCAGTCCGGGCATAATCCGGAAAACAAAATGGAATGGTTTTCAATTGTTCCATCAAACTGCTCCGCTGCAATCTGATTTAACTGTTCCTGGGAAGGCATGTCCAGATCCATCACACATCCACACTCTCTGCAAGAAAAGTGGTAATGCGGTGCCGGGTTTCCGTCAAATCTGTCCGGGCCTCCACTGACAGTAATTTTTTGAACCTCCCCCAGATCAGACAAAAGAGAAAGATTCCGGTAAACAGTTCCGAGACTGATATTTGGAAATTCGTCTTTGATACTCATATAAACCGTTTCCGCAGTCGGATGATCATAGCGGCCTGTCAGGCACTGCCGGATCGCCTCCCGCTGACGACTTCGTTTTATCATAATACTCTCCCTCATTTCTCCATTAGCCTAAAACAATAATAGGAACTGTTACTGACATTATAATAATACTTTAGTACCAAAATGTCAATCCTTTTTTCAAAATAAACGACATATTTTTTTCCCCGGCTCATAAACTATACAAGACATCAAATACAAAACAGGAGAATTCTTCAATTGAGACGATTTATTACTTATATTTATGAATATGAACAGGGAAACCGCGGACGAAATACCGGGTTCATCCGCACCGATTTGCGCGAAAACAGCTGCCGTATGGAACTTCAGATCCGGGGGTTTGACCGTTTCAAGGGAAAATGTCCGGTCTATCTGACAGTATATGAAAATGGTCTGCAGGCTATACCTGTTACCGAATTATTGCTCACGCAGGGTATGGGAACCTGCAGCTTTACCTGTGAAAATAATCGGATCGGAAACAGTGGTTTTGACGTGCATCAGGCACAAACCCTGACCATTGCCTGTGGCAACGGAAGGTTTCTGACCGGATGCCTTTCTTCCACTCCGGTTCCGGAGGCACTCCGGGGAGAATTTTCAATCTTTCAGAAAAAAGAAGCGGTATCGCCTGCCGCTCAGGCACAGACAGAGCCGGTCATACAGACGCAATCTACAACCGAACCAGAGCGATTCCGTCAGCCGCAAGCCATGCCAGAACCGGTACCCGTCCGACAGTCACAAGCCATGCCAGAACCGGAACCCATCCGGCAGCCCGAAACTACTCCTCAACCGGAAACGATCCAACAGCCGAAAACAATCCCTCAACCAGAAGCAGTCCGGCAGCCACAAGCCTCTTATCAGAAAGTAGAAATTCAGGATATCCGAAAGCTTCCAAAAAGCAATTGGAATCTGTGCAACAACCGTTTTCTTCTGCACGGTTTTTTCAATTATCACTATCTCATGTTGAAAACGCTGGAAATGAATGGAGAAAAACAACAGTTTCTTGGAATTCCTGGAATCTATGAGCAGCCGGAACGTATGATGGCAATGCTCTTTGGTTTTCCGGAATTTGAGGCAGCAGCCGCAGTATCCTCAGACTCCAAAGACATGACCGGAGTTTTCGGATACTGGATGTGTCCGCTTAATCAGGATTAATCATGCAAAACTGCGCATGATCCCGCCACTTTTGATTGAGCATCATATAATCATGGCAGATACCTTCGTACACGAACCCCACCCGTTCAAGCAGCCGGATACTTGCCGTATTATCCGGAAGTGCCCATGCCATGGCACGGTGAAGTTTTAAATCCCGGAACACCAGATCCATAATAAAACGCAGTGATTCCGTTGCGTATCCGCGATGATGATATGCGCTGGAAAACTTATATCCAACCTCACACTGTTCAGAAAATCCACGCGTAATATGATGTACGCATATCGTCCCTATGATACGCTCCGGATGCTCTTTCTCATATACATAAAACCGGAACAGCGTTCCCTGTACTGCCATGTTATACTCAAACAGGAGCATCTGTCTCTGGAACTGGCGGGTATAAAAATTCGGCATCCGGTCCGGCTCAAATTTTTCAAACAGTTCTTTATCCCGCATATAAAAATCCAGCACCGCATCTGCCTGATCCGGCTTTATTATTTTTAAAAGAAGACGTTCTGTCTCATATGCAAATAACATACTTCTTCCTTCCATATGATTTCTATGGTATAGTATTATACTGTAATTAAAAGGTTACTTATCCCCATAATTATCATAACGATTTCAAGGAAGAATGTCTATGACTGATGATGAAAAATTTATGAAAGAAGCCTTAAAACAGGCGAAAAAAGCCTATGCGATCGATGAAGTCCCGATTGGATGTGTGATTGTCCAAAACGGTAAAATCATCGCAAGAGGATATAACCGGCGCAACATTGATAAAAATACGCTTGCCCATGCAGAACTGTCTGCCATCCGCAAAGCAAGTAAAAAAACAGGTGACTGGCGGCTTGAGGACTGCGACCTCTACGTCACATTGGAGCCATGCCAAATGTGTGCCGGTGCAATTGTACAATCCCGTATGCGGCGGGTAATCATCGGTTCCATGAATCCCAAAGCCGGATGTGCAGGATCTGTCCTGAATCTTCTGCAAATGCAGCAATTTAACCATCAGGTGGAAATTACCAGAGGTGTTCTTGAAGAGACCTGTTCTTCCATGCTTTCTGCTTTTTTCCGGGAACTGCGCCAGCGCAAAAAGAAGCCGGCTAAATCTGAATGATCTTCGCCTCGTGATGCATTGCAGGAATGATTTTTTCCATCAGATCTGCAGTGCGCACACGCAGGCTGGACGTATTAATACACGGATGACATCCCACATATTCTCCCTTTAAAACATCTTCATCAATGACCAGCTGCACATGATTTTCAGTATCATTCATAAGCCCCAGCACGCTGACAGATCCCGGTGTGATATCGAGGTATTCTTCCATATACGATTCATTGGCAAAAGAAAGCCGGCTTGTACTAAGCTTTTTTGACACATCCTTTGTCACGAGACGTTTATCTCCCACAATCATCAGAAGATAAAATTCTTTTTTATTTGCCGTACACAAAAACAGATTCTTGCATATGGTAGCTTCCAGCACGCGGTCTGCCTCCTCACATGCTTCCATCGTCATCAGAGCTTCATGATCCACCCTGTCATATATAACGCCAAGTTTATCTAAAAAATCATACACACGGATCTCCTTTTCCAGTCTTCCTGACGTATCCGTTGGCCTTCCCTGTTCCAGTTTCAACATAATTCTTCCTCTTTTTCTTGTATTTTGTACTCATCATACCCCTCTTTTTTGCATTTGTATAGAAATTTCTGCATAGACTAAAACCAAGATGGCTGCTTTTAGAGCCGCAGCCCAACGGTAAGGAGACAAATTATGTGTGGAATTTCAGGCTTTTGCGATTTTTCATTAAACTACTATGACAAAAAACCCTTCTGGGAAACAATCCTTGTACAAATGCACGAAACTTTAAAACACCGCGGTCCGGATCAGGCGATGATTGATCTACAGCCACATGTGGGGCTGTCACATGCACGCCTTTCCATCCGCGATCTTAAAAGCGGTATCCAGCCTATGACACGTACTTTCCACGGGAAAACCTGTTCCATTGTTTACAATGGAGAAATTTATAATCACCGGGAACTGCTGCCCGAACTGCTGGCAGCCGGATATCGCTTTACCACAACATCCGACACGGAAATCATTCTGTGCGCTTATATGCATTTTGGAAAAAATTTTGTTGAAAAATTAAATGGAATTTTCGCATTTGCAATCTGGGACGATACCAACAGAGAACTGCTTCTCTACCGTGACCGTGCCGGCACAAAGCCTTTGTTTTATACCCAGACCGGAAGCTCCTTTGTTTTCGGATCGGAACCCAAAGCATTATTTTGTCATCCGGATGTCACTCCATCCATTGACCAAAACAGTCTGCAGGAAATTCTGGCGGTCGGTCCGGCACGTACCTCCGGAAACGGCGTATTCACAGGCGTAAAGGAAGTTATGCCGGGACATTATCATATATTCTGTCCGGACGGACAGCACGACATTCTCTACTGGGATCTGCCCTGCCGGGAACATAAAGATTCCTATGCCAAAACCGTACAGACCGTTTCTTTTCTCGTGCGTGACACTGTAGAACGACAGATGGTGTCCGATGTTCCGGTATGCACCTTTCTCTCCGGCGGCATTGATTCTTCGATTGTCACTGCATTAGCCGCCCTCCATATGCAAAAAGAAGGAAAAATTTTAAACACGTTTTCTTTTGACTTCTCTGAAAACGAGAAATATTTTAAGTCCAATGCCTTTCAGCCGGAACGGGATCTTCCTTACGTCAACCGGATGCTGCAATATTGTAAAACATCCCACACCTATTTAGAGTGCAGCCAGGAGGCTCTCTTTGCCGCCCTGTCCGATGCGGTCACCGCCAAAGACCTTCCCGGAATGACCGATGTGGACGCCTCTCTTTTGTATTTTTGTTCCGAAGTCGCCAAACATAATAAAGTAACACTCACCGGAGAATGTGCCGATGAAATTTTCGGCGGCTATCCATGGTTTTACCGACCGGAACTTATGAACCGGGATGGTTTTCCGTGGTCTGCCGATCCTGCTGCACGTACCTCCATTCTTTCCGATGACGTGCTTCGCACGCTGGATCTGGCAGAATATTCTCATGCACGCTATGAGGAAACACTCTCCCACGTTCCGCATCTGGATGGCGAATCCCCTGAGGAAGCCCGCCGTCGTGACATTGGCTATCTGAATATCAAATGGTTCATGCAGACCCTGCTCGACCGCATGGACCGCACCAGCATGTACTCTTCTCTGGAAGCCCGTGTCCCATTTGCCGATCACCGGATCATGGAATATGTTTTCAATGTGCCGTGGCAGATGAAATATCGGAATGGAGTCGAAAAATCCCTGTTGCGGGATGCCTGTGCCGATCTGCTGCCACGGGAACTGCTCTGGCGCAAAAAAAGCCCGTATCCAAAGACATACCATCCGGCCTACGAACAGATGCTGATCAGGCGCATGCGGGAAATTCTGAACGATCCGAATTCTCCGGTACTGCCGCTTCTGGACCGTTCCAAAACAGAAGCTTTCCTTGCCGCACCAAAGGAACTCGGCAAACCATGGTTCGGCCAGTTGATGGCAGGTCCGCAGCTCATTGCTTACTTTATCCAGATCAACACCTGGATGCAGATCTATCATTTGTCCATCTGACGTCCCGACACCGGATATCAATCATTCTTCACTAAAAAAGGAGTTGCCCCGCAAAAGGCAGCTCCTTTTTGTAGTACAGCATCAACTGCAGTTTTTAACGTTATATTTCACATTATCCCTTGACACTTCCCAGTGCAATACCCTGAACGATATGCTTGGAAAGAATCAGATATACAACGATAACCGGCAGGATCGAGAATGTAATCATCACATATACCTGGCCCATATCAAACTTCAACCAGTCTGCTGCACGAAGCTGTGCAATCAGAATTGGAAGTGTTTTCTTTTTATCATCATGCAGAATCAGTGCCGGTGTGAAGTAATTGTTCCAGCTGCTGACGAATGTAAAAATTGCCTGTACGGCAATCGCCGGTTTCATCAGTGGAAGTACGATACTGTTGAAGGTACGGAACTCACCGGAACCATCAATTCGTGCGGCCTCAATCAAAGATAACGGAAGTGCACTCTCCATGTACTGCTTCATGTAGAAGAATACAACCGGAGAAGCGATTGTCGGAACAATCAGTGGAATGAAGGAATCCATCATTCCCATCTTTGTCACTAACTTGATAAATCCAAGTGCAGTAACCTGTGTCGGAATCATCATGATCATCAGGATGAACGGATAAATAAACCGTTTCATTTTGAAATCATATGCATGAATGGCATATGCTGTCATGGTTGAGAAATAAGTACAAAGCACTGCCGAGCAAGCGGCGATGATCAGACTGTTAAACATTCCATACCAGATTGGAAGCGTTCCATGTACCAGATTGTTCCAGTTTGTCAGCAAATGGGTACTTGGAATTGCGGTAAATCCGGATTGTAACTCTCCGTTTGATCTGGTTGCGTTGATAAACATAATGTAAAACCAGAACAGACAGAAAAATGAGATAATAATCAATACTACATAGGCGATGATGCGCCGTGCGTGAAGTCCTACACCCTTCTGGGTGTCGTTTGTATTTGTCTTTGCCATATCAATTACCCCTTTCTCTTGTCATTGCCGGTAACCTTAAATACGATCAGGCTTAAGATTGTGGTAAGAATGAACAGTACAACAGACAGTGCACCAGCCATACCATAGTTCTTACTGAACAAATGCTTATTCAGATACATGATCAATGTCATGGTAGATCTCATCGGATCACCGGTTCCATTTGTCAAAATCTGCGGTACATCGAACAGCTGCAGACCACCGATCAGTGATGTGATGATTACATACACCAGAATCGGGCGAAGCAGTGGAAGTGTAATCTTGAAAAATACCTGTGTGGAAGTTGCTCCATCCACCTCAGCTGCTTCAAAGAGGGAAGTATCAATTCCCATCATTCCAGCCATCAGAAGGATGGTCGTGTTACCAAACCACATCAGGCAGTTCATCATGGCGATCAGGCCTCTGGCACTTCCTGCATGTGATAAAAATTTATAAGGTTCTGAGATAAATCCGATCTGCATCAGCAGGGAATTGATTGGTCCACCATCTGAAAAGAGTGTGAAGAACAACATAGAAAATGCAGATGCCATAATCAGGTTCGGCAGATAAATTACAGTTTTGAAGAATCTGGACCCTTTTAATTTCAGACGGACATCGGAAAACCATGCACCTAATAAAAGGGAGAGGAAAATCTGTGGTATGAAGCACATGATCCAAAGAACCATCGTGTTCTTAAAATATGTCCAGATATCTCCACCACTGAATAATGCCTTGTAATTATCTAATCCAACAAATGTCGGTCCAACCTGTGTTAAACCGGACATATAATTTTCGAAGAAACTGTTATAAATGGTGTTTACTAACGGTACCAGCTGAAATATTACAAATACAACGATAAATGGAATCAGAAATATGTAGCCCCATTTATTATATCTGACCGCTTTTCCTCCACTATTACTTTTCATAAGACCTACCTCCCAACTGGTATGTTATGATGAATATAGTTTTTGTTACACATATTTTTGCTAAAAAGATGGTGCCTGCCTTCCGTCATATCGTCTGGCAGGCACCTGTGAGGTAAGGCGAACGCCTTATAGTATTAGTAAGTTAACTCTGGGTACTTCTCAGTTACAGCCTTGTAGAAGAGGTCAAGTGCTTCTTCCTTGCTTGCTTTTCCTTCGAAGTAGTTCTTCATAGCGTTCTGGAATTCTTCGTTACATCCCTGATCGTAAGAAGACAGGTTGCTTAAGTCAAGTGTCTCAACACCTGCGCAGTACATTGGGAGTGGATTCTGTCCACCAAGAATCTTGCTGGTATATTCTTTATCATCTTTAACCTTAATAGATCCATCTGCCAATCCGTTCATAACGGTGCTGTTGTTTACGAAATCGTCATCATCTACAACGATATCTTTCATAATGTCGTCGTCTGTTGTCATCTTTAACATAATATCTTTTACAAGATTTGCGTTATCTGTTCCCTGAGCTGCACAGATCCATGTACCACCCCAGAAGAAGCCCTGCGGTCCCTGAGCTGCGCCCCATCCGCCGTTGTATCCGATAGATCCTTCTGTATCAGCTGCCATAGAGAAGTTTACTAACCATGCAGGTCCAAAGTAGCAGAATACTTTACCCTGTGGATAGAAGCCTTTTGACCAGTCATCTGACCAGAGATCACAAGTACCTGTCTCGCCAGCATCTACCTGAGCCTTAGAATCGTCTACCCATTTCATAATGTTGTCATCGATATTGATCTTATTTCCGTCTACCCACTTAGATGTTACATTGTTGGAGTATACACGGTATGTATCGTTTGCAGAAGCAGTCATCTTGTAACCTGCATCCTTCATCTTCTTTGCGGTATCGTTATATGTATCCCAATCCTTTACATATTCCTGAACCTTATCTGGATCGTCTGTTCCGAGAACTTCTTTGGCTGCATCTCTGTTATAGAAAAGAACACCTGGGCAGCCCTGCCATGAAAGGCCTTTTAAAACGCCCTTGGAATCGGTAACGATATCCTTTGTGTACTGATACTGTTTTGACAGATCGCTGTCTGTAATTCCCAGATCCTTAATTGGCATCGTATAATCGGTATCTACATACTTCAATGCGTAATCTGCTTCTACCAGGAATAAGTCAATCTTATCATCTGCTGGAGCATCTGCCTGATTTAATAAGGTAGCATCCAGATTGTTCTGGTAAGCATTGTCATCGTTTGGTGTAATGTTCCAGACAACATCAACATCACCGATCTTTCCATGTGTTGCATCAACTTCCTGATAATCCGGATAGTGAGCTGTGATACGGCTCTTGAACTCCTCGTTCCAGCAATAAATGTTTAAAACCTTTCCGGTATCTTCTGCCGGAGCAGTTACTTCAGAACTGGTATCTGCCTTTGAAGTATCCGGTGTTGTTGCATTGTCGCTGCTCTCTTTACTTCCGCAGCCAGCAAACATTGTTGCTACCATTGTTGCGCACAGCAGTGCACTTACGACTTTCTTCTTCATATAAAACCCTCCTTAATATTTGTTGACCTGTTGGTCAGTTTGTTTTGAAGAAATCTGCCGGCTTTATTCTTTCGGCTGAATTGCACCTACGGACTGTCCCGGTACTAAACTTCCTTCTATAACGACTCTCTCGACGAGAGTTGTTCTCGGTTTCTCAATGGTTCCGACGAGCCTTATTGCAGCTTCGCTTCCAATTATTTCTGTGTTCTGGCGAATTGTTGTAAGTTTTGGATATAAAAGCTGCGAGATCATCGTACCGTCATATCCGGCTACCGAAATGTCTCTCGGAATTCGAAGTCCCATTTCAATAATGACATTTCTACCTCCTATTAAAGAAGTATCATCCGGATAAATGATACAGGTTGGCGGATCTTCCAGATTCAACAGTTCCTTTGTCTGTTTTGCAGATCCTTTTGTCTCAAGATAATCAGCTGAGCGGACATAGGTATCGGGAATTTCAAGCCCCAGTTCATCAATTGTCCGATAAAAACTTGCGAGCCGGTCCCGCGTAACACTTGATCCTTCCTGTCCATGAATATATGCAATTTTTCTGTGTCCCTGACTGTATATGTACTTTACTAAATCTTCCATACCCTGTATATTGTTGGAAGTAACTGCGGTGCAGTTATGATGTACATAATCAATCGTAACTACAGGTATTTCACTGTTCATCAGCTCGATCACATCCGGGTCATCAAAATTGGCACATACAATTACGACCCCCTCAAAATTCCGGTACCGGCAATGTTCATAATAGGACATTTTCCGATTTTCAAAGCAGGTGTTGATAAATGTAATATCATATCCTAACTTTTCTGCCTGAATCTTAAGTCCGTTCAGCACACCGGAGAAATATTCATGAGTCAGGCCCCTTCCGGCTTCCTCCTCGAAGAGTACCCCGATATTATATGAGCGGTTTGTCTTAAGTGCTCTGGCCGCTGCATTCGGAAAATATCCAAGTGCTTCTGCCGTTTGCTTTACCCGGTTTTTTGTCTCTTCACTGATATCTTTATGATCATTCAGTGCTTTGCTTACAGTCGCAGTAGAGACACCACATCGTTCAGCAATTGTTTTTAAAGATACCATATCGTTCCTCCAATGTTTCGGAAAACTTTCTTAATCGTTTTCGTAGCTTTAATATACCCCCATATGCCGGTAAATGCAATACTTTTTTGTCATTTCGTCAATTTAAACACTTTATTCTTGACTGTTTTGTGCAGATTGTATGTGTATTTTGTGTCCGTGCATGCGCACGCTGTTTTATTCTTATACGTTTACGCAATTTTTTGGTTTTTAATGTTGCGCACGCATTTGTTGCTTTCTTATATTTTTTGTTTTCGTTTTTGTTCAAGTTGCTGGATTTGCCTGTTTTAAGCCATTTTATGTTGATTTTTTAATTTCCAGAGACTATACTCTATTTATAAAAGAGAGTACTTAAACGTTTTCGCTCTCATAGATAAGTGGCATTTAAAACAAGCACGATGGATTGATTACTCCACCAAATGCTTCTTTCCACTTTCATCTACTATGTCACAAGTAAATAATTTTATATGGAGGATACACACATGAAATTTGGATATTTCGATGATGCGAACAAAGAATATGTTATTACCTCTCCTAAGACACCACTCCCATGGATCAACTATCTGGGTTCTGAGAATTTCTTTTCTCTGATCTCCAATACCTGCGGTGGCTATAGCTTCTATAAAGATGCAAAGCTTCTTCGTCTGACGAGATACCGTTATAACAATGTTCCTTTCGACAGCAATGGACACTACTACTATATTAAAGAGGGCGATACCATCTGGAATCCCGGATGGATGCCAACCAAGACCGATCTGGACGCTTATGAGTGTCATCACGGTATGGGCTACTCCACCTTCCGGAGCAGTAAAAATGATCTGCAGGCAGAGCTGACCGCATTTGTTCCGGTTGGAAAGAACTGTGAGATCAATCAGCTGACTCTTACCAATAACAGTAAAGAGACGAAAGATTTTTCTGTTTTTTCTTATGTAGAATTCTGTTTATGGAATGCAATGGACGACATGACCAACTTCCAGCGTAATTTCTCTACCGGTGAAGTAGAAGTTCATGGATCTGCAATTTATCATAAGACCGAATACCGTGAGCGTCGTAATCACTATGCACTGTATGCAGTGAATGCCCCGGTAGACGGATTTGATACTGACCGCGATTCCTTCCTTGGAGCATACGGAGAAAACTCTGCTCCTGAAGTTGTCGTGTCCGATCAGTCCAAAAACTCCATTGCCAGCGGATGGGCTCCGGTAGGCTCCCATCATCTGAAAGTGTCTCTTGCTCCCGGCGAATCCAAAACTTTCGTATTTATTCTGGCATACATAGAGAATCCTGTTGAAGAAAAATGGATCGGACGCGCCGAAGATGGAAAGATTAACCGCACACGTGCGGAAGCTCTGATGAAAGAATTTGATACCAAAGAAAAATCAGAAGCAGCACTGGCTGAACTGAAAAAATACTGGGATGAACTGCTTTCTCACTTTACGGTATCCTCTTCCGAGGAAAAACTGGATCGTATGGTAAACATCTGGCATCAGTATCAGTGTATGGTCACATTTAATATGAGCCGTTCTGCTTCCTACTTCGAATCCGGTATCGGACGAGGCATGGGATTCCGTGATTCCTGTCAGGATCTGCTTGGTTTCGTACATCTGATTCCTGACCGCGCAAGAGAGCGTATTCTGGATATTGCAGCAACACAGTTTGAAGACGGAAGTGCATATCATCAGTATCAGCCTCTGACCAAGAAAGGTAATTCTGATATCGGAAGCGGTTTCAACGATGATCCGCTCTGGCTGATTGCAGGTACCGCAGCATATATCAAAGAAACCGGGGATTACACCATCCTGGATGAAAAAACGCCGTATGACAGTGATCCTTCCAAGGCAACTGATTTTATGGAGCATTTACGCCGTTCCTTCCACTACACCATCGATCATCTCGGACCGCATAAACTTCCGCTGATCGGCCGTGCAGACTGGAATGACTGCCTGAACTTAAACTGCTTCTCCACAGAACCGGGAGAATCCTTCCAGACATTCGGCCCATCCGAAGGACCAAATGCAGAGTCTGTTTTCATTGCCGGTATGTTTGTCCGTTACGGTAAAGATTATGTAGAGATCTGCCGTCACAGAGGACTTGAAGACGAGGCAAAACTTGCAGAAGATGCCATTGCGGAAATGGAAAAAACAGTTCTTAATGCCGGCTGGGACGGAGAATGGTTCCTGCGTGCATACGATCATTACAAAAACAAGATTGGTTCTAAAGAATGTGAAGACGGTAAGATTTTTATCGAGCCACAAGGCTTCTGCGTTATGGCAGAGATCGGTCTGAAAGAAGGAAACTGTCTGAAAGCCATGGAATCCGTAGAAAAATATCTGGATACTAAATACGGTATTGTACTTCTTCAGCCACCTTATCACAGATACCATGTAGAACTTGGTGAAATTTCCTCTTATCCACCAGGATATAAAGAAAATGCCGGAATCTTCTGCCACAACAATCCTTGGATTTCCATTGCAGAAACCGTTGTTGGACGTGGAAACCGTGCATGGCAGGTATATACAAGAACCTGTCCTGCATATATCGAAGATATCAGCGAAATTCACCGTACCGAACCTTATGTATATTCGCAGATGATTGCCGGAAAAGATGCTCCAAACTTTGGAGAAGCCAAGAACAGCTGGCTGACCGGTACTGCAGCGTGGACATTCCTGGACGTTTCCCAGTATATTCTCGGAATTCGTCCGGATTACGACGGATTGACCGTCGATCCATGTATTCCATCCACTCTGGATGGTTTCGAAGCAAAACGTGACTTCCGTGGTGTGACCTATCACATCAGCGTCCGTAACCCGAAACACGTAGAAAAGGGCGTTGCTTCCATGACCGTCGATGGTGTTGCCGTAGACGGAAATACGATTCCATTACCAACCGGCAAGACAGAAGTCTCTGTCGAAGTGGTTATGGGCTAATACTTAATCACAGTAATTCTTGTTTCCGGTTTTGTGCCGGAAGCAGTTTTACCATTTTTCATTATTTTCCTACCCCCAAAAAGAGGGTGCGCATTATGCGCACCCTCTTTTTATTCATGATGATTTTATTTATGATGAATCGCTTTTTTCACCCATGTAAATAAGTTTCTTACAAATACTCCTCCAAAAAAGATCTGCCAGCATAATGCCATTGGGAAGTTTAATGCAAATTTTTGCAGCCACACTGCGATCACCTGATTTCCCGGACGTGCAAACAAAACTGTGGCAATCAGACTCATTACCGGACACATCAGACAAACGATCATAGAACAGATTGCAAGTGTCACAAAGACCGGCTTGTCTTCTTTCGGATTTACCAGACGAAACGCCAGCATCGTTGCCAGTTTCTCCACTACAAAATACTCCAGGATACATGCGATCGGCCACATAATCGGTATTTCATGAAACGCCAGCAGAAAAACTTCGTTTGTCATTCCGCCTTTGTCGATTGCGATGTTATAGCATACCATGGCATACACCATGACAAACGCCATAACAAGTGTAAATAAAATATTTTCGAGTCTACTCTTCTTTGGCATAATTTTGCCCTCCTTTAATATAAATAAATTTGAGCATAGAAAAACACACGCGTGTTGTTCGTTAATCAGTGAGTAATGCACACATGTGTCGTTTCCAATTATACCAATATGTTCTCTATACAATTAAAAGTGCCTAGTTCCGGAATCGAACCAGAGACACGAGGATTTTCAGTCCTCTGCTCTACCAACTGAGCTAACTAGGCACATAGTTGCGGGAATAGGATTTGAACCTATGACCTCCGGGTTATGAGCCCGGCGAGCTTCCAGACTGCTCCATCCCGCGATAATATATTTTATTATATGCAATTACTGAAAAAGTAATTCCAATGGGCAGAGGTGGATTCGAACCACCGAAGCAATTTGCAGCAGATTTACAGTCTGTCCCCTTTGGCCACTCGGGAATCTGCCCATATATACAATATGAAATTGTATAAAAGCCGATGATCGGACTCGAACCGATAACCTGCTGATTACAAATCAGCTGCTC